>Ga0206817_1019_pt1 | contig 68161 bp, 64 predicted proteins | sample Alteio_BWOrgCont_89_FD_152873 | JGI IMG/M metagenome (GOLD analysis project Ga0206817, IMG submission 152873) | Enriched cells from forest soil in Barre Woods Harvard Forest LTER site, Petersham, Massachusetts, United States -... | ecosystem: Environmental > Terrestrial > Soil > Temperate forest >...
GCGATATCCTGACCCTGCTCTTCACACCATAGCCTTTTCATCAACTTAGCCATTCTTCCCTCCGCTGTTATTGTTGTGGCGTGCGATTAATCATGCCCGGACGCGGCGTGCTTGTCAATTCAAAGTTGTATCCACTTCAGCAATTCTTGAGTACCGGCCAGCGTTTATCATGCAAGCCATTTAGAATAAACGACGATGCCTTTCGTGCTCGAGTTCGACAATGTCACGAAAGAGTATCGCAGCTTTGCCAGTAAGCGTCGCCTCCTTGCTCTCGACGGCTTCAGCCTCAGCGTGGAGTCTGGAGAAATCTTCGGTTTCCTGGGACCAAACGGTGCCGGCAAGAGTACCGCGATTCACCTCGCCATGGGGTTCATGCGCCCCACGAGCGGCAGTGGTCGTTTGCTCGGAGAGCGCTTTGGCCATCCGGGCACCCGCCGCCGGGTTGGCTTTCTCGCCGAAAGCGTTGCCCTCTATCACCGCCGCGCCCAACGGTTGGTTCAGTTTTACGGCGCGCTCAACGGTATGAGGGGAACTGATCTCGGGAAGCGGGCACGAGAGGTCCTGGAAATCGTTGGGCTCCAGGATCATGCAAACCGCAACGCCGGCAAGTTTTCTCGTGGCATGCTGCAGCGGGTGGGATTGGCCCAGGCCATCCTCAACAATCCCGACTTGCTGATCCTGGACGAGCCCACGTCAGCCCTCGATCCGTTGTCGCGAGTCATGGTTCGTGAGTTGTTGTTGGCCGCCCGCAACGCTGGTAAAACTGTCTTTCTTAGTTCCCATTTGCTTTCTGAAGTGGAATTGATTTGCGATCGCGTCGCCGTTCTCCATCGGGGCCGACTGGCTCGCCTGGGGAGGACCGCGGATCTCCTCCGTGCCGGTGAGCAAGCCGAAATCATAGTTCGCGCGGTTGCCGCCGGCCACTTCGAAGGCGCCATGGCCCGGGACGGCGTTGTCCGCTTCTGCGTGCCCGCTCACACCCAACGGGCGGCATTGGAAAAGGTCTGGAAGCTGGGAGGCGAAGTGGTAAGCGTAAATCCGTTGCGGCGCTCGCTGGAGGAGATTTTCCTCGAAGTCACAGCTGATCCACTATCCGCCGCTCCGAAAGGCGGTCAGTGAAGCCGGTTCTTCTGATCGCAATCAATTTCGCGCGCGAGCAGCGTTGGCCCATCCTTACTCTTCTGCTCTGGGTCTTGTTGCTTGCATTTCTCGGGCTGGTTACTGATATTCCCCGCCAGCGGGAGGATCTGCTCTTCGTCTTCAAACAGGACGCCGTTTACGTCCTGGCGTTCAGTGTCTTCTTCGGCGGATCGGCCATCTACAACGAGCGTAGATCCCGAAGGATTCTCGGCGTGCTTTCCAAGGCAGTGGGACGCCAGCAATACCTCTCGGGTCTCGTGCTCGGCGTAACCCTTGCTTGCGCCGTCTATTGCTTTGCCCTCGGCATGACTGGAAGCTGGACTCTAGGGGAAGCTGGGTTTCCCGTCTCGCGAGTCTGGTTCCTCATGATTTGCCTGGTTGCCGCCTGCGCGTTAGCCGGTACCGTAGCCCTGATGTTTTCCACATTCCTGAACCCTTTCTTCGCGGCTGGCGCCACGGCGATGGTCTTGGGTCTTCCAGCTCTTGCCGGGCAGTTCCTGGGGTCGCAGTGGGGGTACGTGATACCGGTGTGGGAACTGGGAGCCACGGTGGTTAATTCTTCTTTCAGCTCTCCCGGAACCGCTTCCTGGTTTCCGGTTGCGCTCGCGGCGGCAGAAACGCTGGCGTTTTGGCTTCTGTCCGCTCGCATTTTTGCGTACGTGGATATCGCAGTCGCGGTGGAGTGAAGAGCAATCTGGCTAGCGTGCCCACTCGACTGCAGTTTGGGCGGCATAGTCGAGCACGCGCCCGGGAAGCACCCCAAGATAGATTGTTACCGCCAAACTGATCGCCAGGGCCGCTCCGAGGCCGACCGGAATGGGTGAAACAGGCACTTCCACTCGCGCTTCGCGCATATACATGACAACGATCAGCCGCAGGTAGTAGTACGAAGCCACCGCGCTGTTGAGCACTCCGATTATCACCAACCCGACCAGATTAGCCTGCAGCGCCGCGCTGAATACGTAGAACTTGGCGAAAAAACCACCGGTAATGGGGATGCCGATCAACGACAAAAGAAAAATCGTTAGCGTCGCCGCCAGCAGCGGATTGCGGCGTCCCAATCCCTCGTAATCTTCCAGTGTGACATAACGCTCCCCTTCTCCGCCGATGTGGCTGATCACGGCAAACGCCCCGAGGTTCATTGCGGCGTACGAAGCCGTGTAAAACATCGCAGCCGGAATGCCGTTGTTCGGCAGCGCCGCGAAAGCAACCAGCAAATATCCGGCGTGAGCGATGGAAGAATATGCCAGTAACCGCTTCACGTTGTCCTGCACCAGGGCACCAATGTTGCCCAAGGTCATCGAAAGCGCGGCTACAACCCAGATCAACCAGACGCGCCCGGGAGCGTCGGCCTCGAACACGATCCGCAGCAGAACGGCGAACGTCGCCGCCTTCGGTGCGGTGGACATAAATCCCACCACCGGCGAGGGTGCGCCTTCATAGACGTCGGGCGTCCAGACGTGGAACGGTGCCGCTGCCACTTTAAAGCCCAGCCCCACGAACATGAATGCTACGCCGACGTAGGCCAGCATCGGGATTCGGCCCGAGCGAAGCGCATCGCCGATTATGCTTATGCTCGTCGAACCCGTAGCCCCGAACATCAGCGCGACGCCATAGAGAAAAAACGCAGTCGCGAACGAGCCGAGCAGGAAATACTTGACCGACGATTCGCTGCTGATTGCGGAGTTCCGACGAAATCCCGCCAGAATGTAAGTGGAAATCGAAGAAATTTCCAGTGCAACAAAGATAAGCACCAGTTCCACCGCTGAGGACATCAAGCTCATACCAAGTGCACCAAACAAGACCAACGCATAGTATTCGCCGGCGCGGATCCGCTGCACCGCCATGTACTCGTAAGAAGCCAGAATCACAACCGCGGTTATCGCCGCGACCAGAAAATGGAAGAACACGCTGAAGCTGTCCACGCGCACCATGTCCCAGAAACCCTGGCCGGGATATTGCGACTGGAATAACGTTGCGACCAGTGCCGCCAGCGCTCCAACCAGCGCGATGACTCCGAGCGTCTGCTGGCTACGACGCTCGTCCATCAGGGGATCGAGCACCATAACGATCATGCCGAAGACCGCCAGCACGATTTCCGGCAAAATGCGTACGTAGTCCGCCGCCTGCGGAATCACTTGAGCGATGTCATTGGGGCCGCTCATCGTTTCACCATCTTGCTGGCAAGTTGCGCGAAAGGCGCCAAGACATTTTGTACGGCAGGATCGATCGCGTTCAGCCAGAGCAGCGGCGCCACGCCCATTACCAGGGCGGCGACTGCCGCGGGCCACAGCGCGGCACGTTCACGGCCGCTCAGATCGGGCAATGACAGATTGACCGGATGCGTGACTTTGCCGTAGAAAACCCGCTGGTACATCCAGAGCAAGTAGCAGGCGCTCCAGATCACGCCCGTTGCCCCTATGATGCCGTAAACCGCGCGATCGCGGAACGCGCCGCTCAGCACCAGGAACTCTCCGATAAAGCCGTTGAGCAAGGGCAATCCCACGGACGCAAGCACGATGAACAGAAAAAACGTCGCGTATACCGGCATTGGAGTGGCAAGCCCGCCAAACTCAGCGATTTCGTAGGTATGGCGTCGCTCGTAAAGAATCCCGGCCAGCATGAACAGAGCACCCGTGGAAACTCCGTGTGCCAGCATCACGTAGGTCGCGCCGTCCAACCCTGCCTGGGTAAAGCTGAAAATTCCCAGCACAACGAACCCGAGGTGGCTGATCGAGGAGTACGCGATCAGCTTCTTCATATTGGGCTGTACCATCGCGACCAGCGCGCCGTAGACGATGCCGATCAGCGCCAGCACCATAATCCACGAAGCGTTGCTCCGCGACTGCTCGGGAAACAGACCGAGATTAAAGCGCAACATGCCGTAGGTGCCCATCTTGAGCAGAACCCCGGCCAGCAGAACCGAACCGGCCGTAGGCGCTTCCACGTGCGCATCGGGCAACCAGGTATGGAACGGGAACACTGGAACTTTTACCGCAAACGCAACAAAGAACCCGAGAAAAAGCCAGAGCGCAGCGCCAGAAAAATTCTCCACCCGGCCGTTGTGGATTGCCGTCTGGATGCTAACGAAATCGAACGTCCCCGTTTTCGCGTAAAGCCACAGGATTGCCGCCAGCATGAACATCGAAGCAACCATCGTGTATAAAAAGAACTTCACTGCCGCGTAAATACGCCTTCCGTGGCCGTAAATGCCGATGAGCAAAGCCATCGGAATGAGCGTAGCTTCCCAGAAGAAGTAAAAGAGGAACAAATCGAGCGCGACAAAGACGCCGATCAGCGCTGTTTGCAGAACCAATAGCAGAATGAAAAACTCTTTCACCCGCTCGTGGATTGACTTCCAGGAGATGAGCACGCACAGCGGCGTCAAAAACGTAGTGAGCACCACCAGCCACATGGAAACACCGTCCACCCCCATGTGGTAATGGATGTTCGGATTCGTAACCCAGAGGTTGTTCACCTCGTACTGAAATCCCGCCTGCCCACGCTGGAAATGTACCGGCAGGTGCAGAGAAAGCACAAAGTCGAGCAGTGATATCACTAGCGCGAACAGACGAATATCGCGGTCACGCCGAGGAAACAGCAGCAACAAAATCGCACCAGCCAGCGGAATAAACGTGACCAGTGTGAGCATCGAGTTGTCCAGGGCGGTGCTCATCGCGTCCCCATCCAGATCATGTAAGCGATCACCACGGCCGCTCCCGCGGCGATCCACCCGGCATAAGAGCGAAGGTTGCCGGACTGCATGTGACGCATGGCATCGGAAACCTCTCGCGCACCCTCTGCACTGTTATCCAGCGTTGCATCAATCACGTCTCGGTCAACGCCATGCCAAAGAATCCGTGTCGAACCATCGATGAGCGGCTTCACGAAAACAGCCGCATAAATCTCATCCACGTAATATTTGTGGACAACCGCCTCGTAGAAACCGCCTAACGCATGAGCAATTTCCTGCGGCAACTGTGGCCGCTTCTGGTACAAGAGCCAAGCCAAAAAGAGTCCTGAGGCAGCGGCAAGAACCGAAATGCTCTCGAGGAGCATCTCCAAACCGTGTTGTTCTTTCTGCTCCGACGCGGGAGTCGTAGCGTCCGCTTCCCCCGCTGAATTCGCAGTCACGCCGGCGTGAAGCACCGGCGAAAGGAACTTGTCGAAGCGCTTCGCTCCCGCCGAACCCCCACAAATCGAAAGCACAGCCAGAATCACCAGTGGGATAAGCATGATCTTCGGGCTTTCGTGAATACCGCCATGTCCATGCCCGCTTGGCGCGGGCACGGCATTTTGCAACTTACTCGCCGAATGCACATGCTCGTCGCTATGATTGGCGGCCTCACCACGGTACTCGCCGAAGAAGGTCAGGAACCAAAGCCGGAACATATAAAACGAGGTCAAGAACGCTGTGAAAACACCAAGCAGCCAAAAAACCCAGCTTCCATAAGGACTCGAGTACACCCGCCAAAGAATCTCCCCCTTGCTGTAGAAGCCGGCAAAGAACGGAACCCCCGTGATAGCAAAAGTTGCCGCCGTCATCGTCCAGAACGTCCACGGAATGTGGTGCCGCAACCCGCCCATCCGGCGCATGTCCTGCTCGCCCCCTATGGCATGGATCACCGAACCCGCCGCCAGGAACAGCAGCCCTTTGAAGAACGCGTGAGTCATCAGGTGAAAGATTCCCGCCGAATACGCGGCCACGCCGCAAGCCATAAACATGTAGCCCAGCTGCGAGATCGTAGAGTAGGCAAGGACTTTCTTGATGTCCGTTTGGCAAACGCCAATGGTTGCGGCAAACAAAGACGTCAATGTCCCAATAATCGCAACCACCATCAAGGCCTGCGGTGCGCGGTCGAAAATGACATTCGACCGCACCACCATGTACACCCCTGCCGTCACCATGGTCGCCGCATGAATCAGTGCGGAAACGGGCGTCGGGCCCTCCATCGCGTCTGGCAACCAGACATACAGCGGAAGCTGGGCCGATTTTCCGGCAGCCCCCACCATCAACAGCAATCCGATCGCGGTCAGTAAACCGGTTCCGGCGGTTTCAACTGGCATGCCCGATACAATGCGAAACACTTGTTCGAAATTCAGTGAGCCGAAATGCTTGATCATCAGGAACAGCGCGATCAAAAATCCGAAGTCGCCAATGCGATTAACAATGAATGCCTTCTTGCCCGCAGATGCGGCTGAATCCTTTGTGAACCAGAATCCGATCAGAAGATAAGACGCCAGCCCCACGCCCTCCCAGCCGATAAACATCAGCAGGTAGTTACTGGCCAAAACCAACGTGAGCATGAAAAACATGAACAGATTAAGATATGCAAAAAATCGATAGAACCCGCCCTCTTCCCACATGTAGCCAACGGAATAAATGTGAATCAGAAATCCGACGCCAGTCACGACCAGCAGCATCACCAACGAGAGTTGATCGAGGTAAAACGCGAAATCGACCTGAAAATCACCGGCTCGTATCCATGACGCCAGTTTCTCCACATGAGGCAGAGTCAAAGAAGAGAACTGGGCCGCAATCCACAGCGCCATGACAAACGCCGCACCGCAAAATCCCAACGCAATGGCCGATACCGTTTGCCGGGAAAATCGTTTTCCTGACAGGCCATTGATGGCAGCGCCAACCAGCGGCAACACCGGAATCAGCCAGAGATAAAGGTTCGGCGTCATAGTTTGAGGAGGCTCACTCGATCCACATTGAGGGTCTCTCGCGTCCGGTACACGGCAATGATGATGGCCAGTCCCACCGCCGCTTCCGCCGCTGCCACGACCATTACGAAGAACACAAAAACTTGGCCGCTGAGCGCATGCCACTGAGCCGCAAACGCGACGAACGACAAATTCACTCCATTGAGCATCAGCTCAATCGACATAAAGATGGTGATGATGTTTCGCTTGATCAGAAATCCGGTCACGCCGCAAGCAAACAGAATGCCGCTCAGCACCAGGTAGTAGGAAAGTGGAACCATCAGCGCTTCCTCTTGTCCGGCTGCGCCAACCCTTGCTGCGCTGACCCCGGATGACTGGCCAAAACCACGGCGCCTATGATCGCGATCAACACCAGTACGGATGTCACTTCAAAGGGCAGCAGGAAATCATGAAAGAGCAACCATCCAATCACTTTCGGAGCACCAGGAAGCGCACCGGTCGCCACGTTTCCCGTTCCTGAGTGTTCGAGCAAAACCCAGGCCACGAGCACGCTTCCAATCAGCATGCCGGGGATGCCAAATACCATCGCCACCCGGCTTCCTTTGGTTCGCTCTTCTTCCCCTGCGTTTAACAACATGATGACGAATACGAACAGCACCATGATCGCTCCGGCATAGACGATTACCTGCACCGCCGCCACAAACTCCGCGCCCAAAAGCAAATATTCCACGGCCAGCGAACCCATCACCACGACGAGCGACAGCGCGCTGTTAATCGGATGCCGCTGCACCAGGAGATTGACCGCCCCCGCAACGCACACCAACCCAAACGTCGAAAATACGATCAGATGAAGCATGATTTCTTGCACTACGCTCTCAAAGCCACGATAAACGCTGTGATTACTAAATTCGCAATGGCCAGCGGCAGCAGAAACTTCCAGCCGAACGCCATCAACTGGTCATAGCGAAAACGCGGCAACGTGCCACGAACCCATATATAAAGAAACAGAAACGCGAATATCTTGGCGACAAACCAGAAGATCGGAAGGATCGCTTGCAAAATGGGCGGTCCAAAGCGATGCGGCCCGTGCCATCCGCCCAGAAACAACAAAGTTGCCAGGCACGCCACCGTGATCATGTTGGCGTATTCCGCCATGAAAAACATGGCAAACTTCATGGCGCTGTACTCGGTGTGGTACCCGGCTACCAGTTCGGTTTCCGCCTCCGGCAAGTCAAACGGAATGCGATTGGTCTCCGCGTACGCCGCCATCAGATAAATAAAAAATGCCACGATCTGCCCCTGGAAGATGTTCCACCGTGGAATGAACCCCCAAAAAGTTCCGCTCTGCGCATCGACGATTTCTCGAAGATTGAAACTGCCGGCCATAATCAGTACACCTACCAGCGAAAGGCCGAGAGAGATTTCATAACTCACCATCTGTGCGCTGGCGCGCAATCCACCCAACAGAGAATACTTGCTGTTCGACGACCAACCGGCGAGCGCAACGCCGTACACGCCCAGCGAAGTGACCCCCAATACGATGAGCAATCCGATATTGACGTCGGTGATCTCGAGCGGCGTGTGGATTCCGAACACGGTAATCCAGTTGCCGATGGGAATGACCGAGATCGAGGTTAGCGCGAAAATCAGCGCGATCATCGGCGCAGCAATGTATAGCGGTTTGTACACGTGCGGTGGGATCAGATCCTCTTTGAAGATAAACTTCATTCCGTCCGCCAGCGGTTGCAATAGGCCAAACGGGCCGACCCGCGTGGGTCCCCAGCGATTCTGAATGTGGCCCACCACCTTGCGCTCCAGCCACACGGTATAGGCCACCGCCGTAAGCAGCACAATAAGTGCGATCACGATCTTGATGACAGAAACGAGAATAAATTCGCCAAGACTCAACGAGGTAGTTTTCCTTGACTCTTTATATAGAGCCGTCGTCGCCGCGGCTGCTCAAATGCGAGCCAAACCACTCAGAGCGCGCGGGCCAACAAAAATCTAGTCGGAGGCGACCTCCACCTCCGCTGGTTGTTTGTCACGGTTCTCAATTACTGAATTCAAAGTACGGGAATAACGGCCCAACGTGCCCGAACTGAAAAGACTATCCTTGGCGGGTACGATCAACTCCGGATTGTGCAAAGCTCCCGGCCCACTTCCGGATAACGTCGTATGCTGATCGTTGCCGGCCAGGATATTCATCCGGGAAACGCCGTAGCCGGGCACCAACCGCTGGATCTCATCTAGAATCGCCATGGGATCGAAGGGGCTCATTTTTGGTTCGAGTCCGTTGGCCTCAAGCCATACCGCGTGCCGGTCCGCTTCGCCCGATTGTGCGCCGCGTGATTGTCCCATGTCCGTGCCGACTCCACGGCCAAACGGGACCAACCGCTGGATGTCGAAATCCATTGCACCGGCAATGCGCACAATCATCTCAAAATCTGATTTCGTGCCGGTCACCTCGCCCGCCTTTTTCACCAGTTGCAGATCGCCGCAAGTGTTGGTAAAGGTCCCGGATTTTTCGTACGCATTCGCGGCAGGTAACACCACATCCGCAATGACCGCTGTTTCCGTTAAGAACATGTCCTGCACTACCACGAAACCGTTTGAAAAAGCGAAGGGGTCGATGGCGAACTGATCAATGGGATTTGCACCCACTACATAAAACGCTTTCAGATTGCCACTCTTTGCACTTTCCACCATCTCATGCACCGTCAGGCCGGGCATTTGCGGCATGCCGCCCCACTCTTCGTGAAACTTGCTCGCGTCAGAAACAGATTGGTAGCCGGGGAGCAGGTCCGGGTAGAGTCCCATGTCCGCGGCACCGCGCGAGTTGGCGTAATCGCTGAGACAAACAAGTTTGGCACCCGGAATTCCGGAGCCAAACTTCGCCACCGAAGCGATGTCCTTGCCCCGAATCTCAGACCCAAAAATAATCACGAGATTCGGTTCGCCGCGCAGCTTGTCACGCAAAGCCGCCCAAGCCTTGCGCCCGGTTCCTTCGCTGGCAATTGCGTCGACGACCGCGTCATCGCCTTCCAGAAACTCCGCCACCTTTCCTTCCGATCCCGCGGGAATCTGGACGAAAGTGGCCGCTTGCCGGCGCAATTTAATAGGCTGCGAATTGATCACGTATAACCGCGCCCGGTGCAGCCGGACATTGTTGCGAATCTGCCAGGCCAGCAACGGATGCTGCTCCGTGGGATCATTTCCGATCAGCAAAGTCGCAGGCGCATTGAACACGTCCCGCATGCTCGCAGTCGCTTCCGGCTTGCCGGCCGAAGCCGCCGCCAAGGCAGGGAAGTCGGCGGTGCGGTGATGGTCGATATTGTTGGTCTGCAGCACCACGCGAGCAAACTTCTGCAATAGATAATTTTCTTCGTTGGTGGTGCGGTTGGAGCCGAAAACCCCAATCGCCTGTCCACCATTCTGGTCGCGCACTTCGGCGAAGCGCTTTCCGATCAGATCAAAGGCCTCTTCCCACATCGACGGAGTAAGGCGCCCGTTTTTGCGAATCAGCGGTTGCGTCAGCCGGTCTTCGTGCTGCGCGAAATCGAAAGCATAGCGTCCTTTGATGCAAAGAAAATCGCCATTGATGCCGCTCTTGTCGCGATTGTCTCCGCGCACAATCTCCATGCCGGTATCGGATCGGCGCACCCCCAGCGTTGTCTTGCAGCCGTCGGCGCAGTGGGTGCACGTCGTGCCCACATGCTTCATCTCCCAGGGACGTGTCTTGTAGCGATAGGCGCCGGAAGTTAGCGCCCCTACCGGGCATATGTCAATGCACATGCCACACTCTTCGCATTCCAAATGGTCGCCCTGATTAGGCGCAATGATCGAGCTGACTCCGCGGTTCTGGACGCCGAGAGCCCAAACATCCATACCTTCGCCACATACCCGCACGCAGCGATAGCAAAGAATGCACCGCGGACGATCAAAGAACACCACCGGCGACCACTGCTGCTCTTCCTTATGATTCTTAGCGTCGATGTACTTGGATTCGGCAGCGCCGTAGGAAAAAGTCATGTCCTGCAGTTCGCATTCGCCGCCTGCATCGCAGACCGGACAGTCGAGCGGGTGATTGCCTAACAGCAACTCCACCATGCTTTTGCGGGCCTGCCGGATCTCGTCGCCCTCGGTCGTCACCGCCATGCCTTCGCTGATCACCGTCGTGCACGCAGTTTGCAGCTTGGGCATCTTCTCGATTTTGACCAGGCACATCCGGCAAGCGCCCTGCAACGACAGATTTGGGTAGTAGCAGAATGAGGGCACCTCGATGCCTACGCTCTTGCAGGCCTCGATGAGAAGCGTCCCGGCCGGAGCCGCGACTTTCTTGCCGTCCACCGTAATGTTTACGTTAGCCATAAAAATCATCGTTCCTCGTTGGCAAAATCGCCGGAGTCGACTTTCTTAGCCAACGACCGACGGCGAACGACCAACGACCAGCTTTAAGCCAACACCGCCACAGGCTCAACCGCCTTTTCGAACAGGCACGGCCGGCCTTCCAAATGATCTTCAAATTCCTTACGGAATTTCTTCACGATGGAAATCGTCGGCATAGCCGCTGCGTCGCCTAGCGGACAGAACGTGCGTCCCAGCATGTTCTCCGAAAGGTACTGGATGTTATCGATATCCTTCTTCACCCCGCCGCCAGCGTGAAATCGAGTCAGCGTTTTCTTCAACCAGTCCGTGCCTTCGCGGCAGGGGATGCACCACCCACAACTTTCGTGCTGATAAAACTTCATAATCCGCAAAGCAAATTTCACCATGCACGTGGTGTCATCGACAACCACCACGCCTCCTGATCCCAGCATCGACCCCGCTTTCATCATCGCATCAAAATCCATCGAGACATCGATTTCGCCCGCCGTCAAAATCGGACAGCTCGATCCCCCCGGAACCACGGCCTTCAGCGCGCGCCCATCCGGAATGCCGCCGCCCACCTCGTAAATCATCTTCTTGAGGTTGTAGCCCATAGGAAGCTCATAAACCCCGGGACGATTCAAGTGTCCGCTCAGGCAGAACAAGCGGGTCCCGCCATTTTTAGGTGGTCCCAGCTTGGCGAACCACTCCGCCCCGCCCAGCAGGATATGCGGCACGCTGGCCAGCGTCTCCGCATTATTAATAACCGTCGGTCCGCCCCACAGCCCGACCACGGCCGGGAAAGGGGGCCGGATTCGCGGAATCCCGCGCTTGCCCTCAAGCGATTCCATCAGCGCCGACTCCTCGCCCACTTCATAAGCGCCCGCTCCGCCATGCCAGTAAACGTCGAAGTCGTATCCGCTGCCGAAAATGTTCTTGCCCAAAAATCCTCGCGCGTAGGCGTCCTTGATGGCCTTCTGCATGATTTCCAGCAAGTATCGGTACTCGCCGCGAACGTAGATGTATCCGGCGTGCGATCCCGTAGCAATTCCCGCGATCACGACTCCTTCAATGACCGCATGCGGATCGTGCTCGAAAATCAGCCGGTCTTTGCAAGTGCCCGGCTCGCTCTCATCCCCGTTACATAAAATGTATTTCGGTTTCGAGGATTGCTTGGGCACGAACGACCATTTCATCCCGGTGTTGAATCCAGCCCCACCGCGCCCGCGCAGGCCGGAGTCCTTGACCAGATTGACGATGGCATCCGGCTGCATTCCGAGCGCTTTTTGAACAGCCTTGTAGCCGTCGAGCTCAAGGTAGCGATCAATATCAGTCGCACCCTTGCCAAAGCGTTTGGAGACGACTTTTACTTCGTCGGGATGTGAAACCAGGGACGCCATTTTAGTGAGTCAATGACTCAATTCTTTCTATATGTGTCCAAGACCTTGTCCATCTTTTCCACGGTCAAGTTCTCGTGGAAGTCGTAATTCACCTGCACAGCCGGAGCCCAGCTGCACGCCCCGATGCACTCCACTTCTTCAAGCGAAAACGTCCCGTCTGGCGTGGTTCCTTTGTGCCCAATGTCCAGCTTCTTTTTGCAGTGTTCGAGAAGCTCTTCGCCTCCACGCAGCAGGCACGCAATGTTGGTGCAAACCTGCACATTGAATTTGCCGCGAGGCTTGGTGGTGAGCATGGAGTAGTAGCTGATTACGTTGCTCACCTCGAGGTCGGTCAAATCCAGCCGCTGCGCAATCTCATGAATGACGTCATGGTTCAAATACCCGACTTCATCCTGCGCATAAAGAAGCGTCGGCACGAGCACCGACCGCTTCGTCGGATAGTGTGTCAGCATCTCCGCGAAGCGTGCCTCGAATTGGTCCGAAAACTTCACCAGCAGATTTCCTTCGTGAACCTTCGCGTCCTATGTAGTTAACGCTTTTCCTTAATCCGCGATCAACACGTAGGCCGCTACCGGTCAATTTCCCCCAGCACAATATCGATCGACCCAATCGCCGCCACCACGTCGGCCAGCAATCGCCCTTCGCACATTTTCGGCAATAGCTGCAGATTGGCCAGGCAAGCTGCGCGCATATGCACGCGATACGGCTTGGCCGTTCCGTCACTAACGATGTAGTACCCCATCTCCCCGCGCGGCGACTCCACCGCCTGATAAACCTCGCCCGCTGGAACCGCAAAGCCTTCGGTAATGATCTTGAAGTGATAGATGAGCGCTTCCATCTGCGTCTTCATCTTTTCCCGGTCCGGCAACACAACTTTCGGCGCATCCGCCTTGATCGGGCCCTCCGGCATCCCGTCTAGTGCCTGCTGCACGATTGCAATCGATTCGCGCAACTCCTGAACTCTGCAAATGTATCGCGCAAACACATCACCTTCCTGCGCCACTGGCACTTTGAACCTGAAATTGTCGTAGCCTGAGTAAGGCATATCCCGACGCAGATCGAAGTCGACGCCACTGCCTCGCAGCGTGGGTCCGCTCGCGCCTAATGCGATCGCATCTTCCGCGGTAATCCGCGCCACGCCTTTCGTCCGCATCACCCAGATCGGATTCCCCGTGAGCAGGTTCTCATACTCATCGACTTTGGAAGGGAAGCGGTTGGCGAAATCCCGCACCCGGTCGAAGAATCCAAGCGGCGGTTCCAGTGCTACGCCGCCGATGCGGAAATAAGAAGTCATCATGCGCTGTCCGCTCACCGCCTCGAACAAACGCAAAACGTCCTCGCGCTCGCGGAAGCAGTAAAGAAAAACGGTGAGCGCCCCAATGTCCATGGCGTGCGTTCCCAACCACACCAGATGCGAGTTGATCCGCGTCAACTCATTCATCATCACACGCAGCCATTGCGCCTTGGGAGGAATCTCCAGCCCAAGCAGTTTCTCCACCGCCAGCGCGTAGCAAAGATTGTTGGTCATCGGGCAGAGGTAGTCGATGCGGTCGGTGAGCGGCACTACCTGCTGGTAAAACTTGGCTTCGCAAGTCTTCTCGATTCCGGTATGCAGATACCCGATATCGGGCATAAGCCGCACCACGGTTTCGCCGTCGATTTCGAGAATCAGTCGCAACACTCCGTGCGTGGACGGGTGCTGCGGGCCCATATTCAGGATCATGGTCCGATCCTGGCCGGGTTCGAGCACGGGCGTGGAGGTCATGTGAGCCATAGCGAAGTCTAGCGATAGCCCTCCACCGGATAATCCTTGCGCAGCGGATGGCCTTCCCAATCCTCCGGCATCTGAATACGCCGTAAATAAGGATGCCCGGTAAACCTAATTCCGAAGAGGTCGAAAACTTCACGCTCGAAGTAATTCGCTGACGGCCAAACCGAGGTCACCGATTCCACTGCCGGACTATCGTTGTCCAGGCGCACCTTCAGCCGTACCCGTTCCTTCTTGGGAATCGACAGTAACTCGTACACCACTTCAAACCGGGGCTGCGAAGGATGCCAATCCACGCAAGTCACATCGGAAAGATAATTAAAAGGACAGTCAGGATTGTCCCGCAGTATGACGCAAGCTTCCCGAATCGACGACCGCTCGATATAGATCGTCATCTCGTCGCGGTCATACTTCGCCCCTTCGACCGCCGCCGAGTTCCACGACCGCAGCCTCGCCACCGCAGGGTGATCTTTCAGCGCCTCGAGATCGGTAATGGCTGGGACCAAGGGCATCAAACTTCGCCCCTTCGCGTCGACGGCGTGCCCCAGTCGAGCACACCCTTTTTCCAGATATAGAAGAAGCCCACCAGAACGATGCCGATATAGACCAGCATCTCCCAGAAACCAAACATCTTAAGCTCCCGTAGGATCACCGCCCAGGGGTACAGGAAAACCGCCTCTACGTCGAACAGAATGAAGAGCATGGCCACCAGGTAGAACTTGACCGAGAAGCGCTCGCGTGCGTCCCCGACCGGGGTCATGCCGCATTCATAGGGAGAGAGTTTGGCCCGCGTCGGCCGCCGGTAACCAATAAACCAGGAAAGCAACACGATGGCGGAAGCCAGCGCACCTGCTACGATGAGGTGCATCAGTAGAGGCAGGTAGCGAGCGAAGTAATTGTCGGGCATAGAAGAGCTATATATAATTCGCAGCCAAGCATTAACTAAACATTCTAGAGTAGATTTCGCGGCTGGGAGTGTCAAGCGACCGGGCCGTTTTGTGACCAGCTTTTAACATGCGCGCCGATTTATGCCGATGGTTATGTAGGATTAGATTAATTAGAACGCCATGATTTTTGGCTTCAATACCGACGTCAAGCACGAAGGCACGGTTTACCACGTGCAAAGCGAAGCGCGTGAAAACGAACTGCTCCTGCAGACTCAGGTCTTTGTTCGCGGACGCTGCATCGGCAAGCGGGCTACCTCCTATGCGGACAAAGCCGCCGAATCCGGTTTCACCGACCAGCAGAAAGAGCACATCCTGCGCGAGCAGCATCGCCTGGTCCTCGACTCCATCCGCGACGGGAGGTTGGACGGCGCTCTCGACAAACGCTTCACAGCCGAGTCGCTGGCGGCAATCAAGGAACTCGATGTACTGTGGCTCAACGCCGGCTCCGTGCACTCGGATCGCAATCTCGTCCTGCGCCTGCGCGTCACCGAGGGCGGCGCGGGAATTGGGGGGGCGCGGTTGACGGTGCGTTTTGCGCGTCCGGACGCAGCCCCGTTTTACACCCAGGTGGTTACCGGCTCCGATGGCGACGCAGAGCTGAAGATCGATGTTGATGAAGCTTCTCTTCCCGACGCCGCCGTGCTCGTGCAAGCCAACTACTCCGGCCGCACCGCCACCCGCAAATTCCAGCTGCGCAAAGTAGAAGCCTGAGCCGATTGCGATGAACCTCGTCATCAATGGAGAGGCTAGGGATTTCAATCCTCCGCTCACCCTTGCTGGCCTCGTCGACCAACTCGGAATGAAAGCCGATCGCGTAGCTATCGAGCTGAACCGAAGCATAGTCGCCCGCGATCAGTGGGCAAAAACCACCCTGGCCGAAGGCGATCGCTTGGAGATCGTCCACTTCGTAGGCGGAGGCTAGCATCGCCACGAAGAGCCGCGATTCCTATCCGGTCCCGAAATCTTGTCAAGCCCCGCGAGGGCCAGATTCCGCTCAACCTGCTCATTCCATTGCGAAAATAATCTTGTAAACTATGGCACATTCACCCTGCGCAACCTGTCATACTGGTATCAGGATATTTACTTGACGATCCCGAGAACCGGGAACTGGAAGTCTGAGAAGCAGGTCCTCTGGAAGGTATCCCCATTTGTAAGTCCTTTAGAAGGGATATTTTACGAGGGTATCTCGAAATTAGGCCCTTTGTTTTCATAGATCTGCGAGGAAAACGCGTTTTTTTGGGTATATATCCTTTATTAAGCAGTAAACACAATATCCAAGCTATTACTAACTAGTAATATCGGTCGCAAACCCAGACATCGAACCTCTGAACCCAACGGGACCCTCGTTGCAAGGGAACTCGTCTAGTCACCCCTCGCGGGAGAAATCCACAGTTGACACCTTCTTCGCCGCGCCTAGAATGTTTCAAACATTTAGCTCGGTAATTGTTTAAAACATTTTCGGACTGCGGATGCAGCAACCATTCACATCTCGCGACGTAGTCTCACTCACCGGGATTACCCTGCGGCAACTGCAATGGTGGGACGAGCGCCGCATCGTGGTGCCGGCGCGCGAAGGGCGCCGCCGGTTGTATTCGATGGAAGACCTGGCGGAGGTTGCCGTGATCTGCGAGTTGCGGCGCCGGGGATTCTCTTTGCAGCGGGTGCGCAAGGTCATGCGCTTTTTGCAGCGGGAGTTCGGCAAACGGTTGGCGGAGACGGTCAGCGGCGCTTCTGAATACCATCTGCTGACCGACGGCAAGACTCTGTACCTCGAAACTTCGCCGCGGCAGATTGTGGACATCCTGAAAAATGCGCGCCAGCCGATGCTGACGATTTGCCTTCGCGACACGGTACGCCGGGTGCGTGCCGAGATACGGGCCGAGATACGAGCAAAGAAAAGCAGCACCGGTATGTTTCACCCATCACGCAAAGCAAAGGTAAGACAGGCTTCATAAGGGAAGTTTGGTTCCACATAGTGGCCCCACGTGCTTGGTTTTCAGTGAACAAGGAGGCGACATGGTTGCAGAACTCGACGTCCTGAGCCAATGGATCCCGGAACAGATGCTGCCCGGCACCATCTTCGTGCTGGAGAACGCAGGCCGCGTCGGAGAAAAAGACGATCCCTATTGGGCGGTGCTCTCCTGTCCAGAATGCGGCACTCTGGGCCTGATTACGCGCAAACAGCTCGCCGGCCTGCTCCCGGTAATCTGCGGCTCCAATCAGTGCCCGGCCCAGTTTTTCATCAACGATAGCCAGGTCGTAAGTAGAAAGCCGTTCTAGCAGTGTTCTTGTGGCGCGGTCGCCTTTGCCCGCGTGCCTAGACGGCTGTGAAAGAGGCGTGCCTACCGAATCCTGCAAGACTCAGACCGTGACGTTTTTGAAAGGGCGCGGCTTCAAGCCGCGCCGGCGAACTCTGTGAAGTCAGGATGACTGTGAAGTTTTGGGACACGGGATTACGAGTGCAATTTCAAGAATGAGTTTTCACCCGGTCCAGCAGCACCGGTACCTGCTCGACGATCTCGATGTCGAATCCTTCGAGCGCGGGGACTTTTCGGGGATGGTTCGTGAGCAAGCGAATCCTCCGCAGATTTAAATCCGAAAGAATCTGCGCTCCGATGCCGATCTCGCGCTGGGTCTTGCGCTCGCTCTCGGGTAACGACGGGAGACGCTTGTCGCGGTGGAAGGTGAGCATCTTGCGCTCTCCGATGCTCTCTACCGAAAAGCCTTTCGACGTTTGATGCAAATAGATGAGCGCGCCGCGGCCTTCGCGGGCGATAGTTTTCATCGAGCCTTCGATGGTTGCGTGACAATCGCAAGCCGTCGATCCGAATACGTCGCCCATCACGCAATGGGAGTGCATGCGGACGAGCACCGGCTCACTGTTGCTTTCAATATCACCACGCACCAGCGCGACGTGGGATTCGCCGCCGTCCACTTCGCTCTCATAGGCAATGAGGCGGAACTCGCCGTGACGAGTGCCAATCAGCGCTTCGCCCACGCGATGCACGTAGCGCTCGTGCTGCATGCGGTAGCGGATGAGTTCGGCGACCGTCAGCATCTTCATGCTGTGGGTCTTGCAGAATTCGATAAGGTCGGGAACACGCGCCATGGTTCCGTCGTCGCGCATGATCTCGCAGATCACTCCCGCGGGAATCAGTCCGGCCATGCGGGCGAGATCGACCGAGGCTTCGGTTTGGCCGGCTCGCACCAGCACGCCACCTTTGCGAGCCTGCAGCGGGAAAACGTGTCCGGGACGCGCCAGATCCGCAGGGCGGGTGGCGGGATCGATCGCAACCTTGATGGTGCGGGCGCGATCGTAGGCTGAAATTCCCGTGGTGACGCCATCGCGGGCATCAATGGCTTCGCAAAACGCGGTGCCATAGTTCGACGTGTTCTCCGCAGTCATGGGGCCGATGCGCAGGTGGTCGAGGCGCTCGTCGGTCATGGCGAGGCAGATCAAGCCGCGTCCGTATTTGGCCATGAAGTTGATCAGTTCGGGAGTGACTTTCTCGGCGGCGAGGGTGAGGTCGCCTTCGTTCTCGCGATCCTCGTCGTCGACCACGACGACCATGCGGCCGGAGCGGATTTCCTCGACGGCAGTGGGGACATCGGTGAATGCCGATTGCGGCGTCATAGCAAGTCGATTGTAACAAACGCGCTTCCGGGGGATTGTCAGAGAATTGTCATCTTGGGCTGCCTCGTCAGCGCTACTTCGCCAGTTGGTGCTCGGCTCCGCGGAAGAGGGCTCGAAGCGAGCGGACGACCCAGCGGGTCAGCATCACGATGACGACCAGCAACAGCCCGACGATGGCGATGGCGGCATACGGATGCTGGGTGGCAAACCAGGTCAGGAAGATGGCGAGGCCATCTTCTCCCAAGCTTAACGTTATGTTCGACAGGGGTTCGGGGGAGGGAGTGACAGCGGCCCGCACAGCCGTCTTGCCTCCGTGGGCAGCGAGAGCGATGGCGCCGCCGGCGACCGTGGCCGTAAGTTGCTCCCAGGGAGAGAGCGTCGCGGTGGCTCCGTAGGCAAGGAGGGCGGCGACGGGGACACGGATAAAAGTATGCAGCGCGTTCCAGACCAGGTCGAAGGCGGGAATCTTATCGGCGAAGAATTCGATGGCGAACATAGCGCCGCTGGCTGCAATTACGTACCAACTGGACAGGAGTTGCAGGGCTGGCGGCAGCGGCAGCACTCCCGCGTGGGCCAGCACTCCGAGCGTGGCCACGGTCGCGTAAACGTTGAGTCCGGCAGCGAAACTGGTGGCGACCAGCAAAGCCACAAGTTCACTTGCCGGGATGCTCGGAATAGTCGGGGCCGACACGGTTCGAAGTGGCTCCTGGGAAGTGGTGAGGGCAAAAACAAAGGGCCGCCACTCGGGCGACCCTCAATTTGTTATGCCATGTTTCGTTAGAGAGTGGATTCGATCTCGAATCCCCATGCTTCGAGCAGGGGCTCCGGGATGTACTTCGAATTCTTGTTGCGCCGAGCCCATTCCCGCAGGCGGGTGGAGCGCAGGTACTGATCCGGGGAAAGTTTGTATTCGCGGACTACTTGCTCGAATTCGGTGATGGTGGGAGTAATGGGCCCAATGGGCTCCGGTTTTCCCCAGTTAGGATTTCCGCGTCGTTTAGCCATAAATATAATGCCTCGTGCGTGAGATAAACTTACATCGGTAGAAAGTTAGATTCATTCTGTGCGGAGAGGGTTCACACCCCCACCGGCGTTTCGCAGATAGCACCAAAGCCTGTACGACTGACCCGTTCGGCTAACCGGAAGACTTTGATTCTAAGGGCGTTTTGAGTAAAAGTCAACAGAAATCGCATCCCCAGGTTGAACCCTATCGATGTAAATGGATGACAATTAAGGATATCGGCGTCGCAGGACGAGATTGGGGGATTACGTCCCGCATGTGCAGGTCTATTCCCTCCGCGACAGGCCGGGTCAACAGATTACTGCCGTAACCCGGTCCGGGCGCGGGTTCGTTGACCGGCCCCACGCCACAACCTACATTGAATTAAGGAGGCTGTATCGTGAAGGATATCTATGAGGTACTGCGAAAGAAGCAAGCCGAGCAGGCCCAACTGGGCAAGCAGATCGAGGCCCTGCAGACCGCCGCGGAGCAGCTTCGCAGCGTAGCTCACTTACTCAACGAAGAGGAAGCTCACGGGGAAGGAGCCGCCATTGGCGGCTGACCGTGTTTAACGGGGTTAGTTCGAGATGAGTCTGCAGGCGTTGGTTCTGTGTTCTGACGACAAGATCATACGGGTGCTGCGGCGCGTCCTCAGTGACCTGGAAATTGACGTTGAGCTTTGCACCGATGCCGATTCGGCCGTCCGCAAGTTGACCCGCCGGAGATTTGAGGCCGTGGTCGTTGACTGTAACGACGAGGACATGGCTGCCCAGGCCCTAAAGAGTGTCCGCTCCGCTCCGTGTAACAAGCGTTCCATCGCGGTGGCAATGATCGATGGGCAGAAGGCCGTGCGCAGCGCATTTGCATTGGGGGCTCATTTCGTTCTTTACAAACCCATCTTGGCGGAGCGCGCCCGGACTAGTTTTCGTGCGGCCCGCGCTTTGATGAAATGCGAACGCCGCCACAACATGCGCGTCGCTATTAAGATTCCCGTGGCTCTGACCAGCGGAAAGGGCGCGGGTCAGACTAAGGCTGTGACTTCGGACATCAGTCAAGGGGGTATGTCGCTTAAACTCTCGCGTCGGATGATGAACTCCGGACCCATGCGTATTAAGTTCACCCTCCCGGGAACCGACGACTTCGTCGAATGCGCGACAGAAGTGGCGTGGGAAGGCGGCGGCGCCCATGCGGGCCTTCGCTTTGTGAATCTGTCACCAGAAAAGAGGAACCAACTCAAGGCATGGTTAGCGCTGCATTCTCCAGAGATGGAGCCAGAGGACCCGCCGGCTCCTTGCAAGCTTACCGACCTGAGTTCAGGCGGTTGTTATCTGAAGATGGCTGCGCCGTTTCCCATGAATACGCGAGTCATCCTGACTATGCGGCTCGCCAAACTAGAGAGCCGGGCGGAAGGCGTGGTGCGGGTGATGCACCCGGAGATCGGCATGGGAGTGGAATTCACGCGGACCACCCCACAGCAGCGCACGCAGTTGGAAAGATTCATCGCCGCGCTCAAGGAGAACCGCGGGGCGCAACCAGAACTAGTGGTTGAACCCGAGGGCATGAATGATGCCGAGCCGGTCAGCCTCAAGCCATCGATTTTGGACGAGATCGAAGACCCCTTGCTCGAACTTTTTCAGAAGAACGCTGAATTCACGGCCGAAAGCTTCCTGGGCGAACTGCGCAAGCAGAGAAATCCCCATCCCGGACCAGTCGAAACTGTTTCGGTCTAGACCGCACCTGCTGGATAGAAGTCAGCTGCTCATGCCGCGCAGGTAGCTCAACCTTATCATCCCTGGTGTGCAAGACCTTTCACATTGACACTGCTTCGGACTGCTGGGAACTCCTTTGTGTCCGGGGCGATTGATTCGTTGTACAACTCACCACCATGCAAGGAATCGAGCATCGCGCGATACGTCCAAAGCAACGCTTTATAAAGGAAACTCGATGCCGCGTAGAATTCTTCCGTCCATTTTTTTCACTGCGTTGATCTGCGACGAGCCATCGGGGCGGCTTACACACCCATCGCGGTAGGACGTGACGGAAAAATCTACACCGAGAACGACGGCGACGTGTTTGTGGAAGGGAAATGAATGGGCGCTTTTCGCCCGTCTGATCACCTGCCCTTTCCGGCACTCAGCGGCCGCTGTCGGCTCCACTGTCGCTGGAAATATGCCCTAATGCATTGCAGCCCCGCGCGGTGACAAGAAAGTGACCGAATTTTGACCCACCCGTGACAACCTCGAACTCCTCACTTTTTTATCTTTGAATTGTCACCGCAGCAGCAGGTTTGGAGTTAACTGCGGTTAATGTGGCCTGCGTCGACGCTGTGTATTCAACGCTGGCGGCAGGGACAGTGTGCGCAAAAAGCCAAGGAGAGAACATGGGAATTGTGTCGGTAAATAAAATGGGCACGCATCTGTTGTTTGCGATGGTGCTGCTGACGGCGACCCGCCCTGCGCATGCGATTCCCGCTTTCGCGCGCAAATACGGTCTTCCGTGTTCCGCGTGTCATGAGGCGTGGCCCATGCTAAACAATTTCGGCCAAACTTTCAAAGACAACGGATACCAGTTGGGCAACGATCGGGATTCTCCCATTTACCAACAGCCTGCTTACTGGCCAATCATGTTTCGCGTTTCACCAACCTGGCACCGGGAGAGCAATAACCGCGTGCCGGTGGACAAGGTTCCGGGGAACAGCACCAGCGGTTTGGTGGAGTCTACAGTCACCGCATCCGGATTCGACGTTGGCGCTATTGACATCGTGACAGCAGGCACACTGTCCAGGAACATCTCATTCTTCGTGCAACCGTTCATTGGAAGCAACAGCGCTGCTCTAGAACAAGCATGGGTACGCTTCGACAATCTTGTCGGGTCGCGCTGGCTAAACTTCAAAATGGGAAAGTTCGAACTGGATGAGCCGATTTCACAAGAGCGCGCTTTGCCGCTCAGTAATACCGGGGGCATTTACTACAACTATTTCTTCACTCCGCCTGGCGACAGAAACTTCTTCACCGGCATTGGCAACTTCCAGCTTGGCGCTGAGGTATCGGGACACTCTGACAACGACTACACTCGCTACTCCGTCGCCGTGGTCAGCAACAACAATGGTGCGACCGGCCTGCAGGCAAGCCAAGCCTACAACCTGTATACAAATTTCAATCAAGCCTTCGAAGTGCCGGGATTGGGTTTACAACGGATTGGCGTCTACAGTTATATTGGCAGATCCCCCACCTTCTTTCAGACTAGTGGAGGCCAGCCGATCCCCGGGACGGGCATGGGAGACCGCGGATTTTATCGCGTGGGCGCCTATGGGCAGTGGTACCTGGGAAAGTTCGATTTTGAAACGTTTTACGAGCACGGATACGACAACGTTTTTCTTGGCAATTCGGTGCCGGCCAATCAACCCTCAAAGCTGCCCGCCGGAGCTGTCGGGCCATCCTGGAATGGGGGATTCGTCGAGGGCCATTACGACTACAATCCCCGACTCATCTTGATCGGAAAATACGAATTGATCCGAATGTCACAGCAGGCGAACCCCAGTAATCGCGGCAACGCCGGGAATCTCGACACGTGGACGGTCGGCTATCGTTGGTATCCGATCATGAATCCTCGGGCGGGCCTTGCCTGGGTGCAGGAGTATTCACGCATTGTCAATGCGGGAACGGCACCGCTTTCCGGCAAAGACGACATTAACAACAGCTTCCTGATGGGATTCGATTTTGATTTTTGAGGAGAGAGGAGAACGATTCATGCGGATCAAAGTCAGTTTAGCCGGCAGCGCGGTCTTCTTTTTCCTCCTGTCGAGTCTAACCAGCGTCGCGCAGCAGACCCGCGTCGGCAATCTGATAGGGAATGCCTCGCGCGGCAAAGCGCTGTACCAGCGCTACTGCATTTTTTGCCACGGTGAGTATGGCGACGGAAGGGGAGAGAGCGCACCTTATCTCGATCCCAAGCCTCGCGATTTCACCAAGGCCGCATTCAAATGCCGATCCACGGCGAGCGGGAGCCTGCCCTTGGACACCGACTTGTATGACACGATCAGCCGTGGCGTTCACGCCAGCGGAATGCCTTCCTGGAAGCCTCTGCTGCGGCAAGAGCGGGTCGACCTGGTCGCGTACATCAAAACTTTCTCTCCGCGATTCCGGGAGGAGAAACCGGCGGATCCGCTGGTAATACCTCCTGAGCCGCCTACTTCGCCGGAGAGCGTACAGCGCGGCGCAGAACTTTTCCAGAGTATGAACTGCTGGCTTTGCCATGGCAAGGAAGGCCGGGGAAACGGCCCGTCTGCTTCTTCGCTCACTGACAGTAAGGGCTATCCGATAACGCCGTTCGACTTGAGCAGCGGAGCGCACTTAAAGTGCGGGGAATCCGACGATGGAATCTTCCGCGACTTAATGACGGGACTCGATGGCACTCCCATGCCCTCGTTTGCCGATGCTCTAAAGCCGGATCAAACATGGGACATCGTGCACTACATCCATACCCTTCGCACTAATAAGGGTCAACCCATGCAAACGCCACCCAGTCCATCGCCACCATCCGAGCCTAAGGCGGAGTAACGCATTTTGCGCTAATCCTCGCGATCAATCGGAAAGAAAGAAAGGTGATATATGCAGAAGGCAAAGTACATCCTGTGTGTGTTATGTGCCTCACTTGTATTGTCATTGGCTTCTTATGTCCCACTCGGAGCGGCGGGTCCCGCAGATGCGGCTGGCTCCGGATCGTTGAAGGGGACTGCGAAGTTCGAGGGCTCGGCACTCAAACCTACTCGCATCGACATGTCATCCGACCCGAACTGTGCAAAGGCGCATCCCACGCCCGCCACAACCGAGGACTTAGTAATTGGCGCCAACGGGGGGCTGGAAAACGTGGTTGTTTACGTTTCCGACGGGTTGGGGGATCGAACCTTTGAACCGCCGCAACAGCCCGCGGTCATTGAGCAGAAAGGCTGCCAATACAAGCCGCACGTATTGGCTCTGCAAACCAACCAGAAGCTTGATGTGGTCAACGATGACGCAACCACGCACAACATTCATCCGATGCCAAACAACAATCGGGAATGGAATAAGACGCAGCCTCACGGAATGCCCGTCGAGGAAACGTTCCCCCGAGAGGAGATCGCGATCCCGGTGAAGTGCAACGTGCATCCGTGGATGCGAGGCTACATCGCGGTATTCAAACATCCCTATTTCGCGGTCACGGATAAGGATGGGAACTTCGACTTGAAGGATCTACCTCCGGGCACCTACACAATCAAAGCGTGGCAGGAGAAGCTGGGTACCCAGAGCCAGAAAATTACAGTGGGCGCGAATGAGAGTAAGACGCTTGAATTCGTGTTCAAGTCGGGGTCTTAGGTTTCCCGGCTCAGTCTTCGCTGCGGGGAATGTGCAGCGAGCAAACGCATCGCCGGCAGACTGGGTTCGTCGCAACATCGAGGCCGGCTCGAAACTTCAGCGCTTCGGGGCCATTCACGATCTCGCGCAGCGTGTGATTGTGAATATTCCCGAACGAAGGGTGGAAAAAGCAAGGGCGGACCTCGCCCGATGCTTCGATCACGGCTGAGACCCACGGCGCGTTGCACCTGGGTGCGACGTGCTGTGCCTGGCCGAGATGAGCACGGAAGTGTAGCGCAATTCGGCGCAATTTGCTGGGTGATTCAACTACAAATCCAGCAGCCAAGTCGCCTAAATGTTCTCTGATCATGCGCTCAAGCTCTGCCTCCAATGCTTCCACTTCTTCAACATTCAGTGCAACCCTGTCTTGCCGTTCGGGCAACCAGCCGAGTGGGCGATTAAAGGCGTCCGACGTGAGATCAGCGGCGAGAAAGGAAATCGAGTTCAAGCCGATTTCCTTCGCGGATCGGATGACTTCGCAAAGCACGCGGTGATTCGCTTTCTGGACGGTGCAGCGCGCTCGCACCAGCAGGCTGGGACGGAACTTTCGCAACGCCTTGATCCCTGCGGCGATTTGTTCAAAAGCATGGGGCACGCGCCGTATTTGGTCGTGTACTGCGGGTGGGCCGTCCAGGGAGACTATGACGTCGTCGATGGTTGCGGCGATCGATTCCGCGTGAGCTTCCAACAGGAGCCCCGCCGTAAGCATGGTGACACGGATTCCTTGGGCACGAATTATTTGTGCCAGAGAACTTAACTGAGCGTTCATCTGCGGTTCGCCGCCGGTAAACACGATCCAACGAACACCAAAGTCGCGGAATGATGCCATTTGCCGCTCGACATCTGCAGGAGTGATTTGGTTTGGGTCACGAATCCGCCAGATATCGCACATCACGCAACGGCAGTTGCACTGATTGTGCGGGGAGATGACCACGACCGGCATGTTGCGGACCCGGTGCGCGGCGAGATCAGCGGCGTTGCTGCCCGATTCGGAAGGGACCGAGATGGATACGAGAGAGCTCATCAGCTTTGGCCGCTCAAACGCGTGGGGCTTCGCGCCGGAATTCCAGCAAAATATGATCGGCAAGCGCGCGAATACCGGGACAGCGCCCCAGGAACGAGTCGGCTCGGACGCTCAAGTCGAAGGAACGCGGAAACCGATTGGCCCACGCTTCGAGATAGCTAGGCGGCACCGTAATGCCGATGCCTTTTATTGACCTGAGCCGAAATTCAGGGGCGAAAGACCCTGCGAGCAACCGTACCGACGGGTAACATACGTGGACCTCCGCTCCCTCGGCCAGTCGCGCGGTTACGCCTCCGCGCCGGAATCGCCGGAACGCCTTGCCGGGATTTCCCTGAGCGAGGTACCACGCGATTTCCCACAGGCAGCACGAGCCCATCCAACATAGCAAGGCTGTGGTTCCGGGCTTCACCAGGATTGCCAAGTCTCTGGCGAACCGCCGAAGGTCCTGAACACAGTTGAGCGCCCCGAAATTTGAAAACGCTCCATCGAACGGGCCAGCGTTTTGCAGGCTGGCTATGTCCTCTGTAGCCAGCAAGTGCGGGTGAACAAAACTGAGTTTTCCGCCTTCGGTAGCCCTACGAGTCGCCACCGCGATCATCCTCGGCGAGTTGTCACAGGCAACGACTCTTACCCCGCGATCCGCCAGGAAACATGCATCGACTCCCGTGCCGCAACCGAGATCGAGAACACGATCGCCGGGGCGAAAGGCCTCCTCAAGTTTCCTCCACACAGCCGCGCGTTGAGCTCGGCCGATCTTTGAGGTGGTAAAAGTCTCGTCGTAGCGTTCGGCAATGGCGTCGAACGGGGCTGCATAGATCTGGGTGTGAGCGGCCGCCATGAGCTCAGGCCTCCATCTCATGCGCCGTCGCAATCAAGCTGGCGCGGAAATCAGAAACTTTGGTCTGCAACTCTGAGATGGCGGATCCGTTAACCACCGGATCGTTCCGGAGATGTTCCAGCTCAACTTCACCGCGAAGCAACTTATCGGCAAAACTGTAGAACTGACGCGAGTGGCGGTTGCGAATTCGAACCTCGCGGTCGGAGCCGACGCGCCACGGCTTGAGGTTCTCAACGCGGGCTGCGACTTCAGCGAAGTACGGAGTTCCTTTGATTGGATAGGCAACAGTGGTGAAGAAAATATCGGGATCGGTTTTCTTGACGTGCTCGATCGTCGCCTCGATATCGCCGAGCTCCTCGCCCTCATATCCCCACATCAGAAACATTCCGGTCTTGATGCCATGCGATCTACACATGGCGACGGCGGATCGCACTTCTTCAGCGGTGACGCCTCGTTCCATGGCATCCAAGATCCGCTGCGAACCGCTCTCGGAGCCAATCCACACGCGAAAGCATCCCATTTCGGCGAGTGTTGCGACCACTTGCGGGCTTAACCGGTCGGCGCGCGAAATGCACTCGAACGGCAATCTCAGGCCGCGCCGCTTCAGTTCAGCCGCGTACTGAAAAAGCCAACCGTGGTGAATGGTGAAGACGTCATCGGCCATCCACGCCATTTCCGGTTGATATCGACTGATTAGCCACTCAAGTTCATCGGCGACCGACGCAGGCTTTCTACGGCGGTGGGTCTTGCCAAACACTTCGTGGCTGCACCAGCGGCAATGATAAGGGCAACCGCGAGCTGTGATGAGCGACACGGATCCCATCCCGTGGTGCTCGCGCCATACCGCGAGGTACTGTGCTAAATCGATTGACTCGCGTGCGGGCCAGGGTTGAGCGTCGATGTCCCGGATCTGCTCGCGCGGAGGAGTGCGAACGACGGTCCCTTCCGGTGTCTGGAAGGCAATGCCCTTGACTTCGCCTAAAGCTTCGGCGGAATGCGAGCGCAGCGCTGGTACCAGTTCCTCCAGCGTGACCTCTCCTTCACCGATGACGATGACGTCTGCTCCGGCATCGAGGTACTCATCGATGTAAGCACTGGGCTCCGGTCCGCCCACAACCGTTTTCCATCCGGCATCCTTTGCGACGCGTAGAATCTCGACCACGTTAGGCCGAGTCATCAGATTTGCGTAGATGCCCAACACGGCGGGCGGACCCTGCCGAAGGAGTTCAAACAGTTGCTGGCGCGACGAGAACGTGGAATCGAACACTTCTACACTCAGACCCTTGCTTCGCAGATGCGCGCAAATGTAGAGGATCCCCAACGGCGGGTAGGGCTTCATGATCTGAAGCTCTTTGGGATCCTCGTAGAGGAAATAGCCGTGAGTGAGGAGTATATCCATGTCGTGGTTGTGATTCAGATCGCGAATCTAGTCATCGCCGCAGGTCATGCCAGGTCCAGTTTGTAATTGCACCAGGGTTTGGCTGGCGAGACTCGGCAGAACGATGGGGCGAGAGTTGCGACACGACTTCTCAAGTTGCATAACCCGCTTCCAGAGTTGGTCCGCCTCCTCCCCTTCGGGACCCTTTCTCGTGATCTGCGCTTCGCCTGAGCTCCAGGAGTCTACTTTCGCGTGCAAAGCGTCGTGCAAAGCGCGATAGAACTCATCGGTGTACGCGCCCTGGAACATCATGGAGAGATCTTCGCTATCCGACCAGTTGGTCTTGTCGCCAAGTTGCGCCTGTACTCGCTCGAAGAACTTTGTTCCCGGGAGGGGGTACGATACAGAGACTCCGATATCGTCGGGCCGGGTGTCTTGAACCAGCTTCGCGGTTTTTTGAATGTCCTCCCAAGTCTCGCCCTGGTATCCGAATTGAAGGAAGTAGCATGCGCGGATGCCTTCGTTTCGCAGGTTCGCCCGCGCTTTTGCGATTTGTTCGACCCGAGTTCCCTTGTCCATTGCATCCAGAATCTTTTGTGATCCAGATTCGACGCCTAACCAGACTTCGGCGCAACCAGCTCGTCGCAACGCTCGCGCAGTGTCGACCGTCATCAAATCCACCCGGGACTGCATCTTGAAAGGCGTGGCGGCGTCCAGTTTCTCTACTTCGGCTGCAAGATCGCGAACCCACTTCGCCCGGAGGCCGAAAATGTCATCGGCGAACCACAGGTGGTCGGCGCCGAAATCATATTTCAGCCGCCGCATCTCTTCCGCGACGCTCCATGCTGACCGCACGGCATACGAGTCGCCATAAATAGGCTTTGCGCACCAATTACAGCGATAGGGGCAGCCGCGGCTGGCAACGATATTCAGCGAGAAATATCCGTGAGCCGTTTTCCACGCCGTGCGGTACTGATCGGCATCGATCAGATCGCGAGCTGGAAATGATAAGAGATCGAGATCGCGCATGAGTGGTCGATGCGGCGTGCGCGTGAGCTTTCCCGTTGCGGCGTCCAAATATGCCAGCCCCGAAATCTGGGTGAGTCGCTGGTCATTTCCGTTCAGGAGATGCTGAACCGCTGCCATCAGGGTCCATTCCGCTTCCCCAAGCAACACGCAACGGAACCCTTCCTTCAGATAATCGAGGGCATGATCGGAAGCATCGGAGCCATTCACCAGAACCACGGCTCCGGTTTTTCGCGAGCGCTCAAGAATGTGATATGCGACTTCCCGCATCCGGGTCAGGCACATTTTTGTAAGAAAGTTGAAATTGTCCTCGTAAACCACGACCACCCGTGGTCGATGCTCCTCAAGCGCCGATTGAAAACCTTGTTCTGGGTCGTTGAGCATGGTGTCGAACAAGGCGACGGATATACCCGCGCTGCGAAGCAGACCCGCAGCGTAAAGGGTGCCGAGCGGGGGATAAGGCTGCATCTTCCGCGTCTGCTTGCGGTCGTAGTAAAGATGATAGGAATGGGTTAGAAGAACATCAGCCACGCCAGTATCGCCTCGCGAGTCGGTAGTAAGAACACGACAGCAAACTTCCGAGCATTCCTTGCTCAACTACCCGCATCGACGCAGCTATGCAGGAATAACCAAATCTAGGACAGAGGGGACAGGTGGTTTGTCAGCATATTGTCAAATTTGTGTCACTTCTTGATTGCACCGAGAGATGGAAACTGCGGATGGAAGGCGAGTGACGGGGAAATTGCAGAAAGTTGACAAATTAGAGACAAATGATTGATCTGAGATTGGTACCTTAACTGCGACTAACTAGCCTCCCGTCGAAATGTCAGGTGGCCTACAAAGCGCTGTGCACAGGCAATCCCGGGCGTAGATCCAGCATGATCCTCTTTTACAACCCGAAAGCGACGAAGCCCCGCAATCGGCGACTGCCGTTGTCGATATTGGCGATCGCAGCCGTTTTAGACGGTAAAGAAGAGTACGCCATCGTGGATGGCAATATCGATCCGCACCCTACCGAATCTCTGATTGCGTTGATCGAAGCGCAGCCGGTGGAACTCTTGGCGGTTACCGTCATGCCCGGACCGCAGACGGTTGGGGCGGTCGCGAGCTGCCGCGAGGTTCGAGCACGATTTCCGCACATACCGATCGTTTGGGGTGGGTACTTCGCCACTAACTATACGGCTGCGACTCTGAATGCCGGCTATGTGGATTACGCTGTTCGCGGCCAGGGCGAACAGACTTTTCTCGACTTGCTGCAGGCAATCCGCGGACATCGTGATTTGAAGAATATCAGCGGGCTCTCTTACAAAGACGCGGACGGAACTCTGCGCCACAATCCTGAGCGCCCCATGCGAAGTCTCGATGATTTTCCGTGGTACCCATACCACCGCATTCCGACGGAACGATATCTGTTACCGACATTTCTCGGCCGCCGAACCGCGGTTCATCAGGCCAGCATCGGATGCCCTTACCGCTGCAACTTCTGTGGCGTGGTCAACTTTTCCGGCAGCCGCGAGAAAATGGAATCGCCGGCTCGAACCGAAGGCATTCTACGGCATCTCGCCGACAATTTCGGTGTGGATGCCATTCAGTTTTACGACAACAATTTTTTCCTGCGTGAAGACCACACTCGTGAGCTCGCGGACCGGATGGCTCCGCTCAAGATGCGATGGTGGTGCGAGGGTCGCGCCGACATCATGATGAAATACTCGGACGCTACCTTTGAAGCCATCCGCCGCGCCGGCTGCACTATGATTTTCTTCGGAGCCGAATCGGGATCGAACGAAAATTTGAAGGAGATGAACAAGGACCTATGCGCCGAAGACACGATTGCTTTGGCTTCTCGAATACGGCGCTTCGACATCATCCCTGAATTCTCAATCATCTTCGGGAATCCGAAAGATCCAGACGCCGATACCCGCGAGTGCATCAAATTCATCCGGCAACTGAAGCGGCTGAACCCGGATTCAGAGATCATCGTCGAGCACTACACCCCGGTTCCGCAGCGGGCGCGCATGTACGGCGATATCAAGGACACATTTCAGTTTCCCACAACTCCGGATGAGTGGGCGACGGATTCCTGGCAACGCTTCGCCACCCAGAAGGATCCCCAAACCCCCTGGCTGCGGCCTCGCACCAAGCGCTTGATCGACAACTTCGAACTGGTGGTCTCCTCGAGGTGGCCGACTGTTCAAGATATCCGGCTGCCCAACTGGGGACGCCTCGCACTCAAGGCTTTGAGCAGTTGGAGATATCGACTGGGCTTTTACGCCGCGCCGCTGGAGCTGAAGTGGACACAGCAGTTTATCGACCTGCGGAAACCGAAAGCAGAGAGCCTGTGAATCAGATTCACACTGTGCCGGAATCAGAGGCTGTGGCATTATCGAAGTACACTGCCGTTTCATTGCCTGCCCCGGCTTATGTTTCAGTTGAGGAAGGCTACGAGCGTTGGGCGCCAACCTATGACCACGCTCCTAACCCCTTGCTCCATCTCGAGGAACGCAAGCTCGAACCTCTGCTTCCCGACTTGAGCGGCAAACACATTCTTGACCTCGCGTGCGGTACCGGCCGCTGGCTCCATAAGCTTTCCGCCCAAGGTTCCGCCCGGGGAGTTGGGGTTGACCTCTCCGCGGCCATGCTTCAAGTCGCGGATAAGAAAGCTGCGATTACTGGACGGCTCGCCAGAGCCGACTGCCGAAGTCTTCCATTTCAAGATTCGGTTTTCGATCTGGTTGTGTGTTCATTTGCCCTTGGCCACGTTCATGATCTGGACGCGATGGTGCATGAATTGGCGCGGGTGACGAAGTCTGAGGCAGACGTTTTTTTCAGTGATCTCCACCCCGAGGCATACGCGCGAGGATGGCGAACTGGCTTCCGCGATTCGCGCAGCGCCGTCCAGATAGAAATGTCGCCTCGCACGGCTGAAGAGATTATCCGAGTTTTTTATACCGGAGGATTCGAGTGCCTCACGCATGTTCCCCTATGCCTGGGAGAACCGGAGAAGCCCATGTTCGTCCAAGCTGGGAAGGAAAACTTCTTTGAGGCTGCCTGCCGAATACCGGCCATCCTGGTCTGCCACTTCAGGGGCGCCGCAGCGAAGACAGAATACCAAAAGGACGCTTGCATAGAATCAACCGCGGTGCGTCCGTGAACCGGGCCTTGGCAGAAGCGATCGTTGGCTGCCTGAGCTTTTCAGGCCAGGCCGAAGGTGATATTGGCGCACTTAAGAGGGTCAGCGAGCACGAGTGGGAGCATGCCCTTTCGTGGTTGTACGATGCGGGGCTAGCCCTCTACCTACTACAAAAACTCCAGGACATCAACGCAACCGACGTACTGCCCAAACCGACTTTGACGCGCCTCGAGGACAACCTAACTGCCAACCGGCGACGTGTCGCCCACATGGCGCGTCAATTTGATTTTCTGAACCAGAAATTCAATGATGCCGGCGTGAGATATGCAGCCGTGAAGGGGTTTTCCCTTGTCCCTCAGTTCTGCCCTGATGCATCTCTACGGCACCAGGGCGACTTTGACTACCTGATTGATAATCAATCGTTGCCGGTAGCGCGACGCGTGCTGGAAGACGCTGGATACGCTCTGGACAAGCACAAGACGAATGAACTCATATTCTTGATGCCATCAGTGGGGGTGCCACTGCCGGCCGACGAGCAGTTCGAGGCACATGCCCCACACGCGGTCGAACTGCGTCGTGCCTTCTGGGACAGCGACTTTCATAGCGTGCTTTTGGTGGAACCCAAGTTCTCTGTGGACAATACAAGAACTCATCGATGGCAGGAATTGGTTTTTCGCACATTGCCCGAGGAGGACGCATTCCTGCTGCAAGTCATGCACGCGTTCAATCACATTTTGACCGGCTGGATTCGAATGTGCTGGTTGTATGAGATTGGGTACTTCCTCAATCAGCGGTCAAGAGACACTTTGCTGTGGGAACGCATCGAACGACGTATCGGAGCCGATCCACTGCTGCACGAGATAGTTGTCGTGGTTACCGGGCTAGCCGCTCATTTTTTCAAGGCATCTCTTCCACCGACGTCCAGCAGGTGGGAACAAGAACTTCGCCCCGCAATTCGAATCTGGATTCAAAATTATGCGTGGGCGTGGGTATGTGCGAAAAATCGAGTTGATCAACTCGGCCTGTTCTCAGCCGCCAAGCTTGTTCTGTTACTTCACCAGCAATACCTTCCCGACATGAGGGCCAGGAGACGCCTGATCCGGATCCGGCTATTGCCCTGGGAGCAGTTCCGCCGGAGAACCCACTCGATAACGACCAAGTCGTCGACAAACTCCGGAGGGCGCGGGCAACGACTTAAGCGCATGTTCATCCGATTCGTTTTCCATTTGACTGGAGGGCTGCGATACCTCTGGGAAATACCGCGCTGGCGCCGATTGAAGAAAGCGACCGCACATTTGGCCCTCTCAACCACGGGTGGTTCGACGGCGAAAGATCCCGTCAATGCTCAGAGTTCAGGGTCGACGATTTAGTTGTGACCAGGGCAGCGCTTCTTCGGAACAACGTACTGGAGCGGGGCGAGTTGACGTCAGCAGACTTCCTGCATTCGGTCACTCAGTTTCTGGCCGGTTAGGAGGGATCTTCTGGTCGTGACCCGCTCGACAGCGCGGGAAACCCAGAGTTCCCAAGGGAAAGAGTAGCGGTTCTTATTGATGCGCCAGCGTACAGGCGCGCCGAGAGCTCGGCGAAACCCCTGCCGCAACCAAGCACGTTTCCTTGTCGCCTTGCGGATCTGGTTGTTCAGGAGGAAGTACTCAAGACTGCGTCGCAGCCGCCGGAGTTCTTCCCCGCGAAGCCACGGAAGGGCACTTACACCGAGCGCGAACTTCTGCCACTCCTCGAGGGACTGCGGCTCACGCACCCCAAGTTCTTTCAACTGCGGCCAGATTGGAAGTCCAGGGTAGGGAGTGAAAATATTCGGCGAGAAACTGACGTCCCAGTATTCTCTGGCGATATCGCTCATGACTCGAAAGGTCTTCTGGCGGTCCGCTTCAGTTTCTCCGGGGTAGCCAAGAATAATGTTGAACACCACATGCATACCAGCGCGATGGGTTTTGCGTGCAGTCTCCACCATCTGTTCCAGATTCTGGAACCGCTTGTTCATCAGATTGAGAACTTCCTGGGAAGCGGACTCGGTGCCGAAACCGATGTGCCAAACACCACTTTCAGCCAGCAGCGCGACCTCGTCGTCCGTCATCTTGGCAACGAAATCGGTCGAAGCCTGAAAATCCCACCGGAACCTGACTCCGCTGTCGATGATTCCGCGTGCAATAGCAAGTGCGCGCTTCCGATCAACCAGGAAATTGGAGTCAAAAAGCGGTACGTCCTCAATGTTGTAACGGGAAACCAATTCGGTCAGATCGCCGACCACCCGTTCAGCACGATAGGCGTTGAAACGTCGCTTATAAAAAACCTGGTCAGTGCAGTAGTTGCATTGGTACGGGCATCCAACGCTGGTGGTGTACGACAGCTGGCGAATGCCCGAAACCGCCGCATAGATTCCATGGTCTACCAGATGATAAGCCGGGGTAGGCAGGTCGTTAATGTTTGCTACCGGCCTCTCCGGCTCGTGAACGATCTCTCCCCCATCCTTGAAAGACAGTCCTCGGACGCCATGCCAGTCCTGTTCGTCGGCAATCCGTCGTACCAGTTCAAGAAATGTCAGCTCACCCTGGCCGCGCACAATGGCGTCCACGAAATCTTCACGTAGGGTTTGATCCACCGCAAGGCTGGGGTGCCAACCACCAAACACGATCGGCAGGTTCGGACGAAGCTTCTTTACCGCTCGCGACACACGCACCGCCACACCAATCATTGGGCCGGTGAACATGGAAATACCGAGACAAAGCGCGTCCTCGGTTTCGCGCAGGATCACATTCTCGAAGTCGGGTGAGATCAGATTGTCTACCAGCTTGACTTCGAATCCAGACTCAAGCAGAGGGGAGGCAAGCGCCAATAGACACAGCGGCGCCCCCAACGGAGGTCCGTCATAGGGCGGATAAAACAGTACTACTTTCTTGTTCCGAGGCATTTCGCTCAATGCAGTCGCATGTGCGCTGGAATACCCAAGCTAGGATCGAGGTGAACGATATTTGTCATGCAATTGTCAAAAAGCTGTCATTTTCTTTGGGGTACTGAGAGATCCAATTGCACCAGTACGGGAGGGGTCACCGGGATTTTGCAGAATATTGACAATTTGGAGACAACCCTCGCGAGGGCGGTTGATACCGTTTGACTACTCGAGTCCTAGGCCATACGCCCAGCGCGCGCAATCCGGACCCGCATAGTTGCACACGCCGCACAACGCCGATTGTGGTGGATCGAAGCCATTTGGGGTAGAAAGCAGCGCCTAGGGTCAAGAGGAAATATCGAAAGGTACTCGCGTGAAATCATCGAAAAAGATTGTATTTTTTGTCGCTTCTTTTTCAAGCATCGAGGCGACTGCTCCGTTGGGTATCCTTGCCATCTCAACTCCCTTATTGAACGCGGGGTATGATGTTCGAATCATCGACTCCACCATCACGCCCGACTACAGGAAGCGGATCATGGAAGAAGTGAAAGACGCGCTCTGCCTCGGTATCTCTGTCGTGACCGGGCCGATGATCCGCGAGACGGTGGATGTTGCTAAGGCAATCAAGAAGTGGGCCCCTGACTTCCCAATAATTCTGGGAGGGTGGCACCCGTCCCTGCTGCCCGGACAGACGCTTGAGGCTCCCTACGTGGACATCATCGTTCGCGCACAGGGCGAAGAGAGCATGCTCGAGGTTGCGGACCGCCTGCGCGACGACGCGCCTCTCGACGACGTCCTGGGCATCGGGTTCAAGCGCGATGGCAAGTTGCATCTCACGCCTGAACGTCCGCTGAAAACGCTGGACAAGATGCCTGCCAAGGCCTATCACCTTGCAGACTTCGACGCGTATGAGAAGGTCTGTGGACGTCGCTGGACTATGTATGTTTCGAGCCTTGCTTGTCCCTTTAACTGCTTTTACTGCACTAATGCCGGAGTTTACGGACGCAAGTGGAATTCACTTCCGGTCGAGCAGGTTGTCGAAGAAACCACTGAGCTTGCTAGGCGTTATAGGCTCGAGTTGCTGTGGATGGCTGACGATAATTTCCTGGTCGACCTTGACCGGTCCTTGAAAATCGCGGAAGGGTTGGTTCGTGCCGGCAGCACTTTCAAGTGGAGTGTTCAAGCCACAACAAATCTGACCGCGCGACTTAGCATCGATGAGTTGACTCTGCTTCGCCGCTCCGGGCTTCACCAAATCTGCCAGGGCATCGAAACCGCATCTCCGACTGTAATGAAGTTGATGAACAAAGATTTTCAGATCCTGGGCGACATCTACCAATCAACGGAGCGTTGCATAAAAGCCGGAGTCATCCCGTCTTTCAACATCATTTTTGGCTTTCCGGGGGAGGGCCCGAAAGAACGTCGCGAGACTGTCAACTTCATGATGGATATCTGCCAAAAATTTCCCGGCGCGGAGTTCTGGACCAACATTTTCACGCCCTATCCCGGCTCTCCAATTTTTCACCAGGCGGCCAAGCTTGGCATCGAAATTCCTAAATCCTTTGAGGCGTGGGTGGACTATTTTCCCCGTTATACGGTTCTTCCCTGGCTCCGGGGCAAAGATCATCAGCGCGTTCAAACCATGCGCGATTACCTGCGCATCGCCTTTGATCGTGCGCCCATCGCTACCACCGGCCACGGTCGCGTTGCGAAGGCGATTCAACATCTCACGGCCTACCCGGCTCGCGTGCGCCTGAACCACGACTTCTACAGCTTCCCGATTGAACTGTGGATCAATCGCCAGTTGAAGAACATCGTGAAACTGCCAAAGCCGAGCGTGGACGCGAAAAGGCTGCAGCCGGAGACGGCGCCAAGCTGCACTTGAGGCACGATATCCTCGCGCACCGTACGCGGAGAGTTCGAAGCGAGACTCTCATCGCGGCGCCTAATAGGCGCTGGTTCCGTCATCTATTTCGCTCCCAGATCGTAGTGCCATTAGCGAAGGTTCCCGCGACGCGGTAATGGCTCTCTAGGTAGCCACGCAGCGGAGCCAGATAGTTTCCTTGCACATGGGCCAGATCGTCCAGGCCTTGGTACCAGCCTACGAATCGCACCTGGTGCTGCTCGATCGCCTGCACGACGTTCCGCACTTCTTCCGGCCTGGTGAAGGCGTACGGAGTGACAAAAGCTACTCGGGTTGGATTCCGCAACCTCAGGTCGAAGCAAAGAAGTTGATCACCGAAAAAATAATCGGAGGAATGGGTTCGCTCCAGCACCCACTTCGTTTCTTCATACACCCCAGGGTCGAAAAAAACTGTGCGTCCAGTGGGAAGGTCCAGAAAAGCCTTCCAGCGTGTTTGTGTTACGACGGGCCGGGCGATCGCCAGGACCAAAACCGTCGCCCACAGGATTCGTAGCAAAGCTCGCTCCAGCTTAAACGGGGAATTCAAGAACCAAACAAGCATGATTAGTGCAGGCAGGGACACGGTGTACAACCTGTTCCAAGCGGGGGCGGACGCGATCGATAGAAACAAACTCAGGCCGGTAATGTTGACAAGCATCAACCTTTCCCATGGCTCATCCGGACGTAGCCTTCCCTCACGCCAATAACGCACGAAAAACAAAATGTAAACCAACGGTATGAGAAAATGAATCAGGGGCCACGTTATCAAGTCCGGCCAGTTAGCCCATTCATGAACCGAGGGGTGTCCGACCATGTAGGTTCTCCAGGTATTGGTCCCATACGCGGAAAAATACTTGGCAACGAATGTCACAGTGTAATAAAGGAACGGCTTCAGCCCGACCCGCCATACGAAATAAGCACTGAAGGCTGCGACGGTAGCCGCGTAGCTCGCAAGCAAATAACCCTCCTTCTTCAGCAGCGCTGGCCACGCTTCCTTCTTTCGATGATGCTCCCACATGAGGAACAGCCCAAACGCCACTGGCCCTAACACTAACGATTGGGCGAAGCATGTTCCCAACCCCCAAAGCACTCCCGCCCACACCAGCCGAGCCGCAGTTCTCTCTTCGATCACGAGCGCGAGTGCGGACATAGCGGCAAGCACGTTGTACAAATGGTGGGTGGCATCGAGATAGCTGGCGAACGGTAAGGTCAGAAACAAGAAGCCCGGAAGAAAAACGGCTCGTCCGTTCATCAGTTTGATGGTGATCTTGATGCTAAGCCAAGCCGAGACAACCCCTGCAAGGAGCAACATCATCTGGGGAATCCACGCCCGAACCCCAAACAACTTGAACAGAACAAAATAAAGCACATCGGTGCCAGGCAGCGTGAAGTAGTCATAATCCCTGTAGATCAGTTGACCTTCGTACATGCGTGTTGCGTTGTGCAAGTAAATGGACTGGTCACCGATTGCCACACGGGGCGTTGCAGGAAGGGCGAACAGCTGCAGATACACAAAAACGCCGCAAGCCAGCAGAATGAACGGAACGAGCCAACGATTGGACGGAGCCTTCGAGAACTCGGGCCTTGGGTATCGAACGGGGACAGCAAATTGAGTAGAGGTCTTCAAGTTCTGGTTCCCTCATGCTAACGAACGGCTTATCGAAACAAGCTCAACCTTGCCAGGGCCGTGAATCCGAGGCCACGGCCGCAATCCGTTGCGTAAATGAGCTCTTTGGAATCAAGCATCCAGACGGGGCTAACGGAATTGCAGTCAGAGTTCGTGAGCTGGATCTCTTCCCTGGTGCGCAGGTTCATCGCGCGAATTTGCCATGTCCCCCCGTGTTCACAGCTGAAAGCGATCCATCCCCCGTCCGGCGAAATCGCGGGATAGCGTGCTGAGCAAGCCGGAACACTCATCTCTTCGATAGCCTCAGAGACGGGAGTAACTTCATACAACCTGAAACGTCCCTCGCGCCTCGAGCTAAACACTATTCGATGGTCTGGAAAGAAGGCAGCTTCTCGGAGATCGTATTGAGAGCCTACGACTTGGTGCTCTTCCACGGTACGTTCCCCGCCCAGGTGTGGTCCTGTCTGACGAATCCATAGACTATTTTTCCCTTTCACCTCGCGAATAAACGCGAGCAACACTCCGTCGGACGACACGACGGGCTGTTCCGCGTTTTCGGTTTCGACAGTGGTGTCAGCTGGTGAGCTTACTCGAACAGCGGAAGAAAAGCGGACTATTCGCGAACCAGCGTCCGTGGCCACTTCTGCCCAGCCGGTATCAGGGTCCTTCCCCGCCGCAGGGTGGAACCAATCGCCGCCCAAAGCAAAGGATGTGACTGAACCAGCTTTTAGTTCGTGAACGGCATATGTGTCCGGAACCTGAGGAAGAAACTTTGGGACCAAGGCAGTAAAGAACACTTTCCCCGGCGTAACCACGGGATCTGCGGCCATGCTGGAGCCAGGCACTGTGAGCAAGCGTGACCTGTAGTTGTCAAACTGTCCCCGGAAATGTCGCAAGTTTCCTCCGAAAGCAATGGCAAATATTGAGAGGAATATACTGCCGGCGAGCAGGGAGGATCGCGATCGGAGTCGGTACCTGGCGGGCTCCTCCGCCGACGAAACTAAAACTCGGAGCAATAAGCCGCCGAACAGAAGCATGAACAGCAGTCGCGGGAAACATAGCGTAATCCTCCAGCCGGATGGGTCCGCGGGACACAGCCACTGATACGATCCGCAAGCCAGGGCATACAGGCCGATTAGCATTCCAGCTCTGGTCCATTGACCACGCTCCACCAAATAGTCTGTGATCAGCACCGCCGGCAATACGAGGGAAACGAAGTGATAGGGGGCCGGTTGTGAGGACACGAGCAAGAGCAGAAATAGATAGCTTGCCCAGTCCAATTTTATGCGGCTTTGATCCTTGGTGCTTCCCCAGCGGAGCGCCCAGACGAATGAGGCAAGAATGAAAGCAACAACCAGGGAATACAGCAGTGCGTACAGCCAAGGCATGTGAGCAGCGGGCGATGGATTCAGTTCCGGCTCATAGATAAGGCACCGCGCCAGCAGCGCGCTCAGTGAAACCCACGTGACATCGTAGGGATCCACAATCTGTCCGCGCAGGGCAAAGGGCAAGACTTCTCTAGCATAGACCCGGCAGGCATCCAATCCGAATAGGTGGATTGAAAGCTGGACCGCAGCCCCTATCCCAATGACTAGGCCGGACGCTGCCCACCATTTTTTCTTGAGTAAGAAAAATATAAGGAATAAGCCAGGGTAGATCTTCAAAGCTGTCGCGAGCGCGAGCACCAAACCGGACGTGAAGGGCCGATCCTCGAAGTACAACCAGGCCGCGGTGGTGAGCAATAGCAACACGAGGACGTGCATTTGCCCGAGCAGGAAATTGCTGCACAGGGGAACCAGCGCCAGAAACATTACTAGCGCAGTCCGCTGGAGCCCTAATCTTGTACTCCGAATCAGCAGGACCAACGTTAGTCCCATGAACACCAGATTCGCGAGCAACCACCAGCGTTTTGCTTGCAAAGGAGGAAGCGACGACAAGGGAGAGACGACCAATGCCGAGGGCAGAGTCAGCGGAATGTAGCTCACTAGCCTTCGGCCGATTCCCAATTGGTCCGCGTGCCTCTGGAACCACACCCATTCGTACACTCTCTCCAGCGGATATCCCTCACGATACAGACGGGCAACCGCGTAGTAATTAGGAAAATCTGAATTGAGGTGTCGCCATGCCGGGACGAATCCCCAGCGTACGAATGACAAGATCAATACGATCAGGAGAATTCGCTCCCCCGGCCTTCTCCACCAGCGGCGAAACGACTCTTGAATGACTCGTACGTAATTCGGCCTTCGCAGGAGAGCAGTAGATGTATCTGTGCCACGCGCATCTATCAAGCTTATCTCCCAGTGCTCGATGAGCCAGCGGCAGGATCACACTTCTTCAGCAACACAATGAAGTGTAGATGTGCGCCAAACACCCAATCCACCGGCCCCGGATAGAGACCGAGACGGGTAGCAAGACTTTCTTGTCGAAGACCGATTTCTTGCCAAGTCGTACGCCACTGCCTCTCGGCCCAGTAGTTGTACTCAAGTGCAACCCCGAACCTCGCATTGCCGACCCAGTCCATGAAGCGCAGGCGCGCGGCTGCTGCGAAGCCCCTCCGGTAATGGTCCTTAATAATGACGCATTGGCTTGCGACCCTGCGTGCTTCCCGCTGCAGGGTCATCGGGTTATTTGTGTGATGTAAAACATCGGAAAACAGGACGACGTCGAAGGCCCCGCTCTCGAACGGAATATGGATGCCGTCGAAAACCTCAACTGCAACCCGGGCGCGACCGCGGGCCAGCACGTCAATTCCGTGGACTTCAACATCCGGCCTTTTGGAGTGCAGAAGCGCCGCGATCAGGCCATCTCCGCAACCGACGTCGAGCACACGGGCTTCTCTTGGGATCAGCTGGGCGTACCAATTCGACAGCACGCCAGCTCGACGATTGAATACCAGCTTTTCGTGCAAAATTCCGACGGCGCCTGTTGATAGAGAGTTCAAGAGAAAAGCCTGACAACGATATGGTTCGAAAATGCGCGACGCCAAGTATTATTGCCGATCTTGCTGCCTCATTCCCAGTACGCTCAGAAAGAAGCTGGAAAGTATGACTTGGAAACCTAGTGTGAGGCACACAATTCCGGGAATCACAATTCGCAGTACTGTCGCGGGGTTGAGTGGCCCGAAATGCATGCTGCTCGAGTAGCGCAATCCGGCAATCCAAATTCCACCGCCAACCAGTAAAAGCGCCATGCCGCCCAACAAACCGGTTTCGAGCTTCAGATGTCGAAAAACCTTCGACAAGAAGTCTTGCGGCAACAAGCCCCGCGTCACTGCGAACACCTCAGTGAATACCGCGAAGTTATAACCGTGCTTCTCGATCGAGGCCACGCGCGCTCCAAGAGCGCCGGCAATTTCCTGCGACCCATCAGTGCTGCCGTTATCGCCCACGATTACCTTGCGCAAAGATTAAGGCGTTCCATGTTTGCAGCGCTTTTGTGACGCATGCTCCAATTGTAGCGCTCTCATTCAGGCAAGGCATGACCACTGACACGTCAAGGGTTTCCAAGACACCCGCAGCACCCGGATGTACGATTGTCTCCTCGGATAAACCCACCGCTCTCATGCCGACGTCTCCCTTAATGGCGCAAGTCGCGACTTAGGGTCCGATTCCGCCCGAGATGTCAATGCCCCGGCAATATCGTGATCTGTCAGCATTTGTCCCACACAATGCGCTGCCATCGCCGGGTCGCTGCCGTAGGCCAGGTCGTGAGCGGGAAGTTTTGCGAGAAAATGAAGAATCGTCGACGTTTGTTGTTGAAAGCGATCGTCATCTTTGAAAAGGATACTCTCCGCCAATCGGTGTGTAAGGTCGGACGACAGGATTGGCGCCAGGTGTGTTTCGCAACGACTCGCTCGATGGAGAAATACCGAACAAATTGGACTGACCGGTTGCGCTTTGCTGGGTTGAAACGCGCGCTTTGGCAAGTAATGAACCGTCAGGCCCGGGTACGAGAATCGACGAGTCGTGGTCCGAAGCTCAGGAAGAAACTGCAGCGATTCCGGGCGGAAGATTGCCGGTAAAAAATCACCCCAAACCCGCAACTCGCCCGCTTCAACCTCCAAGAACACCGCTTGGTCGGCGTGAAACTCAAGCCCGTTAATTGCGGCGAGGTAGCTCGCGGTGGTCTTGCCACTATTGGGCGGGCCGAATAGGAGGATTCCCTTTTCCCCCAGGCCAACGCATGCCGCCGAGAGCGGCACCATGCCCAGGCTTCCCGCGCTCATGCAGAATAGGGTGTCGAAAAAAGGCCGGCAGTTCAGCTTGGGTTCGGACTCGACTAATCTTTCAGTCACAAAACCGATTCCCTCGCGCGCCTCCAGATCAACCGCCAGGAAATTCCGCTGCCCAATATTGACGAATCGAAGACCATGATCGGAGAAGGCCGACAGCGCCACGCCCGCCTGGTCCGTCTGAGAATCATCTTCCTGGCTCACGATTCGCCAAAAAAACTCCGGATCACCCAGCGGCCCCCCCTGGTGTCGCGCAAAGAATTCCAGCGCACACTCGACCACCGTAAGGCTGTTGCTTTCCAACCGGACGGTCTTTGCCATAATGAGCAAATCCACGACATAGGGTGTTGGCGTAAAGCGGCGTAGCAAGTCCTTGCGACCCTTTCCGGCGGAAGTTTTACAGCGGATCGACGCGCGGTTCTTGATTAGCGCTTCCATTGGTTTGATACGACGCCCGCCGTTCCCGCTTCCCTACGATAGTTAGAGTTGTTCAAAATGGGTAGCTAGTTCTTTGGCCACATTGTGAGGCCGTCCACCGTACCGCAGTAGGCGACATGGCAGTTCGGCTAACTTCCTGACAACTTCCATCTGCTGGGCAGCCGCATCGGGTACTTCCGCCATGAGATCTGCCTCAAGGCGAGAAGCGGCTTCTGCGGACGACATCGAAGTCAGGCAAAATGACGGCCTCTCACTACGTTCGAGAAAGATGAGCAACCGGGGGCTGCAACTTCTCAGGCGTTCGAGGCCTAGCCCAAGCTCCGGTTCGAGCCGAAAGCCCCGTTCCCCATTCTGCAGATGCGTTGGTTCTTTATCCTTGAGCCCTTCGAAATAAAATCCGGCCTCAAGGCGCAGCTTGAGGGTTGTTGCCAGGCCCCACGCCAATAGCTTGCCCTCTCGCCTGGAACACAGGGTCCGGTCGTCCGAAAGAAATCCGAAACCGTCTTGTGCGAGAGCGACTGCCAGAGTCGATTTTCCGCTTCGACCCGGACCAACTAGAAGAAGTCCGTTCTGCTGTTTCGCGACGCATGAGCAGTGCAGCTCTGCAACTCCGATCGATGCGCCTACAACAGTGAGCAGGATCGGGAAAATCACGGCTTTCCAGTAGGCGCGATCAGCAGCGATGCCAGGCGAAAAGCGTCCAATCACTCGGTGAGTGCGGAGATCGGCCAGCATCGAACTGCCGGGATCAAATCCCGCGAAGACGAGGTGGTCGAGGCCTCTAACGTAGGGTTTCGGCCAAGGTGCTCGCGCGGAGTTGACGTGATCCACCCAGAATCGGACGGAGAAGTCCACAGAAACCGACGGGGTTTCGACCGGAAGGAAGCTCTCTCTTGCTGCTTCCAGGAGAGGCTCGTAGTTCGTCGAAAAACTGCAAACGGCGCCGGCTGCTGTGTAGTGCTCACACAGGGGAGTCGCGGCGTCTTTGCATAGAAAATCTCCAGCGCTCATCGCAGCGTAAACTCGTTTAGCAGATTAGGACCCATGGGGCACTGGTCGGTTTGACGAAGCCACAATCGGACCAGACAATCCTCGCCAATGAGGACCAAAACTTTGTCACTTTTTTGTCAACAAGTTGTAAAGATTTCTACCGTGAAGATGGCAACAGCTGTCGAGCAGGCCCGCTTGACGTTTCGCTCAGTCACCCAGCAAAACGCAGCCACAGCCAAGATATTGCACATGGGTTAGTAATCTCTACTTGGAGTTGATCACTCGATCTTCGTCATGATGAAGAGCGCTCGCCGGTGATTCAGCTTGGGCAACATGGGCGTGTTCTTAGTAACCAAGCTCGTCAAGCCAACCAAGGTTTTCTGCTCCCGGACGCCGCACGAGACGGGTTTCAGTTGTCTGCGGTTTCCCGAGGCAAAGCCCGATGTAAGGGCAGCTGCAACAGGGGTTTTGGGGGAAGCGAACCCCGCTGTGGGGCAAGAAGTGGGCGGACTCGATCCGCCTAATCGTATCGTCCGCCAACTGGCCGAACTCGCGACGCTGTTCATCGGTGATTGTGGTGCGTAAGTATTGAATTTCAACCAGTCGCTTGCGGACGAAGACGACCTGAGCGACTTGAGAGATCCCGGTCATCCAGGAATAACAAACGAGTTGAGGGTCCAGAGCCAACAACCCGTCCGGCTCCTCCGAGTAGCGGCTCGAGGTGGTTTTCCACTCGATCAGGCAGCCCTCATCGAGCTTTCCGATGGCGTCGACATAGGCGACGAAGTCGTTTGTTGCAGAAACCGGTCTCGTAAACTTGATCTGCAGTTCGCTGCGCGGTCGCCGAATACGAATGCGATCGTCCTGGCAGAATCGGTCGAGGAGCTGAATTCCTTGTTGGAGCAGCCGATCCCAGGTGTCTCCCTTCGAGTAGTGCAAGCCTTGATTCTGGCAGCGGGACCATTCGCGGAATAGGATGCTGCTGCGTCCTCGTGCAGAAAGTAGGCGGACAAAGCTTGTTCGAATGCGTGCCCAAAAAGCATCGCTGCTCGAGTATCTTTTTCTTGCCAGCCATCGAGGTAACGGTAGCGATATCGCTGCGGGCAGGTTAGGTACTGGCTGATCTGGGTGTAGCTGTAGGTCACTTGGATGCCTCCCATACAGCGAGGCTCGCGGGCGACGAACTCGAGACTTGTTCCCATTCACTAGCGGGCGCGAAACCGTCCAGGTTGAGCAGGGAAGTGCCGTTCACGACCGTGTGGCTGAACTTGATGACACCGCGGAGGCCTACTAGGTTCTTGTCGTCGATCTCATCCCGGCCGAGCAGTTCGATTTCGTAATCGAAGTCGCGCAAAAACCAGTTGAGCTTCCACAACGCCCTGGGAGTGCAGTAGAGGCGGCCGGAAACCGAATGTCCGGTGAGTTCTTTGGGCTCGAGGATTGAAAAGCGAAGAAGATAGAAAGGTTTTCGTGCATCCCAGCGATGATGCGCTCGCTCGACGCGAACGAAGAGCAGACGGTCGCGAACTTGAGATGCGGCAGAAAGATCGGCTTCGTGCAAGCCTTGAATCCGGCGTCTCACGCAGCACCTTCTTTCGCTCCGAGATAGCTGTTGAGCTGGCACAGTAGGGCATCGCGGTCTTTGCTTGCCCAATCGGCCAAGTGCGCGACAAAGCTTTCGACCTGCTCGCGAGGTGTCTCACTAAGAGTTTTGACTCCGCAGAAGTCAGTTGCGTACGACTTGACCAAGGTGGCGTCGAGTTGATGCTGGCGAATGATTTGGCAGGGAGCCTCATACTGTTTACGGGCAAGCTTCAACCTAAGGTCGCCGCCGGTCGTGCATCCCTTCTGAATTTGCGCCGCGAGCGATTGAGATGACGGCTGAAGTCGCAAACTTGGAAAAGCTGTTGGCTTGAGATGCCTACGGCGATGCCGCGCCTGTGACCGACTGGAAAGATTAGCGACGATGCTGGAGTGGAGAACAGGATCCGGTTATTGTGCGTCGAGTGTTTGACCCTGTTCCCCAGCCATAGCCTGTTTATCTGATCCTCAACAACTTTTACTTGAAGTTGATTACGCCGAACAGGCCATTGGTGTATCCGTTCGGGCCGGCGGTAAAGAACAGCTGATTGGGATTGCCGTTGCTCTTGCCGCCTTGTCCGAAAGCCAGCGCCCAGAGGCCGCTGATGCTGATAACTTTTCCCGATGTATTTTTGAGTGGCCCGATTAACTTCCCAGTCTTGGCGTTGAACGCGTTGATCCAGCCATTGCCGACGTTGCCGATCAGCAGGGCCTTGCTCGCAGGACCGAAGTTCTTGGGTGCCACGGCCAAGCCCCAGGGACCCACGAGAGCTTTGCTTTTGGTGAGAGTCTTAATTAGTTTGCCAGCAGTATCAAAGATATCCACGGCGCCCTTTGTTCCTGGAATACCATCTGTGAAGGTGACGAACAGTTGGCCGTTAATGTTCTGAACATTGTAAACCTTGAGGCCGGTGAGCTTGCTATCCGTGAAGGAACCAACCATGTTGAACTTGCCGTCGTAGATGTCAACCTTATTGTTCAGATTATCGGCGCCAAAAAGGAAGTTCGCGCCGTTGTTCACGCCCATGGCCAGGCCGGTATACCAGGCACTTGCGTTTACCACTACCACGGCGGCGTTCGGATTCACGTTCGGGTTCCAGCCACTGATCGTGCCCGGCTCGAAGCTGGCGAAGATGAACGCGGCGGGTCCGGAGTTTCCCCCTTGCGACACGATGAAATCACTGGTGCTGTTGGCGACCTGCCCGGTGACCGTCGAGGGGACGGTTATTCCACTCACTTTTATACCTTTTCCGGTGTAGAACGTTGACATGGCAGTGCCATTGTCGCTGATCCAGAAGGGGCCACCCGGGAAGAAGGACATTCCCCACGCATTTACCAGAGATGTGTCCTGATGTTTGGCCTTCCCTTTCTGATTTGACACCAGATTAGTGATAGCGTATTGAGCGGCCGCGGGGCTTGGAATCAACCCCAACATGACCACGAGTGAAGCGAGAAATGCGAGCGTGCGGCGTGACCAATTTTGAGACACCATGATTCTTCTCCTTAAAGTTATCGAAGTTGACGGGAGTGGCTGCTGCGCCGGTATGCGGTGCTGGAGTGGACCAAAACGAGATCTTCCACTCACCCCGAATCAGAGGCATTCTCGGCGATCGGGCCGCCTATTGTGTCAAGGGAGTGTCTCTGAATTGTAAAAACTTTCACCAGTTGCGGTCGCAAATAAGGTTCATAAGCCTAATTGATCTGCGAGGATCCGCGTGCGATGCATACGGGGAAGTTCAAACCTGAATGCCAAATCGAGTCAGCAATTCGCGTCGCCCACGACTTGTCACGCCCAGGGCTCTGCCGTCGAGATCCTGGACCAGCCATCTTTTGGTCAGCGCGACGTTGAGTAGAGCTGCTCCGAGTGCTCCGCCGATATGAGGCCGCCGCTCACTCCAGTCGAGGCACGCGCAGGCGAATCGGCGTCGGAGCCTCCGAATTGCCTCCAGGTCAATACCAAGGGCCTGAAGCGCTTTCGTTCCATCCCGGGTGAGGTCATAGGTGTTGTCGCTTCCCTGCAGATTCGTCGACAACCACCCGAGGGAGTTGAACCGGTCATGCAGCAAAACGCCCAGTGTACCGGCGATATGGTCGTAGCAAGTCCGTGCTGCGCGCAGCCGATTGGGCGTGTTCGGCACAAATATTTCGCGGGCAACGCCGGCGAGCACGCTCAAGGCCTCAAGCGCGATCGCCACGTTGGCCCCCTCCAGACTGTAGTAGCGATACTTTCCCTGGGCGAACACGTTTACTAACCGCTCTGCCTTCAGCCGCTGGAGGTGCACGCTTGCGGTCGATGGGGTAACGTCCGCGATCGCGGCAAGTTCGGTGCTGGTTCGTGCGCGGCCGTCCATCAGGCAGTAGAGCATGCTGGCGCGTGCTGGCTCGCCGATGGCTGCCGCGATGCTGGAGACCGCGGCGTCAGTCTGCCGGTCAACATCCATAGTTTGATGGTAAACGAAGTATTCATGTTGGGCAACTGGCATATTACTGAATATTCGCTGGTACGACGACTGTAATCGAGCGGTAGGACTGTCGCGAAGCAATCGGGTAAGTATGTGCGCGCCAGCGGCGCTGTATTCGAAAGAGGAACGCGCGCAATCGTAATCTCAGAGATCAAGGAAATGAAGGAGGTACACTTGACCACCGATGCGAAGTGAGCTCCCGACCGATAGAGAAGTGAACGTATCTTGCTCGACCGTCGATGAACGCCACGGGCCCATGACACGCCGCGAAGCCATTGGCTTGATGGTGGCGACGGGTGCGGCATTGACTCTTGGTGCTGGCGGTACGCTTGGCAGTCCGACCCCAAGGAGAACACCTATGACCATCACCTGCGTAATCCGCTACCAGATCGATCCGTTCCAGCGTGACGAGTTTAAGAAATACGCCGAGAATTGGGGCCGCATCATTCCTCGATGCGGCGGCCACCTGGTCGGGTATTTTCTTCCTTACGAGGGCACGAATGATGTGGCCTGGGGCCTGATTGCTTTCGATAGTCTCGCCTCCTATGAAGCGTACAAAACAAGCTTGAAGTCAGATCCAGAAGCGCGCGAGAATTTCACCATGGCACAGACGAAGCGCCTTATTCTTCGCGAAGAGAGAAACTTCGTCGAAGTAGTCGAAGGCACGTTCGAGCTTCCCTCGACAATCCCACGATCAAGGTGATTGCATGTTGACGCAGGCCGAAAAGGGGCTGGCATTTCGCGCGCTCCATGAGCGCGACCGCGCATTCATCATTCCTAACCCGTGGGAAGTTGGTACGGCGCGGCTGCTGGCCCACCTGGGCTTTGAGGCGCTGGCCACAACCAGCGCCGGATATGCCTTTTCTGTCGGGAGGCGCGATAACACGATCGACCGCGACGAGATGATCGGGCATGCGTCCGCGATCGCTTCGGCGACGGATCTGCCGGTCAGCGCCGATCTCGAAAATGGTTACGGCGATAGTCCTGAAATGGTCGCGGAAACCATCCGGATGGCAGCTGCCGCAGGACTGGCTGGCTGCTCGATCGAAGATATGTCTCCGAAACCGGGGCATGCCATCTATGAGCAAGCGCACGCCGTCGACCGAGTCCGCGCAGCTGCGGAGGTGGTCCGTGGTTTTCCCTTTACTTTCACGCTGACGGCGCGCGCCGAGAACTACCTGGTTGGTAAGCCCGACCTCCGAGACACCATCCAGCGGCTGCAGGCCTATCAAGAGGCGGGCGCAGACGTCCTCTACGCGCCCGGCTTGACGACGAAAGATGATATTGCGGCAGTGGTGCGCTCGGTAGATCGCCCCGTGAATGTGATCATGGGCCTGCAAGGCGTCCGGGTCAGCATCGCAGAGCTCTCGGCGATTGGAGTCAGGCGGGTCAGCGTGGGTAGCGCGCTTGCACGCGCTGCCCTCGGTGCCTTCCTTCGCGCCGCCCGGGAGATGCGGGAGCATGGCACTTTCATATTCGCAGAAGAGGCTGTGAGCTATCGGGAGATCAACGCCTTGCTCCCATAAGCCAGGTCGGCGAAGCGGAATCCCAGTCAATGAGAGAGTCGACGGAGCGACGTTTCTTGACGCGTGAGCGAAAGGACGACACGGAAATCGCGTCTGACATATTTTCCCGCCATCGGGGATGTTTTTGGTATAGTTCCCCACTGTCATGACACGTTCCGCTGCGAATGAAGTGAACCAGCCAGCCCCGGCATTACCTTCATCGCTCACGCGAAATCAGATTCGCGGCTTCTGGGCGTCGTGGGGAGGGTGGACGCTCGACGGCATGGACTCCTTTGTTTATGCGCTCGTGCTGGTACCCTCGCTGCGCGAATTGCTCCCGCGCTCGGGCATTCCTGCCACCAAGGGCAACGTCGGATTGTACGGCGGTCTGCTGTTCGCCCTGTTTCTAGTTGGTTGGGGGCTTGCGTTCCTCTGGGGACCGATCGGCGACAAGTTTGGCCGCGTCCGCACGCTGATGCTGACTATCCTGTGGTATTCGACATTCACATTTCTGAGTGCGTTCGTCACTGGCGTGTGGCAACTGGCGATTCTGCGCCTGCTTGCCGGCATAGGCATTGGGGGAGAGTGGGCCATGGGCGGGACGTTCGTGGCGGAGGAGTGGCCGGAGCACCGTCGCCGCGTGGGTGCGGGCTTGATGCACACCGGCTATTACGTCGGCATATTTCTCGCAGCGCTTGCGAATTACGGCATTGGAAGCCGCTTCGGTTGGCGGGCCATGTTCATCGTTGGCGGGCTGCCAGCGTTGCTTCTGGCCTGGGTTCGCCATGGGGTTACGGAGCCTGCCGCGTGGAGCAAGAAAGAGAAGGTCATCCGCACGTGGGCAGTTTGGCGTCCTCTGGCGACGCTGTTTTCCCCCGCCTGGCGGCGTCGCACTATTGTGAATTCCTGGCTCATGCTGGCCTCGATCTGTGGCCTGTGGGCCGGCACCGTATATGTTCCCGCTGCGATCACCTCGGTTGCCGAGGCTGGTGGACGCAGCGGTCCACAAGTTGCGCAACTTGCCTCATGGGGAATCATGTTGGTCTCGTTCGCGACGATTCTCGGGTGCCTGGCGATGCCGTGGCTGGCTGAACGCGTGGGCCGACGCGGGGCGCTCGCGGTTTTCTTTACTCTCATGATGGTGTTCATCGCGCTCACTTTCGGGAAAGTGTTTTATCTTGGAGCAGTCGCGCTTCCGTGGTTTTTCGGTTGCCTCTTTTTTCTGGGCTTGGGCGGTGCCAACTTCTCCGTCTACACACTCTGGCTGCCCGAGCAATATCCCACGGAATGCCGGGCTAGCGCTTTCGCTTTTTCCACTTCGTTTGCCCGATTTGGCGGCGCCGGAATCACCTTTCTGGTTGGAGCCGGAGTCCGGCATTTCGGCTCGCTCGGAACTCCGGTCGCGCTGACCGCTATCGCTTTTGTTCTTGGGCTATTTCTGATTCCATTGGGCGAGGAAACGCGCGGCAAGAGCTTGCCAGCCTAGTTTCACGGTACACATAATAATAATTAATAATGATGCGTCGCTTTCGACGCTTTGCCACGCCTGCCTCCGCTCTATCTAAAGCTTCGCCCAGATTCTGCCGATAAGCGCCTTATCAGGAGAATTTCGTCATGCAACCCGCGGAAACGGCCCGAGAGCTTGGCCAGGTCACGCCAACGGATGACTTGTAATCCGCTCCTGATCAGGAGAGAGTAATGACAATCACCACATGCAAGAAGGCACTTAGCGCTAGCCTGATCGTTCTTATCTGTGCCGTAACAGGCCTTGGACAGGCTCCGGCAGAGATCAGAACCAAACTGGACGTCAAGATCAAACAATTGGCGGGGTTCAGCTCTGACCCTGAGATTGTAAATGCGGTGAAGGCTCACAACGCCACACCGGCGACCGCCGAAGCCCTGGCGATGACCAATGAGAAGTGGCACGGCCTTTCCGTGCTCGATCCCTTTGTACGCGCCACGGCGAAGGCTCCCCTCTCCGAGTATTTGAAAGCCATAAAGACGAATGACGATACGATCGCGAAGGTCTTTGTCTCGGGCGCGGATGGGTTCAAAGTGGGATTCGATGCCAAGACCGAACACTGGACGCACAAAGGCCTGCCGAAACACGAAGTTCCGATGAGCGGAGAGATTTGGATTGGTTCCGTCAAAGTGGATGATTCCACGGGCCAGCAGCTCATCCAGGTGGGGCTGCCGGTGCTCGATGGTGGAAAGCCCATCGGGTCGATCGTGGTCGGTTTGCTGGTTGACAAGCTGCGCTAGGGCGGGCATCTGAAAGAGTCCTAACTATGAGAAATCAGGGCATAGCTCGCCGCTTGACACTCCTGGTGGCGGCATCCGTGGCCATCACCGTGGCTGCCGTTCTGGGATTGTCGTATCTGCTCCACGTCTCGACCGGTTCCGCCCAAGACGTGGCCGCAGCCGCACGCGAGCAGACGCAAGGTTCCTTCGAACTCCTGGACTTGGCAGTGAGAGTCCAAGCGGTCACGCAGAGACTGGTGCAGGAGAGAGATCCGGACGTGATGGAATCGCTAGTCCAACAAAACCAATCGCTAGTGAAGGATGCCCAGGCAAAAGTTGAGCAAATTGCCGCGGGCGACGGCGGCCCGAAGGCTGCGTTTCTTGCGCTGGTTCAAGCCAACCAGCAGGTGACGATTCTGGTGTTACAGGCCCGCAACGCTGAATCGCATCAGGCCATCATCGAAAAATCGAACCCCGCGTTTGAGGCCCTGCTCGGGGCCATCAATCGCCATCAGAACCAGGTGGCTAAGAAACTGGGGGAGGATGCTGCGGCGATGAGAGTTCGCACTGGGCGGCTTGAGTCCACCATCTATGCCTTGGTAATTGCCGGAATTCTCTTACTGATTGTCTGGGGCCTCGCCGTCGTACGTAGTGTTTCCAAGGCGCTAAGAAATATGATCAGCATGGTCAAGGACTTGGCGGAGGGGGAGGGGGACTTGACCACGCGACTGGAGATTGTCACCAAGGACGAACTGGGTGAACTGGCCAAGTGGTTCAACACATTCCTGGACGAGATTCACGACATAATTGCCCAGGTGGCAGGAACGGCCGAAGAGGTAGCCACTGCAAGCGTGGCATTGAATGCCACCAGCCGGCAGATTACCTCCAACTCCGAAGAAACCTCAGCCCAGGCTGATGTGGTTTCCAAGGCCGCACAGGCGGTCAGCCAGAACCTCCAAACTGTCGCCACCGGAGCCGAAGAAATGGAGACCAGCATCAAGGAGATTGCCAGGAATGCCACTGAAGCCGCGAAAGTGGCGACCTCCGCCGTCAAGGTCGCCGCAGCCACCACCATTACCGTGTCCAAGCTAGGTGAGTCCTCAACTGAGATCGGTCAGGTAATTAAGGTCATCACTTCGATCGCCCAGCAGACCAACTTGCTGGCCCTGAACGCCACCATTGAAGCGGCCCGTGCCGGCGAAGCTGGCAAGGGTTTTGCCGTGGTAGCGAACGAGGTGAAGGAGTTGGCTAAAGCGACTGCTAAGGCCACCGAGGACATCAGCGGCAAAATCGAGGCGATCCAGACAGACACCAAAGCCGCGATCGACGCGATCGCGTCGATCAGTGGGGTGATCAATCGGGTAAACGAAATCTCGGGCACCATCGCAACAGCGGTGGAAGAACAGAACGCGACCACGAATGAGATGTCTTGCAACGCGAGCGAAGGGGCTCAGGGCAGCGGCGAAATCACCAGCAACATCGCAGGCGTGGCGGAGGCGGCGCAGAGTACCACTCGCGGAGCCACCGACACTCAGAAGGCGTCGCAGCAGTTAGTCGAGATGTCCACCCAACTCCGTAGCCTGGTTGGACAGTTCAAAATCCACCGTGACGGGTCTGGCAACGGAAAGGTTAGCAGCGCAATCCCGGCCGAGAAGGGCGCGGCAGCTCGCGCGTCCGCGTGACCCAGTGAGCTCCCACCTTTGCTAACCGCTGGAGGCTTTCTCCGAAAGGAAAGCCCCCAGCGTCTTGCTTCCGCGAGTTCTTTTACGCCACACCCCGCGCCTTGATTGGCGTGGTCATCTTGACTGACGGGGACAGGCCGCTGTTTGATTGTTCGACCGTACGCGCGGCCACCGGCTTCAGCCAGAATAATGCCAAAAGCGCGGCGATAAGGTCGCAGGCAATCATGGCCCAAAAGACCTTCGTCCAAGAACCGGTCTTCTCAAACAACCAGGCAGCGCCAACGCCGGCAAAGAAAGCCCCCGCTCCCTTGGCGGTGTAGACGATGCCGTAGTTGGTCGTGGCCCAGGTCTTTCCGAACAAGTCCCCAGTAATGGATGGGAAGAGAGAAAAGATCTCGCCCCAGGCAAAGAAGCACAAGCCCGAGAGGGCGATGAACCAGACCGGACGGCTGATGAGTTGAAGCAGCGCAAACACGGCGATGGCTTCCAGGGTAAAGGCGATGAACATAGTGTTTTCCCGGCCGATATGGTCCGAGACCCATCCCCAGAAAGGCCGCGTTAGCCCGTTCAGATACCGATCAACCGTGATCGCCATCACTAGAGCGGTCATACCAAACGCGACGACGACTTTGTCCACGTGGTAAGAAACAGCCATGGGGTTAAGCTGAGCTGTAACGACCAAGCCGCCGAACGACAGCATCGTCATCATCAGGTAGATAACGTAGAAGGATGGTTGTCGGAGCATCTGCCAGGGCGTCATGTCCACGGACGAACTGCGTACGCGTTGCTTGATCTTGACTTCCTTTTCCGCCCACCCGGGAGGAGTCCAGCCCACGGGCGGCCGGGCCAGGAAGAGGGCGGCAATCAGCACTACGGTTCCCTGGATGATTCCCCAGACAACCAACGTGTGCTGATAGCCCTGCGCCTTGATCATGGCGTCAATGGGAGAGACAGTCAGCGCCGTTCCAATACCATAGGCACCAGCCGTGAGCCCGACGCAGAGTCCGCGGTGGTCGGGAAACCATTTCAGAGCGTTTCCGATGGTTCCACCGTAGACGACGCCGGCGCCAACACCGCCCAGGCAGTACCAGAAGTACAGGCTGCGCAGAGTCTCGGCATGTCCCGCGAAGATCCAGCTCAGGCCGACCAGGATGGCGCCAACGCCCAGCATCAAGCGTGGTCCGATCTGGTCCACCAGGTATCCTTCGAAGGGAACCAGCCAGGTCTCGAGAATGATGAACAGACTAAATATCCCCTGGATGGCCGCCAGCGAGACGTGCAGGTGAGACTGCATGGGCTTGGTGAAAAGGGTCCAGGCATACTGAAGGTTCGCGATGGCCATCATCGCGATGATGCCAGCAATTAACTGGATCCAACGATTGGGAATACGTGAGGGGTGAATCAGAGAGGCCGGAGTTGCAGCCATTTAGGTATACCTCCGTGACGGCGCGCTAGACTTTAACAGCAACCTGAAAACTTGCCAGCCCCCAATTATCGCCTGCGACTCTGTTCCGCTTAAGTTGAGGGCGTCGACTAGCCTTAAGAGCGAACTATGCTACACTGGTCCAGTGATCGAACCAGTTTGCGGCAGCGAATTTATCACCCTCCTACCTGAATGTCAAGGATTAGTCAACCGTTTCAGCGGCGCGGTTTGTCTCGACGGCTTGACGAGAGAAAGGCACATCGCTGCTGGGGTCGCGGATCGGGTCCACGTGGTAATCCCGGACAGCAGGTTCCTACAGCGCCGGTCATTTCCCGGTGAGTAAGTGCGAGACGCCACCGATGGACAAGAGCCTGCAAAGCCAAATTAAGACTTACCTCTCCCACCTTGATGGCCTGATTCGCCGCGGGCTTCCGCTTCGCGATACTTTGGCAACCGATCCCTCTAATGAACCGGCGATTGCGGCCACTCGCGTTTGGCAGGAAGACTGTGGCGTAACCATCAATCAATTGTCCGGAGGAAGCAAGGCCCATTGGCTTGCCCGCTCTTTCAGCCAGGCTTTTCTGATGCGCTCGGCGAACGGCCATGCCGTCGAGGGTGCTGCGCCGGCCGAGATCGTCAAACGGCTGCTCGATGTCCTCGAGCAAGCGATCGCTTCGCTTTCGGGGACGGACGATGGCCCGATCATTTCTGCTTCATCGACAGCGCCGCCTCCCCACCGGTTCGACTTCGTTCACAACCTCGAGCTCCGGCCCGTTGTCGAGCAAGCTTACACCGATAGCCGGCTTGCCCTTGAGCAAGGGGACTACGGCTCAGCACTGCTCACAACTTGCGGAATTCTGGAAGCTATCGTGACCGACGCCCTGGAACATAAGGGGCCGGTTGCACTCGCGTCCTCAGGCGCGCCCGCCGGGAAGATTGCCGATTGGTCCTTCGACACGCGGCTCACTGTCGCGGAGAAGGCGGGAGTGATCCGGAGCGGGTGCGCGCGGCTGCCAGATGTCGGGCGGAGGTATCGAGATCACGGTGAGCACGATTCGAAGGCGGAGGTTTCCGAGCGCGATGCGCGCCGTGCCGGGCAGGTGCTCCATGTCGTTATGAGAGATCTGGATCCCGGTCGGTAGGGAAGTTCTTCAGTCTTCCAGGTCCTGACGGAACACGGGTTGGGATGGATCCACGCTACCATCAATGACGGCCACGAGCAGGGCTCCGAATGCGGTCACTGCCTCGTCTAGGGAGGGGTAGCCGCGTTCCCGCTGCAGCGCTCCTCCGTCCGCATAGATTAACGTGAAATACCGCCCTGATGCGTACTGGAGTTCGAGCAAGCTGTTTGGAACTTCAGGATCCCCTTTCTGTCCCAGCACGTCCATCAGCGCCACCGTCCACTTTCTGCCTTGCGGATCGGTGACAACTTCGCGCTCGAGGTATTGCCATTCGTCCATGCTCCACAAAGGCATATTTATCTTTGCACCGTCACCCCAGCAACTGATCGAGGGCGGTTGCGACCTGCGATCCGGTGAAGGGTTTTGGGACTAGCAAAACTCTCTGGGCTTTCCGGGCGCGGAGGCTGGCCTCCGCCTGCTCCGGAGTGTCGCTGATGATGACTACGGGAAACCCGGCGTGATCGGGGTGATGACGCACAGAATCGAAAACCGACTCGCTCATGTCGTAAGCGGAGCAGTCGAGCACAAGCGCGTCGGCCTTCTGTTCCAGAACCAACTCATTCGGTGCGTCGGTGAATCCGGAAGCGAAGACCTCGTAGCCGCGGTCGCGCAGCGCAAAGGTCAGCAGGTCGGCGATCTCCGGCGTGTCGTCAATGAGCAGGATGCGGCGCAACCGTATCCTACTTCTTGCCGGGTCCGGTACCAGGCAGCCGCGGTTTCTTGCCCTGCGAGGGCTCCAGGTCCATGACCCACACGCGGCCGCCGGCCGTGTAGTAGCCACGGTGATCGTTCTCGATCATCGCGCCCCACGCCTCCAGCGTACGCATCGCGAAGGTGTATCCCTCGAAGTTGTTGCGCGCGTGATCCAGCACTTCATTCGTGTGCCAGTTGTCGGTGAGGATGGCGTCTCCCGCATGTACGCGCAGGACGGTGTAGTAGCGGTCAAACGCCGCTTCCGGCCGCACATCGCGCGTCGACCCGCGCTTCTTGCCTTCGGTGACGATATAGCTTTCCTGTCCCTCCGGCTCAGCTTCCGGCTCGGACTCGACAGGATGAAAGGGAGCACTGGTTTTCGTGTTCATAAAGTTTGCGCCACCGCCTCGGCTTCAGCTGCAGCTGCCATATTGACCAGGTTTTTCGCATCTGCTGCGTGAATAAGCGCCTCCGGCAGCTGAACACCCATCATTCGCCATTGCTCATTGGCGAACTTCTGCAGTGTGGCGATGTGTTCTGCGTGCAGGTGGCCGAATCGTCCCTGCAATTTCAAGTACTCGGATACGGGACGCATACTCTGCGGGCGGAAGCTGTAATCAAACGCGCGCTTCTCCGGATTCCACTCCCAGATGGGGTAGAGCCCGCATTCGACAACCAGTCGGCCAAGATCGATCGAGCGCGGTGTCTCGTACACAAAACCCTTCTGGCAGGGGGTATAGACCATCAGATACGCGGCACCTTTGTGGTTGAGTCCCTTGCGCACTTTGTTCATCAGGTCGATAGGGTAGCCGACGCTTGCGGTTGCCACGTAACAGTGAGGATGGCCAGCTGCCATCATCCGAGCAAGGTCCTTGGGAAACAGCTTCTTGCCCTCGGGAACCAGCGGCCCGGGCGGGGAAAAAGTCGTCATGCCGCCGTAGGGCGTGCGCGACGACGCCTGTATGCCGGTGTTCGCGTATTGCTCGTTGTCGTAGCAGATGATGAGGCAGTCGTGATTGCGATAGAGCGCGCCTGAAATCGAGGCAAGGCCGATGTCGGACGCGCTGCCGTCTCCCGCTTCGCAGATAATATTTGGAAACTTGCCCTTCCACTTGCCCTTACGGATCATGGCTTCATAGGCGGCGGCGACTCCGGCGGTGAAGCTGCCCGCGCTGCCAATCTGAGTGTGTGCCCACGGCACGTTGTAGGGCGTGCACAAATACGAGCTGTTCGCCACGTACATGCAGCCTGTCGGTCCGACCAGGATCGTATTGTCGCCTGAGGCTTTGCTCGTCATCCGGTATTGGATAGAGGGCCCGCAGCCAGCACATGTGCGATGGCCGGGGACGAACGGCTCACTCGATGGCAGCTCAGGATTATAGAAACGCGCCCCCTGATTCGGGCTGCCGAGAATCGGCAGTATCTGGCGTTCAACTTCAATTGTTGCCATGTCGGTTCCTCCAGTTGCAGGTCCAGGCCCTGCGTCAAACTTTATGTAGTGCGGACCCCTTTAGGGTCGCGATAACAAATCGTTGCTACTCCTCAAATCCAACCCAATGGGTACGCTTTTCGATCTTCCCCCGTTTCTGCGCTTGCATCATCTTCTCGGTCATCCAATAGAATTCTTTCAGAACGATGGCCTCACCACCCATACCGGCCATGAAAGAGAGCACCAGCGGGCGCTTTGCGCTCTCGTACAGGGCGGCGGCGGCTTCGCCATAGAGAACGCCTCCGCTGCTCACGCTGCCTAGAGCCATATTGGTTTCGATCACGCCGACCACCTTGAACTTGCTGAGGACCTCATTCACGCGGTCGGTGGGGTAGGGCCGGATAGTTCGCAGCCGCGCAAGACCAACTTTCAGGCCTTTCTCGCGCATATGCTGAATTGCGAAGCGCGCCGTTACCGCGTGGGCGCCCTGCATAAAAAAGACGACCTCGGCGTCATCGGTCATGAACTCTTCGACCCAGGGATCGTATCGTCGCCCGAAGATTTTCGCGAACTCCTCGTGTGCCTGCTCAATTACCACCATCGAGTCTTCCATGGCGCGAGCACGCTCCAACTGAAGCGGCGGACCCTGCTCGGGCATGATCTGGGGACCGTGCGACACCGGATGCCGCGGATCGAGGGGATAAGGATGCCTGTAGGGCGGCAGGAATTCCTTGACCTGGCCAGCGTCGGGCAATTCTACGTCGCCTGTGATATGGGAGACGAAGAAACCATCCTGGCAAACCATTTGCGGCAGAAGCACGCGTCGGTCTTCACCGATTCGATAGGCGATCAGGTGATTGTCGAATGCTTCCTGGGCATCGCACGACCAGCCCATGAGCCACCCCATGTCGCGCGTGGACAGCGCGTCGGTGTGCTCGGAACCGAAATCTCCGGGGGGATCGAGCGTGCGGTCGGCAATCATCATTTGCACCGGCATGCGACTGCCCGAGATCGGAGAGTAGAGTTCATACGCGAACTGCACGCCGACCCCGGAGCTGCCGGTGAAAACGCGCGCGCCGCTGGAGGCCGCGCCGTGGGCGATGCTCAATTGCGAGTGCTCGCTGTCAGCCACGATGTACTCGGCGTCGAGCTCTCCGTTGGCCACCATTTGTGCTAGCGCCATCATCGTCGCTGTGTAAGGACGAATCGGGTAGGCCGCAATCACATCGACATCGGCATACTTGGCAGCCTGCGCCGAGGCGACGCAACCGTTGATTCGGACTGTTCTCTTTTTTACAGCAGTAGCTGTTGCCATGTTTGACTCCGATTCTAAATGTTCTTTGCCGGTCGATCCCCTAGGTTTTTCAACTCCGCCGCCTGCCGTCCGTGCAGGCCCGGGGAGATCGCGAACGCCGTATCCATTCTAACGACGCCGGTATCGAAGTCGAGTTCGGGCACCCCCTCCAGGCAGCCTGTTGGACACTCCTCGATGCACACTCGGCAGCCTTTGCAGTAATCGACCAGAATCTTATACAAACCGTTTGAGCGCTCCGGACGCGCGATGCACGGTTCCGGACAAACCAGATAACAGTTGTCGCAGGCGTTACAGGTGCCGCAACTGAAACAGCGGCTGGCCTCCTCAACTGCCTGCTCCTCCGAGAGCGATTGAATTACTTCGTCCTGCGTTTTACGCCGGCTCGTGGGAGGAAGCAGAGTCTGCTGGACGCGAGGAAAGTGCGGGAAATACGTCATGTTCATCCGGTTCAAATCCACGATCACGTCGATGGGAATCGTCCGCGGCTGCAACGATTCTCCGCGCAGCACCTTGTCGAGATTGAAGGCAACGCGTTTCCCGTCGCCAACGGCGTTGACCACCATGAGCGGCTGACCTGAACCCAGTTGGACGATGTCGCCCGCTGCGAAGAAGTTCGTGTCGCCGAGGCGTCCGAAGCGGTCGATCTTGATGGTGCCGCGCTCGTTCTTGAACTCCTGCGGCAGCCAGGCGAGCGATGGGTGCTGTCCTACTGCGATAATTACGTTGTCACAGGCGAAGCGCTCTGCCGGAGCTTCTCGATCTACCGTGATCGGAGAAGCGTTGATGGCGCCGGAGAAGCGTGCCGGATACAATTGCAAAGCTTCTACCTTGCCGTTCCCGAGCACCGCGGTCACAGCGCGCCCGTGAAACAGTTCCACCCCTTCTTCCAGCATGTCATGCAGATCTTCCGGCACGGCGGGCATCTCTTTGGGATTGCCTTCGACCGTGATCATGGTGACCTCCGCGGCGCCTTGACGCAGAGCCTCGCGGGCACAGTCGATGGCGGTGTTTCCACCGCCGATGACAACGACGCGAGCGCCCAGCTTCACCTTGGATGTGCCCATGCCGATATCGCGAAGGAACGGAAGTCCGTAAAGAACGCCGTCTTTGTTCTCGCCCTCGGCGCGAACGCTGTTGGGTTCGGTGAGGCCCACGGCCAACACACAGGCGTCGTAATTCTTTTTCAAATCGTCCCAGGTAACATCCTTGCCGACTTCGACGTTGGTCTTAATCGTGATTCCGAGCTCGACCAGACGTTCGATCTCGCGATCAAGTACGTCGGCAGGAAGAACCCAGTCCGGAATGCCGCCGCGGTTCAGCCCACCTGCTTTGGGCGATTTCTCGAGGATCGTCACCTTATAGCCGAGCCGAGCAAGTTGGTAGGCCGCGCTGTGACCCGCCGGACCCGACCCTACGACGGCGACTTTCTTGCCGTTGGGCTTTCCGGCCTTGACCACATCGTGTGCCAGCGCCTGTCCCAGATCGCCGAGAAAACGCTCGACCGCACGAATCGAGATGGCCTCATCGTACTGTCCGCGGTTGCAGGCTTGCTCACACGGGTGATAGCACACGCGACCCGTGACCGACGGAAAGGGCATGTCTTCCTTGATGAGGGCGTAGGCGTCCAGATACTTGCCGCGCTTCACCAGGTCGAGGTAGCCCTGGATCTTCTCGTTGGTCCCGCAAGCGTTGTTGCAAGGCGGCAATTTGTCCCGGTACACCGGCCTGATCGAACGCCAGTTACCGGTGGGAAACAAGTCCTGCCCTTTTTCCTGCGAGGGCGCCGGGGTAATGCCGGCAAACGGGACCGTAAGCCAATCGGGGATGCGTGTGCCTTTGGTCGACATGTAAATCCTTCCCTAAACTGCCACTGGATTCAGTGGCATGATGTGCAACGCTTCGAGTGCCGCATGGAACGCATGTTTGTTCGAAATCATCGGCTCAATTGTCGACATTCTGACGATGCCGGTGGCCTTGACTACCGCAGCAATCAGCGGAGCCGCGATGTCGGGCGCGACGGATTTGTTTCGCTCGGCTGCACCCTCGGTCGAAAGACGGTCGAGGCCTAGCTCGCCCAGCCGGTAATAGAGCCATTTGTGATCGGCGAGATGAGCGGCATCAACACAGACGAGCTGCCCCAGGCGCTCTGCACCCGGCACGAAACGAACCATGTAATCCGGTGTGTAGTGCGTGTTGATCACTAGCGTGCCGCCAGCAGGCATGCCGCGCATGTAATCCCAACCCTTGACCATCGTGCCCTCAACCAGGACGACGATGTTGGGATGCTCATTTTCGTAGGTGAGTTCGTTCTCGAGAATGCTGTCGCTCACGCGGCAGTATTTGCGCGTGGGGGCATTGGTGCGATCGGGATTGTCGACGTAGTTCTCCATCGCCTGTGCGTACTTACCCTCGATGCGGGCGGAAGCGGAGATGGAATTGACGATGTCGCGGCCCTCTTTGTCCATGATGATGCCGCGCGTCCAAACGGTAAGTTCGGTATAACTCATGATCAAACCTCGTTCATCACTTAGTAGATGCGTCGGAGCACGCGTCCCCGGCGCCGCTGTTTAATGCGTTTGCTGTTTCCAGTTGTTCGGGACTGCCACGATCCGACTGAAGAATCGCCAGAAGGTCGTTCGCCAAAACAACGAAAGGTGCGACGCGAGTACCGTCCTGAAATTTCGCAATTGCTGAAAGTGTGCCTTTCTTGCACAGGCTCTCGATATCGGCGCCTGTGAGCCCTTCCATCCGACCAGCAAAGTCCTCGAAATCGACATCGGGCGCTAGCGGCACGCGACGGCAGCAAAGCCGCATGATGGCGGCGCGCTCTGCAACATCCGGCTTGGCGAACGGGAGTATATAGTCGAAGCGCCCGCTCCGCAAGAGCGCCGGCTCGATCCGCTGGGGGCGATTGGTCGCCGCCAGCAGGATCACTCCTTTGACGTCCCGCAAGTTGTCGATCTCGCGCAGGAGTTGGCTGAGAATTCTTTGATAGACGTCGCTGCCGAATTGTTCGGCGCCGAATTTTGGTGCAATCGCGTCAATCGTGTCGAAGAACAGGATGCAGGGCGCTGCCCGTCTCGCCTTTTTGAAAACTTCGCGTAGCGCTCTTTCGGATTCGCCCAACCACTTCGAGTAGAGTTGCGGGCCATCGATGGCGATTAGCGGGAGCTGCTTCTCGCCCGAGAGCGCTCGCGCCATGGCGGTCTTTCCGGTACCCGACGGTCCGACAAGCAAGATTCCCCGCGGTGGTGCCAGTCCAACCTGCTCATAGATCTCATCGCGTACGTGCGAATGCTCGATTACCGTGTGAAGCAAGCGCTTCACCTCACTGAGACCTCCGAGGGATGCAAACGTTGATGTGCTTTTCTCAATGAAGAATTCGCGGGTCGCGCTGGGCTCGACTTCCTTCAAGCCGGCAAGAAAGTCATCGCGCGTAACCTGCAGCGACCCGAGGTCAGCAGATGCCGCGCCGTCGGCGTCGACTGGGGCAGCTGCGAGGAAGCCGCGCAGGGCAATCATGCCAACTTCCTGTCCGAGCGCCTCGAGATCGGCGCCAACGAAGCCGTGAGAATGCTCGGCGATCTCCTGAAGGTCGACGTCAGGCGCGAGCGGCATGGCGCGGGTGTGGATCCTGAGGATTTGCAGCCTTGCCTGGGTGTTCGGAACTCCAATTTCGATTTCGCGATCGAAGCGACCCGGACGCCGCAGTGCCGGATCAAGGACCTCGGGAATATTGGTCGCACCGATGACGATGACCTGGCCGCGCGCGACAAAGCCATCCATCAAGCTGAGAAGCTGTGCCACCACGCGCTTTTCAACCTCGCCGACCACTTCGGTGCGCTTGGGAGCCACGGCGTCGATTTCGTCGATGAAGAGAATCGCCGGAGCGTGGCGCGCCGCTTCTTCGAAGACCTCGCGGAGCTTGGCCTCGCTCTCACCGTAAAACTTCCGCATGATCTCCGGACCGTTGAGGTGAATGAAATGCACGCGGCTTTCGGCCGCCACTGCGCGTGCAAGCAAAGTCTTTCCCGTGCCCGGCGGACCGTACAACAGCACGCCCTTAGGCGCGAGAATTCCAAGCCGTTCGAAGATGCGCGAGTACTTGAGCGGCAACTCGACCATTTCGCGCACCCGCGCCACTTCGCGCTCGAGCCCGCCGATGTCTTCGTAGGACACCGCCGGAGCGCGGGCCGCCGTCTGCTCACCTTCCACCACTCGGATGTCGGTGCGTTTCCCAATCACGACCGGTCCCGACGGAATCGTGCGCACAACCTGGAAGTTCACCGCCTTAGCAAACGTCGGTACTCGCACTACACAACCTGCGATGACTGGGACCCCTTCCAGATCCTGGAGCATCCGGTCAGGCGCGATGGTGGCGGGTGCGGCCCCCACCCACAAAGGCACGAAGCGAACGGAAACTGCCTGCTGGCGCTCGGTCGGCGATACCGCCACCTGCTCCTGCAACCCGGCGCTGCAATTGCTGCGGCAGGTGCCGTCGATCTGGATCATGCCTTCGTAGCCTTCGTCCGAAAGCTCGGCGCGCGCAACCCCGACCGTGCCGCCGGTGATCTTCAGTACGTCTCCGGCTTGGGCGCCAAGGCGACGCAGGTCGGCTGGAGCCACTCTCGCGATGGCGTGGCCGACGTCCTCGACCCGAGCCTCCGCAACCCGCAGCGGGAGCGTTGCGATGAGAGGCGACGGGGGAACTTCTGCCATGGCACGATTTGTAACTTCTTCCTGGCGGGGGAACCCGTCGAAGAGCTTCACCTTCGGCTTCTGCAAGTGATCCGGCTCTTGAGGCGCGGCGGTCACACGGGTCACGTCATTTCCGAGGTAAGTCAATCTGTTCTTTCCTAGATTGGTTTGCTAGATGGCCCACCCTTCGCCCAGGTGACAGCCATGCTCAATGTGACGCGATCTCTTCCCCCTCAGCATTGCGAATCGCGGATCGCCCCCACGACGAAATCCTTCGCTGTTCAAAGCTTGTCAAGTACAATTTCTTCAACGTCTTCAATGTGCCGCCGCATGGCCGCCTTCGCGGCTTCAGCATCATGGCGCTTGATCGCAGCCAGGATCCGGCGGTGTCCAGCAAGCGACTTTTCCGGACGACCTTCCACCTGCAAAGAGCGTTCCCGCGTGTCGCGCAGCAGGTCCATCAAAATATCGAGCACCTTCAGCACGACACTGTTACCGGAAGCCAGAGCAACGTTGTAGTGGAATTCCGCATCCTCAGCCACCGCGGCTTCTCCCTGCCCATGCTTTGCCTCTTGCCGCTGCAGGATCTCTTCCATCTCGGAAATCTCGTCGGCGGAAGCGTGCGTTGCGGCCCGCGCTGCCAGCGGCGGTTCGAGCATCTTGCGAAAATCCAGAAGCTCGCTGACCAGTTCCTGCCGGCGCTTCAGCGCGCTGGCAAAAGGATTGACCAAAGGCTCGGCGGAGGTTTCTCGAACGATGGTCCCAGCGCCTTGACGCGGCTCAACCAAGCCCCTCAACTCCAAGCCTCGAATCGCATCTCGAATGGAACTGCGGCTGACTTTCAGCATTTCCGCCAGTTCCCGCTCCGACGGCAGTTTGTCACCAGGGCGCAGTTTCTTTAAAATCAGACGTTCGATCTGCTGGGCGACTTCCTCGTAGACTTTGTTCCTTCGCACTACTTCAAAGTCGGATTTGAGCTTTGCTAGCAAGTGTGCGTTCCAAGTGGTCCGATAAGTGGACCAGCCACCGAACGGAGTATACGCCCGTTCTCCCGCCCGTTGTCAACCCCGCAGCAAATATTTTTCTAGGGTGGATGAAAAAAGTTGATCCAAGCTCGGCGGAAGTCTGAAAGCGCAGGGGAATAGGCTCATTTTGGTTGCTGCCTAACCAGACACTCCGCTAGCAGCTTCGTGCAACTGTACACGGTGCGCGTGTAGTTCATGGGGAGACCCACGCGCTCGCCCAGTTCCACGACTGCGCCCACCAGCGCTTCCAGTTCCAGAGGCCGGCCTGCCTCTAGATCTTGCAGCATCGAGGTTTTGTGTTCCCCAACTTTTTCGGCGCCCGCGATCCGCTGATCGATGGAAACGGGCAACTCCATTCCCAACCTGCTCGAGACCGCTTCCACTTCCTGCATGATGTTTCGGATCACCGAACAAACTCCCGGATCGCGAACCATCTGAGCCAGCGTGGCGCGGGTCAGTGCGCTGACAGGATTCAGAGAAGCGTTGCCCAGAACCTTTACCCAAATTTCGTGCCGGATCCGCGTGCTGACCGGGCAGCGGAAGCCCGAGGCGATGAGCGCCTCTGCAATTCGGCGGGAGCGATCGGAGCGTGTACCGTCCGGTTCGCCGAGAGAGATCCGGTTCCCCTCGATGTGTTGGACTACTCCAGGCGCGGCAATCTCGGTCGAAAAGTAGACGATGGACCCAACCACGCGATGCGCTTCGATGGCCGAGGAAATGACGCCGCCGGGGTCGACGCGCTCGAGATGCATTCCTTCCCACTCGCCGCCGAAATCCTGGAAGTACCACCACGGAATTCCGTTCTGTGTGCTGACGACCGTCGTGTCTGGCCCTAATACTGGCCTCAAGTGAGGCGCGAGTTGTGGTAGGCCGTGTGCCTTCACTCCAAGAAAGACGACGTCGACTGGTCCAACTCCTTCGAGGGTGTTTGCGATTTCGGGCCGCGCCACGAAATCTCCCTCGCCACTCTTCACCTGCACGCCCTGATCCTGCATAGCGCGAAGGTGTGGCCCACGAGCGAAGAGGGTGACGTCGAATCCGGCCTGCGCCATGCGTGCACCGACGTAGGCGCCGATTGCCCCGGCTCCGGCGATCAGGAATCTCATCGTCGATTGTCCACACTGATTATCCACGCTGATCATCCGCGAGCGCGGCGGCTACGGCGCGCCGCCGAATTTTTCCGGTCGCGGTTGTTGGAATACTTTCTACCAGATAAATCTTGGTTGGACATTTGTATTCTGCCAGCGACTCGCGGCAGTGCTTGACGAGTACGGATTCGGTGGCGCCATTGGGTTCGTGCAAGACTACGGCGGCAGCCACTTCTTCCCCCAGCGTGGGATGCGCGCAGCCAAAGGTGACCGCGGCCGCGACCGCGGGATGCCTCAGCAAAATTTCGTCAACTTCGTGCGGTGCAATGTTCTCGCCTCCACGGATGATGATGTCCTTGATCCGGCCGGTCAAGTATAGATAACAGTCGGCGTCAAGCAATCCTTCATCGCCGGTACGAAACCATCCATTCACAAAAGCGCGGGCGTTGGCTTCGGGATTGTTTTCGTATCCCCGAAATACGTTTGCTCCCTGAATGGCGACTTCCCCCCTTTGGTTCGTGCCAAGATGATTGCCTTCCTTGTCCATGACGCTGATGCGCAACCCCGTACCGACGCCCACCGAACCGGCCTTCCGATGTCTCGGAGGCAAAGGATTCGAGGTCATCTGGTGGGCAGCTTCTGTCATACCGTAAGCCTCTACGAAAGGTACGCCAAAGAGGTCCTCGATCTTGTGGATAAGCTGGGGTGAGAGAGGCGCGCTGCAGGAACGGATAAAGCGTAAAGATGCAGCTTCCGCCGGTTTGTGGTGAGCCCGGGCCAGCAGAAGCTGATGCATGGTTGGCACTCCCGAATACCAGGTTACGCGATGTTCGCGGACCGTCCTCCAGAAAGAGAGCGCATTGAATTTCGTGGGAACAACCACGGTCCCGCCGGAAAGCAGAGTTGCCATGGTTGAGCCCATCAACCCGTGAATGTGGAACAGCGGCATGATGGACAGCGAAACATCTTCTTCAGAAAGCGCGTAGGTGTTGGCGATATTCGCCGACGAAACCGCAAGGTTGAAGTGC
>Ga0206817_1020_pt1 | contig 66314 bp, 55 predicted proteins | sample Alteio_BWOrgCont_89_FD_152873 | JGI IMG/M metagenome (GOLD analysis project Ga0206817, IMG submission 152873) | Enriched cells from forest soil in Barre Woods Harvard Forest LTER site, Petersham, Massachusetts, United States -... | ecosystem: Environmental > Terrestrial > Soil > Temperate forest >...
ACTTTGCAGCCCTTGCCTTCGACTGCCAGCGCGGCCCGCAAACCCGGTCCCAGTTCCAGACGCCACATGGACCAGCGTCGCGCCTTCTCCGGATCGGCGTACACGCTCAATTGCAATCTGGAGCCGGACGCGCCCGGGACCGGCAAAACGCCAAAGCTGCTGAGCGGCATGGAGAGGCCCTCCCCATGCGCCTTGATGTAAGCCTCTTTCGCGGTCCAGCAGGAGAAGAACGAGGGAACATGTTGGGAGGCAGGCTGCGCTCGCAACCATTGCACCTCCTGAGGAGAGAAGAAGCGCTCGGCCAGCTCCAGCGCATTCGTTTCTGGGCGGATCCGCTCCACATCTACGCCCACGTGCCGGCGGCGCGCGACGGCGAACACCGTCACCCCCTGGGTATGGGACAAATTGAATTGAAGATCGGAATCAGCGGCCAGTTCCGGCTTTCCGTTCGCGGTTGTCCGGAAACGAAGGTCGCGGGCGTCGATCCGCAGATAGCGGCCGAGAGCTTGCCGCAGCAGGGCTCGGCTGATGACGAATTGATTGCGATGCTCGGCAAACTTGAATCGCGCTGCCCGCTCGCGCTCGGCGGCGTCGAGGAATTCAAGCAGCGAGCCAGCTTCCTTGTCCCAGGCGACGAGGTCTACCTGCCAGACATGGACTTCATCATCCGGCAAAATGCCATCGAGATGCCGCAGCGGCTCTGGGTCCACAAGCTTAAATATCATGGACTACGCCAAGCTGCAAACTCGCACTTTTTGAGGATGACGGTCGGACAGGCGGTGTATTACAATCGCCATAATCCAGCCGGAAAGTGACACCAGCATATTTCTACCCGAAAACGATTCGGGGCTTTAATGGCCTCGCTTGGCGACCATGAAAAATATCTACGAAGTGCTGCGTGAAAAAGAGATGCATCTGGTGCGCTTGCGCCTTGAAGTCGAGGCGCTTCGTCTGGTTGCCCCGCTGCTCGCCGGCCCCAGCGCCGAACCGAGTGATGCTGAGCCGGTCCCACAGCCCGACCTTACCTGGACGCCCGCCCTGCCGAGGAATAAGTGGCCGCTAAAGATGGGCGACCCGGCTCCGACCTACTCGGACTCATAACCAGCCGGGGCCCAGTTCTAAGCGCGGGGGCGTGGCTCCCGCCCAGATCCCGCACTTAAATTGCAATGGTTTTCACCTTAGCCTCCTCGATCAAGCTCTCGCCAGCGATTAAATCCATTGTTATCAAATGAATGAGGCAGGTCTGAGCTGGCACCCGGATTGCGCCGTAACTGGTCTTTGAGTGTGGCGGCAATCCTCCATTCCACCATGCTCATGGGAATTGGAAATGCCAGCCCGCACACTGAGCTCGCTCATTCTCGTAGCTTTGGCCTCCGCCACCTGTCTCGCTTCGGCAACAGCACCCACGCTGCGAGTTTCGGCTGAGCCGACATCATCATTGCCCTTAGTTGCCCGCGAGCGCCAGGTGTGGGTTCCACCGCTGCGTGATTCGAAGTTTGCCGCCATGCTGCGGGCGACCGCGAGTACCAATTGCGAAGCCTCCGCGCCCCCCGAGCCTTTAGCCACTCCAAATCCCCTGCTCGAGATCGCCGAGCCGAGTGCCCGGGTGAGTGTGAGTTTCATCATCGGCACCGACGGCCGGGTTCATTCTCCTCTTATCCTTGAGAGTGCGGGCCCCAGCGAGGATCGCGCCATTCTGGATACGGTTCGGTCCTGGCGGTACCGTCCGGCGATGTGCAACGGCGCCGCGACCGAGACCGAAGCGAAGATCGAGTTTTCAAGCCGCTAGGCGTTCTTTTCGACTAGAATGAGCGCTGACCCCGCGCTATGGATCATGAAAAACAAACCGGACCGGTGCGGAATCCGTCTGCGTCTGGATCCGAGGGAGAACTTGCGCACAACCCGGCGGTCGACGATTTCTTCCGGCGGCTGAAGCAGGATCTGCATCAGCCGAAACCGGGCAACGAAGCCATTTCCGCCGCCCTGCAAGCGGTTCAGCGCCTCGCTTCCCAGGTGGACACGGATGCATCCGCGAGCGCGATGGCAGAGACCGCGGAGTCTCGTACCTGCCTGGCGTGCGGCAGCCAGAACCCGGCGGAGAACCGGTTCTGCGCCATCTGCGGCGTTCCCCAGCAGGATGCCCCACCCCTGGAGCCGGAAGCTCCGATTGCTCCAAGCCTGAAGGCAGCCGCGCCAGCGGTTGGGCAGCATCACTACCACCATCATTATCATCATCACTATTTTTCTTCTTCTGAAGTCGGCGTTCCGCTCCCCGGCTCCGAGCCGCGGCCCACCGGCGCTTCCGTCGTCCGCGATACGCGCGCGCGCACCCAGCTGGGTGGACCTTCGCCAAGCCGGGCGGAATCGGCGGTGCGAAAGCTCACGCAGGATTGGGCGCTGGCCTGCAACGGCAAACAACTGGATGACCTGGTCGATCTCTATGGAGCGGATGCGATTGTGCTGCGTCCGAATGTGCCGCCGGTTCGTGGCACCGCAGCCATTCGGGAGCTCTTCTTCGGCGTGCTGGATGCCGGGTTGGGAGACGTCGAACTGGAGCCCCTCCGGGTGGAAGTATTCGGAGACATTGCCTTCGAGGCGGGCCGGTGCAAGATGCTGGTTCCGTTTACCATGGGGAAGCGCCGCGAAGAGCGCGGCAAGTACCTGCTGACCCTGGCTCGACAGTCGGGCGACTGGAAGATCCTTGCTGACTGCTGGTCGAGCGATCTAAGTTTAGGAGTCAATGTGGACTCCAGCCCTCCCAAGCCCAATGTGCAGATTTCAAATCCCGCGCTCAAGCCGCCTCGCAAGGGCGTGTGAGTGGTCTCGCGCTCGCCGACCTCCGCTATGTAAGAATGCCCCCGACATGTCGGAGAACAAATTGGAGTAATTCCCCGTATATACTCCTGTCACGCGAGGAAGCCCTTTGAACAATGAAACCAACGGCCAATCCCTGGATCACAATGTAACGCTGACACCCGCCGAATCACTCCCACCCGCGCAGCCGTCCACTCTGCACAAGATCTTCATCGGCCTCGACGGCCTCCGCGCCGGTTGGAGCCTCCTCATCTTCATCGCGATGGTCGCCGCAATTGCGTTCTCTGTCAGGATCATCGGCCACAAGCTCCACGTGCCTGATCTAAACAAGCCTGGTACGGAATTATCTCCACTATTCGGCCTCCTCATCGAGGGGCTCAATTTCCTGAGTGTCCTTCTCCTCACCTGGATCATGTCGAAGATCGAGCGCCGCCCCAACTCCGTCTACGGCTTCGGCGACAGCCGCAGGTTCCAGCACTTTTTCGCTGGCCTGGCCTGGGGAGCCATCTGCCTCTCGTTTCTGATCCTGATCCTCTGGAAGGCCGGACTCCTGGTCATCGACCGCCGCGTCCTGTTCGGCAGCGACACTTTCCGCTACGGATTCATCTGGCTATTCGGGTTTTTCCTGGTCGGTCTGTTCGAGGAGTACGCCACCCGCGGCTACGTCCAGTACACGCTCACTCGTGGCCTTGCCGGCTTTTACCGGTGGGCCTTCAAGACCAGCCACAGCGCGGCCCTGGGCTTCTGGACCTCAGCCGTCATCCTGTCCTTCCTCTTCGGCTTGGGCCACAACAACAACCCGGGCGAATCACCGATCGGACTGCTCTCCGCTGGCCTGGCCGCCATGGTCTTTTGCTTGAGCCTTTGGCGCACCGGCTCGCTTTGGTGGGCCATCGGTCTCCACACCTCGTGGGATTGGGGCCAATCGTTTTTCTACGGCGTCGCCGACAGCGGACTCATGATCCAGCACCATCTCCTCGCCACCCACCCCGCGGGCAAGCCCATCCTGAGCGGCGGAACCACCGGACCCGAAGGCAGCATCTTCGTCCTCGCCATCCTGGCCCTCATTGTCGTAATCGTTTTCGTCACCCTGCCCCGCACTCACTACGGGCGTGCGGCCAAGGCGTTCGGGTAGTCGAGGAATTGGAGAAGTTCTACCCCGAGGCTACCGCTCCGTGCTGACACCGAGCGAGACGCATTAGCGCGCGCACGCTCGCCCCAAACAAAAAATTCCTGCCAGATCGTTGGTAAGAAGTGTTAAGAAAGACGACCTGGCAGGTGCGCTGGGGGAGAAGCCGCGTTTATTTCGTTTCGGTCATCCGCATCCTCACCGAGCCAGCTGGAAAACCGCGCCGTGATTGTAAGCTCCACCCAGTTGAGTGGTTCCATACAAGGATCCGCTCGGACCAAACAACAGGGGCGCGACCGGACTCTGACCTTCGCCGCCGCCATAGGTAAATGTATGCAAGACTTTCTCCGTCCAACTGCCGCCCGAATGCGTCAGCTCGTAGGCAACTCCCGATTGATAACGGTCCCCGCCTTGTGACGTTGTGCCATAGAGATTGCCTTGACCGTCCGCGATGACCGTGGCAAACGGAGATCCTCCGTCGGGGCCACCCGTGAAGCTGTAGAGCACCGCTTCCGTCCATTTATGGCCTGCGTTCGTCAATTCAAAGACCGCGCCCTTTCCTGATGCGCCACCAGTTGCCGCTGTGCTGTAGAGGTTCCCGGCAGCATCAAAGATCAAGCTCCCCATCGGATAAGCTCCATCCGCGGCTCCCGTGAAACGATACAGCACGGACTCCTTCCATCCGTTCTTCCCGGACGACACCTTGAACACCACGCCGCAACCATACCCTGAGGTGCAGCCAGTGGTTCCGCCGTACACCGTCGTCCCATACAAGTTTCCGGCGCCATCGAAAATCAGGCTGGCCTGCGACGTTGATCCGTCGCTCCCTCCGGTGAACGCGTAAACGTCAGTTTCCCTCCAGCCGTTCTTGGTGGGAGTAAGCTTGTACACTGTCCCGCCACAACCGGGAACGCTGCATCCCCAAAAAGTACCGGCTGAGGGTCGCGACGCTGCTACCTGGAGAGGGCCGCCAAGCACACCGGGCGCCCATGTAGTGCCATAGAGATTGCCTGCACTGTCAAAGATCAGGCCGCCCACCGGGATTACACCCTTGGTCTTGCCTGGCACAAAGCTGTACAGCACGGTTTCCTTCCACCCACGTTTGCCGCGCGAGAGCTTGAAGACCACTCCGCAGCCCAATCCCGTATTGGTGCACTGACCCTTGCCACCCACCTGCGCGGTCCCGTACAGGTTGCCCGCGGCATCGAATATCAGACCGCTTGCGGGCAACGCTCCATCTGGTCCTGAAAACTTGTGCAGTACGGTTTCCTTCCACCCTCCATCCTTAATCGGAGACAGCTCGAAAACGTTCCCCAGCCCATTCGGGCCACCACCGTCAAATGTCGTTCCATACAAGTTCCCTTGCTTATCGGCAATCAAGCCGGCATCAGGAACATTCCCGTTGGTCTCGTTGAAACTGAAGATCACTTTCTCTCCGGTTTTCGCCCAGCCGATTGTTCCGAAGACCAAGGTGAGAATCACAATATGTAGTGCGTTGCGTTTCATAATCCTCCAGGAGCTGGACGACTGTCGCCCAGGTTAAAGACACCCTCAAGCGCCTGACTAAAACATCCCTGTTACTTCGTTCCGATCACACCCGCGGAGAACGCATCCCCTCCCGGTTCCCCCCGCTGCTGATGCACTTGGTACGTGTTCTCCCAGGTGAGCCCGAAATCCGGCGCATTCCAAAAAGAATCCTGCCACGGCTCCGCCGGACCGTAGCCGTTGAAGCCATACATCGTCTCCATATCGGATTCAAGAAAGCCGGTGAACCCCTGAGCCGTGCACTGCGAGTTATTTGCGTTCGTACATTGCGGAGTTACATTCTCCCAGTAAATCCCCGGCTGCAGCACGACCGGCGTCTTCCAAGTCACGAGGATGGTGTATTCAGGAGTTCCGTTCAAGCTGCGCCCCGTCTTGGTCATCGTGCCATGCGCCGTGCCGCTCGCTACCAGCGTTCCTCCACTGCCGCCGCCCGATGGGATTCCCGTGCGGATTTCCCACGGCGTCGCTACCGGGTCCAGCGCAGTGGGATACGCGATCGAATTCACGAATAGTCCGGTCACATTCCAGGTTTCGCCTGCCGGAACCTCGAAAGGCGAATAGATTTGCGACAGGATCGGAGAGCCCCCGGGGAGAATATTTTCATTGGCGAAGGTGTCCGCCGCCGGGCTGGATAGGTCAAAATCACCTCCGTAGAACAGACACGGCTTGCAATAGGCGGGACGCGATTTCGGATGGCTCACCTCAAACGCAACTCCACTCTGCGACGTCCCACCTTCCACGGTCGTTCCGAACAGGTGCCCCTTTCTCAGCAGCAATCCCGCCAGCGGAAAGCCGCCGTCGTTGCCTCCACTAAAGCTGTACAGCACGGTTTCCGTCCAACCGCCCGCCGACGGTGTGAGCTGGAAGACCGTACCCGAAGAACTCGTGCCACCGGAGTACGTCGTGCTGAAAAGATTGCCGTTCTTGTCCATCACCAGCCCCGCGGACGGAAAGCCTCCGTCCTGGCCGCCGGTGAAGTTGTAAAGCACCTGCTCCGTCCATGTCCCGTTGGCCGAAACCAGCTCGAACACCGTGCCCACCGAGCTCTTGCCACCGGAAGCGGTGGTGCCATAGAGATTGCCCGCGGGGTCGAAAATGACCCCGGCGTCAAGTGTGCCTCCGTCGAGATTTCCGGTAAAGAAGTACAGGACACTCTCCTTCCATACGCTGCCCGAATGTTGCAACTCGAACACAGCCCCCGCCTGATTGGGCCCCCCCGATTCAGCCGTGCCATACAGGTTGCCGGCCTTATCGAAAATGACCGCGCCGTAAGGGTAAGCCCCGTCGCCGCTTCCTCCGGCAAAGCTGTAGAGCACGTTTTCCTCCCACTTGCCGTTCACCTTTCGCAAGCGGTAAACCGCGCCGTTACCCAAAGCACCACCTTCCGGGGTTGTCCCGAACAGCGCGCCATTCCTCAAAGTCAACGCGCCTTGCGGGCTGCCGCCATCCGTTCCCCCGGTGAACGTGTACAGCACACTTTCCGTCCACGAACTCCCCGAAGGAGACAGTTCGAAAACCGTTCCAGCATTCGCTGAGCCGCCAAGCCGGGTCGTGCCATAGAGGTTGCCTGCCTTATCCATGATCAAGGCTGCCGCCGGCGAGCTTCCGTCATTGCCTCCCGCAAAGCTGTAAATCACGGTTTCGCTCCAGGTGTTCCCTGATGGCGTGAGCTTGAAAACGGTTCCTGAGCTGTTGGCGCCGCCAAAGCGGGACGTGCCGTACATATTTCCGGCTGCGTCGGCAATCAATCCCGCCACCGGATAGCTTCCGTCGCTCCCCCCAACAAAACTATGGAGCACTGTCTCGTTGGTGGCCGCTGCGGCGCCTCCCGGCAGCAGCATCAAACTCATAGCCAGAATGGCGAGGGTCTTGGGTCGCATAGCATCTCCTTGGCTGGTTCGGTCTCCTTGTGGCATATTGCACTGTGTGAGAAATACGTGGTCTTGCGGCAATAGGCGGGGATTCTAGCATTCTTTGTCCCTCGGTTGATTGCGTTCTTAGCGGAAATATCGTCGTGAATAAGCATAAGCTGCCAAAATATTTCAAGGATATGGTTCTTTATGCCAAATGTACTGCTTGACGTTTTTGACCTGAAAATTCTGAACCTGCTCCAGCAGGACGGCCGCCTGTCGAACGTTGACCTCGCGAATCGCATCGGCCTTTCTCCGTCGCCTTGCCTCCGCCGCGTCAAGCGTCTCGAAGCCGAAGGCGTGATCGAAGGCTATTCCGCAAAAATCAACCGCACGAAGATCGGGCTCGGAGTGACCGTATTCGTGGCCGTCGGGCTGGATCGTCACCGTGAGGAAGAGGCCGAACGTTTTCGCAGAGTCGTCCTCAAACTACCACAGGTGGTTTCCTGTCACGCCATCTCAGGCGAGGCCGATTTCCTGCTCGAAATTGTGATTGCCGATCTCAACGATTACTCGGAATTCGTCCTGAAGCGCTTGCGCCGGATTCCAGGGATCAAGGACCTCCACAGCAGTTTCGCCCTGGAAACGTTGAAACCCTCGTCCTCGGTCCCCCTCCAGCTTCCCAGCAGCTAGATACTCAGAAGGGCCCCGTCCAAGCCTCCGTTTGGGCGGGAGTTCCCCTCGTCAAGCGTGGGGCCCAGGTTTTCAGGGTAGCAAATGCGGGGTGCCCCACTCTTTCGCGATCGCTCTTTGCGAAAGGGTGGGAGGCAATGCCGGAATGCTTTGGGCTGTGATGGTGATTTCCCGGAGAGCAGCAGTTAACCAGTGAACTTCAACCGCCGGGACTGGGTTCGGGGCCTATTCGGGGCCTATTCGGGGCCTAGAGGTTTGCGGCCGTCATGGTCGGGGCAACAGGCAACCACGCAGCAACAAACCTGTGAGCGAAATGAGATGCTAATTTGCCAAACGGCTCGATTGCATCAGCTATCGACTCACTCCTCTGACCCGCCTTTTTTCGCGCAGATCGCGTTTACCTCAGAAGAGAGCCAGAATGTTGCGGCCTATGACCCACTTCCTCGGAGCCTTATAAGCGTCGTATCATAAAGGGTAAATGGCTTTCCCAATAAAAATCTGTGCTCTCTGCGCAGAAGAGTTCGAGTTGAAGCCGGATAAACCTGGTTTCGCCAACCATTGCCCGGCGTGCAGCTCCCCCGAACCAACTGTCCCGACAACGAAGCACCGCAAGGACGCTGACGAGCGTAAGGCCGCGAGTGAAGTGAACGAGGCTCGCAGGCAAGCGATGCGCGACCTGCTGTACCGCAAAGATAGCTAAATCAACGTCCCGCTCACTCACCGGGAGACAGTTGAAGCGCCGCTTCAAGCCCCGGCGGGAAACGGTGCCGGCTGCCCCTCAGTCCGTATCGGGAGGTTCCATCGGCCGCTTGTCATTCAGAAAAAATTCCTCACCAAGAGGAGCGCTAATTCGGTTGAAGGTTCGCGGCGACAGATTCAAATTGAAAAAGCTTGTGAGATCGTTTGTGGCACGTTGGTCCGCAAAATTAAGCGCGCCTTCCGGGATGCCAAAGTTTTGCTCGACAAACCGGAGGATACTCCCGAAGTCATAGCGAAGATTGTCAATATATCCCTGCGGCGTGTAAGCCGACACTACCACCAACGGCACGCGGAAGCCGTACTGGTAATCGCCCTGGCCTTGCTGCGGTACCGATAACAGAGTTGGCGGCTCGTGATCATACCAGCCTCCCCAGTCGTCCCACGTAATGAAGATCGCCGTGTCCTGCCAGTAACTCAGCGTTTTGCCATTGACCGTGTCGGTGCATTGGCTCTGGCCGATCTTATTGACAACGGAAGAGACCCACGAGGGTCCGCCGATGTTGCCGTTCCCCGGGTGGTCGGAGTTCTGTCCCGTAGGAATGACCCAGATCACATTACGGAGATTGCAGGCGCCGATGTCGGTCAACACGTCTGCTGGGTTGATGTCCACATTTTGTTTCCATTCCCGTCCGGTGCACTTCCCGAAATTGCCCGTCGGGCGACAGATGTCCTGAATCAAGTTTGGGGCGGTCCAGATGTTATTGGAGCCGGGAGTGTAATATTTCCAGCTCAGTTGCGGGCTGTGATTGTCAAGCAGCGTGGCCACGGTGTCGTGGCTGAAGCACACAGCGCCCAAAGGATTATTGATCAGGTTGAACTCTTTGGGTGCGGTTTGGGGCGAAATCAACTTGAAGACCGCGTTCAGCGGGGCTAAACATCCCAGCCCGGTCGGGTTCTCGGCGAGGAATGTGGCGGCATTGTCGTCGCTCGCCGTGGGCGCCGACGTTCCCCCAAAAATGAATTGGTGGGCAGGTGTGCTGGGGCCCTGATTGGTTTGAAACATGAAGTTAGCCCAGCCGTATTGCTGTGCCATGGTGACGTAGGGCGCAACGTCGGAGGGGTTGACGTACTCAAACGAGCATTTGCCGGTGCTGCGATTGGCGCTGCTGAGGCCGTCCATTTTGCACTGATTGGTGCTGGTGTTCAAATCGCACATTTGAACGAAGCCGTGATGACTATGATCGGGATCATTGGGACTTCCCAGCGGGACTTGAGTTAGTTGAATCGTCTGGCCCTTGTTATCGGTTCCAGAATTCTGCAGATCGTAGGGGCTGGGGCACAGGCTACGGTTAGTTCCGCACAAGCCCTGGAAAAGGTTGTCCGGCGTGCGGTTCTCCTGATAAATGATCACGATGTGTTGAAAGTTCGAGATTTGGGCTTGCCCGACCCCTGTGCCCAGACAAACCAGCAGCAATACGCCTTCGGCGAATCTGGCAGATATTTTCATGGGTATCCTCCGTGAGACTCTGTGAGTTTTTCGATTCGAAGTGGGAGGGCGTTCGACGGCTTAACTGCCGTCCCGGGGCTGCTATACCGGACAATGTCCTCCAAAACCGGAATTTCTTCTTGCTTCAAAAAACGCCACCTAGTGTATACCCGTTTCGCCCTTTCGTGACACCGAGATTTTCAGTCACCGAGTTCCGCAATATCCATTTCGACGAATCGTTTCTGGACACGCATAGAGCGCTCCTCCAGGTTTGCGATCCGGGAGTTGCCTGCCTGACTCCGCTCCACCTCCGGCTCCACGCTGAAGGGTAAGCTTGGTAGTAGGGATGGTAGCTGGTAGGTTTAGGTGGCCACGGCTGCTTGCGACCATGAAATGCCTACATTATCTGGTAGGAACGATCCTACAAATCTCCAGAAACCAGTAAGTTTTTGTCCCCGGTCCTTCGTCACAAGACTGTATCCACTTATCAACAAAGGGACAATTGTTTGGCAACAATGTTGCAAAACACCACGGAATCGCGATTAGGCGAGGCGGGCGTAGACACAGACTTCCGTCCCAAAACACTAACCAAATACCAAACTGACCAAACATTGAACGTACTCTCTCATGGCGCTTTTGGAGCCGTGGGGTCCAAGCTCGACCACTTTTCTCAATTCGCCACTTCGAACGAAAAAACCAGGAGGATAATTCCATGACCAAGGTATTTCGTTTCGCGGCAATGTGCGTCATCGGTGTTGCGTTGGCAACATTCTCGATCGCGTCAGCACAAACCTATACGACTGTCGACTTTCCGGGTGCGGTTGCCACCACTCTAAACGGCGGCCCCAATCCGCAGGGCACGAGCGTCGGTAGCTACACCGACACATCGAATGTTACTCACGGTTTCACGTTAACCAAGAAAGATGTCTTCACATCGTTCGACCCTCCAGGTTCCACGTTGACGACTCCCAACTTCATCAGTCCGCAGGGAGTCATCGTGGGCGGCTACAACGACTCAAGTATTGTCAGCCACGGGTTCATTCTGGATGGGGGGAAATACACAACGCTGGACTTCCCAGGTGCACCGGGCACCACTCTCACGGGCCTCAATCCCTCGGGTGAGATGTCCGGATTTTCCTGTTCCGACCCTGCCTGCGGCACTACTGGCAACGCTTCCACTAACCACAGCTTTACAGTGTCCAAGAAAGGCGTCTTCACAAGCTTCGATCCACCCGGAGCAGTGAGCAGCACGGCCAGCACGGTGAACCCGTCCGGTGCGGTCGTCGGTGCTTTCACGGATAGTGGTGGAGTGACGCACGGATACCTGCGGCACCACGGGAAGTTCACTACGATTGATTTTCCGGGCGCTATCCTTACGTTTGCCGGAGGGAATAACCCCGAGGGCGACGTTGTAGGGGAATACATCGACACCGCAAACGTCGCACACTCCTTTCTACTGAGCAATGGCGTGTTCACGTCGTTCGACCCACCCGGAGCCACCCTCTCTGATGCATCTGGGATAAATCCCGGCGGTATCATCGTTGGTATCTATGTAGATTCCGCGAACGCGGTGCATGGATTTATCCGGACGCCGTAAGCCATAAGCCATAAGCGTTAGCCCTCGCCCGTTGCCATTTCCTTAATGGCCTCTCGTCGATGCACTTTTCTGCATGGACCTGAGGCCATTCTGGTTTCAGGTTCCGTAATAACCTGTCTGGCGACATCGTCCTACTCCCGGAGACGCAGTCAAAGCTGTCAATTGGGGAGCTTTTTCTTACCACTCGTCAGCCCAATCAGCAAGCCTCGCGCAGATAGAAGTTGAAATATCGCCGTTACACTCAAAACCGGTCAATGAGCGAAATGACTTGGTTGCTTCAGCCATGCGCTAAACTGGGGGCCGGCAGTATTTCGGTACGAAGAGGAGTCATACGTGGAAATACGTCAGCGCATTGCTGTGATCTTGTGCCTGGGGATAGGCCTGGCGTCGTCGGGGCTCACTGTGGCGCAGTCCTCCCCAGGTTCGGGAGCAGAGATAGGTCATGCAGAAAGTGCGGTGCCCGGACTGCATGACTTCGATTTTTTATTCGGACGCTGGCAAGTCCATCATCGAAAGCTGAAGCATCGCCTCGTCAACAGTCACGAGTGGATCGAATTCGAAGGGACATTATTCTGCCAGCCACTGATGGGTGGCTACGCGAATGTCGACGACACCGTGTTTGAAGTTCCAGGCGGCACTTACCGCGGCGTAGCTACCCGATCGTTCGACGCCAAGACGGGGCAGTGGTCGATCTGGTGGTTGGACAGCAGGACGCCACTTGGGCCGATGGATCCGCCGGTGAGAGGCAGCTTCCACAATGGCGTAGGCACGTTCTATGCGAACGACGATACCGAAGGCGGGAAACCAGTCCGCACACGGCTCCTATGGACAGAGATCACACCCACCTCAGGTCACTGGGAGCAGGCAGAATCAACCGACGGTGGTAAAACGTGGGAAACGGATTGGATCATGGACCTCAAACGAGTGCAATAGTTGGTTGAATGGATATTTGCCTTCGAGAACCGGCGCATCGTTAGCCGCAGCAAAATTGATAGTGTCGTTGACAACATCGTCAAGCTGCTCGAATACGCGAAAGGTTTTCCGCAAGAACACTTGATGTCGGCCAGTCAACTGTCGCTAAATCCCGATCACGCTCATCTTCCCTTGGGCAGGGATTTGAGTGAAATGGTCTGGTTGCGACAGTTGACCAGTTGACCAGCTACCGGATGGAGCGACCAGAAGAGACTCGCTTCAGGCCAAGCGCTATGCCGATGAGCGTCCATCCGACGGCGGCAAAGAGCGCCGCGTTTAGCGTTCCAAACGCCATTGTCCTCCAGATGAACTTTGGAAGTGGAGGGCCAAGCGAATCAATGTTTGCGCATACCGGGCAGGCATACGGGAAATCACCGCTTAATCTCAGCAAGTAGGAATAGAATGCCCCGGCTCCTATATATCCGAATGCAAGGAGGGCGAGGGTAACGGTTATTGCCCTGTGCTTAAGCTTCAAAGCGCATCCCACATCACAATGCAATGGAAGGAACGGTCCCGCTGATTATTCTTGCATGTTTAACCGTGATTGGTTGTTGGCGTAGTACCGCCATAAAACGCTGATTGAGGGGGTTTTGAGCGATATGCCTGTTTGCGTCAAGCGTCAACCTGTCATACTCTGGGCGGGGAACCGAGGCCCGAAATAGATGAACGGTTTCGAGGGCATACTGTTCGACGCGATATTGCTGGCCTTTCTGGCAGGTGTCTTCGCGCTGATTTACAAGGGCAGCCGCCCTCTGCAACCTGTCCCCGAACATCCGACCCCACGCAGAAAAGCTATTACGGCATCCCTCATCCCCGTTGTTTGCGCCGCCATTCTGTATGCGACATTTAAGGGCCTTGATCTGTACTTGAGGGACCACCTCCAAGTGCCAAGGCTGCCAGCAATCCTCCTCATTGCGATGGGCGTGGTTGCTCCTTGGTGTGCGGGTATCTACTCCGCCTATCGGGCCGCTCGGGCAGCAAACAAGGTGTTGAGGGCGATTGGCTCAGTGGAGGTGCTGATCTTCCTGATCGCGGCAGTACCCATAGTAGCTCGTGGTTGACGTAACAAACGCGATTTCACTCATGACACGGTCGTGATCGTAAAGGGCGTGTCAGCCAGTTGCGCCGTGAACGTGCTGTTTCACCGCCTCAAGGATTCTCTTCGTTCCTCCAAATATGCCACCCCAGCCACGCAAGCTGCCGTCTGCAAAGAATGCGACGGACGGAGTCGTGCTGTCCCCGTATTCAATCTTGACCCAATTGTTGATGAAGTCTCTGCCTTGCTTTCCGAACGTGACGCGCTGGATGTTCGCGATGACAACGGTTTCCTTGCCACCGTTAAATTCAATCACTTTTTCTTCCACCGTAAGCTTCCCAGTGTCCCTGTACGCAAGGATGTTTAGATCGCGCCACCTGTTCTCGTACGGTAGATACCAAACGGTATCGAATATCCGAGCTGCCATTCACGGCTCCTTCCGTATACCTCGACAACTCGTATGATCGCCTAAATCACGGGTTTCGCAAACAGGCATGAGGCTTCCCCGGTCGTAAATGTTGCAAAATCGCGATTACGCTCAAATCCCCCTCAATATGGCCTCCCTTGAAAAGAACCGTAACCCACTGCAAAGGGGGGTTGGCGTAAAGCCTCTTTTCATGCTTCGTTGTGACCGGGCTCACGGTCATGCTGACCTGATTTCGACAGGTGAGTCGGAAAATCCAACCTCTACCACGCTGATGTGCCGTCTACGTTGGTGGTAGGACAAGGTAGCAACGAACGACCTGTTCCGATGTCCACCGCGAAACGCGCCTCTGGTAATAGAATTAGTTGGATCCCGTCGCGGCCAGAGGGTACTGCCCGTTCGTCACCAGCAGACGATCAGTGCGCCGCATCCTCTTCCAGTCATATTCATATGCAGTTCCGCAAGCAAGACAGATCTGTTAGTGCTGGCCATTCTGACTGAGTCGTGGCCAAGTAAACCGGTGGGAGCAAAATTCTCCGAAGAGTCGTCGCAAGAATCTCAATGTTCTGTCCTTTCCTTCCACACGGGTCAGACTCGCTGGCGTGATGTCTTCTGAAGAAGTTGCGAGTAAATCGATTTGACTGCCGCGCGGACACGCGTTCAACTTACGGGAGTGCATTCCAGGTACAGGTTACTGTGTATCTGGTCGAGTTCTGGCCTGTCGTGAACCGCTTTTTACGCCTTTCGCATTCGACGTAGTTTCCCGTGATCGCTCCTTCGGGGTTGGAGCGCCACCTCCGGGCGGACTCTACAATAAAAATGGCCGCCGGGAGTGCCTTCTCAGTATTCATTTCTGTGAAGACCGACCCGGCGGACCAGCACACCCAGCTCAAACTTAAGCGCAAGGTATCAACCAGCCTGATTGTCGTTTCTTGCAATCCCTTCTTATGGCGTCGTCCCTGCGACCTTAATCGCAAAAGGCAAGGTGGTCGTGTAGGGGATCCAGGAGCCGGTCGTTCCCGAGCTTGGCGAGTAAGCGACATTGACCGCGTCGACCTGATCGTGGATCGCCACATTCACTTCGGCAAACAGATCTGAACTGGAGTCGGTTCCCCAAACTACCCAATAAGTTCCGGCTGCCAGACTCAAGTTAACGGCTTTGTTCTCGATCAGGCAGCACTGTCCGAAGATTTGGGAATCGACCGTCACCTTGTAGGGTTTTGTGTTAATCGGCGTGCCGCTCGGCACACCGCTGGCATCGGCTTCGATGTTGAACTCAAATGTAGTACTCGTGTTCTGAACAATATAGTTTACCGAGGTTGCGAGCAATCTGATGTGAGAGGCGGCCGAAAGCGTGAACTGAATTGCCTCATTGAACGGCGATTCCCCTTGGGGGTTGGCGGGCCCAGCGATAACGTTGCCCGAGCAGCAGAAATATTTACCTTTTGCAATGTTGTCCAAATTGCCTGAAAACACTAGCAGTCCAGGGATCTGTGGTTCCGCTTGGGCCACGTGGCCACCCTTGATCGGGTCAGTGCTGACGCGCGTTTTGTCAGCCGCTAGTGAAACGAGAGACAACGCAAGCACACACAACGCAACGGGTGCAAACGTTTTATTCATCTGAGTCTCCTCCTTAAGGTTTTACAAACGGCAGCGATTGTACAATTCCTGGGTACGCTTGGATAGCGTGAAAGCATTTTCATCTAAAGTGAATTGATCTGGTCCGTAATCCGCGCCGGGCTGCAGCAATGAGTGAACCTCATTGCCGCATTGCGAGTGCCTCGCTCGAACTGCATCAGTGAGAGGAATCGGACGTAATCAACGATTGACTTCCGAATCGCCCGTTCACCAACCGGATCATGGCCGGTTCATCAATTGGCAAGGCCGCTGAGCGATAAGGAAAGTAAACTCACCGGGTCGTCTCGAAACCGGAAGCTACCTGTCAATTGACGAAACATCGCGGTTACACTCATCGAGGACCAGTGAGTCTACTTATCCTGTCACTCGATCTGACCCAAACGTAGCCAACAGAACCATCGTCTGGCTGTAAGAACCGCTCAAATGAAGGGGGTTGATGACCGGCGAGCAGGTGTCATCAGTTCTCGGCTTTGCCACCATTTTCCCCTTGACTCAGACACTCCAAAACGGCTAACATAATGATGCGTGCATTAGCTGTTTGATAACAGCATGATTATGTCGGCTCTTTGACAATTTGCGAAATTCCAGGCAACCCTGTCACTCCATCGCCCAGGAATGCCCGAAAACACCCTCCGCTAAGTCCTTTAGAAGGGATATTTTGGAGGGTATCCTAGAAGCGCTGCCTGTTTTCATAGACTTACGAAGCGAACAGGTCAGGATATCCCCCTCCGTAAGTCCTTTAGAAGGGATATTTTACGAGGGTATCTCCAAAACAGTGCCTTTGTTTTCATAGATCTGGCAAGAAAACGATTTTTTTCTGATATATACCCTGTACTCTTAAGTAAACATATCATATATGTAGTTACTTATAGGTAAACATCGTCCGAATCATCCCCGCAGGACCTCGGCCTCTTTAGTATGATCCCCTGACGAGGAGAAGATGACCCCCGAGGAGTTCAAGGCATCGGTCGTCGAAGAGGCCCCACGCAAAGATCTATCCGCGCCGCTCGCAGCGTTGTGGTGGGACGCAAAAGGCGATTGGACTCACGCCCACGCGCTGGTTGACGAACTGGAGACCGTAGACGGCATGGCCGTCCACGCCTACTTGCACCGCAAGGAGGGATCTGCCTCGAACGCTGATTACTGGTACCAGCGCGCCGGACGCCACTTCTTCCGGCCCGCGCTCGACGCCGAATGGGCCGCGCTGGTCGAGGGCTTGTTATCCGCCGCCGGCAAAGGATGAGGAGAGCGACGGCGGTCGTTCGGAGGCGAATGGGAATGCGCGCCGTGCAAAAGAAAAAAGCAAAGAAAGTATTGCAAGGCAAGATCGCCCTCGTGGCGGGAGCGACCCGCGGTGCTGGCCGAGGGATTGCCATCGCCCTGGGCGAGGCGGGTGCCACCGTCTACTGCACCGGCCGCAGCACAAGGAGACACCCCGCGACTCGCGGCCGCCCGGAAACCATCGAAGAGACCGCCGAGCTGGTCACGGCCGCCGGCGGCCGCGGCATTGCCATAAGGGTGGACCACACCGAGCCTGCGGAAGTGAAAAAGCTGGTCGCCGCCATCAAGCGACGGCACAAGGGTCTGGACATCCTGGTCAACGACGTATGGGGCGGTGACGCCTTAACGGAATGGAGTAAGCCCTTCTGGAACGCCGACCTCGCTAAAGGCCTGCAGATGTTGAAGCAAGCCATCCATTCCCACATCATCACGTCCCATTATGCAGTTCCGCTGATGCTGGGTCGACGCGGAGGAATCATTTTCGAAATCACCGATGGCGATGCCTTTTATTATCGCGGCAACATTTTCTATGACCTGGTGAAGATTTCTGTCATACGTCTGGCCTTCGCCATGGCCCGCGAGCTGCGCAAACGAGACATCGCTTCGGTGGCGTTGACTCCCGGCTTTTTGCGCTCCGAAGCGGTGCTGGAACACTTTGGAGTCAGCGAGGCCAACTGGAAGGAAGCAGGGAACCGGAAGATCAACCAGAACAGCGCCGACCAGAACGATGCGCCGCAGGATTTCATGGTATCGGAATCGCCTCGGTATATCGGCCGCGCAGTGGTTGCGCTGGCGTCCGATCCGAAGGTGAAGAATAAGAGCGGGCGCGTCTTCAGTTCCTGGGCTCTGGCGCGAGAGTACGGATTTACCGACCTCGACGGCACCCAGCCGCACTGGGGCAATTATGCTCGCAAGAAGTATGGGAAGTACAAAATCTGCGACGAGCGATTTTATTCCTACTGGGTTCCCGGCCTGGTCGAGCTGGTTTTTCCGGATTGGTTTTAATGGTGCGGGGATCCAGTCGTTGGAGTGAAGCACATCCAGCTCTTACCACGCGCACGAGGTTATCTCTCAGGAACGGGATCACGAGTATCTGAAGGTAGTTTCAAGGTGCGCAGAAAAAGCACCAGTTGCCACCGTTCCAGTTCCGGGAGTTTGCTGAACGAAGGCATGCCACGGTCCGGATTGCCGTTGGTGATTTTCCAGAACAGGGCACCGTCACTCTGCTCCTGCACCGCCGCGAGCTGCAAGTCAGCCGAGTGTTTCTTGAGGATGCCGCTGCCGTCCTTGTTGTGACATTCGGCGCAATTTCTCAGAAAGAGTTTCTTGCCTCCTGCCACCGCCTGGGGTCTGTGGGCCAGCGGATTGGCTTTTCCAGCAGCGTCGTCGGATGGGCGCCAGTCCGGGTCGGGCCGGTAGCTTGGATTTTGCGCGGCTGCGGCGGCGAGCAAACTTAATACGACGGTGAATTTCACAATTCTCAGGCGGCTCATGGCTTCCCTCCGAAGAGATGTGACAGCTTGCTACCGAGTCCCTGAATTTCATAGGTGTAACCGAAACGGAAAAGTACCGGACTGCTTTCGTGAGTCAGTCCCACGCCCGGAGAAAAACGGAGGGTTGCGTTGTCGCTGATCAGCCATGCGACGACCGGCGCCGCATATTGGGCGGTACCATTCAAGCCAAATCCGAGAGTGCTGCCCAGTCCGCCATAAATCTCCATCCCGGCGGAAAAGTTCTCTCGACAAAAACGGCAGTTCGATCCCGAGGCGATGGTTCCGAGCGGCCGAAAAAATCCGAACGAATATCCGAATTCGACGCCCTCGTTGTGGGAAAAGTTTTTCGCCACGATGAAGTTGCCAGCCAGATTCCAATCGTGGACATCGCGCGAAAGAATCAGTTTGGTTTCCAGTTCGTGGTCTTTGATAGCGCGCAGGATCGAATTGGACGAAGTAACATCTGGCGCTCCGCCCTCGAGTTCCTTCTGAATGCGGTCAGCCTCATTGATACTTTCATATTCCAGATAGAGAACCGGGTTGATCCAGTGCTCGCGCTTCAAGGGCCGGAATCGGTTTTCGAGTCTCCAGCCGGTAAAGATTGTGCTGTCGTCCCATGTGGACTGGCCTTCGAGATAGAACTCTGTCGTCCAGCGGGCGGTTACACCATACTCAAACTCGGTCCACGGGGCGAAATAGAACCGTTGCCCGGAACGAGGGACGTTGGTAGTGCTCAAGGTCTCAATCTCCAGGTTGCCGGGTTCCTCCATGTGGTGGTCGTACGTGACGAAATAGGGGCTCTCCTGTGCAGAGCAAGCCAGAGCGCTGAACGGCGCCAAGAGGCAGAGGCCTACGACAAATTTGGTGAGCATATTATCGAATTGCAACTAAGTTGCATATATGAAAGCAGAAATAATCGTAGAATCACGAGGTTTGTCCGGTCAAGTTTCTGATCAATTTTCTGTTTCAGGATTGTTGCAACCAGTTGCAACGAGTGGGGAATTTCAGGCAGTTGAAGCAGCGCGGCACTTGGCGCAGTAGCCCCCGACCTCTAGCCGGCTCACCACGATGTGGAACTGACAATCACGCTGGATCTGTCCCTTGAGCCGTTCGAAAAGATCACTCTCGAATTCCGTGATCTTGCCACAGCGCAGGCAGGCCATGTGTATGTGGTCCCGCTGCGGACGGCGCTCGTAATAATGTTTTTCTCCCTGCATGTGCATGAGGTCAAGCTCATCCACCAAGCCGTGTCTCTTGAGCAAACCTAACGTACGGTAGACGGTTACGCGGTCAATATGGGGATCAACCCGTCGCGCATGGCGCAGGATCTGGCTGGCGTCGAGGTGCTGTTTGGCGGTCTCGACCACGCTCAGGATGGTGCGGCGTTGCCGGGTCATGCGCAGACCGCGCGACATGAGTTCCGCTTGCAAGCGTCCTGGGGCTTCAGTTTGCGGTAGAGGCATGCTAGTTGATATCGAGTTGCAATTATACTGGAAGTACCTGTTGGTGTGGAGCCGACACTCTTGTCCGCTTCTAACTGTGATCTCAAAATTTCAGGAATCAAGAAAACAAAGGCGGCGGACAGGAGTGTCCGCCCCACACAACTTCAGTTCGCTTTCATTTTTTCTTTGACGCTGTGGGCCAGCTTTTCTATCTCTTCTGCCTTCTTGACTACGTTCAGGGATAGGGTGTTTTCGTTGGATTTATCCACATACTGCTTCAGTTCGTTGGCAAGTTTCAGCAGGTTGTCAGTGTCGCGCTGCAATTGAGCCTGGCGCTCCCGGTTCGCCTTCTTGACCATATCTTTTTCCATCTTGGCGCGCTGCTCATCCTGGCGATCGTCGGGAGGCAGGCCAGGGCTGGGACCCAAACCCGGAATCTGGGCGGGGCCTTGGCCGGAGTTCTGACTGAACAATGGTACCGACAACACCGAAGGGATCAGCAGAAGTAAGACAGCCAGCGCGAAAAGCTTGAATCGCACAATCACCTCGTCAACACCGGAATGGGGAAATTATACGGTTTTAGCGAATTCGGGAACCAGGTGAGAGTTGGCAAACGAAACGGGAGTCGATCGGTCTTAGAACGGAGCAGATTGTTGCGAAAAACTAGGCGGGCCGAGGGCGCCCGCCCCACACAACAGAGCTACAGCGAGCTCATGTTCGCCAGGAACTCGCCGTTCGATTTGGCTTTGTTCAGCTTGTCGATGAGCAGTTCCATGGCTTCCACCGGCGACAGTGGATTGAGCACGCGACGCAGGACCCAGATGCGGGTCAAATCTTCTTTCGGGATCAACAGTTCTTCTTTACGCGTACCGGAGCGCTGGATGTCGATGGCCGGGAAGGTGCGTTTGTCGACCAGTTTGCGATCGAGGATGATTTCGGAATTGCCGGTGCCCTTGAATTCTTCGAAGATCACATCGTCCATGCGGGAACCGGTGTCGATCAAGGCTGTGGCAATGATGGTGAGCGATCCGCCTTCTTCAATGTTACGGGCGGCTCCGAAAAAGCGCTTGGGACGCTGCAGTGCGTTTGAGTCAACGCCGCCGGAGAGCACTTTGCCGCTGGGCGGAACAATGGTGTTGTAGGCGCGCGCAAGACGAGTGATCGAATCGAGCAGAATGACGACGTCGCGTTTGTGTTCGACCAGGCGCTTGGCCTTCTCGATTACCATTTCCGCAACCTGCACGTGGCGGGCGGCAGGTTCGTCGAAAGTTGAGGAGATCACTTCGCCCTTTACCGAGCGCTGCATGTCGGTGACTTCTTCCGGGCGCTCATCGATCAGCAGGACCATCAGCACTACTTCCGGATGGTTGGTGGTGATCGAGTTCGCAACGTTCTGCAGCAGCATGGTCTTGCCGGCGCGGGGCGGGGAAACGATCAGGCCGCGCTGTCCCTTACCGAGGGGCGTGAGCAGATCCATGACGCGGGCGCTGACGTTCTCGCGGGTGGTTTCGAGCTTGATGCGTTCCTGGGGATAGAGCGGGGTCAGGTTGTCGAACAGGATCTTGTTGCGGGCCTCGTCGGGCGATTCGAAGTTGACGGCTTCAATCTTGACCAGCGCGAAATACTTCTCGCCCTCGTGCGGCGGACGAACCTGGCCGCTGATGGTGTCGCCGGTCTTGAGGTCGAACTTCCGGATTTGCGACGGCGAAACATAGATGTCGTCGGGGCCGGGCAAATAGTTGTAATCGGGCGAGCGCAGGAAGCCGTAGCCGTCGGGCAGGATTTCGAGCACGCCCTCGGCAAAGATGTGGCCTTCTTTTTCGCTCTGGGCCTGAAGGATCTTGAAGATCAGGTCTTGCTTGCGCAGTCCACTGGCGCCGGGGAGGTCCAAAGATCGGGCGATCTTGGTCAGCTCCGTAATATTTTTTTCTTTCAGTTCTGCGATGGTCATTATTCAATTCACCTGCGAAGGGAGATTTTCAAAAGGGGGGTTACTCAGGAAAGACTTGGCCAAATCGCGGGCAGGCGGCGGGGCTGGTGTTACGCAGCCCGCCGTTGTGCCTCGGCGAAGTTTTCCGGTTCCGACAGAACCGTCTGCCGTTCCGAGCTTGCAATCTTATCCAGAACCTCGTTCATCGTTTCCTGGATTCTGGTGTTGGGCTTGTGAAACTTACGGGTAGCCTTCGATGCAAGCTGGCAAAGCATATAACGATTCCGCAAAGTATGTAAAGCATCAAAAACGCGATCAGACCGCATGATAAATTCTCTCCTAGTTCAGCGAACTATCCGCACCCTCATCTCCTGGCAAGAAAAAAACCCGACCAGAGTGCCTAACTTACTCAATTCAGATGGGTTGTACGGGAAATCTCTGGTTACTCGTATAGATGCTCCCTCTGGCCCGAAAGTTTCTCGGTTTTAAGATTATGTCCGATTGCCAGTGGAGGTTCTTCAGACAAACAGAATGCGTAAGCCTTCGGAACTGTACACCCTACGTGAGAATGAACGGGACGTCAAGTGTTTCTTGCAATACCGTTCAAGTCTGGCACTAGAAATGTCCGTTCGCGTTCTCTAAACGCTCCAGGGGTGTGCCGGATAGACGGCCTCCAGTACATTGATAGTAAGCAACTTAGGACTCGTCCAATCTATGAGTTCAGGCCAGATCACATAACAAGGTTGTCCCGTCTCCCCATCGGCAATTGCCCGTCTCAGGCCCAGAATGTTCGATCCAGCGTCCGGTATTGGATAGCCTCGGCGATGTGTTTGGGCTCGATTGCCTTTCCTCCTTCCAGGTCGGAGATCGTCCTGGCGACTTTGAGGATGCGGTCGTGGGCGCGGGCGGTCAGCCCTTGCTGAGCCATGGCACGCTCCAGCAGGCGCTCGCAGTCCGCCGAGAGTTCGCAAAAGGCGCGGATGTGACGAGGCCCCATTTGAGCGTTGCAATAGAGCTTCTCTCGTGGGGAAGACGAGAATCTTGCTAGCTGCGCTCCGCGGGCTCGCATGACCCGTTCGCGAATCTTGGCAGAGCTTTCCGGTTCGGCACCCGAGCGCATCTCCTTATAGTTCACGGCAGGTACGTCGATGTGGATGTCGATCCGGTCCAGCAACGGCCCCGAAATCTTGGACATGTACCGCTGTATCAGGGGCGGAGTGCAATGGCACTCCCGCGAACGGTCGTTGAAGTAGCCGCAGGGACAGGGATTCATGGCTGCGGCCAGCATGAAGCGCGCGGGAAAGGTTAAGGACATGGAAGCGCGTGCGATGCAGACGGTTCCATCCTCAAGCGGCTGGCGCATCACTTCGAGAACGTTGCGCGGGAACTCCGGCAGTTCGTCCAAGAACAAGACACCATTGTGTGCCAGTGAGACCTCTCCCGGGCGAGGCACCGCCCCGCCTCCGATTAGCCCCGCGTCCGAAATAGTGTGGTGGGGCGAGCGAAAAGGCCGCACTCCTACCAATCCGGCGCCAGGATCGAGCACACCCGCCACGCTGTGAATCTTCGTGGTCTCCAGGGCTTCCTCAAATGTGAAAGGCGGCAGGATCGTCGGCATACGCTTGGCCAGCATGGTTTTGCCCGAGCCTGGAGGACCGATCATCAGGATGTTGTGACCGCCAGCGCAGGCCACCTCGAGCGCACGCTTGGCAGAATGCTGGCCGCGCACGTCTTTGAAATCCACAAGAAATTGCTGCGCCTCACTTAGTAAAGTTTCGCTGTCCACTTTGAGCGGCTGAATGCCGTTGCCGGTGTTCACGAAACGGATCACATCGAGCAAGGACTTGACGGGATAGATTTCCACTCCGCCGACCATCGCCGCTTCTTTGGCGTTGAGCTCCGGCACCACCAGGCGCGCGATCTTTCTGCCACGTGCCTCGATGGCGATAGGAAGCGCTCCGCGAACGCCCCGTACGCCGCCATCGAGCGACAACTCGCCGACGAAAAGGCAGTCGGGCACCTCCTTCTTATTCAGGCCGCCGTAAGCGCCCAGGATTCCCAGGGCCATAGGCAGATCGAATCCCGAGCCTTCCTTGCGAATGTCCGCCGGGGCGAGATTGATCGTGATATGAGTGGGGGGAATGTCGTAACCGCAGTTCTTCAGCGCCGCCCGGACGCGATCCCGGCTCTCGCGGACAGCGGCATCGGGCAGGCCGACGGTATGGAAGTGGTCCTCCATTGTCTTAATTCCAGACACGTCGACCTCGACTTCGATAATGCTGGCATCGATGCCGTAAACCGCGGCACTCAGCGTCTTATAGAGCATGGGGCGTAGGAAACCTGGATCTGCTTCAGGCAAAGAGATTTGTTCAGACCCATCGTGACGAGGGAAGACCCAGCGACAAGTCAGCCAAGCTTTTACCCTACGCCATGCGGTCTCGAATAAGTTGTGACCGATGTCACAGAGAACTTGTGACAATTGAACAGCAATAGAACGTTTCGTCTGTGAACCAAATTACCTAACAGACTTTCGGTTGTCTGCACCCGCCCCGTGGACTAGGATTCGCCTAGGCCCGGGCTCGCCAACATGCAGGACATGCTGGCCAGTTGAGGGTGAGTTCTTATGTTGGAACCGGAAAAACAACCGACGCGCTCTTCGGGCACGCCAACCAACCTGGAGAAAGAAGAAGCCTGGCTGTGGCGCATTGCGCTTCTGTTCGTGGTTCTCCTCGCCACCGGGCTGGCCGCGGAGTCTTGGGAACGCCTGCAAAATCTTCCCTACCATCTCGGGTTGCTTTCGCTTGGCTTGCTCTGCGTCGCCATCGCGTTTGCGGGCTTCGCCTACGGGCGGAGAAAGCGGGTTACGGAACTAAAGAGCCTCGTCCGCGGATTGCAGGAGCGCGCATCCACACCCACGGATGAGCAACTCGACCAACTCGGGGAGCTCATCGCGCGCTCCCAACGCAGTTTCAAAGAACTCATCGATTCCTTCGACGACATTGCCTTTGCCACTTCCCTGGAGGGGAAAATCAAGACTGTAAACCGTCGCGTAACTGAGTTGCTGGGGATTCCGTATTCCGATGTCGTCGGTCACCGCATTGATGAGTTTCTGGACGAACCGAAACGTGACGATGCAGATCGTGGCTTGGCTCGGTTTCTGGAAAAGCGTCGCTGGTCCGGGATGGTTTCCGTTCGCCTGAAAGCGAATGCGCGCACCCTCTATTTTGATTGCGCACTGAATGCGATTGTGAAAGGTGACGAGGTGGTGGGCGTCAGCGCCCTGGCTCGCGACGTCACCGAAGAACGGGAGAAGGAGCGGCGCTTTACCGAGCTGTTCGAAACCCTGCAGGAAGGAGTTTACTTCAGTACGCCGGAAGGCAAGTTACTCGACGGCAACGCCGCGCTGGCGCAGGTTCTGGGATATGAAAGCAAGGAAGAACTGCTTTCGCTCGATCCCAGAGCGTTGAATTCCGATCCCAATCAAAATCCAGTGCTGGGGCGGACCGCAGATGATCAGGGCGGCGTGCGAACGCGAGAAATCACATTGCACCGCCAGAACGGAACGCTTGGAGTTTTCCTCGACACCTCCCGCGCGGTATGGGACACAGGCGGCAAGATCGTCCGCTACCAGGGCACGCTGGTGGATGTAACGGAGCGCCGGGAGATGGAGAAGGCGTTGCGGCGACAGGAAGAATTCCAACGCTATCTGCTGGAAAGCTTTCCCGACCTGATCCTGGTGATCGATTTGAATGGTCGCTACAGTTTTGTGAGTTCGAGGATCCACGACTTGCGCGGCTACAAGCCAGAAGATCTGTTGGGGAAAAAAGTCGAAGAAGAACAGGACTACGCTGCGGAACTGTTTACGTTATACCGCGACTTGATTACGGGCCGCAAGATGTTTGGGTCGTGCGACTATAACGCGCGTCACCGCGATGGAAGTTGGCGCACCATGCGGGCGTCAGCCAGTCCGCTCTTCGACGCCGAGAACAAAATAAGCGGCGTGATCGTCTCAGTGCGTGACATTACGGTGGAAAAGAAACTGGAGCAGCAGATCATCCAGAGTGAACGGCTCGCGGCCATGGGGCAGATGATCGGCGGGTTTGCTCACGAACTGAATAATCCCCTGACCAGTATTCTGGGGATGTCGGAACTGCTGCAGGAGGGCGAAGCCCCCGAGGCCGTCCGAAAACAAATGGTTGTTCTACAGCAGCAGGCTCGCCGTGCAGCTGAGATTGTTCAAAACCTGATGTATTTCTCCCGTCCCCCAGCACCGGGCAAGACTCCGATCGACTTGGGTGAACTGGTGCAACGGACCTTGCACCTGCACGCGTATTCCTTGCGCAAGAACAACATCACGGTAGATTTCCTGAGAGAGACATCGATTCCGGCGGTCAGTGGAGATGCGCACCAACTCATGCAAGTTTTTCTTAATTTGATGTTGAACTCGGAACAAGCCATGCGGGAAGTGCGCGATCGAGGCACTCTGCGTATTCGGATAGAAAAGCAGGAAAAGTCGGTCTCCGTCATTTTTCAGGACGACGGGCCCGGCATCTCTCCCGAGATTCTGCCCAACATCTTCGACCCGTTCTATACCACCAAGCGCCCGGGCCGCGGGACCGGCCTCGGCCTCAGTATCTCCAAAGCCATTTTGCGGGAACACAACGGAAACGTCGAAGCCGCGTCCGGGCCGGGCGGCGGAGCGGTGTTCACAGTTACTCTGCCGGTGGCAGTGCCGGGGATACCTTCGCAAGAGTAGATGTCCGCGCCTTCCCGATCAGATCAAGTTAGCTCGACCTGAAACGATTCGCTCCTCCGATTCACCATCTCTCCGAAGTATTTTGGGTCGACTAGTTTAAGGCTTTGCCCGGTTTCCCCCCGATTCAGACCTGAAATGCCAAACAGTTCAGTCGAGGAGAGGAAACATGGCAAACAATCCGCAAGGCACTTCCATCCCCAAAAGCCGCACCATCATCAACGTTAACGTTTCACTTTCAAGGCAGGAGGGCCAGCAGCTTCCTGCGGCGCGAGCTTACTTGTTTGATCGCGCAGGACGTTTGGTGGACTCGCAACCAGTCGCCAAAACTGTCACCTTCAAGGTCCAGCACGACCAGGACTACCGGGTCACGGTCGGACCGGATTTACTGAAAGATGGTAAGGCGCCGGCCGATCTGGCAGCACAGCTTGCGAAAGCCAACGCATTAAGTAAGGGTTCAAGATATCAACTGGCGCAGGATACCCTTGATTTCACCATTTACCCGCCCATCTGGATTTGCTGGTTCCCGACTTGCATCAACGTGCATGGAAGCGTGCGCAAGCTTCTGAATCCAGGCGGCAGCCCTGCGCAATATGCGCCCATCTGCACCGGCACGGTACAAATCTTCGAGGTTGCCCTGGACTGCACGCTCGATAGTTTTACGGTCGTAGAACTCCTTAATCTGAAAGCCAGCCTGTTGGACAAGCTGAGCCTGGGAAGCCTTCAGGTGGCCAGCGAATTTTCCTCGATTTCATCCAGCCAAAGAGCGAGCAGCTTGGGTGCCAAGTCCAGAATCAGCGGTATGAAAGTGGCGGCCGCAGCACAGAACACTCAATCGCTGGCGCGCTCTTCAGGCTCCGGCGCTTCTCTGGGCGACGTAGCGGCGACCATCGCAGCTCTGGATGGCTCACAGCTAAAGCAATTCCTCGTGCAACAGAAAGAAATACTCTTTCCTTTTTGGTGCGAACTGATTCCCGACTACGCTTTTTGCTGGCAAGAACTCACGGAGGTGCCAATCCAGTCTGACGGCACATTCAGTGCGGAGATCTGCTTCTGGTGCCCCGACGATTTGCCCGATCTCTATTTTGAGGTAATCCAGAATCTTAGCGGAACCGAGGTGGAAATCTCCGATCCGCAGATCGCCTGCAGCACCTATTACAACTACGATGGCTCGCAGAGCGTCGACATCACAGTGGACGATCCTCGCGCTGTGGCCTGCCAGCCTGAGGGGCCTCCTGGACCGGACTATTTGTACGTCTGGCCGACCGCCATCGGCAATGTGGATCTCGGAGGAATCGATGGATTGGAGACCGGCATCGGTACCGGACTTCTGCCGGGGAACACCCCTTGGGGCGGCACGCTATGTCTGCAGATGCAATTCCATCCTGACCTGCAAACCAACAACATCCAGTACTATCGATGGTCCTACAAGTTCGATGATGAATCAACTTTCACCCAGATCAACGCTACCGTCGTTCACCGCTACGAGACGATCACGATCAGCGGCACCGATATTGTGATTCATCTGAATCCGGTGACGCTCGGCCCGCAACTGGTCTCGGGGCCGACCAATCCGGGTGGCACGTCGAACCTGTTTGCCATACCGGACCCCATGCTCCCGTGGATCGACATCGACGACCCCGCCGACCGTCCTTTCGCTTACTTCGATAGCACTGGCGGCGTTTTTCCGCGCAAGAGCGGGATGTGTACGCTGCTGCTGGAACTATTCGACGGCGACGGAAACTTTGTTCCCTCGAACAACGTGCCCGGGTCCTCGACGCTCGACGACCAGGCCGGCGACCCTCCGCTTCCCGGAGCATTTACGTACATTCTTCCCGATATCGGCGGACCGCCGAACACCTACACCAATGCGCCCACGCCCAACATCACGGATCATGGCCGACTGATCTTCCGCATTCAAGTGGACAACAACAACACGGTAGCGGAGTTGCCCAGGGTTGCGACGCCGCTCGGCTCCACTGATACCGATCCGTGCGGTGTTCTGCATTACGGAAGCACAACTGACAACGTGGATTTGTCGTATGTGGCGTTCCATCCCAACAACTATTTGGATTGGGACCTCAGCATCTCCCGCGGTCTCTCTGGGGTAGTGGCGAGCATTCCGCCCTCACCACCTCCGACCAACACCAGTTCGGGGACCCCGGGCGTGCCGGCTCATTTTGTGAATACGGCTGGATCGCTGCTGGGGACCTGTACCCAGGCGGCGTTTGCGGTGAATCTCTATTGCGCAGCTCGCGCCACCAGCGGATATGGCCGGCAATCGCAGTATGACAGCTCGAGCACCATCGCGTTCGCGCTGATCACCCCTTAGCGGCAGGTTTGTTGCCGCTCGATCAGCTGCCGGATCAACTCCGGCAGCTGGTTATTTCGTTCCAGCATCGGAGGATCCCATCACGCGCTATTACTGGCTCATACTCGGCGTTCTCGCGGTCTGGCGCGTGACCCACCTGCTCTACGCGGAAGACGGCCCTTGGGAGTTGTTCGTCAAATTGCGCAGAAAGGCAGGCGAAGGATTCTGGGGAGGACTGCTCGACTGCGTCTATTGCTTGAGCCTGTGGATCGCACTTCCCCTGGCTATCTGCATCGGACTGAGTTGGACGGAGCGTGCGTTGTTGTGGCCGGCCTTCTCAGCGGGCGCGATCCTGCTAGAGCGGATGACGCCTAACGAACCCGCGGTGCCGGCTGCTGAGTACCATTTTGAAGGCGAGGACGAACACCATGTGCTGCTCGGGAAAAAGAACAACCATGCGGTCGAGCGGAGCGTTTAGGCCGGAAGCCCACGCGCCCCAGCTTAACGCTGCAACAAGACAGGTCGGTCCGGAGTCGCCCGTTTTTCAGAATATCGACGGCAGGCCTCTCACCGTGCGGGGGCCGGTGTCGGGCAAGCAATATCGATTCGTTGGACAGGGCACGACGGCAGCGGTGGACCCGCGCGACCGCGCCTCCTTGGCGCGCATACCACATATTCGCGAAGTGAAGCGCTAGCTTTTGTGCGTAGGCACGGCGGGCTATCTCTCAACGGCCATCGCCACCGCGTTGCCGCCGCCCAGACACAGCGCTGCGATGCCCCGGTGCACATCGCGGCGGATCATTTCATAGATCAGGGTGACCAGCACGCGCGCCCCACTGGCCCCGATCGGATGGCCAATGGCAACAGCGCCGCCGTTCACGTTCACTTTGTTGGGATCGAGACCAAGCTCGCGCATCACCCCCAACGCTTGCACCGAGAAGGCCTCGTTCAGTTCATAAAGGTCCACATCTTCATTCTTCCAGCCAGTCTTCTCCCAAATCTTGCGAACCGCACCCACCGGAGCCATCATTACCCACTTCGGTTCGACGCCGCTGGTGGCTTGGGCCACGATCCGGGCCATCGGCTTGGCGCCGAGTTGTTTCGCAAGTGTGGCGCTAGTGACCACGACAGCGGCGGCCCCGTCGTTTACTCCCGGAGCATTACCGGCGGTGACCGTACCGTCCTTCTTGAATGCCGGCTTCAAAGATCGTAAGACTTCGATCGTAGTATCTTCGCGCGGGGATTCGTCCTTATCGAAGACGACTGGCGCTTCGCCCTTTTTCTTCGCTGGCAGTTCAACCGGGACGATCTGTGACTTGAATCGGCACTCCTTGATGGCGGCGACTGCCTTGCGGTGTGAGTTCACCGCGAACTGATCTTGCTCCTCGCGAGTGATGCCATACTTTTCCGCAACGTTCTCCCCGGTGATGCCCATGTGATAGTTGTTGTAGATGTCCCAGAGGCCGTCATTCACCATCGAATCGACGATCTGCGCGTTTCCCAGACGGTATCCTTTTCGCGCCTGCGGAAGCAGATAGGGGGCGTTGGTCATCGATTCCATCCCACCGGCAACCACGACGGAACTGTTTTCAGTTTGAATTGCTTGCGTCGCGAGTGCGACTGCTTTGAGTCCCGAGCCACAGACTTTGTTTACGGTCATGGCACCTACCTCGGGAGCGAGACCACCGAAAATTGCCGCCTGCCGTGCAGGGTTCTGGCCGAGGCCAGCCGACACTACGTTTCCCATGATGCACTCGTCGACTCGATTGGAATCGATGTTAGCGCGCTTCACCGCCTCACGAACCGCGATCGCTCCCAATTGCGTGGCACTCAAATCTGAAAGGCTTCCTTGAAATTTTCCCACCGGAGTGCGACAGCCGGAGATGATGACGACATCGTCGAAAGCAGCCATTTATGTGCTCCTGCGATTATTTCGCGTCTCCTAATTATAGATGTACCGCAACGGAAAAGGATGAATTCCGATGGAGCATGCAGCTGCTTGTTCGTCAGGCTATTTGCTTAAAGCAGCCGTCGACCGAAACAAATGTCGAACACAATTCTGTCGAGACAACGCGAAATTCTCGCTGAAGGACGCGATCAAACCAGTTGCCGATGTCGAAATTTTCTACTTGAGCCCGCTTCAGTGACTTTGGTGTGGGGGTCGCATGCTCATCCAACATCATTTTTTTCTTGACTTCACTTTTCATTGACTCTATACATCAATCAGTTGCAACAAACGATCGTTGCATTTCAAGTCCATGAAAAATGGAAAGGGAGAATAGATCAAATGGCAACCAAGAAGAAAGCAAAGAAGGCCGCAAAGAAGAAACACTAAGAGCCTTCACCAAAGTAAAACCGAGGGGACGCTAAAAGCGTCCCCTAAGTTTTTGCGCCGGACTGCCGGCAAAGTCCCAGTTGTTGTCATCGTGCCGTTGTTATCATCGTCCCCGTTGTTGTCAGCCCGAGCGAAGCGAGGGATATGCAGTTGCGGGCCCGAAACGGTCCACTAAGTTTGTGTGCGCTAGTTTCGGCTGCTTAATTTTTTTTCAACGGAAATCGTGTGAAGGCGTTTTTCGGTGGCGGGGCAGAGGCTGCGATAAGCGCAGAAGGTGCAATAGAAACCGGGCTTGGCATCAAACTCTTCCGCTGCAATCTTTCCGGCGACTTCTTCCACTTTCCGTTTGCACTCCTGAAGTTGGCTTTCACTGCGGCGCGTCATCACCGAGCTGTTTTCTTCGAGGTTATAGAAGACGATTTGATCGGCGTGATAGCCCCACTTTTCGCGCGCGGCCAGAGCATAGATCGAAAGCTGGAGGCTCTTGTCGGCATCCTCCTGCGACTTGGGCCTGCCCGTTTTGTAGTCGGTGATTACGACACCGCCGTTGTTCAGTTGGTCGATGCGGTCAATGCGCCCTACGACCTTGGCCTGACCGATCTGCATCTCGAACCACTCTTCGGTATGCAGCACGCGCGGCACAGGATCGCGTTTGCACCGGGCCAGGAACTCCCGCAACTGTTCGATCCCCTGCCGCTCGTAGAGTTCCTGCTGATATCTTTCTTCAATGCCCGCAGCCCCAAGGTCGGTCTTGAAAAGTCCGATCAGTTGGTCGTCCTCGATGGTCCGTCCGAGGCGGACCGAGGCATAGTAAGCCAGCAGGATGCGATGAATGGTGGCGCCGTACTCCATGGCCGCGGGAACTTCGCCAGGGATCCTCCACTCGCGCTCCAGTTTGAATTGCAGCGGACAAATTTCGTAAGTCTGCAACGCACTCGCACTGAGCCTCGCCCCGAGATCCAAGGCTGGCGGCAGTTTGAGCCATTCACTCACGGGCGAGCCTTGCGGTGCAGGAGCGGCCTCGGCGAATAGGTCGGTTTGGAATTCAAGCGCGTGGCGTTGACGCAGCCAGGGTTTCAGGCTCGGATCCTTCAGCAGATCGCGCAGAAACCCATCGGGGGTGGAATCCTTGCCTCGCCCCTGTCGAGCGTAGATGGTGAGCGAGTCCCGCGCGCGAGTCATGGCAACATAAAACAACCGGCGCTCCTCCTGCCGGCATATTTCCTTGTCGTCGAAAAGCGGCACTGACCCGGCGCCCTGCAGTTCGCGGGGAAAGTCGACCAAAGGCTCCTTGTAGGATGACGGAAACGAATTGGAATTGGCTTTGATGATGAACGCATGATTGAACTCAAGCCCCTTGGCGACGTGAGCTGTCATCAATCGGACGGCGTTGTCTGCCCCGGTGGAAATCGGGATCACCCCGCCCGCTGTGCGGAAATATTGAAGATAGTCAATGAACTCAGCGATGTCGCCAGTCTTGGTGATTGCCTCGGGCTTGTCCTCCCATTTCTTAACGAAGTCGAGAACGGCAGCGATCGCAGGCGAAGAACGATTTAAACCGAAGTGCCGAATGATGATGTTCAAGACTCCGGTGCTTTTGCTTCCGGCCCGGGTTACTTCATCTCGGACCTGCTGCAAGGCATTCAGCACAGCAGCGCCATTTTCGATCTTGGCCAGGACCGAGGCTAATCCGGATTTTCTCTCTTCCCTCGGGATCGCTCTTATCCCCGCGCGCAATTTCTCAGGATCGATGGCGAACTGAGGGAAGGAAGCGACCCGGAAGAGGCTGGCGCTGTCCCTCGCCGGCGCGATCGCTCCCAGGCACGCGAACAGGTCGCGGGCTTCGGGCGTGTCCATGACATCCATATTCTCGATCGCGAACGGGACACCCTGCTCGACCAGCTCCGCTACAATTTGTTCCCGATGAAAATGTTGGCGGTAGAGGATGGCGAAGTCGCTCCACTTGCAGCGTAGCTTGTGTCGCCGATCGCGGATGGTCGCGACCAGGTCAGCGCATTCGACTTCCTTTGCGGCCAGCACCACTGCGTCGACCAGGGGGCTGGGCAACTGCCCACCGTTCCGAAACGCCTCTTCTTCGCGGGCGGAGATCAGCGGCGACCGCTGGTAGGCGGAGGCTGGGCCTTGCCCGCGAGGAAAGACATCCGGGTTCTTAGAAATCAGCGCGAAGGCGGACTTCAAAATGTTTGTGGTGGAACGTCGGTTTTTCCCCAGCACGACCATTCTCGCTTCCGGGAAGTGTTCCTTAAAGAGTCCAAAGGCAGCGCTCGAGGCGCCGCGAAAGCGATAGATAGCCTGGTCCGGGTCTCCTACGGCGAAGACGTTGCGTCCTTCTCCGGCCAATTTCTCGAGAATCTTGACTTGAGCGAAATTGACATCCTGGAATTCGTCCACCAGGATGAACCGGGTGCGCTGACGTTCGCCGGCGAGCAGTTCGGCATTTCCTTCCAGCAATGCGTGCGCGTGCGTGATCATATGGCCGAACGTGCCCAGGTTGTCTTCGTGCAACATCCGCTCGACTGTCGCAAATACGCTGGCGATTTCCCGGCAGCGTCCGATGACCTCTTCGTCAGACAAATCATCGGCATCTTTCGATTTACTCACCCGCGGAATGGCGACCTCGCCCCGCTCAAGCTGGCGCACGTAGTCGGCATATTTCTCAGGGTCTACCAGATCATCCTGGCAGCGCCGCATGAAACTAAGAAGGTCATGAAGAAACTGGCTGACATTGGCCGCGCGCACGAAATGCTTCAGCTGTAACTCGCGGATGCGCTTCCGCAAATAAATCCAGAGATCCTGATCGTCGAGGACACCGAACTGCTTGCCGTACCGGCACAGAAGGTCGTTGCAATACTCATGAAAAGTCGCAATCTGCATGCCGGATATATCGGTTCCACGCAGCTCGTCGCGCACCCGTTCGCGCATCTCCTGAACGGCATTCTTGGTGTAGGTCACCGCCAGAATTTCGTTTGGCCGTGCGTGCCCTTGCTGGACGAGTCGTGCGATCCGCCGCGTGAGCACGGTGGTTTTCCCTGTGCCCGCGCCGGCGACGACGAGCATCGGCCCATGCACATGTTCGATAGCCTCGCGCTGGCGTTCATCAGGCTCGAAGGCTCGGACAGCCGGAATGGATTTCGCAACAGCCACTGGGCAGGAGCATATCAGAGATAGTTGAGGATAGTTTGTCGGTGTTTGAAGCAGAAACCATTAACCACAAAGGGCACGAAGGGACACAAAGGAACGGAACTCCGGAGTCGGTTGTGGAAGCCGACTTCGCTAGGACAACTCAGATTGGACGATGGCCATGGCAGCAATTGCCGCTGTCTCAGCGCGAAGGATTGTGTTTCCGAGGGACGCCGAGATCCATCCCGCGTCTTGGAACAGCCTGGATTCTTCCTCCGTCCACCCGCCTTCGGGGCCGACACCGAGAATTACTTCACCGTCGGTGGAGTGACCTCGAAGAACATCGCTCAACATCACCTCGGTCTCGCTTTCGGAGAGAAGAATGCGCAAAACTGCCGATAGACCTGCGGCATCCTTCAATTTCAAGGGCTGGGAGATTTCCGGCGGAGACGCTCGACGCGATTGTTCCGCTGCCTGTAAGGCCATCCGTCGCCATCGCTCGACACGCTTACCAGCGGCCGCCGCGAGATGAGCTTCGGTTCGCCGCGCAATCGCCGGGACGATGCGGGCCACTCCCAGTTCCGTGCATTTCTCGATCGCCCATTCCATGCGATCGAACTTGAAGATGGAAAGGACGAGCGTCACCTGAACAGAAACCGAAGCAGCAATCTCCGCACCCAGTTCGAATTCCACTCGCTCGGCAGTGATCGAGGTGATCTGTCCCCGCCGAACCTTGTCCCCGCTGGTGATGTCGAATTCCTGGCCGATGCGGGCGCGAAGTACTCGGGATAAATGCTGCGCATGAGCGCCGACCAGAAACGCGCGCGTACCAGACACTTCGTCGGCAATCCAGCGTCGGCGGGTCATGGGTGAAGAAAGCTTAAACCACTGGACACGATGGTGCACGAAGGGAATCGTGGGGCAGGGAAGTCGCCACGTAGTCGGGCGGTCGATCTACCCGAAGATGTCTTTCACCTTGCCTAGCAGCGTCCGCCGCTGGGGTTTATTTTCCACCCGCGTCATTCCTTCCAACTCCTGCAACAGCTCACGCTGCCGCTTGTTGAGTTTGCCGGGAGTCTGCACGCGAACCTCGACGAACAGATCACCCTTCCCGTGACCATTCAACACGGGCACACCTTTCCCACGAATCCGCATCGTAGTGCCCGATTGCGTTCCGTCCGGCACTTTCAGCGTGTGTTCGCCTTCCAGGGTGGGCACTCGAATCTCAGTTCCCAACGCCGCCTGCGTAAATGAAACCGGAATCACGCAGTGCAGGTCGTTGCCTTCGCGCTCGAAAAACGGATGTTCCTTGACGTGCAGTACGACGTAGAGATCGCCGGCTGGCCCACCGTGTACCCCAGCTTCACCAAATCCAGAAAAACGGATGCGCGTCCCATCTTCCACTCCAGCAGGAACCTTCGCGTCCACCGTCCTCTGCCGCAGCACGCGGCCTTCGCCCTTGCACTTCAAACACGGATCCGTGATCACGCTGCCCGCGCCCTGACAAGTGGGACAGGTCCGGGCCATGCTGAAGAATCCCTGCTGGTAGCGCACTTGGCCGCGTCCTCCGCAGGATCGGCACGGCACCGGCGCTTTGCCGGGAGCCGCGCCAGAGCCGCGACAGTCCTCGCAAGTCTCGTGGCGCCGAACCGTAACGGTTGTCTCGGTCCCGAATACCGCCTCTTCGAATTCCAGCGTGACATCTTCCCGCAGATCCGGACCACGCTGCGCCCGGCTGCCCCGGCGGGACCCGCCACCGAAAAGATCCCCGAACCCGAAAAAGTCTCCGAAGATTTCGCTGACATCCTGAAAAACCGTGGGGTCGAAGCCACCCGTCCCGCCACCGCTCACGGCAGCATGTCCGAAGCGGTCGTACGCCGCCCGCTTGTCTGCGTCCGCCAGGATCGCGTAAGCTTCGCTGCATTCCTTGAATTTTTCTTCAGCGTCGGGATTATTTGGATTGCGGTCAGGATGAAATTGCAGCGCGAGCTTGCGATACGCGCTCTTGATCTCCTGCTCGTTGGCTTCTCGGGCAACCCCGAGCACTTCGTAGTAGTCGCGTTTTACGTTGCTGGCCAGAATAGTTCCAAGTCCTTTCGAGTTTCGTTGAGTCTTAGTGCTTCGGGTTGCGCGCTACCTTGACCATCGAGGGGCGCAGCAGGCGGTCCTTCAATTTGTACCCGCGCTGCAGTTCTTCGAGTATCTGATGGTCCGCGGCATCGGTGGTATCCACCATCTCGATCGCTTCGTGAAGGTGCGGATCGAAGGGCTCTCCTTTGGCTGGGACCGCGCGGAGCCCCAACTTCGACAGCGCGTCCAGCAACTGCTTGTAGATCAACTCAACTCCACCGCGGAATTCGGACTTGTCCGCGCTGATCTGCAGCGCACGTTCGAAGCTGTCGAGCGTGGGCAGCAGCGTTTTAATCGCGTCCGTCAACGCATAATCGCGAAAGTCCTGCTGCTCCCGGGCCGCGCGCTTGCGGGCATTCTCAAATTCAGCCTGGAGCCGGGCCAGCCGATCAATCAGCGTGTCCCTCTCCACCCTGAGTTTCTGCAACTCGCCAACTTCGCCCGTTACGCGCGAGGATGGAGATTCAATCGACACACCTTCGTCTTCGGAGCTCTCGGATGCGGGCAGTTCGTGCGCCGCATCCAGTTCCTCGGGATCTACTTCCGATTTTCCGTTTGTTCTTGCCATAACTTGGTACTTACTCAGACTCGTTCAATATCTTGTCAAACAAGCGGGCAATATAAGAAACCGCCGTCATGGTGTGTTCGTAGTCAATTCTGGTCGGCCCGATCACCGCAAGCGATCCCATCACCTCGCCGCCCACGCGCGCAGGCGCACCGATGAGCACGAAGTTGCGCATCGATGGCAACGTCTGGTCGAGCCCTATCACGACGCGCACGGCTTCCTGCTTGGCGTCCAGATACGCACCCAGCAGTCCAACGATCTTCTGTTTCTCTTCCAGCGTCTTCAGCAATTCCTGCAAGCGCTGCCGGTCCTGCTCTCCTGCTACTAGATTGGCCGCGCCTTCGACGTAGACCATCTGGGCGCCATCGTCCGCCGCCAGCGCCCCCTGCTTATAGAGCTGCTCGACCGAGGTCATCAGGCGGTCGTATTCGCTGCGCTCCTGCTCCAGCCGCCGCGCCAACTCGGTCCGCATCGCGTCCATGGTCCAGCCACGGAAGTTCTCGTTCAGGAAGCGGGCCGCCGCATCCAGATCAGCCTGCGGAAGATCCAATCGCAACACCCGGTCCCGCACCAGGCCCGACCGTGTCACCAGCACCGCCAGCACCTTCTGATCGCCCAGCCGGGAAAAATAAACGTGTTCCAGCGCGTTCTTCGGTCCTCCAATCGCTACTGCAACCCCAACATTGCGCGAGATGAGCGACAGCACATGCGAAGTCCGCTCCATGAACTCCTGCACGTCTGAAACCCCGTGAAACGACTCCTGAATAATATTTTCATCGTCATTCGACAGCCGCGCCTTGCCCGTGAGTTGCTCGACGTAATATCTATACGCATCCGTGCTGGGCACACGCCCGGCCGAAGTGTGGGGCTGCTCGAGATATCCCGAATCCGCGAGATCCGACATCACATTGCGAATCGTCGCAGGACTCAAACCCTCCCGGTTCGCGCGCGCAAGCGTCCGCGACCCCACCGGCTCGCCCGTGGCAATAAAGGTCTCCACAATCGCGGTCAGGATTTCGCGTTCGCGCTCGCCTATTGGCGGTCCCGGAGGCATACACTCCTTGTATCACATTGCTCCGGCGGGGCCAGCCGGCTTCGACGTCACTTACAGCTAACTTATGTAGATGCAACACTTACATCGCAGGATGCAAGAATGGCCAGTCTGAATTCTAGGAACCGGGGCGCAGGCTGTCAAGCGGGAGCGCTCTCCGGTTCGACCCGGTTTGGTTCCTGTTTAGAGCCTTCATTCTGAGCCCCGCGCCTTCTCCAGCGGTGCTCAAGGCCCGTAGCTCACCCATTCTAGTTGCAATTCTAAATCACACATAAAAGAGGGGTGCCCCATTCTTCCGTCGTTCTGTGCGGGAAGGGTGGGAGGCGACAACCCAGAAGCACGAACGTTACGGGCTCACTCGGTCAAGTTGTAGATCAGCCCGTACGGATCTTTAACGTAACACCTCGGGAAATCAGGCTCGTCCTTAACTACCTTGCAACCCTTTTTCTTGAGTCTTGCCCTGGCCCCCTTAACGCTCTCGACCGTAACTTCGAAAACCGGTCCAAGCGCAGGACCCCGCTCAATGAAGAAATTAATATTCTTTCCGTGAAGGCTGATCATATTGGGTTTCTTATCCGTGATCGTAAAGCCAAGTTCCTTCACGTAGAATTCGGCCGCCTTCATCGGGTCTTTCGCTTGAATCAAAATATCTGTGCCAAATGCGTTTGCCATAAGCCTCCTGGTTGAACAATCTGGTTGAGCAGTTCTCGCAGTCCTGGGCGACTAGCGTGCGCCGGGCAGCGTCCTCTGTCCACAAGAATATTATCTTGAACATAGTCCTGATCCCCTGTTTTCATGCAGGCACGGCTGAGCCCAAGATCCGGGAGAACAACTATGATCGCGCGAATAAGTCCGAACTCGCTAGTCCATACTCCGACCCGCAGGCAAGTAATCGCAGGTATTGCCACGGCGTTTGGCAGCCTGGCCGCCGCTTCGGAGCTTTGGGGAAGAACTCCGCTGCAGATGAAGGAACCCCCGGGCACAGCCGCAAACCGGAAGCGCACATCTCTTCACAAGGAAGTCGATCTTAAAGCCAGCCCGCAGCGCATCTATGAGGTACTTCTCGATTCAAAACAGTTCGCCGCCTGTACCGGCATGCCAGCCGAGATCAACCCTAAAGCGGGTGGCGCTTTTTCCATGTTCGGGGGCTTGATCGTCGGACGGAATATAGAACTGCCTCCAAACCAGCGGATCGTCCAGGCATGGCGGCCAACCCATTGGGACCCCGGTGTCTACTCGATCGTTAAGTTTGATCTGAAGCCGCAGGCTTCCGGGACCATGATCGTTCTGGATCACTACGGTTTCCCCGAAGGCGAATTTGACCACCTCGACCCCGGATGGAAATTGAGATGTTGGGATCCGCTAAGGAAATACTTCGCTTAACGGAACCGTTCACTCGAGCTCTCCGCCTTGACCTCCGGAGCGTATGGTGGTGGTAACGATTTCATCTTGCCACTGCCTTTCGCTGGCCATCCGGTTTTTTCTCCCATGCTGAAGCAAATCCCGAGCGACCCTTCACTTGGCGGATGAGTCCTTTATCACGGAGTTTCCAAAAAATGGTCTTCATGGAATTTTCCGACTTTTTACCGGTGAGGGATCGGGCAACGCGATTGGTAATGTAAGGATTGTTTTCCAGATACTCCATGATGATTTCTTCAGCGGATGCGAGTTTTTCATGTTTGATCTGAACCATCACAGAGTTATCGTGCTCTACGATCACCGGTGCCTTTAGACGGGAATCCTCCATTGCACGAAAAGCTGTATTCAATCCCTCTCCCACGTCTTTGTTGGGGGGATCAGGAAACTTGTTGATGATCCGCACGATACTGCCGTTACGGGCGAAGCGTTCCTTGAGAATATTGGTTGGAGTTATGTGGGCCGGAAGTCTACCAGGGCTTTCCACTTCGACACGGTTATCAAATATCCTTACGTGAACATCATCGGCAATTCCATAATCACGATGCAAAATAGCGTTGGTGATCACCTCATGAAGCGTCTCGGTTGGATACTGCACCGGTTCCAGTCCCTTAGTGCCCATTACCATGGATGCCCTCAATAGTTGTCTTGGTAAGCGAGACCGCTGCCCTGATCGCATCGTAAGCACATCCCTCTATGCTTATCGGGTCGTCTACCAATGTGTCACGCGTCCCTTCTGACTCGGCGGTTTTGTAGCGATAAACTTTAATACCCGTGCGCTTCGGCAATATTGCCTGCGGCAGGTCGGAAAACAGCACCACAGCAGCGACGGTGGGCTTATCTTCCCTGATTAGTTCCTGTTTCTTTAGCCATGCCTCCGGTTCGGAACTTGGAACCACGTCCAGAATGAACTTTATCGCTGTTTCTGAATTGCACACAGTCTCGAGGCCCACGGAAACCGTTGAACTCTCGAAGGATGTTATTCCCTTATTGCGTTCTAGTACGGCCAGTTTGTCTTTGGTATCAACCGGATAGCTGGCCGCGCCTCTGCGAATGTAGGGTGTACCGTCGCTGGCCTTAACAATGCCCTTAGTCTTACGAACCGTAACTTGGAGGATTACACCGGTTTGCCTCGGATGTGATAGAAATGTATAGAGATAATCACCACCGAGAGGGAATAATTGTTCGAATGCTTGGAGGTGTCCGTTGGCCTCCTCCGGGTTGCTGAACCCCTCCCACCGGTGTGCTGGCGTGTCCTGTGCGATGCCAATGTAGATTTCCCCTCCATCGGCATTGGCGAACGCGGATATGTGCTTGGTTAGCCTGGCTGGCTTAATATCCTTGCCCTTGATGTCCAAAAAATGTCCCTCTACGAAGGAGAGCACCTCTTGGAGTTGTTTATCCGTGATTTGACTAATGTTTATTGGCATTTGTCCGCCTTCCGACTCATTCAAACGGCAGTCTGCAAAGCCTCATCCTTCTCCTTTTATCATTGACCGCCCTCCTTAAATTGGATAACCTGATACAAGGTACATTACCTCCAAGATAATATCCGATCTTTGACAATCTGACCCCGGCCGAGGCGCGAAGTCTCAGCGGGCTGGTAAACTCTGATACCGTTCAGTTTCCCAACGCGGGAGGGTGAGCCGACCTGCCCAGGCGTAACTCCCATGTTGTCTAGATTTTGCGTGCAACTCCTTTAAACTCAAAGATCTAGCACATAGTCATAAAATAACTCTCGTGTTTTGAAGATTTTGCGAGCGAAGGGGGGAGGGGGGTACCCGGTACTAAACAGTAAACTCCTTCCCGTTATGGGAAACACGTCAACGCGGTCGTCCCGCACTCCGAAACCCCCAAAACGCCATCATGCAATCGAGACTTCACGTCGCGGTAGTGGGCGCCGGCGCCTTCGGCGGTTGGACCGCTTTGTATCTGCTTCGCCGCGGCGCCCGGGTGACCCTGATCGATGCCTGGGGGCCGGGCAACTCGCGATCCTCTTCCGGGGGCGAAACTCGCATCATCCGCGGCACTTACGGCCCCGGCCAGCCGTACACGAAAATGGCCGCTCGCGCCCTGCGATTGTGGAAGGAACATGAATCCCGCTGGGGGCGCCACCTCCTGCATCGCACTGGCGTTTTGTGGATGGCAACATCCGAGGACGATCAGTTCGAACGTTCTTCGTTGCCAATGTTGCGCGACGCCGGGATCGCTTATGAAGAGTTGTCGGGAAGGGAAGTGGGGAAACGCTGGCCCCAGATCAATGTTGAAGACGTGCGCTGGGCGATCTACGAGCCCGAGGGAGGCTTCCTAGCCGCGCGGAGTGCCTGCCAGGCGGTGGTGGAAGGATTTCTGGCCGAAGGCGGAGAATACAAAGAAGTCGCCGTGTTGCCAGATGACCTTGAAACGGGCGTCCACGATGGCTTGATGCTTTCCGACGGCGCCAAACTGATTGCCGACCGATATGTTTTCGCCTGCGGCCCTTGGCTGAGCAAACTTTTTCCGGAGACGATTGGCAATCGCATTCGTCCCACGAAGCAGGACGTGTTTTTCTTCGGCACGCCCGCCGGAGACGACCGCTTCTCGGAGACCAGCCTGCCGGTCTGGGCCGATCACCGCGACCGCTTCATCTACGGCATCCCAGCCGCGGATGGGCGCGGATTCAAGATTGCCGACGATACGCGAGGAATTGAATTCGATCCGACTTCGGGGGAACGAGTCGTGAGCCAGGATGGACTGAAGACCCTTCGCGACTATGTTGCCTTCCGGTTTCCCGCGATGAAAGACGCCCCGTTAGTCGAGACCCGGGTTTGCCAATACGAAAACAGCCCGGACAATCATCTGATCATCGACCGCCATCCGGCAGCCGATCACATTTGGCTGGTAGGGGGCGGCTCAGGCCACGGCTTCAAACACGGCCCCGCACTGGGTCAGATGGTCGCGGAGTTAGTAATGGAAAACAAAGTTCCGGGCCGCACCTTCCGGTTAGAGCGTTTCACCTGATAGTTGCAGGAGACACTACTGGATCTGGATGACGCTTTCCCCGGCGCTGGATTTGATGTCGTCCACACGCGCGATAACCTTGCGGGCAAAGTCATACAGCGACTTGGCGTGCGGAGAGCTTTCACCCTCGAGGACGGTGGGCTTGCCGCTGTCTCCGGCTTTGCGGATATCAGGGTCAAGCTGGATGTTGCCCAGAAAAGCGACGTCGAATTGTTTCGCCGTTTTCTCCGCGCCGCCGCGAGAAAAGATATCGACCTCGTGATTGCAATGCGGGCAGACGAAGTAGCTCATGTTCTCCACCATGCCCACGATGTCCACCTTCATCTGGCGAAACATTTCGATGGCTTTGCGCGCGTCCTGCAGCGAAACGTCCGAGGGAGTGGACACAACGATTGCCCCGGTCAGCGGTACGGTTTGAATGAGCGAAAGCGAAACATCTCCAGTGCCCGGCGGCAAGTCCACGACGAGATAATCGAGTTGCCCCCACACTACCGAGCCCAGAAACTGCTTGATGATGGAGTGCAGCATCGGCCCGCGCCAGATCAGCGGCTTGTCGCCGGGATTGAGGAGACCGACGGAGATTACTTTGAGTCCATGAGCCTCGATCGGCTCAATGCGATTGTCTCCGAGCACTTTGGGTTGGATGCCTGTGCCAAGCATAAGCGGCACGTTGGGACCGTAAACATCAGCATCGAGCAGTCCGACTTTGTGCCCGAGTTTCGCCAGGGCGAGCGCCAGATTCACCGCCAGCGTGGTTTTCCCGACTCCGCCTTTGCCCGAACCAACAGCGATAATCGTTTCCACGCCGGGAAGGGGTTGTGGCCCTTGCGGCGGTTGACCAGGACGAGGAGACATCGGAGTATTCAAGGAAACACCTTCCAGACGGGCCAGATCCGACCCAGCCTTTATTATACAAGGGGCAAACGGTCGCGAATCAGTTCGCGCGATGAAGGCTCACGCGCAGACCGGCCGTATCGCACATCATAAAGTTATCGTGCAGCATAAATCTCACTCAGCACATCAGGCTTGGATTCGTCCCGCACCAAGTGCGGATATTGTTCTCCGCCGTGATAGTCAAGTTTGTAAGTTTTGTAGTATTCGGTGTTCTCAACCAGCAACTCGATCGGGTCAGCGCTAGTCTTCGCCGCTTTTAATGCGTCGCTAAGAACGTCTGCCGAGAAGTGACGTCCATTTACCGCGACGACCTTCATCCCAGGTCCGATGCCAGCCTTTGCCGCCGCCATTCCTTCGACCGTGTCGATGATGTTTCCGCTCTCCTCGAGCAGCAGGCCAATTGAGTACTCGGCGTTAATCTCCTTGTACTCGTGCTTGCGCGCCTTGATCAATTCCGATGGAGTCTCGTTGTAAACCAATTTCCAGCCGCTTCTCTCGATACCCGTAAGCGGCGCGCCCGGTCCGTGGTTCGTAAGCCGCTCCGTCCAGAATCCACGCCAGTCATAGGGCGCAACCTGATTCAGTGTGTTCACCACGTCATCAAAGGTGTAAGTCTTCACTTCCGGCGGCCCGCTCTGCCCGCCGTGAAAGAGATGGCAGAAATCGTCCATCGATTTCTGGCCGTGAGTCTGCTCACGGATGATCGTGTCCACCCATAACCAGTTCAGAACATCTTCGTCATAATAATCCACAGTCCTTCGCCAGGATTCCCACTGGTTCGGCGCGCCCTGCATGGATGGCACTCCGTCTGCTGTATCTTGCAGATTGCGCCAGGTGCGACCGGGAACGTGATCCAGGCGGGCCGCCATCGAGGCGAGGTCGTCGCGGGACTGTTCTGGGGTGCGGATGCCGCTCCGGGCAGCGAGGGTGTCGCCTAAATACGAGGTCAGCCCTTCGTATACCCAGAGCAAATCGTCCTGCATGGGCTTTTCGTAATCTGACGTGGTCAGGTCCGCCGGACGCCGGTACTTTCCGTTCCAGGAATGGACATATTCATGGGACAGGAGCCCGGAAGCGAGAAGGCGCGGGTCGGAGTCAACCAGAGAGCGTTCCGGACTCCGGCTGTCATTCGATTCGTGGTGCTCCAGTCCGAAGTGCGCCACATGGTCACTGAGGCTGTAAAGAAAGTGGTAGTCACGGAAATGTTGCGCCCCGAAAAGCTTCAGCGCTTGATCGGTCAGAGTCTTATAGTGGTCGAGCACGTCTTGCGCTACAGCCAGGTCTCCGGGGCTATCGGCGGCAATATCTATCTCCTGCCGCGGATGCTCGCTTAACGGCACTACGCGGAGGTACTCTCCTGCGATCACGGGAGAATCTACCAGCGTGGTGAGTGATGCCGGGTTGAATTTGATCTCGGCCCCCGATTGTGAAGCCACCGGCAGCGGCGTGCCAAACTTCCAGCCCTCGGGTAAACGCAGGGTGGCCTGGTAGGTGAGATCATCGGTATCGTAGCCCGCCGGATACAGCAACACCGTGTTCCAGCTGAGAACCGTCATTTTGTCCGTGGCCGACGCACCGGCGGTGAAGATCCCCTCCTCTCCCGCCGGAGAAACAAAGTCCAACGATGCGTTCACCGCGGAAACTCCCGCCGGGATTTCGACGTGGATGGTCCATCCGTCGAGCAAGTCCCGACGCCACTTCAATGTTTGTCCATTGGCGGTGAACTTCAGCCCCGCCAAGTCCTGGATCGGGCCGGTAGGTCCGTGCTCACCGGGAATCCACTTGGGATAGTAGAGGGTTAGCGTGCCCGGAGCGGCCGGGATCGTCATTTGTGCATGGAAGATCTTGCGCGGGGCATCGCTGGCGTCAACGGCTAGGGTGATGGTGGGCGCCGATGGCTTTGCTGCGGCTTTGTTTTTTTGTGCTCCAACTGGCAGTACGGTTGCGCAAACCACAATCATCCACAACCAGAGGTGACGAGAAATCATGTAGCTCCTTGAGTCCACGGAAAGGTTAGCGAAACACCCGAAGAACCAATGACTATAACAGTCGAGTGTAACTGTCGTCACGCGGGCCGCAGACTGTTGCACTCATAGCCAGCCTTAACCTGGTCGATGAGTTGCTGCCGATCGGGAACGTCATTGAGGGCATACCTGATGCAAATTCCTGCAACTAGGCGGCGGACAAAAAACAGGTGTATAGTTGGCCGTTCTTCAGTCAAGAATAGAGGGTGGCTTCCAGGGAGATTTTCTATGGGTTTATCGAGCAACAAGACTTCGAGCGGCGCTGTCGCGCTGGCTTTTCTTTTCGTATTGATGCTCACTGCGGCCTTGCCGGCGCAAACGCAAACTGAAACGGTATTGTATAGCTTTTCCGGAGTTGAGGATGGTATCTACCCTTGGGGAAATCTCATCCGAGGTGAGCACGGCCATTTGTATGGCACGACGGGTAACGGTGGGCCTTCCGGCGGCGGCACTGTGTTTGAACTTTCTTCGGGTGGGAAAAAGACGATCTTCCATAGTTTTAGCGGCCAACCAGACGGAGCCCTCCCGGAATCGGGAGTGGTTCGAGACAAAGAGGGGAACCTTTATGGAACAACTTGTTGCGGTGGTGCTACGAATCACGGGACTGTGTACAAAGTGAGTCCTGCGGGCGTAGAGACGGTACTGCACAACTTTCAAGGGCCGCCTGACGGGTGGGGTCCGGTAGGAGGCTTGGTCCGAGATCGCGAAGGAAACCTGTACGGGACAACCTCTATGGGCGGAACTGGCAACTGCAATGGCGGATATGGCTGCGGTACGGTATTTGAGGTGTCTGCGAACGGTAGTGAACAGGTCCTCTACAGCTTTACCGGGCAAAGCGATGGGTATACTCCGCTGGCTGGTTTGCTTCACGACGGAAAAGGTAATTTGTATGGCACTACAGTGATCGGCGGTATTTACAGCGTCGGCACCGTCTACAAGCTCACGCGGAGTGGATGGTTAACCGTCCTTCACAGCTTTGCCGGCGCCGACGGCGCTAATCCGACTGCGGTGTTGGTCAGCGACAAGGCGGGGAACCTGTACGGAACGACTGGTGACGGCGGCACCAACAATATGGGGACGGTGTTTGAGATAACAACGAAAGGCGTCGAAAAGGTGCTGTACAGCTTTGCGGGCGGAAGTTCGGACGGCTCTTACCCGCGGGCTGGTGTGGCTAGGGACGCGAACGGCAATCTCTATGGCACAACTTACTCGGGAGGATCCGCCAACAAGGGCACAGTGTTTAAGGTAACTCCCGCCGGCGTGGAAACTATCCTTCATAGCTTCACAGATTCGCCGGATGGGGCCAATCCCGTAAACAAGGTGACGCTGGGTGCGCACGGTAACATTTATGGCATGACTTTTTGGGGCGGAGACACGGCCTGCAGCAATGGTTGCGGAGTGGTATTTAAACTCACCCCCTGAATGCCAGCGCAGTATGAAGGGTAGGTGTGGGGTTGCACAACAGGCAGAGGCATTCGATAAGGATGCCAGCTGCCCTGCCTCCATGCGTAAGCAGAATTATCCATCGCGTTTCTGAGTCTCTCCGGCCGCGCTACAGAGAATACTCCGACGGTGTGGAGATGCGCTGAATGAGCAGCGCTACGGGTGCATCGGCCCGACTCAGGAGTGTTCCTTGCACGCCTACTAAGTACACGACCTGAGCACGCCGGAACGCTACGCTAACTGTTGAAATCAACCCACTGCGCCTACGACAAAGTCGCTAAGTGAGATGGCTTTGCTATGATGCTTTCCGTGCCCTCCCACACCCAGCGCGGCAGATTCATTACCTTTGAAGGCCTCGACGGATGCGGGAAAAGCACGCAACTGGCGAAGTTGGCAGCGGTGTTGCGTGCTCAGGGCCAGCCGGTGGTGGTTACGCGGGAACCGGGCGGCACGCCCACCGGAGAAAAAATCCGTCACCTTCTACTCGATACGAATACGTCCTCGCTGGTTCCGCTCGCCGAGTTGGCCCTGATGTTCGCCGCGAGGGCGCAGCACATCGCCGAAGTTATTCAGCCCGGGCTTGTCGCAGGTCAAATCGTACTCTGTGACCGCTTCACGGATTCGACGGAAGCGTATCAAGGAGGTGGACGCAAGCTGGGGAGTGAGCCAGTGTTGGCGCTACATCGAATTCTTTGTTGCGGTCTGTGGCCTGAACTTACCATCCTGATGGATTCGGATGTGGTCGCGAGTGTGGATCGTGCCCGGCGACGCAACCGATCTCATTCCGCCAAACGCGGCCGGGGGGAGAGCGATGAGAATCGCTTCGAGCAGGAGAGCCGTGCGTTTTTCGGACGGGTGCGAAGTGCGTATCTTGCCATCGCAGCCCGCGAACCGCACCGCATGGTGGTGGTGGACGCCCGCGGCACTCCCGAGCAGACACACCGACAAATCATCGAAATCGCGCGGCGGAAGCTGAAATTAGCGGTAAAGACCGCCTGAGTAGATCCTATGGGTTTTTCTGACTTTTACGGCAACTCGGAAACCGTCGGTCACCTTCGCGATATGCTGGCGCGCAACCGCTTTCCCCAAGCCGTGATCCTGGCTGGACCCACTGGTTCCGGCAAGTACACTTTGGCCTTGATGCTTGCCAAAGCTATGAATTGCCTGGCGCCCGTGACCCCGAGCGGCCTGCCTGACTTTTGCGGCGAGTGCTCGAATTGCGTGCGTATTGCGCAGGCGGAAGATCTCGAAGCTCGCTTTACGGAGGCGGTTGAAGCCCGCGAAGGTCTGCGCGAGACTGACAAGAAAGAGACGCGGCTTTTCGTTCAAACTCACCCTGATGTGCTGGTGATTCCCCCCGATCCGCCCCAGATGATGATCAAGGTGGATCAGGTGCGGAGGGTGATCGAAACCATCTATTACCGGCCTGGTGAAGCCAGGGAGCGGGTCTACATTTTTACCGACTCGGCTTTCATGAAAGAGGCGGCCAATTCCTTGCTCAAAGTTCTCGAAGAGCCGCCCGAGTTCGCCACCATCTTCCTGTTGACGGAGAACGCGGGCGAGTTATTGCCGACGATCCGGTCGCGTTCGATGGTGGTGACACTCAACGCCCTGCCGGCCGAGGAAGTCGAACAATATCTGGCGACGAATCGTCCCGACTGGAACCCGAAACAGCGCGCATTGCTGGCGCGCCTCGCAGAAGGCGCCGTGGGCCGTGCCCGCACCTTCGATCTTGCAGGGTACACGGCGGCGCGCGCGCATGCTCTGACCATTCTCGGTTCCGCTCTGCAGGCTAGCGATCACACCGAACTGTTCAAGATCACGGAAACCTATCGAGCCGGAGCCGAGGGTCGCGACAAAACTGAAAAGCTGCTGCGTGCGATCTACTCCCTGCTGCAGGACTTAACGTTTCTGAATTCCGGGGTGCCAGAACTTATTCGCAACACTGACATTCAAGCGGAACTGAAAGCACTCGCCGAATCTGCGGATTTTGCTTGGATTGCTCTCGCCTCCGACCGCCTCGCCGAGGTTGAGCGCGGCATGCGTCGCAACCTTTTGCGCTCGCTTTCCCTGGATGCCTTTGCGGCCGCGCTGGAACGGGGGGAAAGACCTGAAGCTTATTTGCGCAATGACTGAAGTCATCTGGTTCCCTGTTGGCCAAGAACGCGACAACCCCTGTCCGGGGCAAACAAAAACTTCCCTGCTTTGTTTTTGTTTTTCTTGCACCTCGGGAAGGCTTTTTCTATTGCAAAGGGGGCTCGGGACTGTGCTAGCATTGCGGTCCTGCGCCCCGTCTCCCAGGCGCCGTTGTCAGTTGTAGCACTCCAAGAAAGGTGATCTATGCCAAAGAAACTATCTCTTGCGATATTCATTCTTCTACTCGCTGCCACAAGCGTCCTGCAGGCACAGACGTTGCAGACCCTCGTTCACCAGCCGCCGGATGGCGTCGGAATAAGCTTTCTTTTAACGGATGGTAGGGTGATAACCCAGGGCAACAGCGGGTCGGATTGGGCGATGCTCACTCCCGACAAGTTCGGAAGCTACCTTAACGGTACGTGGAAGGCCGTAGCAAGCCTGCCCGCCGGATACGTGCCAAGTGCCTTCGCTTCTGCCGTCCTGGCCGACGGCCGGTTGATTATTGAAGGCGGCGAATATAACAATGGCCAATTTGCGTTTACCAACATGGGTGCGGTTTACGATCCGGCGAAAGATACGTGGACCAAGCAGAAGCCTCCTGATGGGTGGGGCTTTATTGGGGACTCTCCGTCAGCAGTCTTACCCAACGGCCATTTCCTGTTGGGAAGCAAGTTCGACAAGCGAGATGCCGAGTTGGATCCAGCCACGCTTACCTGGACCAACGTTAGTGATGCGGGCAAGCACGACCGCAACGCCGAAGAGGGTTGGACGCTTATGCCCGACGGGTCGGTCTTGACCTACGATGTGTCAAAAGCGCCGCACTCGGAGAGGTACGTCCCCTCGCAAGACAAATGGGTCAGCGCAGGGAGCACGATTGTAGACCTGCACTCGCCCACCACGGTCCAAGGCTGCATCCCTTACGGAAAATACAACCAGTTCTGCTACTATCCGCCGGGAGAAGTGGGCCCAGGGATCCTGCGCCCCGATGGTACGGTGTTCGCTACCGGCTCCGGGTCGAATGGCGGGAGCGGTCCCGGACACACATCCGTCTACGATCCTACGACCGAGAAGTGGACGCCGGGTCCTGACTTCCCGAACAATGACAATGCGGGGGACTCGTTCGCAGTACTCTTGCCCAATGGCAATGCGCTGGTGTTGGGAGTATCGGGGGAGCTGTATGAGTTCGACGGGAAAAAACTCACGATCGACCCGGTGGGGGGTGTGGCCCCGATCTTGGTACTTCCAACGGGCCAGGTGCTCGCCTCTGGCTTCAACGCAGAGCTGTATAACCCAAAAGGGACGTATCAACAGTCGTGGGCACCAGTGATTACCAGTTTCCCGAAGGCTGTGACGCGCGGTTCCACGTATAAGATCTCCGGTCAGCAGTTCAATGGTTTGTCGCAAGCGGCGGCGTTTGGGGACGAGGACGAAACCGCGACGAACTATCCGTTGGTGCGAATCACGAACAAAGCCAGTCACCATGTGTTCTATGCGAAAACGCACGACCACAGCACCATGGGCGTGGCCACGGGCACGGCGAAGGTTTTTACCAACTTCGACGTTCCCGCGGGGATGGAAACCGGAGCCAGCACGCTGGAGGTAGTGGCGAACGGCATTCCGTCGAAGCGCGTTAACGTCATGGTCAACTAGCGACGATCACAGCAATCGCGCCGTCGGTCTTTTCGAGCGGACCGGAAAATCTCCATTGCTGCCATAAACGGCGGTGATGGGGATTTTGGCGTGCATCATGGTTATTGATTCGTCGGTGCCGGCTTCTTTCGGAGCGGCAGGCGGCGCTGCGGGTTTCTTTACGGTTGCAGTAACTGGCCGTTGCTGTTTTGACGCCTGCGACGGGCTTGGCCGTTGTGGTTGTCGCTGCCTTCGTGGAAGACGCGGGCGCGCCGGCGGCGGGTGTTGAGTTTGTCGCGCGGCTGGACCGCGTGCGCCTCGTGGGCCACAATTTTCGGTACGGCGTCGGAGAGGACATGGATTTCCTGCCGTCCGAGTCTGGCGGGGATGAGGGCTGACTAGGTCCCGAGCCATGCCCTACTTCCCGCTCATCACCAGCTTGGCGATGGTCGCCAGTTGCATGTTCGAAGTGCCTTCGTAGATCTTGCCGATCTTCGAATCGCGCCAGTACTTTTCGACGGGATAGTCTTTGGTGAATCCGTAGCCGCCATAAATCTCGATGGCGAGCGACGTGACCCGCTCGGCCACCTGGGAACAGAACAGCTTGCACATCGCGGCTTCCTTGACGAACGGAACGCCGGCATCTTTCATGCGCGCGGCATTGTAGACCATTAACCGGGCAGCTTCGATTTCGGTGGCCATCTGCGCGATTTGGAACTGGATGCCCTGAAAGTCGGCAATCGATTTTCCGAATTGCTTGCGTTCTTGCGCGTATTTTGCGGCGTATTCCCAAGCACCGCGAGCTACCCCGGCCATCTGCGCGCCGATGCCAATGCGGCCTTCGTTCAAAGTTTCAATGGCAATCTTGTATCCCTTGCCCACTTCGCCCAGAACATTCGACTTGGGGACGCGGCAATCCTCCAAAATCAACTCACATGTCGAGGAGGCGCGGATTCCGAGCTTGTCTTCTTTCTTGCCGACGGTGAACCCGGGAAATTCTTTTTCGATGATAAAAGCCGTAATGCCCTTGTATCCCGCCGCCGGATCGACGGTGGCAAACAGAATAAAGACGCCGGCTTCTTTGCCATTGGTGATCCACAACTTACGCCCATTGAGGACGTAGTCGCTGCCTTTCAGTTCGGCTTTCGTCTGCAGCGCAAAGGCATCCGAGCCGGAACCGGCCTCGCTCAAAGCGTACGCACCACATAAGTCTCCAACCATTCGCGGCAGATATCGCTTCTTCTGGTCCTCGGTTGTCCAGCGCAGCAAGGCATTGTTGACTAAGGTGTTTTGCACGTCCACGATGACGCCCGCGGAAGCATCCACGCGCGAAAGCTCCTCTACTGCCAGAATCGCCTCAAAGAATTTGCCGCCGGCGCCTCCATATTGCTCTGGCACCTCGATCCCCATCAGTCCCAGCTGGAAGAACTGGTGAATCAGTTCTTTGTCGAAGACGCCTTTTTCGTCCATCTCCTTCACCAGGGGACGAACTTTCTCTTCGGCGAACTGGCGGATGTTATCGCGGAACAGGAGCTCATCTTCCGTGAAGCTGGTCAGCGGAGTCGGCGAGGGAAGCTGGAGAATGTCGGGCATGAAAGCACCTTCAGAGGAGTATGGCGAACTGAAGATTTTAGCATCTTTACCGTGGGCATTTCGCAACGCCAGCATCTTGCCGACCGTCGCGAGGCGACCCTGCCCCCGCTGGTGCGGGCGGGACGCCCCCACGACAGCCGCCGGGACGGCGGCGCGACGCGACCAGGAACTAGCTTTGCTTGTACACCAATTTGAGGCCGTCAGCTTGCAGAATCCGCTGGATCTGGTTGCGGGCATGAACTGCCCATGGGCCGCTGGTATCGAGCTTCACATACGCGCGCCAGTGCTTCAAAGCCTTGCGTGGTTCCCGGACCTTCTCATAGGCAAGCGCCACGTTGTAATGCGCGTCGCCGTAGGTGGGGGCGAGTTGCAGCGCAGTGTTGTAGGCCTGGATCGCCTCGTTCACTCGGCCGGTCTCATCGAGTACATTGCCAAGATCGAAATAGGCCAGGGCATAGCGTGGATCGATTGCGATCGCCGCGCGATAGTGCTTCTCCGACAACGTGTAATCCTGCCGGTTATAGTGCAGCGTGCCCAGGTTGATGTGGGCGGCGGCGTGTTCGGGATCCAGTTCCAGCACCCTTTGATAAGCCGTGATTGCCTGAGCCTGGGTGTTGGGATCTTCCTCGTGTGCAATGCCTTGTGCGAAAAGCCCAGCGACATCGGCGGGAATTGGAGCCGGCCTGACCATCGGAGTAGTCCGGGTGACGACGTTGTCTCGGGCGGAGAAATCGAACATGAACTGACCAGCGATAGGCTCGACCACCTTGCCCTCGTGGCGGAAGGCGATGCGACTTCCGGTGCTAAACGCGCTTGCCTCGAGCAATGGATTCTCCATCCCCGCCGCCTGCTTTTGCATAGCCTCCAGAGATTGGCGGATCACGGCCGGGCGCACTTTGTGAGCGCACAGATCGCGCACCTTTTTGATTTGCAGCAGGTCGAAAAACGAATAGCTCTCGGCGGCGGCTACCAGTTCGGCTTTTTCCCAAGCTGCCAACTGACGCGCCGTGAGCCGAAGAATCCGGAGCAGGTCTGCTCGACTATAACGGTACACGGTTAATAGGAATCGTTCAGTTTTCATTATCCGAAGTTGAAGTTGTGTTGGCAAGTGGAAATAAGACTCTAAGGGAATCAGAAACAGCAACTTGCATCGCTCCTGGTGCAGTTTGGAGAAGAAAAGTATCGTCCCCGTTGGAAGCCCGGTCCTGGTCAACTACTCTCGTCACGAACTTTTAATGTTCAATTTGGCCAAACTTTGGGGTTCCAGAGATATCATTAGCAGTTCCAAGAGACCGTTCCGAAAAACCATGAGACGCAAAACCGTTCAGGAATTGGAGTCGACGAAGGAAATGACTGGCCTGGTGGAGCAGGCCTGCCTGGTCGCCAAGGATGCCGCGTTCAATCTGCGGGACTTCCTCGAGAATTCTTCGAACATGGCGTTCATTGCGGTGAAGGACTGTGAGAAAGAACTGGACCGCGCGGAACGCAAGATCGACGACGGGATTACCCGCGCCATCACGCAGGTCACGGAAGTGGAGGCTCGCGAGCTGCTTGCCTGTCTGAAATTCATCATTGATCTGGAACGCATCGGCGATCTGACCTGGTCGGTGACGCAACGCTTGCAGCGCTTGACGCCAAAAATCCTGCGCGACGACCGCCGCGATCTGATTGCGATGGCGGACATCCTGGAAAGAATGCTGGAAGTGGTACACAAAGGATTTGTGAACCGGGACCTGGAATCGGCAAACTGGATTCTGAAGACGGATTCCGAGATTGACCAAGTGTGTCGCGCGGTCTTTCAGCGGCATCTCGAGAGCAAGAGCAAAGACCAGCGCCGCGACTACAGCACAAATCTGCTGCTGATGGCGCAAGCCTTCGAGCGCGCCGGAGACCACGCTAAGAACCTGGGCGAAGAATTGGTCCATCTGGTGGAAGGCCGCAGCGTGCGCCACGAGCCGAAGCGATCAAGAGGTTCACGCGCGGGCATCGAAGGATAGCGCAACAAGTCGAACCAGTTGCATTTTCCCGGCCTCTGCTATCGCCGATCACACAGTGTTATCCTAATGAGGAAAACGCCACAGTGAGGCTGTAACCTTTCATGTCGGATCCAATCGTATCGAATTCAAGCGGTCCGGAATCTCCGGCTGTCAACGAACCTGCCGAGTCGTTCAAAGACATTCTCTCTCAGTTCGAGAAGAGCAAATCGCGCAAGCCTGCGGAAGGCGGAAAAGGCCGGGAAGGTACGGTGATTGCCGTTACTGTCGATTCGGTGCTGGTTGATATCGGTTTCAAGACCGAAGGGATACTGCCACTCGCGGCGTTCCATAGCGCGGGCGAAACCGTGAAGGCCGGTGACAAAGTCGCGGTATCGATTAAGGGTCGTGATCCGGAAGGCTACTACGAGCTCGCTCTCGGGAGGATCGAGCGGCCGAAGGATTGGGCATCGTTGGCGAAGGCGTTTGCCGAAAAGACGACGATCGTAGGCACGGTGACGGGCGTGGTCAAGGGTGGCCTGAGCGTGGACGTGGGAGTGCGCGCGTTCATGCCTGCATCGCGCAGCGGAGCGCGCGACGCGACCGAGATGGGAAAGTTGGTGGAGCAGGAGATCCGCTGCCGGATTATCAAGCTCGACGAGACCGAGGAAGACGTGGTGGTGGACCGCCGCGTGGTTGCGGAAGAGGAAGAGCGGGCAGGGAAAGAACGCCGCTACTCGGAGGTCAAGGAAGGAGCAACTGTGCACGGCACGGTTCGCAGCCTAACCGATTACGGTGCTTTCATCGATATTGGCGGTGTGGACGCGCTGCTGCATGTCAGCGACATCTCCAGAAGCCGCGTCAGTAAACCCGCCGACGTGCTCTCGGTGGGACAAGAGGTCGAAGTGATGGTCCTGAAGCTTGATTCCGAGAAGCGGCGCATTTCTGTTGGTCTGAAGCAGCTTGAGCCGGATCCATGGGATTCGGTGACGGCAAAATATAAGCCAGGGGAGCGTGCCCGCGGCACTGTGACGCGCCTCATGGATTTCGGAGCCTTTGTGGAAATCGAGCCCGGAATCGAGGGGTTGATCCATATCTCGGAAATGTCGTGGGCAAAAAAGGTGCGGACGCCGAGCGATGTGGTGAAGCCGGGCGAGACCGTGGAAGCCGTGATTCTAGGCGTAAGCGCGGGCGAGCGCCGTATTTCTTTGGGCTTGAAACAGACGCTCGGAGACCCGTGGGCTGACGCGCCACAGAAGTTTGCAGTGGGCTCGGTGATCGAAGGCCCAGTGACGAGCCTGACCAAGTTCGGCGCCTTCGTGCAGATTTCGGAAGGCATCGAAGGCATGATTCACATCGGTGACATGAGCGCCGAGAAGCGCATCAATCACCCGCAGGAGATATTGAAGGTTGGGCAATCGGTAAAGGCGCAGGTGCTGGAACTCGATACCGAAAAGCGCAGATTGAAGCTGGGCATTAAGCAACTGGTTCCGACTGGCATCGAGGAGTATATCGCAGAACGCCAAGTGGGCAATATAGTCTCGGGGCGTGTGATGGAGATTTCAGGCGGACACGCACGCGTGGAACTGGGCGAAGGTATCCAAGGCACGTGCCACATTGCGGCAGAGCATCGCGGCGAGCAAAAAATGCCGGTCGAATCGAAGGCGGACCTGGGGTCGCTAAGCTCCATGTTGAAAGCGCATTGGAAGGGGGGCGCTAGCGCTGAAGGTTCCAAGCCGGAAGCCGTCCGCACCGGGCAGATTCGCAGTTTTCGAATCACGAAGCTCGATCCGTCGGCGAAGAAGATTGAATTGGAGTTGACTTAGGAATTCATCAATGCTTCGAGCGACTCGCGTCGTCGATAAGCGATTGCTGGCTATTGAACGCTTTTTGAGAGGCACGACCCTGGTTTCGCAAATAACTTCCGCTGGGTTGCATGTGCCGTGCCTTCACCACGTCGGCCAGGTAGGTGGCCAGAACCTCGTCTCGAAGGTGGCGTATTAATTTGGGGTCACGCACCGGAAACACTACCTCAACTCTCCGGTTCAGGTTGCGCGGCATCAAGTCTGCACTGCCGAGGTAAATCTCTTCCTCGCCCGCGTTCCTGAAATAGTAGATTCGACTATGCTCCAGGAAACGCCCCACGATACTAACCACCTTGATGTTTTCGCTTACGCCCTTGATCCCCGGACGCAGGCAGCAGATCCCTCGCACCAATAAATCAACTTGTACGCCAGCCTGCGAGGCTTCATACAACAACCGGATCGCGCGCTTGTCCACGAGCGCGTTCATCTTGAAAATCAGGTGTCCGCGCTCGCCGCGGCGCTGATGCTCGATCTCCCGCTGGATCAATCCTTCCAATTGTTCTCTCAGGTCAATGGGCGCGACCAGCAGTTTTCGGAATTCGGCTTTCGCAGAATAGCCCGTGAGATAGTTGAACAGGTCGGTGCAATCCGCACCAATCTGTTCGTCACAGGTGAACATTCCGAGATCAGTGTAAAGTTGCGAAGTAACGGTGTTGTAGTTGCCAGTGGACAGGTGCACGTAGCGCCGGATCAGATTTCCTTCCTGACGCACCACCAGGGCGGTCTTGCAGTGGACTTTCAGGCCAGTCAATCCGTAAACCACGTGTACACCCTCTCGCTCAAGCGCCCTCGCCCACTCAATATTGCTCTCCTCGTCAAACCGCGCCTTAAGCTCCACGAGCACCGCAACCTGCTTGTCGTTTTCGACAGCTTCGAGCAAAGTCTCTACTACCGGCGAATTCCGGCCCACCCGGTAAAGAGTGATCTTGATAGCCAGCACAGCGGGATCCTTCGCGGCTTGCTGCAGGAAGGAAACGACCGGCTGGAAGGAATCGAAAGGATGGTGAAGAAGAATATCTTGCCGCCGAATGGCAGCGAAAATATCCTCCCTGTCCTCCTCTGGTTCCAGTGCCGCGGGGATCGCCGCCACAAACGGTGGATCCTTGAGTTCGGGACGATCAATCGCCCAGAGGTGCCGCAGGCGGCTGAGAGCCAGCGGTCCTTTTAGCTGGTAAACATCGTCGCGATGGACTTCAAGATTCTCGATCAAGATGTCGAGAACGGGTGGCGGCATGTCTTCGTTGACTTCCAGCCGAATGACGTCGGCAAAACGCCGCTGCCAAACGCCTTCCTCCACCGACTCCAACAAGTCTCCAGCCTCCAGTTCCTGGATCGCCGTGTCTGCATTCCTGGTTACGTGGAAGGGATGCGCTTCCAGGATTCTCATGCCTGGGAACAGCATCTCCAGGTTGGCCACGATCAACTGCTCCAGCCAAACAAAACACTGGCGGACGGAATTCTTGCCCGCAGCGGCTTTCTCTTTTGGAAGCTCCACCGCAACTAATTGGGGAATCGAATTCGGAATCTTGACCCGGGCAAAATGTTCTACATCTTCTTTGTCCCGGATAAGCACCGCCAAATTCAGACTGAGGTTTGATATGTGGGGAAACGGCCGACCGGGATCAAAGGCCAACGGAGTCAGAGTCGGGAAAAGCGTCTCGCGGAAATACTTGTTTGCTGCCCTGCGTTGCGTGTTATTTAACTGCGGATAATCAGCGATCTGGATGCCCGCTTTGCGAAGGGAGGGAAGGATTTGCTGCTGCCAACAGTCGTGCGCTGTTTGAAACAGGCTGCTCACCCGCTCCCGTATGGCGACGAGTTGTGCTGCAGGGGGCATGGCGTCCGGACCACACTCGAGAACGCCTCCTTCGGCCTGTCTCTTTAGTCCCGCGACTCGCACCATGAAGAACTCTTCCAGGTTGGAGCTGACGATGGACAGGAACTTGACTCGTTCCAGCAAGGGGACGCTCTCATCGTGAGCCTCTTCCAGCACACGCTTCTGGAACGCCAGAAGGCCGAGCTCCCGATTCACGTAGAGTTCCGGGTCGTCGAGAAGAGGAGCGGTTGAAGCTGTGGCGGCTGGTGCATTCTTGGCGACGGGTGCTCGCCCGTTCCGACGATCAGTCTTCTTCCCGGCATTGCGGGTGGTAACAGTTTCTGCTCTGCGCGCGGGAATCGTCTTCGGCATTGGCGTTTGGAAGAATCAACCGCAAAACTATTGTAATTTGAGAACGGTTGTTTCGTCTGAGATCTCCCCGGTTGGGAGTCAGTTTTAACCATCCTGTAACAATTGCTCGACGAATCCCCGGGCGCGCCTAATACCTTCACATCCGGACTCACATTGCCATCAGATTTGGTTGCAGCTTGGAATAACCGTGCGCCTGCGCCCAGATGTCGAGCGGAGCCGCGGCTATCTCATCAACGATCGGCTCCGCCAGGCCATTCTTGGACAAATCCACGCTCTTGATGTAGGTCTTGCAAGTATCGCATCCATCAACGCGGACGTAATCGAAATCGCTCGCGGTATACACCGGAAGCTTAGTGTTGTTTTCCTCGCCGCAGCCCGGGCAGAGAATACGGCGGAACTCCCACTCCGACAGACAGAACGAGCACACTAGAGACCGCCGGGCACCATCGCCCTGTGGCCGTAGCACGCCCAGTCCGGCTTTGCGACTGCAGAACGGACAAAGGGGCAGGTTGTAACCCTCGAATGTCGTATCGAGACGCTGGCGCACCAACTCAGCGTACGGTTGGAGGAAAGCAAGCGCTAAAAACTCGTGCGGAGTGTTAGAGGATTCAGTGGTGTTCCAACTCGCATCGAGCAACTGGGAACACGACTCCCGCGATGATCCTTGCAGTTCGCGCGCAGTTGCGGCCAGACGCGCCGGACCATGCTTCTCCACGACGGACAAGAACGGCTTGAAGCTGTTGATGAGCGCCGGCAACTCTGGCGGCCCGGAAGGATACCTGCTTGCCTCAGTTCGCTTCTCGGACTCAGACTCCAATCGAATGAAGAGATCCTGCTGAAAAAGCGCGATCCTGGCGTACAAGCCAAGAATCTCGGAAGCAAACGGATGTTCCTTCGCCAGATGCTCGGCTCGCGTGATCCGCCGCTGCCAGGGAGTGGGTTTCATGCACCGATTATCAGACCAGTTGCTCATTGGAGCAATGAGCCAGGTCTCTCGACCCGGTTTTTACGTACGAATCTTAAGACACTAATTTTGGCTGGTGCTGTTCAGCTTTCTATAAATTGACTTCAGCCTTCCGAGAGGGTTATATTGCTTCGCAACAATCGATGCTGGCTGTGGTTGATCCCAACAGCCGTAACCTCTAACCTCTGTCTCGCATCTGAAAGATTTGTTGGGTCCGCTGACTTTGAAGGTTGGCCGTTCGAGCAAGTTTTGCCAATTTCGTCGGAGGCCACGAAGATGGAGCTTTCCCGCCGTACTTTCATCAAAGGCACAATCGCTGGAGGCGTAGGTCTATCCGCCCTTGGATTTGATCTGACTCCCGTCTACGCTCAGACAGCGAGCCTCAAAATATCCCGCGCCACGGAGACTCGCAGCACCTGTCCTTATTGTTCGGTGAGTTGTGGCGTCATTATTTATACGCTGGGCGATAAGGCAAAGAACGTGATTCCGCAGGTGGTGCACGTCGAAGGCGATCCCGATCATCCTATCAATCGCGGCACGCTGTGTCCGAAAGGCTCATCGCTGGAACAGGACATTCTGAACGATCGCCGCCTGCTGAAACCGCAGGTGCGCCGTCCCGGAGCAACCGATTGGGAGGACATCTCCTGGGATCAGGCTTACAGCGAGATTGCGCAGCGCGTGAAGAAAACCCGCGACGACACCTTCCTCGAAAAAGACGCCCAGGGGCGCACCGTGAATCGTTGCGAAGGCATGGCCTTCACCGGCGGCTGTACGGACACCAACGAGTTCAATTATCTGGTGGTAAAAAGCATGCGCAGCCTGGGGGTCTGCTACCTGGAAAACCAGGCCCGGGTTTGACACGGCCCTACGGTCTCCAGTTTGGGGCCCACATTCGGACGCGGCGCAATGACCAATGGCTGGATCGACATCAAGAACACAGACATGATGTTGATCATGGGTGGGAATCCGGCCGAAAACCATCCTTGTGGCTTCAAGTGGGCGATTGAAGCCAAGATTCACCGCAATGCGAAAACCATTGTGGTCGATCCGCGATTGACGCGCACCGCGGCCAACGCCGATCTTTATTTGCAGATTCGCGCGGGTGCGGACATCGCCTTCCTTGGCGGACTGATTAACTTCGCCATCGCGAATAACCGCATCGCGCACGACTACCTGGTCAATTACACCAACGCAGCATTCATTATTAAAGACGGGTTCAAGCTGCCCGAAGATGGCTTGTACTCCGGCTTTGACCACGAAAAGCAGGTCTACGATAAAGCAACCTGGAATTATGAAGAAGGCGGAGATTTGAGCGGAAAGCCAGTTGCGGGCAGTCCGCCTCAGTCCCAGAAAGCGGCCGCAGACAGCGCAACACTGCCGCCGCTGTTGCCGCCGAAGACGGCATACGATCTCTCGTTGCAGCATCCGCGCTGCGTGTTCCAGCTTTTGAAGAAACAGTATTCGCGCTACACGCCGGAGATGGTCGAACGCATCACCGGAATTCCGAAAGATCAGTTCCTGAAGGCTGCCGATTTGTTTACCTCCGTCCGCAAAGACGGCGACATGAAGAAGGTTGCCACGATTATTTATGCGGTAGGCTGGACCCAGCACAGCTTCGGAACTCAGATCATTCGCACCGCAGCCATGGTGCAGTTACTGATGGGCAACATTGGCCGCGCCGGCGGCGGTGTGAACGCGCTGCGCGGGCACTCGAACATTCAGGGCGCAACCGATATGGCAGGCATTTTCGACAACCTGCCCGGTTATTTAAAAGTGCCGAATCCCGCAGATACGGATCTCGCTACCTACTTGAAGCGAATCACGCCAACCGCATCTAAACCCGATCCTTGGGATTCGATGAACTACTATTCGAACACTCCCAAATTTGCTGTCTCCTTACTAAAGGCGCTGTATGGGGCCGCCGCGACCAAAGAAAACGACTTTGCGTTTCACTACCTGCCGAAGATCGACCGCAACTATTCCTGGGTCAATATCTGGAACGACATGTATGAAGGCAAAGTCAAAGGTCTCTTCGCCTTCGGGATGAATGGAGTCATGATTGGCCCCGACTCGCTGAAGAATGTCGAGGCGTTAAAGAAAGCGGACTGGCTGGTAGTTTGCGAAATCTACCCCGATGAGACCAGCGAATTCTGGCGCGCTCCGGGGATTACAGCGGACGAGCAGAAGAAGATCAATACGACCGTATACCGCCTGCCAGGCGCGGGCTTTGCTGAAAAAGACGGATCATTTACTAACTCAGCCCGCTGGCTGCAGTGGAAGCAGATTGCGGTTCCGCCGCCGGGAGAGGCCCGACTCGATCAGGACATCCTGGCCGAGATCTTCCTCAAGGTTCGTGAGCTTTATCAAAAAGAAGGAGGGAAGTTCCCCGACCCGGTCCTGAATGCGACGTTCGCTTACACCACTCCGTATAGCCCTTCACTGGCGGAGGTTGCGAAGGAGATCAACGGCAAGGCACTCGTGGATCTTACTGATCCAAAGACGAACGTAACCATCAAGGCAGGGCAGCAACTTCCGGGTTTTGCCTGGCTCAAGGACGACGGCACGACCTCGTGCGGCAACTGGATCTACTCCGGTTCATGGACTGAGGCGGGCGCTATGCTGCAGCGCCGCGGAACGGAGGATCCTTCCGGGCTCGGGATTTATCCCAACTGGGCGTGGTCGTGGCCTGCAAATCGGCGTGTTCTTTATAACCGGGCATCGTGCAATGCGGATGGCAAGCCTTGGGATCCCTCGCGGCGCCAAGTCTGGTGGGATGAGGCCAAGCAACTGTGGGTGGGCAACGATGTCCCTGACTTCAAACCCGATTCTGCGCCTAAAGAACACATGGGACCCTTCATCATGAATCCTGAAGGTGTAGGCCGATTGTTCGTTCCCCTGGGCGCGATGGCCGATGGGCCGTTTCCCGAATATTACGAACCGATGGAGAGCCCGATCGCGAACCTGCTGCACCCGAACCAATCGAACAATCCGGTAGTGAAAAAGTATAAGACCGACATGGATAAATACGGCACGGTGGACCAAGGATTCAACGTGATCTGCACTACGTATCGCCTGACTGAGCACTATCACTACTGGACCAAGAACAACCCGATGAACGTGCAATTGGTGCCGGAGCCTTTCGTGGAGGTGCCGCACGAACTCGCCGAGCGCATGCAACTGCAAGGTGGTGAGAAAGTCAGAGTCACCAGCGCGCGCAGCCACTACATCGCGAAAGCCATGGTCACCCGCCGAATTCGTCCGATGAGGATCGACGGCAAGGAAATGTTTCAGATCGGCATTCCGATTCATTGGGGATTCCGCGGAATCGCGGAAGACGAGGGCAAGACAGCGAAAACCCTGACCAACCAGTTGACTCCGACGGTGATCGATCCGAACGCGTTCACCCCGGAGTTCAAGGGCTTTCTGGTGAAGATCGAGAAAGTATAGGAGACATTTACAACTTTATTCCGAAGAGCGACAGCGACGAGGAATCTGCAGTCGGCTTTCGTCCGGTAAGAACTGCAGATCCCTCGATTCGCTCGGGATGACAAGCCAGTTGGATTTTTGGACGACACTCTGGGGACAGCGCGAAGATGACCGACCGCAAAACGCTGCAGATCAAGCAAATCTCGGGACACTCCGGAGCTGCGCCCGGGTTCGATGTACAACGCGACTACGAAGTGTGCAAGCTAGTCGATACGACTACCTGCATCGGCTGCAAAGCCTGCGAGGTAGCGTGTGTCGAGTGGAACGACATGCCGTTCAGCCTGACCACGTTCGACAACACCTACCAGACGATGCCCGAAACCCGCTGGAATTTCTGGAACCTGATCAAGTTCGATGAGCACCAGAAAGAAGATGGCACGATCCAGTGGCTCATGCGCAAGGACCAGTGCATGCACTGCGCCGATCCAGGTTGTTTGCGCGCCTGCCCCGCCGATGGCGCCATCGTACAGTACACCAACGGCATCGTCGATTTCCAGCAGGAGAACTGCATCGGCTGCGAGTTCTGTGTCTCCGGATGTCCCTACAACATCCCCAAATTCAATCCAGCAACCAAGAAGGTGTACAAGTGTACGCTCTGCTCCGACCGCGTTGGTCAGGGCCTGGAGCCGGCGTGCATCAAGGCTTGCCCCACCGGTTGCTTGAAATTTGGCACTAAAGATGACATGAAGTTCATCGCCGAAGAGCGTTCGAAACAACTGCGCGAGAACTTCGGATTCGAGAAAGCCGGCGTCTACGATCCGCAGTCGATTGGCGGCACGCACGTGATTTATGTTTTGCACGACGCGACCGATCCCGAACGCTATGGAGGATTGCCGAAGAATCCCGTCATTCCCTGGAGCTACACGGTCTGGAAGTGGCTGTTCAAGCCTGTGCTTGGCGCATTCGCCATGTTCGGACTTCTAGGTGTGGCCCTGCACTATGTAGCGGTTGGTCCGCGCCGACCGCAGCCTGAACCGCCAAAGAAGGAGGGCGTCAATGGCAACCGCGGTTGAACGCTTCGACGAAAAAGCCCGCCGCGCCTTTGAGCGCATCGGCAGAACCGAAGTTTATGTCGGGGAGTTGCTGCGCCATCCGGTGTACACGCGGTTTCTGCACTGGATGGTTGCGCTCTTTTTCTTTTTGGCCTTGTTCTCCGGATTCGGTATCTATCTTCCCTGGCTGTTCCGGTGGTTCACGCCTCTTTTCGGCGGCGGACCACTGGCTCGCGAGCTGCATCCCTGGTTCGGCCTGTTCTTTGTTTTCTTCTTTGGGCTCCAGACATTGAACTGGATCAGACCCATGGCGTGGACGAAAGCCGACACGCGCTGGATGCGAAATGTTAAGAGAGTAGCCTCGGGGGAAGAGGTACTCGAGCCACCTGACACTGGCTTCTTCAACGCCGGCCAGAAGGCAATGTTCTGGGAGATTGTCGTCGGCTGCATCGTCTACTTGATTACCGGAATCATTCTCTGGGCCGGTGCGCGAACCTACGGACGTTGGCCTGTGGCCGTCAGTTACATCCTTCACGATATTTCCGCAATAATCATGCTGGGTGGAATCTTCATCCACATCTACATGAGCACGATCGGAGAACCGGGAACTTTTCAGGCGATGACGCGCGGTTCGGTGAGCCAACCGTGGGCCTGGACCTTCCATCCCGCATGGTACAAAGAGGCCACGGGACGAGACCCGCGCCAGGCGTACGAAGAAGCCTTAAGGGCAAGGAAAGATTGAACGCTTGTTCAACTTCCCGCCTCGCGAGCAAAGGCTACCATTCCGTTCGCGGGAATCACCACATTCGCCGAGGCCGCGAAGCCATGCAGCGGCCCGCCAGACGCCACAATCCCTCCTCCATTGCCAGCGACCATGGGATTCACCCAGTTGTCGTAGACATCGCTATTGAAAACTTCAACCCATGGTCCGGAGTACGGGAATCCAATTGCGTAGTTGTACCAGGTTATCTCGGCCAGCGTTGCAACGACGACTACGTCGTTCCCCGTACCCTCAAGCCACCGATGAAATGCGATGACGCGGTTCTGGTCGTGTACATGGAACGGATTCACATTGTCACCGCGTAGAGCGGGCTGATTCCGCCTTAGCCGGATAAGATCCTGGGTGAAACGCAGATGATTCACCATTGCCTGTTCACCACCAGTATTGAGGCCGTTCCACCAAATTAGATGGAGCGAGTCGGTGGGATCAGGACTCCATTGGTAGCTTTGCAGGAATTCCTGTCCCATGAAAATCTGAGGGATTCCCGGCGCAGTCAACAGGAGTCCGGTGGCAAAGCGCGAGCGGCTGCGCGCGTACCAGGTGCGGTGGTTCGAGCCATCGGCCAGAGCTGGAATCCGCGGTTCGCGTTCCACTTGAACCAGATCATGGTTCTCGACGCAGGTGACTGCCTGCCAGCCATGCGCAAAGCCTTGGGGATAGAGATTGCCTGCGATGGCGTCGAAATCGACAGCAGCGCTCTGGCCTTGGGACGCCTGCCCGACAGCGCCGCGGACGGCGCCCCGCAGGCCATCGTGTTGCAGAACGTCAAACCCCGTGCCGCCGCTACCGGTTGGCGTGACAATCAATGGGCTCGGCCGCGGGTAGTTTTGAAATTCGAAAGGCCAATACTCGGCATTCTGCAGCAGCCGCGGGCGTCCGCTGTCTATGTCAACGGCGTCTTTGGCGGCACGGCGATGACGGGCCAGACTGACGCTTTGCTGATGGCAAAGGATGGCAATGGATATTGGACCGGCTTCCTCGCTAATGCCGGGGACGGCGACCCCTATCATTTTTGGGTCGTCGGCGCGGGGTCGGGCGGCTACAAACGTGACCCGTATGCCCGCGAAATGGCAACGGACGCTCCATTCCCAAACTGCAGTTGCCTGATCCGCTCGGGTACAGCATACCCCTGGCATGACTCGAAGTTTGTAACCCCGGACTTTTCCAACATGATCGTGTACCAACTGCATGTCGGAACCTACGCGCCCAGCTCGCCGGGCGTGGCTTCGACATTTCTCGATGTAATCGGGAAGATAGAGTACCTGGCGGCGCTTGGGGTCAATGTGCTGCAACCGATGCCCATCGACGAAATGGAAACCGATCCTTCGCTGGGCTACAACGGCGCAGACTACTTCTCTCCAGACTTTCCCTACGTTGTATCCGGGCAGGCCGTTCTGTCGCGATACTTGACCACGATCAATCGCCTGCTGGCAGCGAAAGGCTTTTCGCCGATGGCGATCGCGGACATCAATTCCGGGCCGGCGCAACTGAAAGCCATGGTTGACCTGTGCCACCTCTACGGCATCGCGGTGGCCTTCGATGTTGTGTACAACCACGCCGGAGGATTCTTTGGCGATGATCAGAGCCTCTATTTTTGGGATCGTGCAGCCGATAC
>Ga0206817_1021_pt1 | contig 64727 bp, 71 predicted proteins | sample Alteio_BWOrgCont_89_FD_152873 | JGI IMG/M metagenome (GOLD analysis project Ga0206817, IMG submission 152873) | Enriched cells from forest soil in Barre Woods Harvard Forest LTER site, Petersham, Massachusetts, United States -... | ecosystem: Environmental > Terrestrial > Soil > Temperate forest >...
AGCGCATGGGTATGGGCGGCGAACTGGCCGGCGGCGAGCGTGACCGACTCGGCGCCGCCGTGCTGGCCCAGGGCGTAGGGCTGTACCCCGGATCCCTGACCCATGCCGAGCGCTGCGCGCCCGCGCAGGTCCGGCAGGCCGAAAGTATTCTGGCCGTCGCCGCCGTAGGTGGTGCCGAGCAGTTGATACAACGCGCTGAATTCAGAGATCGCCAGCAGCTGTCCCTCGCAGAGCGCCCACCCCACTGGAGCAAAATTGAACCCGACGGCGATCACCTGACCTATAAACGGCTCGCTCATGTGCGTTCGCTCCCCTCGTGAAACGCCGAAGCGTGTTATCAGGTCGGCCTTAGCCGGTGGGCGGCCCCGTCTTTGCGGCCCATCCCCCGATATCCAAGGAACCCGAGCCCAGCGAACCCCAGCAGCATCAGCGCCCAGGTCGAGGGCTCGGGAATCGTAGTGGAACTGCCTTTGGTCGTGACGTCGATGACCAAGGTGGACAGGAACGCCAGATCGTCCCCGGTAACGTCGACTGTGAACTCGGTCGGGCTGACAAGAGTCAATCCCGTGTGAGAACCGAACGTGGCGGGAAGGAAATCGGCAGACGAGCTTGGGTCAACGCTCACGCCTATGATGTCCTCATTCGTGAAAACGAAATCGAACGTGTTATAGGAATCTGCACAACTTGAGCCGGTGTTCGAGCTGCTGAAACAGAACGGAACCGGAGGGGTGGCGTTGTTATAAATTGTTACCGTTGTATTGGTAAACCAGAACCCAGTAACTGAAGTTAGATTGTATGGCTCCGTAGTGTACATAGGAGTGGTTGGAGGGATTATTGGGGCAGAAAGAGAAAACGGGCCGGGCGCCGCAGTACTAAATACCTGGCTCGGGGCCACTAGTGGCCCTGGGTCTTCGTACTCAAAAGAGATATTGACAGTGCTGGTCAGATTGATCAGGCCGGCGTGGGCTACCTCGCCCGTTATGCCAAATGACGCAATATTCGCGACAACAAAGAGGATTTTCGCCCGCATGACGTTCCCCCTAGGTATTGAGTCCGTGCCGGTCCGGGCGTGGTGCGCAGAGCTGGGACGAAAGACGAATAGAAATCTCGATAGGACTCGCCAAGCCTCACTCGGCTCGACCTTGAACCCGTTTCCTCAGAATTCACTCGGCATACTGCCGATTTGCTGCGTCCAAAGCTGTTACGTACGTCGACGCATCGCGCAATTGAGCGCCGCACGCCGACTTGAATTTTGCGCCGTTACCGCGCCCTTGACGAGGAGGGCCCAAGCCGCCTCATGATAGTGTCAGTCTGCGGCGCCACGAACGTTCCGTCAAGGCAGTCGGCGCGAGGTTCGACGCCGCCCACCCTCCCCCAGTTTGTCGGCGAGAGCCGGAGCCGGTCGGGGCGCTGAACAGCGACGACGCTCAAATCGCGATCTCCCGCCCGATCTCGACGACCTGATCGCAAGGCAGGTCGAGATAGTCGCTGATCCGCTCGGCGTTGCGGCCGAGCGCCGCAAACAGCGCCTCCTGCCAGCGCGGGATGCCTTTCCCGTCCTCGCGCGGCACGATGGTTTCCGCGCCGACGTAGAAGGTCACGTCGTCGAGGTCGATGCCGACCCCGGTCGCCTTGCATTCCTTGAGGATCTCGGGAATGTCTGGATGCTCCATGAAGCCGCGCCGCGCCTCGGCCCGCCAGAATTTGTCGTCGACGTGCTGGACGGTCAGCCGCTCGTCGGGGTCGGTCCATGGGATCGAGAGGACAGTGAGCGTCAGCGCGAGCACGGACTCGTGCAGCGCGCGGTTCTTGCGCACGTGCCAGTCCATGACCGGAGGCGTCTTGTCGAAGGCGCGGGTGAAGAACACCGCGGAGCCGGGCACCCGGGCGATTTTGCCCGAATGCAATTCCGCGATCATCGCCGAAAGCGGCGTCTGCTGGGCGACGACCTGATCTCGCACCGCGGTCGCGCCGCGGTGCCAGATCCACATCACCCCATAGACGATCGAAGCGAGCAGCAACGGGACCCAGCCGCCCTGCATCACCTTGGCCAGGTTGGCGGCGAGAAAGGCGCCGTCGACGATGAGGAAGAGCCCCGCGACCGCGCCCGCGCCGGCGATCGGCCAGCCCCAGACCTCGCGCATGGCGATGAACAGGAGCACGCTCGTCATCAGCATCGTCGCCGAGACCGCGATGCCGTAGGCGGCGGCGAGATTGTCCGACTTGCCGAAGCCAATGGTGAGGCCGAGGGTCACGATCATCAAGATCCAGTTAACCGCGCCGACATAGATCTGGCCGTAACCCTCAGCCGAAGTCTGGGTGATGGCCATGCGCGGCAGCCAGCCGAGCTGGATCGCCTGGCGGGTCATCGAAAAGGCGCCGGTGATGATCGACTGGCTGGCGATCACCGTGGCGACGGTCGCGAGCACGATCATCGGCGTCAAGAGCGGCGTCGGGCAGAGCCGGTAGAAGATATTGCCTTCGGTCGACGCGCCGGCGAGCACGATCGCAGCCTGTCCGGCATAGTTGACGATCAGGGCCGGGAAGACGATCAAGCTCCATGAGAGACGGATCGGCGTCGGGCCGAAATGGCCCATGTCGGCGTAGAGCGCCTCGGCCCCGGTGACGCAAAGGAACACCCCGCCGAGCACCAGAAAACCCTGCAAGCCCCCGTTTGACAGATACTCGAGGCCGTAAAGCGGATCGACCGCGGCAAAGACCGAAGGGTGTTGGATGACGCCGTAGGCGCCCAGCGCCGCGATCACTGCAAACCAGAGGAGCATGATCGGGCCGAACGCGCGGCCGATCGCCGCCGTCCCGAACGGCTGCGCCGCGAACAGCGCGAGTAGGATCAGCGTCGCCGCGGGCAGCACGTAGGTCTGCAGGCTCGGCGCGATCTGCTCAACGCCTTCAAGCGCCGACAACACCGAAATGGCCGGCGTGATCGCGCCGTCGCCGTAGATGAGCGCCGCGCCGAACAAGGCGGCGGCGACGATCAGCGGCCGCTGACGCCGCCTGACCCCGAGCAGGGTCATGAGCGCGATGATGCCGCCCTCGCCGTCATTGTCGATGCGCATGGCGACATTGACGTATTTGACCGTCGTGACCAGGAACAGCGTCCACAGGATCAGCGACAGGGCGCCGAGCGTCGCCTTCGCGTCCGGATTCGGGCCGGTGTAGTCGAGCACCGTCTTGAGGGTATAGAGGGGGCTCGTGCCGATATCGCCGAACACCACCCCGAGCGCAGCGACGCTCGCGAGCCCCAACCCCCGATTCGATTGCGGCTCGGCGCCGGTTGCTTCGATCGACATCTCGCTCTCCCTCGCTCGCGCCTCGGCCGCCGGCCGGGATGCCCCGGGCCCAATCGATAAAGGGCCGGTAAAACAGATTGTTGACGCTTGCCGGAGCCGACCGGCGGCGAAGCGACACCGGTCGTCAACCCTAACAAATTTCGCCTGGCCGGCGCCCGCCGATCGATAAAATCCGACCTATTTTGTTGGGCCGCCGCCAAGCCGCGGCGGCGATAGTGTCCCCATTGAGATTGGGGGACAACCCATGCTTTCTCGGCTCTTTGGCTTCATCACCGCGGCGGCGATCTTCGGCCTCGCCTGGAACACATTCGGCGAAGCGTCCGAGCAGGGCCTTCCCCGGGCAACCCGGGAACCGATCGGGGGCGAAGCCTCGATTCCCTACGGCTGGGTCGACTTCTGCAACCGCCACAGCGAAGAGTGCACCCTCGGCAAGCTCAAGCCAATGGACGTCCGCCTGACCCGGCAAACCTGGAAGACCCTCAGCGACATCAACGACGAGGCCAACAACGCGATCGAACCGGTCAGCAACCTCGACCATTGGGGTACGACGCTCGACCATTGGGACTATCCGGTCGACGGCAAGGGCGATTGCAAGATCTACGCCCTGTTCAAGCGCAAGCTCCTGATCGAGCGCGGCTTTCCCCGGCAGGCGCTGCTGATGACGATCGTCCGCGACCTCACCGGCGAAGGCCATGCGGTGCTCACCGTCAAGACCGACCGCGGCGACTTCGTGCTCGACAACCTGTCGCAGGACGTGCGCCCATGGAGCGCCACCGGCTATCAGTTCTACAAGCGCCAGGCCCAGGACGATCCGAACGTCTGGCTCAGTCTCGGCGGCGTAACGGGGACCGAGCCTGCAGAGGCGGCGGCGAACAACAGGTGACTGGCGGTCGGCAGATCGGGATTGGGAAAGAGCATCCGGCCGGCGCCGCGGACATGCTACCGCCTAGGGCCCACCGCCGCCTGTCGATCTACCGACGGCCGCAATCCGCTCCAGCGCCTCGACGCCCTCCGCCGTCAGCGGCCATGAGCGCGCCGCTGCCCGCGCTCGAAGGCGCTCGGGCTCGCGCGGCTGGCGCGGCATCGGCTCGCCGTGATGCGCGAAGGCTGGCTGACCGTGGCGCGCGACCCGCGCTCCGCCGTGCACGGCGTGCTGTGGGACCTGGCGCTCGCCGACGTTGCTGCGCTCGACCGCTACGAGGGCCTGCCGCGGGGCCTCTACGCCAAACTGACGCAGCCGGTCGTGACGAACCGGGGGCCGAGGCAGGCGATCGTCTATGTCGGCGCCAACGCCGGGCCGGGAGCCGCGCGCCCGGATTACATGGCCGAGGTCATTGCAGCGGCGCGCTCATGGCGCTGGCGTTCATGTTGGCGCCGTAGGCGAAGTAGAGCGGCATCGGCTTCCTATCCGCTCGCCCGCTCGACCTTGTTGACGACGCTCTTGCCGCGCAGCTCGGACAGGACCGCATTGAGGTGCTGGATGTCGCGCACCTGCAGATCGATGACGAATCGCCGGAAGTCGGCGCCGCTGGCTGACGACGAAATAGCGTCGATGTTGGCGCCGTATTCACCAATGGTCGTGGCGATCACGCCGAGCGCGCCGGGCTCGTTGAGCAGCGTGACCACGATCTGGGTCGAATACAGCAGGTTCGGCGCGTCCTCGAGGTCCCAGCGCACGTCCAGCCACAGCTCGGGGTGATCGTTGTAATCGACGAGCGCCGGCGAATGGATCGGGTAAATGACGATGCCCTCGGGCGCGCGAATGCCGACGATGCGCTCGCCGGGCACCGCCCCGCCCTTCGGCGCGAAGCGCACGGGCGTATCGAAATCGATGCCGCGCAGCGGCAGCGCCTCGGCGGCGTCGGATTCGCCGGGCACGCGGAACACGAGGTCGGCCGCCTTGGGCAAGCCGAACCACCCGCTCTCGTTCAACGGCACGGCCGGACCCGCCTTGCGCTCCTCGTTGAAGTTCGGAAACACGGCGCGCACAACGTCGGTGGAGAAAATCTCGCCGCGGCCGACGCCAATGAAGACGTCGTCGATCGAGGCGCGCGCCAGACGCGGCAGCGCGGCCTTGAGTTTCGCCTCGGCGAATTTCTTGCCCGCGCGCTCAAACGCGCGCTCGACGATCTGGCGCCCGAGGCCGCCGAACTGGGCCTTCGCCGCCTCGCGCGTCGCGCGGCGGATGGCGGCGCGAGCTCTGCCCGTCACCACGACGCTGTCCCAGGCCGCCGGCGGCGACCCCCCCCTCGGCGCGAGAGATCAGCACCTCGTCGCCGTTGTGAAGCTCCGAAATCAGCGGCGCTATGCGGCCGTTGATCTTCGCCCCGACCGCCGAATTGCCGACGTCGGTATGGACCGCATAGGCGAAATCGATCGCGGTTGCGCCGCGGGGGAGCGCGATCAGCCGTCCCTTGGGGGTGAAGCAGAACACCTGGTCGTGAAAGAGCTCGAGCTTGGTGTGCTCGAGGAACTTTTCCGAATCGTCGCTCGCCAGCGCCTCGATCGTCTGCCTCAAGCCCCGATAGGCGCGGCTTTCGCTCACCACCGGCGCATCGGCGCTCGTGCCGGCGTCCTTATAGATAGCGTGCGCGGCGATGCCGTATTCCGCCACTTCGTGCATCTCGTGGGTGCGGATCTGAAGCTCGACCCGCTGGCTGCCCGGCCCGATCACGGTGGTGTGGATCGAACGGTAGTCGTTCTGCTTTGGCGTCGAGATATAGTCCTTGAACCGCCCCGGCACGCTCGGCCAGGTCGTGTGGGCGACGCCGACCGCGGCGTAGCAGTCGGCGACGGTGTCGACGAGAATTCGAAAGCCGTAAATGTCGGACAGCTGCTCGAACGCGATCGAGCGCCGCTCCATCTTGCGCCAGATCGAATAGGGCTGCTTTTGGCGGCCCTTGACCTCGACCTTGATGCCGCGGCGGGCGAACTGGTCGGTGAGCTCAGCCGCGATGCGGGCGATGATCGCGCCGTTCTTGGCCTTCATGCCTTCGAGACGCGAGACGATGAGCTCATAGGCGTCCGGCATCAGTGAGCGAAAGGCGAGGTCCTCGAGCTCGTTGCGCATGCTCTGCATGCCCATCCGTCCGGCGAGCGGGGCATAGATGTCGAGCGTGTCCTCGGCGATTCGGGCGCGCTTGGCCTCCGGCATGAATTGGAGGGTGCGCATGTTGTGCAGGCGGTCGGCGAGCTTGACCAGGAGCACGCGGGCGTCATCGGCGATGGCGAGCAGGAGCTTGCGGAAATTCTCGGCCTGCTGGGCGTGCCTGGTGACGAAGTCGAGCTTGCCGAGCTTGGTCAGGCCGTCGACCAGCCCGCCGATCTCTTCGCCGAACGCCTTGTCGACGTCCTCGCGCGTGACCGTCGTGTCCTCGATCGTGTCGTGCAGCATCGCCGCCGCGATCGTGGCGTCGTCGACTTTGAACTCGGTCAGAATCGCAGCGACTTCGAGCGGATGGGAGAAATAGGGATCGCCGGACGCGCGCTTCTGGCTGCCGTGCGCCTTCATCGCGAACACGTAGGCGCGATTCAGCAGATCCTCATTGGTGTGAGGATTGTAGCGGCGGACCCGATCCACCAACTCGTATTGCCGCATCATCGCGCGAGCCGATCCTATCCGCCTGGGCGCCGAAGTCCTCATGGCGGCGCCCAGCGGCTGATCTAAGACGATTCGGCGAGAGTGAAAGGGCGCGGAGCGACGTTTGGCTCGACTCAGACGATTTCCGCCTTCAATGCATTGCCGCGGGCCGACGCAATCCCCGGCTGCGGCGAGCGCGCGCGCAAACTCTCCATGGCATGCCGTGCCCGAGCCGACTCGAACGGATGAGCCCGAAGCGCCCCAGAGATTGCGAACGTGGATGGCTCCCGCCCCTTCGTCGCCTGAGTTTGTTGCCCTTGCGCCCGGCTGGGAGCGGTTTCCGGCTGAGGCTTGCACCGCTGGAAAGCGCCGCCTCCCACGACGCACCCAAAGCAGAAGGGCGGAAGTTTGCGTTTCCGCTAAAACAGCTCAGCGTATACTTTACGGCCGACTCACGTAGCTTTTCTCATCAATGATTTGTGACCCACACAAGATGTTGATCCTCATTTTCACTTCAGCCCTGCGGTCATTCGTTTTGTAGACGGCGCGCGCAAGCCCGATGAACTCTTCACCAAAAGCTTGTCGTTGTTCGCAAGCCCGAAGTTCGTCTTCAACGGCCCATAGTCTCTCGTTTATGGATTGCAATTCTCGAACCAGTTGCAGCACCTCTGGACCTGGCGGTCCGCACGTTGCTTCTACTGACCGCAATAGACGAAGTTCGTAGTTGATGTTGTGAAGCCTGTCGGGATCCTTGATGTTTTGGGCCTTGATTGTCAGGATCGTTATTCTGTCAAAGAGTTCTCCTATTGAGCCGGGAATGAGTATGTGATCAATCGTCCGCCTTTCGCGTTCTTGGAGCTTCGTCAGATCGTCGGTTATGGCGCGAAAGACGGTCGTCCAATCGTCTCGAACTTCCTGTCGATAGAGCCTCATCGTCGGATACCAGGGGCTATCCGTTCGATCGAACATCCACAGCCAATGCGGGACGTGCTTGAGAGCCACCCAAACCGGACGGCCGAGAGCGCCGGCCAGGTGCGCAATGGACGTATCGGAGGTGATGATGAGATCGAGACATGACATCACGGCCGCGGTATCGACGAGAGCGTCGGGCCCACTGTCGAAGTCCTGACCAATCGTCTCGACCCGCATGTCCGAGGGGAGATTTTCGAGTTGATCGAGGCCATGATGCTTTTGCAGCGAGATCAGCCGGACGCCCGGAACCGACGCGAGAGGCTGAAAGCATCGCAGCGGGATGGATCGGCCAGGTTCATCTTTGTAATCCGGGCGGCCTTGCCAGCAAATGCCGACCTTGAACCCGTGACTGCCGAGCCTTTCTCGCCATAGGGCGACCAGCGGTTCTTCCGGGTAAAGATAAGGGATATCGGCCGGGATATTTTCCAGTGTCGTGTTGAGGGCGCCGGGCAGGCTCATCAACGGACTCTGAAAGTCAAAGATTTCGGCGTTCGGCAGCTTATCGACTAGACGCACCGCCGGCTCGAATGCCCTCAGGAGACGGTGCAGGGAGGTCCGCACGAGGAACGTGACCTGGGCGCCTCTTGCAACGAGCAGCGTCAAAAAGCGGCAGCATTGAATGCCGTCGCCCAGGCCTTGCTCTTCATAAACGATGATCCGCTTTTCCCTTAGATCTTCGCCTTTCCATTTCGGCCATGCGGCGGGTAGTTTTTTAACCTCCCGCCGGCTCTCATAGTCCCTCCAGCCCTCCGGGTACCTGCCCTGCAGCAACGCCAACCACCCACGATCAATGAGCGCGTCGGGATAACCCGGCCTGATCTCCAGCGCCCTGTCGTAGCTCGCGAGCGCCTCGTCGAGGCGCTTGAGCATGGTGAGAACACTGCCTCGGTTGGCGAGCGCCTCGACGTAATCCGGCTTGATTGCCAGCGCTTTTTCGTAGCTCGCCAGCGCCTCTTCAAGACGGCGGAGCTTGACGAGAACAACTGCGCGGTTCTTGAGCAGTTCGACAGTGTCTGGCTTAATCGCCAGCGCTTTGTCGTAGCTCACCAGCGCCTCGTCGAGGCGCTTAAGCTCAAATAGAATATTGCCACGGTTGACGAGCGCATCGACGTAGTCCGGCTCGATCGCCAGCGCTTTGTCGTAGCTCGCCAACGCCTGCTCAAACCGACCCAGTGTCACCAGAACGAGCGCGTAATTCGCGAGGGCTGCGATATTGCCCGGCTGCAATCTCAGCGCGGACGAAATGTGCTCGAGCGCTTCTTCACTCCGGCCCTGCTGAAATCGCAAAACGCCAAGGAAATGTATGCAATCAGGATGCTCTGGGTACGCCCTTAGGATGCTCCTATAACGATCCTCGGCCTCATGCAGTTTTCCTCGCTGATGCAGATTCAGCGCTTGCTCAAATAGCAGTCTGGCATGCTCGGCTGAACGGAGTTGCCCTGCGTTTGGCATATAGCAGATCTCTCGTACACTTCATGTGAGGGAAAGGACCAATCTTTGCGGCCGAAAAGGCAAAAAACCCCGGAGCTTTCGCTCCGGGGTTGGTAGTGGAGGTCAACTGATCGGCAGGCGATCAGAAGTAACGGGTGATGCGGAAGCGGCCGGCGAAGCCGTCGCTGACGCCGTGCCAGTCGCCCGGCACGAAGAACTCGCTCGCCTGGCCATAATTGTAGATGGTCCCAAGGAAGCCGTTCGGCGCCGACTGGTTCGTGCTCTGATACATCAACTCGAGGTCGAAATTGAGGTTGTTGACCGGGTTCCAGCCAAGATCGGCGCCGACCAGCCAGGTCGTCGCGCTTGGCGAAAGCGCGCCTGTCGCGGCCGAGGAGATAGCGCAGCCAACCCCAAACAAGGAGCAGCCGCCGCCCTGGTTGCTCCACTTCAACTGGCCGACCGAGCCTTCGAGATCGAGATAGAACTGCGGCGTGAAGTGATGCTCGATCAGGGCCGAGACCGACCACGCGGTCGGCTTCGACCACGAGTTGGTGAGCGGGTTGAAGTACGCGTCCTGCATATACATCGGCTGGCCGTTGCCGTTGACCTGGCCGTTCTCGCCCCACATCATGTCGGGGAGACCCGAGTACCAGACCGCGCTCTGGGTGTAGGAGCCGGTCAGGAGGGCGTCGTCGCCCGCGCCGAACGACGGCAGGTTGATCTTCACGCCGGCGTCGACGCCCCAACCGATCTGGTTGTGCTCATCGTAGCAATATGCAGTCCCGGTGAGGCCGCATATCGCCCCGACTGCGGTGCTGTCGGAGTTATACCCGTTGGCGCTCACATTGACGTTATGAATCACGCCCGAGACCTGGGCCTCGCCCCAGCCCTGCTTGACGTGCAGTGCGCCGACGAAGTCCGGCCATTTCATGCCGCCGTAGGTGATGCTCGAGGGGGTGAGGCTGTTAACGCCGATATTGGCGAAATTCGGAGCGCCCATGTCCGTGCCGGCGCCGGAGCCGCCGTTCGAGCCCGCGCTTTGCGCCGCGACTGTCACCGAGAACCCGCCGCCGAACGAGGCCGTATAGGCCAGGAGGTCAGGCTCGTTGAAGCCCTTCTGGTCGGGAGAGGCAAAGTTCGCCCAGTTGTCGCCGCCGCCGGTGAACGAATAGAACGACTGCGCCTTACCGGCGGTGATCCCGGCCCAGGTCACGTAGCCGGTGTTGACGTAAACCGAGGTGCCGGTGTTGTCGAAGCCGTTACCCATTTCGGAGTTGAGGTCGAAATGGCCGATCAGGGGGCCGTAAGCGGTGTTCGAGGCGATGTCGAACCCGAAGTTCATACGGGAGGTCCAGCCGAACTCATTGCGAAAGAAGTTCGTGTTCCCGTTCGGGGTGCTGGCGGCGATGAGCACACGCTGGTTGAGCTGGGAGTTCGCCAGGATGAAACCCGGCGTCGCCGCAATTGCCGACGGGCTGGTGCCCGTGATCCCCGCGATCGTGGACGTGCCGGACGGGACGGAGACAGTGCCGCCACCCGAGGTCGGGACAAGCACCGTTCCCGCCGTCGTTGTCGTCAACTGCGAGATTGAGCCATAGGTGTATTGGGTGTTGAGGTTGCCGCCCTCGACCTGCGCGGTCAGGTACCCGCTGAACTTCACGCAGGTGTCGGAGCCCGGCAACGTCCAGCCGGTGATGCCGCCGACGTTACAGACTTTGACATATTCGACCGGCGCCGCCTTCTTGGTCGGAAGATCGGCCGCTTGCGCGCTGGCGACGGCAACGATGCCGGCCGCCGAACCGAGCAGAAGGCTCTTCATGAGCGTCATTTGTGACCTCCAGTTAGACGTGGTGGGCGTTGGTTTTCTTCTCGCCTTCGACTTCCCGGCCCTCCCACGGACCGCTGAAATTGAAAGTGATCAGCCCCCTCTTCCCGTTTGACCTTTCGATCGTGGCTTTGCCCCTGCAAATGCCCGCGATCCTCCGCGACCGGGAACTCCCGCTCACCTGAGGCACCATAGCTTCTCTAAATTTCGACACAATAATTTTTCTTCATAAAGTGGAGTACAGAGTTCGTTTCCCGGACCTTGTTGCATAATTGTCACTCGATTTCGCCCCAAACGCGCCGCAATTTATTTCCACCGGCATATCAATGAGTTAGCTGACAAAGGCGGCCGCGAAAGCAGTGGTTTCGAACCGCCGAGGCGGTTCGCGCCGTGGACGGGCTGGTTCGAGGGCGCACTCCGGAGACATGCCCGAGCGCCGACTCGTGCCCAAAGGTAACCAGATTCGGCCTGATTCGAATCCACTGCCGCTCCGTTCCCCGGAACCGGCAGCGCTGATTCGCCGGACTGCGCCGGCGCCGGCGGCTCCCTCAGGCCGAACGTTGCATCCGCGCCGCACTTCCCCCAACTGAGGGCGCGGCTCATCGCCGGTGGTTTCCGGGGCGGAATATCGATCCGGGAGCGGCGCGAAGCGCGTGTTCGGTGCTCCGGCCGGCAGCGATTGGCGACTAACGCGCTACGCCCCGCCCCGCTCGGACCGGCCATCATGGCTCGCTCGGACGGAAACGCGGCCGACATTGCGAGCTATAGGGCGTCGAAGACGTCCGCCTCTCGGCGGGCTATCGCGAGCAATCCAGCGGCGAAGGAATCCGAAAATTGTCACGGATCCGAGACTGCGAGCCCGGAACAGGCGCGCGAAGCGAAAGGCCCTCAGTGATCCGCATTCAATTTGAAGCCGACCGACCTGACATTGACAATGAAGTGTCGACTGCCGGTCGGGTCGAGCTTGCGGCGCAAATTGCCGATCTGGACGTCAACGGTATTGGTGTTCGCCAAAGACCTGGAGCTCCAAACGTCATCGAGCAGCATCGCTCGAGTGACGGTCTGCCCAGCACGGCGGATGAAGTACTCGAGCAGCTTGAATTCCATCGGAAGCAGGTTGACCAGCTCGCCTTCACGCCTGACTGTTCGCCCGACCAAGTCCATTTCCAAGTCGCCCACCCTTAGCCGGATGGCGCTCTCGTTGCCTCTGCGCAAGAGGGCCTCGACCCGCGCGGTCAGTTCACGAACATCGAATGGTTTGACCAGATAGTCGTCGCAGCCGGCTTTGAATCCCGCGATTCGTTCATCGACAGACGTCAGCCCGCTGATCACCAGGATAGGAGTCGAATTTCCTTCGCCGCGCAAAACCTCAACGATCGAAAGGGCATCTTCGCGATGCAATATTCGATCAATGACGAGGGCCGCGGCGTCGCTTGAACGAGCCGCCCGAAGCCCATTGGTCAACGTCTCCGCAACCTGGACTAAATGACCGACCGCCTGCAGCTCGAGGCGAATATTCTCTGCGAGTTCGTGGTCGTCCTCAACGACCAGAACGAGACTACCTGCCACCAGATTCGACTTTTTCTCAGTCAAGACGATTGTGTCCAAAGAAGAGAAAAGACGAAATACTCGCCGTTTTGGCAACGATTTCTACATCAACTCGCTTACTATCTTTTGATCTCCATAGTCAGGCTGTCGGCTCACGCGACTATCTTCCAGCGGACGCTGGAAATAGGAAACACTTCTCCGCGGGTCGTTTTTTGTTGCACGATGCGGGAACCGACACAGGATAAATTATATCACAGAAAGCTCATTGCTCAACCTTCTTCTTCTAAATAATACTTTACGAACGCTCGCTAAACACTCTTTATGAGGAGCCGGTTTCGGAATCTTCCACGTCGCCAGACGGCGCGGGACTGGCGGCGACTCAAGCGTTCTCCGAGGCCCCGCAAACGCCTGGCGCCTCAAGACATGAGGTTGGTTAGACGCCCGAATGGGTTTGCGCCAATTTCCAGCCTCTCATTCAGTCCGACAAAAAAGCCCCGGAGCTTTCGCTCCGGGGCTGATGGAGGTCAACCGATCAGCAGGCGATCAGAAGTAACGGGTCACGCGGAAGCGGCCGGCGAAACCGTCGCTGACCCCGTGCCAGTCGCCTGGCACGAAGAACTCGTTCGTCTGGCCCCAGTTATAGACGGTCCCAAGGAACCCGTTCGGCGTCGACTGGTTCGTGCTCTGATACATCAGCTCGAGATCGAAGTTGAGGTTGTTGACCGGGTTCCATCCGAGGTCGGCGCCAACAAGCCAGGTCGTCGCGCTCGGCGAAAGCGCCCCGTATCCGGCGGATGCGGTGGCGCAACCGACGGCGAGGAAGCTGCAGCCGCCGCCCTGATTGCTCCACTTCAACTGGCCGACCGACCCTTCGAGATCGAGATAGAACTGCGGCGTGAAGTGGTGCTCGATCAGGGCCGAGACCGACCAAGCGGTCGGCTTCGACCACGAGTTGGTGATCGGGTTGAAGAAGGCGTCCTGCATATACATCGGCTGGCCGTTGCCGTTGACCTGGCCGTTCTCGCCCCACATCATGTCGGGGAGACCGGAGTACCAGACCGCGCTCTGGGTGTAGGAGCCGGTGATGAGGGCGTCGTCGCCCGCGCCGAACGACGGGAGGTTGACCTTCACGCCGGCGTCGACGCCCCAACCGATCTGTTCGTGTTGAGCGTTGCAGGCCAGTGATTGGGAGAGGCCGCAGCCCGCGGACCCGGTGACATTGTTAAATGGAGCGGTGTTGTAGGCCTGATCGTACACGTTGACATTATGAATCACGCCTGAGACCTGGGCCTCGCCCCAGCCCTGCTTGACGTGCAACGCGCCGACGAAATCCGGCCATTTCATGCCGCCGAAGGTGATGCTCGATGGGCTCAAGGGGCTGACGCCGATATTGGCGTAATTCGGGGCGCCAAAGTCTGTGCCGCCGCCCGAGGCTCCGCCGACCCCGTTCTGGCCAGCGCTCTGCGCCGCGATCGTCGCGGTGAAACCGCCGCCGAACGAGGCGGTGTAGGCAATCAGATCAGGCTCGTTAAAGCCCTTCTGGTCGGGGGAGGCAAAGTTCGCCCAGTTATCGCCGCCGCCGGTGAACGAGTAGAACGACTGCGCCTTACCGGCCGTGATGCCGGCCCAAGTCACGTAGCCCGTGTTGAGGTAGGTGGCGTTGACGTTGTCGAACGCGTTGCCGGCTTCGGAATTGATGTCGAAATGCCCAATCAGGGGGCCGTAGGCAGTGTTCGAGGCGATGTCGAACCCGAAGTTGGCGCGAGTCGTCCAGCCGAATTCATTCCGATTGAATGTCGTATTGTTCTGAGCGGAGCTGGCCTGAATGAGAACCCGCTGAGTGAGGCGGGAATCGAGCGGCAATCCCGAAGGGGTCCCAGTGTTAATGGACGCCAAACCAGCGGCGATAGCAGCGCTCTGGGGGATAAAAGTATTCGCGGCGGCCGCAGCCGCGTCCGCAATCGACCCGTAATTGTACTGGGTGTTGAGGTTGCCGCCTTCGAACTGCCCGGTGATGTAGCCTGAGAGCTTCACGCAGGTGTCGGAGCCCGGCAGGGTCCAGCCGGTGACGCCGCCGACGTTGCAGACTTTGACGTATTCGACCGGCGCCGCCTTCTTGGTCGGAAGATCGGCCGCCTGCGCGCCGGCGACGGCGACGATGCCGGCCGCTGACCCCATGAAAATGCTCTTGATGAGCGTCATTTGTGACCTCCAGTTCAACGTTATGGGCGTCGGGTCGCCTGTCGCCTGACTGCCAATTCCCGGATTCCGCGGTTTGCCCCAGCAAGTCGTCGAGCCCGGTCGCGATCGGGAATCACCCCCCTCGCATAGTTGACAATACGCTTATTGCCCCAGCGCTCAACCAAGTTTTGGCATTAATCGGCCAAATCAGCGCCATTATTCGAGGTGTGTTGCAGAATCGACACAAATAATGGCCGAACTATTCTCATTAAAGTCTGTTTTATGAAATTTCTTTCAGCTAAGTTTGCGCACTGATACAGATCTGTACATCCATAAGGCTAAACAATATTTCATATAAACAGTTTCATGAATTCTGATTTAAAATCTGATGGACAGATTACTCACAGATCAAACGCAATTCTTAGAGTCACACCCGCCGATTCGAGAATCACGTCGGAAAGACGCCGAATCTAGTTGCTCGCTTTCCGACGGCGCGGTCGGAGAAAAGGCCGCCGAGAGTTTGTGCCTCTTGGCAGAATCGACGCGCAGCGCTCGGAGCTCAAAAAACCGATCCCGCTTTCTTTTCCGCCGAAATTGCTTTTAGAAAATCAGAAGTCATGGTATCTTGAACCCGTCGCCGGATGAAGGCGCTCAGGCCACGAACGCCAACCACGCGGTAAGGAGCAGGAAAAGAACTTTTTTGCCCTGGGGTCAGCGCAACTCCTTGAAAAGGCTTGAGTCGGACGAGGATCTCCAAGGAAATCCAAGCTTTTTTCTTGGATTGGCTTTGCCGGGATTTGGGTGGATTTGGATAAATTTGGGCCCGGCTTGGAAAAAGCCTCGATAGGGTGATACGCGGCCTGAAGGGCCTGCGGCGGTCCTAGAGCCTGCTGCATTTCGGTAGAATCGATGGCGTTAGCGCACCGCCCCCGCTTGTGGGGGCGGGCCGGGGTGGGGGGTCGCCCTGACCGAGGAGATTATCGAATGCGCCGCCGCTCGCTGGTCTCGTAGGACGGCGCGACCCCCCTCCTTGGTCCTCCCCCACAAGGGGGGAGGAGACGCGGCTGCCCGGTCCACGCGTAAACCCAAAAGCAGACCGCTAGCAAATTGCGTTTGGGTCGAACCAGACCCATCATAGCGACCCCCGGATCCGGGCCCAGGACCGGGGGTCCGGGCGATGACGTTTTCATGCGAAGCGGCGCGCTCCGGACGCCGCCGGCGTGAGCGCCGAATAACGATGAATAAACTCCCTGTTCCCAGGCATAAATCTCCCTGTTATGGCGCATAAATCCCCCTGTTCCCGCAAAAATCCTCCCTGTTCGGAATCCTCCGTAAGTGTTTCACGTGAAACACTTTTCGTCGATCGGCGTCGGCTGTGGGCGCGGTCTGCGACTGCGTCGACAACGGCCGATTCCACGGAATTGCAATCTGCTCTAATGGGCGTCCCGAGTTAGTCGACCTTGCCCTTTTAGCGCGCCGCGCGCGCCTCGATGACCACGAACGCCTGGGCCAAGCCCTTCTCGTCGGTGATGGTCAAGTGGATGAACGGCTCGGTTCCCGGCGGCAGGATCGCCCTTAGCCGCTCGGCGGCGCCGCCGGTCAGCCGCATGGTCGGCTGCCCGGACGGCAGGTTGACCACCCCCATATCGCGCCAGAACACCCCGCGCCTCAAGCCGGTGCCCAAGGCCTTCGCGCACGCCTCCTTGGCGGCGAATCGTTTGGCGTAGGAGGCGGCCCGTCCAGCCCGCCGGTTGGAGCGGCGCTGCTCGGTCAGGGTGAAGCAACGGTCGATGAAGCGCTCGCCGAAGCGCGCCAGGGTCTTCTCGACGCGCTGGATGTCGCAGAGATCGCTGCCAATGCCGACGATCACCGCCGGCGCTCCGCCGACGCCCGTCCCTCCGCCATTGCCATCCGCATCGCCTTCACGGCTTCGGCGAGGCCGACAAAGATCGCTTCGCCGATCAGGAAATGGCCGATGTTGAGTTCGACGATCTGCGGCAAGGCGGCAATGAGGCGCGCAGTCTCGTAGTCGAGGCCGTGGCCTGCATGGCATTCGAGCCCGAGCGCCGCCGTCTCGGAGGCGGCGACTCGGAGGCGCCCGAATTCGTAATCGGCCTTGGCTGAATCGCCCCGCATCCGGGCGTCGCACCACGCTCCGGTATGCAGCTCGACGACCGGACTTCCGAGTTCGGCGCTGGCCTTCAGCGCCTCCGGCGACGGCTCGATGAACATCGAGACCCGGATTCCCGCCCGCGCCAGTTCGGCGACGTACGGCTTCAGCGCCCGGAAGCCGCCGACGACGTCGAGGCCGCCCTCGGTGGTGCGCTCGGTCCGCTTTTCCGGAACGATGCAACAGGCGTGCGGACGGATGCGCAACGCAATGTCGAGCATCGCCTCGGCCGCGGCCATTTCGAAATTGAGCGGCTTCGCGATCGACGCCTTGAGCCGCCGCATGTCGTCGTCGTGAATGTGCCGCCGATCCTCACGCAGATGGGCGGTGATTCCGTCAGCGCCGGCTTCAATCGCAAGAAGCGCCGCGCGGACCGGGTCGGGGACGAGGCCGCCGCGGGCGTTGCGGACGGTCGCGACATGGTCGACGTTGACGCCAAGCCGCAGCGCTGTCATCGGGTCGCTCCCCCTTCGATTAGAAATCCGGCGACGATCAGGCCGTTCCGGCGACCGGGCGGCCCCCCGGCTTGACCGGCGTAAGCGCCGCAAGCGCCGAGCGGGCGCTCGGTCTCGTATCCCGGAACGACGCACCAGGCGCGACCGAGGCGGCGACGTCGACCGGTCCGAACGCTTCGCGCGCTTTCACGGCGGCGCGAAACTCGTCAAGCGCCTGATCTGCGGCTAGGGTTGAGCTCGTCATGTCCCCTCTTAGCAGGCAGCCGATCGCCGCGCCAAGACGAACGCGGTTTTAGGCGCGCCGATCCGCGAGACGCCGACCGATGCCGACGACCGTACTCATACCCTTCGAAACCAAGGTCCTAAGCGCGACGCCTGACGCGACGGCGCCGGACGGAACCGCCGTGCGCCTGCTGTTGAGCCTTCTCGGCGGCAGCGTGGCGCATTTCGAATTGCCGGCCGGCGCCGTCTCGCATGCCGTGACCCATCGAACCGTTGAGGAAATCTGGTTTATCGTGAGCGGGCGGGGCAGCATCTGGCGTCGGCAGGAAGGTTTGGAGCGACAGGAAGGTTTGGAGCGAATCGAGTCGCTGAGCCCCGGCGCGTCGCTCACCATCCCGCTCGGAACGTCGTTTCAGTTTCGCGCCGAGGCCGGCGCGCCGCTTTCTTTCGTCGCCATCACCATGCCTCCTTGGCCCGGCCAAGGCGAGGCTGTCCCCGTCCACGGTCCGTGGAGGCCGACGGTCGCCGCCGGCCCCACCTGAAGCGCGCCCTTGCGCCGACGCTCCCTCGCTGCTAGCCCACTGTCGCGGACGCCGCCGGTTTAGCTCAGCTGGTAGAGCAACGGTTTTGTAAACAGTTTTTGGCCTGTCTCGTGGTGTCTCATAGCGTCTCAAAAATTCAGATTTCCTTTTTCTTTTCAGATTGAACCAGCGTATGGTGTCTCACCGCGCCTCACCGCAGTCCGCATCAAACTGGTGCCTAGTTCGTGCCTAATTTGAATCTCACCGACCTGAGCATCCGTTCACTCAAAGCGGAACGTCAGCAGGATTTTTGGGACACGAAGACCCCTGCCTTCGGCGTCCGAGTCGGCCCGCGCTCCAAGACTTTCATCGGTAAAATCGGCAACGCGCGACGCTTCATCGGCTCTTACCCAGACATGAGCTTGCAAGACGCTCGCCGGCGCTTCCTGGCGCTTAAATCAGAGAAGCCATCCTCAAAGACCCGCACGACCTTCCACCAGGCATACAACGCCTTCAAGGAACTCCACATCTCGCAGAAGCGGCCCCGTACGCAAAAGGACTATCTCCGCGTCCTCGACGTTCACTACCTGCCCGTCCTGCGCTCCATGTACCTTGAGGATATCGAGCACAGAGACATCGCTTCGATCACCGACGCACTTATCGACACGCCGAGCGAGCGTTCGCACGCCATCGGCGTCGGACGTACCTTTTTCAAATTCTGTCTGCGCCGACGCTATATATCTATAAGTCCGCTCGACGGCGTTCAGCAGCCGAAGGCCATTGCCCGCGATCGAGTGCTCAGCGATGGAGAGTTGCGCACTATCTGGCACGCCACGGGGGATGGTAAAATATTCAGCACCATCGTCCGCCTCCTCATCCTCACCGGACAGCGAGTCGGCGAGGTCTCGAAAATTCAACACTCATGGATCAATCGCACACAGAACACGTCAAGCATTGTCTTTCCTGCCAGCGTGACGAAGAACGGGCGCGAGCATCATTTTCCCGCCTCATCGACGGTCTTAGCGCTCGTACAATCGCTCAAGCCCTTCAACGGGTTCTCAAAGAGCAAATCAGCTCTCGATAAAAAGCTCGGTCCCGATTTCAAACCGTGGACACTTCACGACCTACGCCGGACATTCGCCACCAACATGGCGCGCCTTGGCGTGAGGCTCGAAGTGACCGAAAAGCTCCTCAATCACGTGAGCGGATCGCTTGGCGGTATCGTCGGCGTCTATCAGCGTCACAATTTTGAACCTGAGATGCGCGAAGCCATCGAAAAATACGACAAATGGCTTGACGGCATTTTCAACAAATCCCAACCTACGGACGCTGTCAGCGGTTAGCTGGACGCGTGCACGCTCCAAATTCGGAGTGATGCACATGTTCAATGTGAAACCCTTGGTAGTAGACTGGAATGGTCTAAAGAGGATGGGCTGGCCCTACTGCCGTGCTCACACATATCGGTTGATGGAGCCGATGATTCGCGACCCCAAACAGCGCGTCAAACGCGGCCAGGAGCCTCGGATGATTCCGAACCCCGACCCGTTCCCGCGGTGTGGCAAGCTCACGAGCCACCGGAACGGTCATCCGATGTGGCGTGTCGCGGAAGTGCTCGCCTACTTCGAGGCCCACGGTCTCGCCGTCTACAAAGACTGGCATAACTCCTAAAACGGAGGGGCCGGCGGCTTCCAACCCGCCGGCCTATTTCAGGGAAGCAAATTTCGCATGTTCTTTGGACCTAACAAATGTCCGACGTGCGGCGCATTACCTGACCGACGAGAGGTACATTCCGAATATAACGTCAAACTTCGCGATATGGGATGGGTTGTTTCCCATACACCCAAGTTAGCTTTTTGCTCCGAAAGATGTTTTGACGCTCAAATCAGCGGACGCGTGAAAAAGTATCTTACAAATTTTTCAGACAATCTTCAGGAATTGGAGCGATTAAAGGCCGCGCTGAAACAACGACAGCGCGATCGAGATCGTAAGTACGAGGAAATCACTCGAGATTTAGAAGAAGCTTCCCCAGCCCTTTATGATTTTCTTCAAAAAACCTGGAACGGTCTCGCTGTGGGGTTCGATCGTGATATAAAATGGTACGAAGAGACCATCGAAAACCTTGATATCCATCAGGGAGTCGATGAAAAGATCGATAAAGAAAAAGCCATCGAAGCTGCGAGTCGCGAGTTCATTAACGATTGGAAAATAGGCGATGAAAAATGGCAGAACGCCAACATCCAGCCACCTCCAGTCCTTCCCGTGATGCCCGAAATCCCCGAAGAAGCGTGGTACGGTCACTGCCTGCTTTTAGCTCAGACCCGTTTCGGGAAAACGAACGTCATTCGATGGCGATTGAACAATCTCGCCAGTCAGATTGAAGAAGGGAAAGCCTCTGTTGTTCTGATGGAGCCAAAAGGCGTCCTAACTAAGGAACTTCTACATACCAAATGGGCCTATGACTTCCAAAACTTCATAGCTATTCTCGATCCAATCGATACCAAAGCATCTGTCAACATTTTCGATAAAGGCGACGGTTCTGACTATGCAATCCAGCAGACAATCGCTCGCGTAGCCCGAGTGTTGAATACCATCACCACCACACTGACTCCCTTCCAAAACGACACTCTGATGTACGCCCTTCGCGCCATGTTTTGTATGGATGAGCCCGGCTCTATGCGTTTGCTTACGGGGATATTACGACGAGGGATTAAAGGACTCAACCTCCGTAACCTTCCTTATTCCGTCGAGGAGTTTTTCACTCACGACTTCAAGCCTGATGGTTCATCACAGCAGGTCGTTTCCCGTCTCAATGGCCTTGTCGCCAATCCCGTGATGGAGGCTCTTTTTGCTGCCGACCATACCACATTCGATATGTTCAAGGAGATTCAGGCCGGCAAACTCATTGTTATAAATGCCGGCGCAGCCGACAACACCTACGCCCGATTTTGGATTGAACAAGTCGAGAGCTGCATCGCCAAGCGTTTCGCAATTCCCTTTGAAAAACGCATCCCCACAACCTTCATCCTTGACGAAGCGCAGACATGGATTTCAGACGACCTCCATTTCGCCTCGATATTGGATAAGGCCGCAGAAGCCCGAATCGGCATGCTCATCGCCCTGCATCATATGGAGCAGATTAAAGACACTCAAGTACGCGGCTCAATCTACACGAATACGCTTTTGAAATTCACCGCCAAAACCAACAGCGACATCAATGCGCTCTGCCGGAGCATGGGCAAGACAGAACCATCGTTCATTACCACACTACCGCAATATGAGTTTGCCTACTTCGGCCCTGGTATGGAGAGTGCGATCAAGGTCAAATTTCCACTCAAGGATTTTAATACCTTTCCACAAATGACCGAGCAGCAGTACCAAATTACCCGAGAGCGGAATCGGAAAAAGTACACCTATGTGCGACAGACGACGCCGCAGGCGCGCCACCCGCCGCCGGTTGACATGGCGGCTCTCGAAAGGGCGATAGCCAAACCCGTTCCAACACCTGCACCGCCGCCGCAGCCGCCGTCGAAATCCGTCGCGCCCTCCCAAAAGCCGGACCATCCCACTGCCGCGACTGACTGGTGATACAATTGCTCTAACGCGCGTCTCATGGCGAACGTAGAAACTCGCCCACACGCCGCGCTATCAGCGAGTGTATGGATGCAACCGCAACCAAAAGAAATGCCGACCGCTTCGCCGACGAAGACCTTCTCAACGCGCGCGGCCGTCCCACGATTGCCAACATAGATAATCCGAGGCTCCTTGCGATCCTCGAATTTTTGAGCATCCATCGCTACGCCACCTTCGACGACCTCATCGCGCATCTCGGTGGCGATCCCACTTCGCTCCGCCGACTCATCCAGGTCGCCAAATCTCGCTCGAACCGCCTGCTACACATTCCCGACCAGATCAGCCAGCAGCACAACGTCAGCAAGAAAGTCGTCTACGAGCTCGGCGCGCGCGGCGTTCAGATCCTCAAAGAGCGCGGACACCGTATCCTCGAGCGGCCAGTCTCAAACTTCGATCATGCCACGCTGGCGGCACATGCGACCGCTTCGATCCAAACCGGCATCGACGCCCAACCGAACGCCAGCCTCATCACCTGGGACCAAATCAAGCAGCGAAAGAAAACACCCGCAACCGACGCCTCAAGTCCGTTCGACATTCCCTATCAATCCGTAGATGGCCCGCGCCACGTCCGTGCCGACTCACCGATTTTCGGCATCAAACTCGATCTCGGCACGCACAGCCTCTACCGCTTTTTTCCGGGCATCGAAGCAGACAACGCGACGAAAAGCGACCGGCTCATCGCGGAGCAACTTAGCGCCTATCTCGCTATCGAACGCGACCGTATCCCAGAGACCTATTACGCCTTCCCTCCCAAATCTTGGTACGTCCCCTTCCTCGTAAGGAACGCGCATCAAGCCGATCGCGTGAAGTGGATGATTGAAATCCTCAACCGTCTCACGAACGGCGCAGGATCAAAGACAATCTTGTTCATGCGCTACAACCCGGACGGGAAGCCCGGCTATCTATTTACGGAGCCGTGGTGGAGAGCGGGATACGAACCTGTGTACCTAAATAAATAGGAGCCGAGTTTCGTCGGCCCCTATGGGTCATTGCGCCAGGAATCGTTCGGCGCGTTCGAGCGCTTTCATCGCGCAGACGACATCGGCGTGGAACATCGTCTCCGTATTTTTCCAGTCGCCGCTGTCGTCCCGATAGGACTTTTGCAGCGTCACGCTGTAGCCGTTGTCATTTTTCCACACCGACGCAGTAACCGCGCCGACACGAAACTTCTTCACCGGAACAACCGGCTCATCAACTACCGACATAGCACTCTCCTCTGCTTGTGCTGGTATAATAGTACCAGACCATATAGGAGTAGACCAATGCCCCAGTTAGACTTCGCCGACATCAAAAGCCGCGTCTCAATCGAACGCGTCGCAACCGAAATGCTCAAATTAGAACTGTCGGGTAAGGGCGACCAGCTTCGTGGGCCATGTCCCATCACGAACAATGCTGACCCGCGCGCCTTCGTCATCACAATCTCGAAGCAAGCGTTTTATTCCTTCAAGGCCAAGAAGGGAGGCGACGCCCTCACACTCGTCGCTATGGTGAATAACACCGATGTTCGAAAAGCAGCCGAAGCAATCGTCTCATATTTCGGCCTTTCCCTGCGGGGCTCCAACTCTTCCAGCCCCCCTAGCCCGCCTGCAGGAGGCAAGTGGAAAGTCTTCGACGCCGATGCTTTTGCGGAAGCGTTGGCTTTCACGGACGAGGTGAAGGCGCTCAACATCACGCCGGAGCAGGCCAAGCAGCTTGGGATCGGGATGCATCGCGGCAAGCTCTATATCGCCATGCGCTACGAGTCCGGCATCATCGCCGGCTTCGTTTATTCCGAGGGCGGCAAGCTGGTCCTGCCAAAGAACCTGTTACCCGACCTGGCGGACAATATCGTTCCTTTGCGCGCTTGAGGCTCCTTTCGGGAGCCTCTTTCTTTCGTATAGCGTCTCATAGCAAACGGTGATTAGCAGATTCGAGCCATGGTACTTTGTGCCATGGACAACTACGTCAAACAAATTGTTTGGGCGCGGCACAAGAACGACGAGCTGCGCACCACCTTTCGTGGCGGCACTATCACCGTATCCGAAACCATCCGCGAGCTTGGGGAAACGGTAGTCGCTCAATCATTCGCAGAGATGGCGCTCAACACACGCTTTAGCGACAGCGATCACAGCTCCGGTTGGTTCCTGTTCTGCTCGCGCATCTTCCGCTGGGAAATCACCAGAGAAGGGAACAAGAGGAGCCTATATCTCTATGTCTAAGAAGCCTCGCCTCTATCACCATTACGCCTGCCGGAGTTGCGGCAAAGAATGGATTTCAATTCCCTATAAGGTCGATTGGCTCGTCGAAAAGATATTCAGTCCCAAAAGAGGCGAGATATGCCCGAACTGCAATAGGTTTTGCACCAACTACTGGGAAGCATGGCGTACTGATTGAGGTATAATAATACGGGTGTTCTCTGACAAGGGAGGAATCCGTGATCTTCAAATGCGACAACCCGGATTGTGCACGGCAGTACATCCCGAAAGGACAATTGCTGAAAGACCCGCGCTTTCGGAGCAAGCACTTTTGTTCGGCGATTTGCCGCTCCGAGTATGCGGAGACGGTCAAGGACTATAAGAGCCGCAGAAACGGCCACGACTACATCGGTCAGTTCCTCGAATGATGGAGGTTTCAATGCTCAAACATCCGCTTCTAACGGGAGCGGCCATGATAGTTGGCACGCTCGCAATCATCTACGGCGCGAACAAGGCTCATGCAGAGCCGGCCGTCGGACGCTACACGCAGCCGATGTTCGGAATCCTCTGCGATGCAAAGTCCCAAGTCCAATCTATCTTCGACGGCACTAAGTCCAACGACGGCAAGGACGCCGCCGAAGTCGAACTGGCGTGGAACCACACCATCGACGCCGACGGCGACCCGACCTGTGGCTTCGTACACACCACGGAAGCCACTATCGTCTCTGTCGAGGACAAGGGCGAAGGCCAGCTCCCGAATGGCGACACGGCGCACTTCTGGTTCGTCGAGATTCAAGGGTTGGAGGGCCACCCAAACGGCTGGCTCCTCGACTACGAGAAGCTCTCTCCGAGCATCTGACGTTCTTTTGAGACGTACAATTTATTTTGTACGCCTCAACTTTTTGATATAGGTGATTCGCCAAAAGGAGATTTTTAATGGCAAAAGAAAGCGTACTTGATCAGCTCAAAGCGCTCGACGAGCAGCGATCCAAACTCCTCGATTCGGCAAAAGCAGAGGCGCTTGAGAAAGCCCGCGAAGCCATCGAGGAGCTGAATGAGCTAGGCTTCCACTACCGGCTTACGGAAGGTGCGGCGACCCGCGCACCCCGGACAAGCGGGGAAGCACCGAAGCGCACGGCGAAAGACGTGGCCTGCCCCATATGCGGGTTCAAGACCAACCCGTTACATGACCGTCGGTCACATCGTACGCAACAGCCGAAGAAGCCGTTTACGGACACCGAGCTCAAAGAACGGCACTTGGTCAAAGCCTAATAACATTTACCGCATGTTATAATCTCCCTTGGAACTCCAACCAAGGGAGATGTTCTATGTCACTGATACTGCATACAGGCGGCAAGCCTGTTTCGTACGACGAACTGCGCGCTGTCTCTACGCCGGCCGCGACCGAAACCCACATCCCACTGCCTCATCACGAGCTGGTGGAGATGGTCAGGTTCACTCTCAACTATCACGGCCATGAAGTCGTCGAGGAGCATCACGCTACCGCTCACGACGGCATGCGCTATTTCGGAATGATGACGCTGCGCAGTCCCTACGGGGACTACGGCGATATCGTCGGCCTGCGCAACAGCAACGATCGCAGTTTTCCGATCGGCCTCGCGTTCGGCTCGCGCGTCTTCGTCTGCGACAATTTAGCCTTCTCCGGCGACCACGTCATCAAGCGCAAGCACACGGCGAGATCCAAGCGGGAACTCCCGTCGCTTCTCTCCGAGATCGTTGTTCCGCTCGCGGCGCAACGAATCGCCCAGAACGAGAAGCTGCTTTCCTATCGGAACAGCGCGCTCGATGACGACATGGTCGATATGGGCATCATGAAGCTCTATCGGAAGAAAGTGATCGGCGTCCAGGCGATCGGCAATATCTTGAACGCCTATGAAACACCTCCTCACGATTGGGGCGACCGCACGGTATGGCGATTGTTCAACGCTGCTACGCTCACACTCGCCGGCAAGGTGGCGGAAGATCCGAAGCTCACCGAAGGCGTCCACGAAGTCATGGACGAACTTTCCGAACTGGCGATCCAGATCGAGTAGGAGGGTGAAATGGACGACATCTTCACCCGCACTGGCAATCGCAAGCGCGTCTACGCTCTCGCGGGCTTCACGGTCCGCTGTAACGTCCAGGGATGGTTCTTCAGGCGCACCGACTACGACGACGATTGGCGCGGCCCGTATGCGAGCGAAACAAGCGTCTGTTTGATGATCGCTCGCGCGCTCAAAAAGGAGCTGCTCAAGAGAGATGGCTTGCCAAACTAGCCCGCTTAATTGCGGGCTTTTCTTTTGGTACAATGCCTATGCAATATGAAGCGTGGCGGATATCTCAATCGCAGAACCCCGCTCGCGATCAGCGGCCATTCAGAAACGAGTGAAGTTAAAAAGGAAATCCAGGCGGTCGCCCGTGAGATCGTTATCATTCGGGATGGTGGGTGCATTTTGAGAAACATCCACTATCGTGACTTCCCGGAGTGTGGCGGCTATCGCAACGACGGTGAATTGATCCTCCAGGCAGATCACCTCGTCACGCGCGCGAACAACGCGACCTTCGCGGACACTCGCCTCATTGTCTGTGTTTGCAAAGCTCATCACGCATGGAAGTCGCTTGGCAGCAATGCGCGCAAGAAAGAGTACGACGAGCTTGTGCGAACCCTTCTCCCATCCGATCGCGTCGCTCTCTGGGATGCGTGCGAGCGCGATAGCTGGAAACCCAACAGGGGAGCTGCCTTCAATTGGACCGTAACTCTCGCAGCACTAAAGCAGGAATTGCGGGAAATCCAGCGCGATTCATCTCACGCAGCTTAGCAAAAGAACGAGGCGATTAAGCTCTCGTTATTTGTCCATTCTTACGATTTCTGAAGTATTTATTGAAGTTAGCGTTGCTCTTTGCTTATCGTCCTTCCGGGGTAGCTCCCCGATGAAAGGACACGTGTCATGAAAAGACTACTGGCAATTCTCTTAATGCTCCCGCTTCCCGCCTACGCCGCAGGCCCACAGAAGATATGCTTCGACAACGGCGGCGTCGCTGACTTCCAGCCGGGCGGAAGCTACGTGTATGACGGTCGTGACGGTCACTACACCGGCAAATGGAAATCGCTTGGGAAAAATAAATACCAGACCAACTTCGACAACGGTAACTCGCGGATCGACACTTACGAAGATAAAGGCGGCGGGAATGTCATAGACCACGCACCAAAGGGTGATTTCCCCGGCCACGCGTGCTAATATGTAGGGAGCGGCTCTGCAATTTAGGGCCGCTCCACTCTCAAGGAATATGCATCTTCCTTTTGTCGCTCCACTTTTCACACTTCGAGGCATCGAAGATTGGGCTGTGATCCATAAACCGTCTCAGATCGAAATGAACGATCGGCAGTACGCCCACTTCGCAAACCTCAACGGCATGAACATCAAGACCGTCAAGGGTATCCCTATTATTTTCTCCGATGCGCCGCCCGAAGACATTAGCAGACAGCTCGGCCGCGTTTGAAAATATGGACGACGACGTATTCCTTCCGTCCGACCTCGACCCCGCCAAGCTCTTACCGCGCACCGTCCAATTCGAACCTGACAATCCGAACGCCGTCAGACTCCCGAAACGCTACTTTCGCGGGGATTACGTTGTCCCCAATCCCGAAAATAGCGAGCTTTCATCGGACGATTGATGCTATAATGCATACATTACCCGTAAAGTTTTTGAACGTAGTGCCTTTTTTACGGGGGGCACTACGTTCAGTATTCCAATCTATGACACACGATCAGCCAGATGCCTTCGACGAGCTTGTCAAAACGATAGCGTTCAAAACGCCGGGACCTTACCCCGTCAAGTATTTTGCCTTGAACGAAGACGAGCTGGCTCTTTATTTCACCCCAACCCGCGTCGACAGCCCCGGCGTCATTGTTCTCCACCGCGACGGCACATATCGGTACGACCCGAACCTGCCCGAGCGCGATCCAATGGTAGTAGCCAAACGTCGCGTATGACCTTCACCAAAGCTGAGCAGGACAAGTACCGCAAAGCCTTCATCGAGGAGTGCCGTCAAAAAGCCTGGGGAGCCCACTGCCACGCTGACTGGATCAGCAAGGGCATGGACCAGCTCGCGGCCGAGATTGATAAGCGCCAGAAGGAGGATGCCGAGCTCGAAGCCGCCATCAAAGCGGCCGAAGTTGCCGTCGACTTCCACACCGTCGAGAACCGCAACAAGCGCAAGGCGATGCAGGAGCGCCGCAACCAGCTCGGCAAAGAGATTGGAATGCTCGGCCAGAACCTCAACCGCGGCCAGCAGTCCCTACAGGGCCTCTACCAGAGCATCGAGAGCAATCTCGAGCTGGCGAAGCATGCGGAGGGGTGGAGTTGGAAGGAGGCAGAAAAAAAGGAGTGATATTGACGAGACGACCATCACGTCTAGTCTTTGCAAATCTCCATCTTTTCAAGTTTCTGACGTTGTTCGGGAGCGACGCTAGCTGCCAAATATTGGCCACCGCCTCCTTTGTCTTTCTTCAGTCCTCGTGTCATTGCGGGAAAGGTAACAAACATCGGGTCGTTGAATGTTCTGCCATCTTCACTGTGATAGGTTACGCACAAGACCAATACATCCAGAAATTTGCTCATGTCGAGATGCGGACTCGCGCTAATTTCCCCCTGCCGGATGATGGGGTTACTATTATCCAGTGTCTGCATCAGTACGATATTGCCGCTAGTGAGATCGACGGTTTTTCTCTCGATGTGGTAATCGTACGCTGATCGCGTTCCAACGTTTCGCATTCCCAGGTTCAAAATACCGTCATCGTATGGGTCGACCATATCCATGCGATTAAAAAGCATTTCCGGCCGGATAGCATTCTGTTGTAACGAAAGATTTTTATAGGCCAGGACTGCGGATGTAATACTAACGACTAAGATAAGAACCCAGGCGTACGGAGAGAACGCCTTTAGAAAGCTCACAAACGCTTTCCACCAGACTGTCGTTCTTGTGAACCCATCGCGCCAGCACATGATATGATTGTCCCAAACGCCCGTTCACGCTATGGCGCATTCATCGACATACGAAGTCAGAGTCAGACGCGAAATCCGCGACGCGCTTGCGATTGATCCCATCGCCACTATCCCCGAACTCACGCAGCGCCTCAACGAACGCCTCAACCACTCCTTCGACCCGCGCTACATCAAGAAGCTCACCGACAAAGTCACCCGCCAGCTCGTCATCGAGAGCGACCGCCTACGCATCGAGGACCGCATGCGCGTCACGCGTGAAAACTACCGCATCTCTCGCGAAGCTCTATTACAGATAATCCATTCGCACACACCCGCGCGCGATCGCGTCGAAGCAGCCAAAGCGCTCGTCATGCTCGACCTGGCGCTCTTCAAAGCTGAGCTGGAGACTGGCATGTTTAAAAAGCCGGTTGAAGAGCTCGCCCGCGAAATACACTACGACCCGCTTCCCGACGACGTGCGCACCGTTATTATTGCGGCGTGGACGCGCGGGGGGCTGTTGCCGAGGGCGACGGTGGAGCAGATGGTGCCACTCCCAGCGGCCAGTTCTGCAATCTCTTGATATGGCTGCTATTCGTGGTACCGTCTGGCCATTACATGGGGAGGCCCAAATGTGGTGCTTGCGGTATGCGCTTTCGGCGGCGATGACACTATTTGCGCCCTGTTTGGCATCGGCGGGATCGGTGAATGTTCCTAATCTAATCGGTCAGGACGTGAGCCTTTTGTCTAGCCCACTCGGGACGCTCAAAATAAGTGTTGCGGGTGGCTTCAGTTCCGGCATAAATTATTACGTTCCGTGTCCGGGTGGTTGTTGTACACAATTCCAGGTTCCAATAATTTACAAACAGCTACCGACAGCTCAGACCGCAGTTTCAGACGGCTCAACGATCCAGGTATGGACTTACCAGAAGAAAACCTACATCGACTACAAGGCTGTGAATCGGGCATGTAAATGTCGCTCTTATCCGAGTGGCCCAGCCTGTATACCGTTGTAGAAAGAGCCAATTATGTCTATGTTAGCCTAGAGTGTGCGCCTTCGCGGCTTGCGGGGCGCACGTTTGAGCGAAACGGCTATTATTGATTACTCGCGTTCGGCAATTCCAGCGCCTGCTCATGAAGGAACTTGATTGCGTCGCGGATGATGAAATGAAGGTTGTGAAGGTCAAGACCTCCCTCACCTATCATGGACGTGTTGAACCCTTCTCTTCCGAGCGCCCCCTTTCCAAACACGAGTGAGGAGAGCGGGATACGGCCTGATTTGACAGGCTCCTTCTCGGCATCACTCACGACGTGTTTGAACTTGTGAGCAACCATGTCGACTATGCGGAACTCGAATGACTTTTCGCGCCACTCCTTTCTCAAGTTGCCTGGATTCTTGGGATAAGTGACGCGGTCAATGCAATGATAGACTGCGACACAAGCCAAATACGCATGCCTCGCTGAGTAGGGGTTTTGTTGGAAATCGCGGAACGCGGGCTCCGCAACATCTCGTAGATACCGTTGAAGAGCATTCATGATCGCCATTGCCCGCGTGCTACAGTTACCACAAATGTATGCAAGCGGAGCTATCCTCGCAGCTTGAGCGTCTCGTCGACGACCCCGAAATCCGCCGCGCAGCGGCCAAGACCCTTAAGGGCTTCTGTCTTACCTACCTGCCCCACCACTTCCCGCTCGATCTCCCCGATTATTTCGACGAGCTGACCGACGCGCTTCAGGACTTCGACCTAAAGCGGCTTGAGGTTATCGGTTTTCGCGGCTGCGCCAAGAGCACCACCGCATCGCTCGCGCTCGTGCTCTACGCAGCGCTCGAATTTCCCCACCTCTACCCATTCATTATCATGCTGGCCGACACGACCACGCAGGCCGGCATTAACATGGCCGCGGTCCAATACGAGTTGCGCGAGAACGAGCTTATCAAGCGCGACTACGGCCATCTGAGATATCGCAAGATCGACGATCTTCGACCCGAACCAACGTTGGAAAGCGAAGAAGATTGGCAAAAGACGAACTGCGTCCTCGACAACGGCGTCCGCATTTTGGCGCGCTCGCGTGGTCAGAAGACTCGCGGCCTCAAACATCGCCAACACCGGCCGAAGCTCATCGTCGGTGACGATGTTGAGGGCCTCGATTGGGTCCGTACCCAGGAGAACCGCGACAAGAGCGACCGATGGTTCCGCGGCGACGTGTTGCCCTCGGTAGACGAAGACGGCCGCGTCATTGTCATCGGCAACTGGCTGCACACCGATGGCTTGATGGCCCGGCTCAAGAACACCGGGATCTTCAAAGTGCTGGAGTTCTCGCTTTTACGCGAAGGCGACGGCACCGAGATCGAGCGCTGCACCTGGCGAGCGAAGTACCCGACACAGGAAGCGATCGACCGCAAACGCGACGAGCTCGGAGACATCGGCTTCCGCCGCGAGATGCTTTTGCAGGTCGTTCCCGAAGAAGGCCAGGACGTTCTCGCAAGCGACATCCACTATTACGACGATCCGCCATTCGATGACGGCAACCACCTGGCTCACGGCGTCGACCTCGCAATCAGCACGAAAGAAAGCGCCGACTACACGGCGATCGTGAGCGGGGAAGTGACGTGGCCCAACGGCAACATCGAAATCTATATCCAGCCTAATCCCATCATCCGCCGCATGACGTTCAACGACACGATGGAGGCGCTCGACAACGTTCGCAAATCAAGCGTGATGAGCAGCGAGTTTTTCGTTGAGGCAGTCGCCTACCAGCAAGCCGCGATCGAGGAGATGGAGCGCCGCGCCTTCAGCGTTGAAGCAATGCATCCCATGAAGGACAAGCGCGCACGTCTGCGCGTGGCAGCCCGGTACATCAAGACCGGCGTCGTTAAGTTCCCGCGTCACGGATGCGAGCAGCTACTCACGCAGCTTTTGGGGTTTGGGGCGGAGAAGCATGATGACGGAGTCGACGCACTTGTCTACTTGATTTTGGGGCTTGTTGGCGAAGGCATATCCCCACAAGAGATACGTTACGTCTAGCGCACAGGTGCTAGAATTATTGCACCTCTATGCCCGAAGCTTTTCGACGCATTTTTTCTCTCAACACCAAGGATACCGCTCCCGTCAATTCCTACGAAGGCTTCCAATCAAACGGCGCTGTCATTCTCCGCGACCGGCGCGGCACCGTCAAAGCTGAAATACCCGAGGTAAGCGAAAAGGCATTCGGCGACGATCCGCTCGCCATCTACAAGCCCACCGGCGCTAAGGCCATCAGTCCTGCAAAGGCGATGGCCAACTTCAACGGTTGGACGTTCGCCGCAGTCAACGCCATTGCGTCCGAAGTCGCCAATATCCAGTTTCGTCTCTACCAAGTCACCGGCGACGACCACGAGGAACAGGACGACCACCCGCTCATCACGCTCCTTGACGGCGTAAACGAGCACATGACCGGCATCGAGCTCAAGTACACCATGATGGCGCACTTGGAGCTCACCGGGAACAGCTATTGGCTCTTAGACGGCGTCAAGGACGACCGCACACCGCCGCGCGCCATCTACCCACTCGACCCTGGCCGTGTCCGCTTGCACCTCGATAAGTCTTCCTACCCCTACAAGCTCTCGCACTACACCTTTACGGTCGACAACAAAGTCTTCCGCTACGAGCCCTATCAAATCCTCCATATCAAATATCCCGACCCGAGCGATCCATTCGTCGGCATTGGCATCCCGCAGACGATTCCCTCGTGGATCGACAGCGACAACTACGCGATGGAATACAATCGCAAGTTTTTCATCAACGGCGCGCAAGTCGGCATGTACATCCAGACGGAGACGAACGTCGAGGGAAACATCGATCGCATCCGAAAGGGCTTCGGCAACCGGCATGAAGGCGTCGAGAACGCACACAAGATACCCGTCCTGCCCAAAGGCGCGAAGCTCGAGCACACCGGCGTCACGCAGAAGGACATGGACTTCAACAACCTCATGGAAGCCACGCGCGACCGCATCCTCGCAGCCTTCCGCGTTTCAAAGACCATTCTCGGCACCGCAGAGAGCGACACCAACCGCGCGACCGCAGAGACGGCCGATTACGTGTTCAGCAAGCGCACCATCAAGCCGAAGATGCTCCTCATCATCTCGTTCCTCAACGAGTTCCTTGTGCCTCGCTATGGTGACGATCTCTACCTCACCTTCATCGACCCGACGCCGGAGGACAAAGCCGCGCGCACGACTGAAATGACCGCGGCGGCCGGCGCAGGCGTGCCGCTCATGACGCAGAACGAGGCGCGCAAGAATTATCTCGGCCTTGGTCCTGTTCAAGGCGGTGAGACATTGCTCAAACCAGCCAGCCTTGAACCCGTTGGCACGACCGATGAGCTCGAAGGAGAAGATCAGACCCCACAGCTCGCTAAGTCAAAGACCGCCGAAGGATGGGATGCAAGAGCCGTCCGCATCCGCACGGGCGGCAAGAGCGCCAACAGCGGCACGGCAGAAATGCGCCGCGCACTGACTGAAGCGTTCAAGAAGCAGCTCGATAAAGCGCCGGAGTACCAGTCCAAGAGCGTCACCGACCTCACCCACGCCGAGTACATGGAGCATTGGAAGCGCTTCGACGCGCGCAGCATGGAAGCGTACCAGGAGCTTCTTCGTATCTTCCACGGCATCAACGCCAAACAGAAACGCGAAGTGCTCGAGAACCTGCCCGAAGCGACCGGCGTCACCAAGGATGTCGGCGAGCTGTTTGATCCGAGGGAATGGATCGCCGTCACCGTCGACCTCACCACACCCGTTCTGCAACGTCTTACGAAAGACGAAGCCGCAGCCGCGTTCGCGATGATCGGCGCGCAGCACCAAGACATCCTCGCCGATGAGGCCACCGAAGCAGCGCTCGCCGACGGCATCTCGAAGATGGCGAAGAGCTACAACGAGACCACGCTCACGCAGCTCCAAAGCGTGCTCACCGAAAAGCTCACCCAGCCTGGCGGAACGAACCTGGGCGAACTCACCAACGCCGTGGATGGCGTCTACGACTTTGCCGACTCTCGACGAGCTGGCCTCATCGCCAAAACAGAGAGCTTTAGAGCCGCAAATTCCGCCAATCGCGCAGCATGGGCGCAGAGCGGCGTCGTCAAAAGCCTGAAATGGTACACGGCCGAAGATGACCGCGTTTGCCCGGAGTGCCAGGACCTCGACGGCAAAGTCGTCAGCATCGACGACACGTTCTTCACTGACGATTACAGCGATGGCAGCACGCCGCCGCTCCATCCGGATTGCCGCTGCTATATCCGTCCGTGGGATGTCTCAACCGAATAGCCGACTATCCACACTTATGCGGACAGCGCTTTCTCACTGAATGTTACAATAATCTCATCTCTCTATGACGAGCACCCTAGTCCAACAGAAAAACGTCTCCGCAGCATCCGCCTACACCGAATATAGTTTCATCATTCCCGCCCGCGCCAAAGAGGTCACTTTGAACCTGCGCTCCGGCAACCAACCTGTCTATTGGTATCTCGTAACCACCAACGGCTCGACTCCGGGTAGTTCAAGCAACCTCCCGCAGTCTCCGAACACCTACAACACGATCCCCGCTGGCGCGAGCCGGACCATGAACGGGATGCTCGACGCCCAGACTATCTATTTTCAAACCCCCGGAGCCAGTCAGGTTCTTGAGGTTGATTATTATGTCGATTCGTAAAGCACTATTTGTTGCGTCAGCAGTAGCTTTGACGGCCCTTCCGTCCATCGCATCGGCATTTTCCTCGTCAATCGGGTACTCGCCTTTCTCGACCATATCTGGCACTACAATCACGCCGCAAAACGGCTTGAGCTTTGCGACTACCACGTCAGCGCTCTATGTCGATGTTAATCGTTCTGATTCGTATACTCCCAACGGATCGATTCTCAATCCATACAAAAGCCTGAGTTCAGCAATAGCAAATGAGTGGCCGGGAGCGACCGCATTCTCCTACAACTTGGCAGGTGGCCTCGATGTTGAAGCCTCTCCTCTGACATTTCCCACCGTACCGTTCACCCTCATAGGCAATGAATCGACCCTCGCGGACGTCGGCGGTTGCGTCACTATGCAGAGTGCATTCGATATCTACGATTACACCATATCAGCGCCTTGTGTCTTAGAGACCGATCCGTCAAATACTTCTGTTCATCAATTCACCAACGGCGTCATATCAAGCAGCCTCGTGCTTGATGGCATTTCAACTCTACAAGGAGAAATCGTCACTGGCGGTAGTGGTCTTGTTATAGGTCCTGGTACTCTGAGCAATGTGTCTGGCTCTCTTTCTTATGAACCCATATTTGCCAACGCGGGCCAGCTCAACCTCATTGACGGAGAAGTTTCCACAACCAGCAACACATATGCCGCCATCAATGCGACTTCGACTTATTCTGCCGCCTCGATTAATGCGAGCAACGTGTGGAACTTCGGCAGCGGCGGAGGAATCAATATCAATAATGGGGCTACTTCGACACTTAATGACGTGCTTGATAGTTATATAAGGACCGCACAAGGCTCTCCGTCGGTCACCGCTGGGAACGCCGCTACTGTCTTTTGCGGAAACATGAATCTCACTGCAACCGGTACTCTGGCCGCTAATCCCACAGGCACAAATTGGTTCCCTTGCGAATCCGAATACGAAATCGTGCTCAGCAAATTCGGAACAGGCACCACCACCCCTGCTGCTGACTTCACCGCGCAAGCAAGCTCGACCAACGCGACGACCACCGTCGAACTCGGAAAGTCCGGCCAGACGAAGGGTACGTGCATCAAGATGTATCGAACCGACGGTAGTGCGATCTATGCCTATGTAATGGCCGGAGCGACGACATTCACGCTCTCCACAACTGCCAACGTGTGTTCACAAGTCGCTGGATTCTGATGCTATAATTTAAAAATAAATCTATGCCACTTTTCACTCGAACCATCGCAATCATCGCAGGAGTCATCGCAGTCCCCGTCTTTGGCTACTCCGTAATCGGCAGCTACTACAACACTCAGTCTGTCATCGACACGCACCTTGCCGAACTCGTCAACGGCACGAACACGTCTGTGGTCGTGTCGACCAACGCGCCCAACTGGTCGATCGGCACCCCACTCGCCACTCCAATCTTGAATACCGCCGCGACCTCAACGGGCGGCTCGATGGCGTCAAGCACGACGGTTTATTTCGGTGTCTCCGCGCTGGACGGCACTGGCACGACCACCATGAGCAATATCCTGTCCGTCACGACGGATTCAGCAGCGTCCTTGCTTCCTGCCGAAGGCTTCGAATTGACGTGGCAAAACGTCATCGGGGCGACCGGGTATGCCATCTTTTTCGGATCCAGCCCGACCGCTCTCAATAACTACTTTTACGCGACCACGTCTGGCGCTTACTACATGGCCAGTAGCACCCTAAATGCGCTCACGGGCTCGTACACGAAGACCGACACGACCGCGTTCTCCGTCTTGTTCAATCCCTATGGTCCGGACTACATCTCGAACTCGACAACGACCGCCACCTCAACACCAGTAAACGGCAACAACGCGCTTCAGGTGAGCGGCAATTTCGCAGCCACATCGAACGGAACTACCACCGTCTGTAACGCTGCGAGCGCCGGATCGGTATTCTACAACCTCCAAAACAGCCACGAGTGGGGCTGCAACGGAACGGCGTGGACCAAAGTCTTTTGAACCAGATATCCACACATCAACCCACACTATCAATGTTATAATCCATGAATAACGTATGAACCTCGACCTCAAGATCACGGATGAAGTCGCAAAGGATATTCGAGCTCGTGTTAAGGCGTTCGATTTCAAAGCCATTGAGAAGATCAAGAAAGCGAAGGACGACAACGGTACCTTCGATGTCATCATCTCAACCGAAGACCTCGACCGTTCGGGCGAGATTGTCCGGCAGAATGGCTGGGAGATGACCAACTATAAGAACAACCCCATCGTCCTCTGGGGCCATGACTACTACTCGCTCCCCATCGGCGTTTGCCTTGAGACATACGAGACCGAATCCCACGGCGTTCCCGCGACCGGCGCGCGCGGCGTGTTCCTCTCGGCTGACATCAATCCCCTCGCCCAGCAAGTCCGCAAACTCTACGAGTTCGGCCTCAAGCAAGGCGAAGGCGTCTGATGCACCACTTCTGTCGGCTTCATTCCCAAGGAGTTCGACGAAAGCAATCAGCGAGTCATCACGCGCGCGGAGCTCTTGGAGTTCTCATTCGTTCCTGTCCCCGCAAATCAGGGAGTCGGCCCCGCGCGTGGTCGCTCGATCACCTTCGCCGAGGCGCGCGCGCTCGGCATCGACACTGTCGACCTCATCAACAAGGGCATGCACTTCTCGGAGACGCTCGGCTACGTCCCGAAGAACGTCAGCGACGAAAAGGCGTCCGAGAGCACCGCATGGAGCAAGCCATCACTCAAGGACTTCACCGACAAGGAATGGGGCGACCTTTCAGACACCGAAAAGAAGCACATCGCAGGACATTTCGCATGGGCAAAGAGCAATCCTGCGGAGAGCTTCGGCGACCTGAAACTGCCCCATCACGAGGCAAAGAGCGGCGCTGCCGTCTGGAACGGCGTCAAGGCCGCTATGGGTGCGCTCATGGGCGCGCGCGGCGGTGTGGACGTAGAAGACGACAAGAAGGCCGTCTACGACCATCTCGCAGCCCACTACAAGCAATTCGGCAAAGAGCCGCCGGAGTTTAAGACGCTCAAGGAAGCGCAGGCTGGCGACACGTGCACGACCGACGATGGCTCACCGGGCGTACTCACCACCGATCCGAAAGACCCCGATGGCGCGCTCGTCTGCATCGCGCAGGATCAAGACAAGAGCGCCAAGGCTGTCTCCCAGAAGGAGCTCATCAAGGCCGTCGGTGACGAGCACGAGCGCCATGATGATGAAGTCGACAAATGCATCGATGCTTTCCAAAAGGCGGTCGTTGAGGACCAGGGCGACCCCGAGGATGCCAACGACAAAAAGGCGAAAGACCCGAAAGCCGCCGACATGCGCGAGAACCTCAAAGACCTCCGTTCTACGCTCGCCGACGAACACAACATGCACCGCGCAAAATCCGTCGAGTGCTTCCGCTCATTCGATGCATCGAACGAAAAGGCATTTGACAAGAAGGCCTATCTCAAGGCGCTCCGCGATGAGCACGACGAATACGAGGCCAAGAACAACAAAGCGCTCGACGAGTTCGAAGAGAAGTGCATGAAGAGCGTCCAGGGTGAACCGGGCGAAGTCGATCAGCACACCGATTGGGTTTCTGGCAAGATCGATTCCAACCAGGCCGCGCACAAGAAGGCCGTCGTCAAGATTGCCAAAGCCATGTGCAAGGCTGCCTTCGGCGAGGAAGACCAGACCGACGAAAAGACGCTCGCCATCCTTGACGAGTTCGTTGGCCCTCACGTCGACCCGCTCATCCGCTCCGCTGTGCTCGCAAAGGCGGGCGCTCGGATTTCCGCTGCCACGAAAGAACGTCTGGGCGAGGCCCACCAACATTTGATAGCTGCAAAAGCCGTTCTCGAGAGCCTGCATCCAGGCCTCGCCGACGGAAACGAGGAGGAAAGCCGCAGCGACGACAGCAAAGCTGTCGACGATGGCTCTCGTGAAAATCGGTCGAGAACCCGCACAACCTCTCGCTCCGTAGACGCTGAATTACAGGCGTCTCTTCGGGCACGCGAGATCGTGGGCGGCATTGAAGCTAAGGCGCGCGAAGCGCTCGGACAGCTTAATGCCGACATTCGCGCCCAAAGCAAAAAGTAATTTTCATTCCAATATGGAATCAAAAGACTTCGCTGAAATCAAAGCGATGCACGTCACCGCGTTCGACGAGGTGATGAAGGAGAAGCTCATCCCGATTATCGGGTCAGAGGTCGCCTCCACCGTCCAAAAGACGGTCGCCACGCTCAAATTGCAGCGCGAGACATTCGGCCGCGATATGACCGGACTCGACAAGAGCCAGAAAGGTCTCTTTGTCGACACCGTTCGCGCTTCGGTCGGTTTTGCTGTCCGTGAAAAGGCCAATGAGGCTTTGATCGGCGAACAAGACAATCGTGGCGGTTACTTGGTCTCCCGCGAAATCGCCGATGCCATTATGCGCATCGCCGCTTCCGTGGGTACGATCATGAACCAGGCCGCGAAGTGGGACATGACGAGCGACGAGCTCGCTGTCCCGAACTACACCGGCGCGTTCCTCACGGGCGCGTACCTCGGCGTAGATGCTCCGGGACCGGTGACTGGTATCGCCTTCGGGCAAGCCCAGCTCATCGCCAAGAAGTGGCAGCTCGCGTTCGTGGTCGGAAACGACCTGCTCGCGGATGCCAACGTCGATGTCGCTGACTGGCTCCTCGCACTCGGTGGGGAAGCTCTTGCGAACATGATTGACTACCAGGGCTTCGTTGGCGGTGCCAACGGTGCCAGTGGCGGCGATCCGTTCCTCGGCATCCTCAACTACCCGACTTCGACCACGATCCAGCCGAACGATACGAACGTCAACAAGGTTTACCTTGGCGGCAGTTCGACATCCGGCTCGACCACATTCTCGAAATTCGCGGTCATGGATGACAGCTCGGCGATGATCGGTTCTCTCGAAGAATCGCTCCTTGATGGTGCTGCGTTCTACATGAACCGCACCCTCTGGGCGAAGCTCCGAACGAACAAGGACACGGCTGGCAACTACATCCTGCCTTACGCGGGATGGGCCAAGCCGGAACCTGCGATGGAGAACCACGCGGGCGGCGGACCGATCAAGCCGGCGGGAGAGATCCTCGGCTATCCGGTCTATACCAACCGCTGGATGCCTGCTGTCGGCGCTTCAAGCGTCAACGGCTTCTCCGACGCGGCGAGCAACCCATGCGTCCTCTTCGGCAACATGCGAGCATTCGCATTCGGAGACAAGGGCGAGATGCGGGTCGCTCAGTTCGAGTCCGGCAGCTTCGGCGGCAAGGAAGTCGCCTTGGCAGACCAGCGTGGCATTGTGTACAAGCACCGCCACGCTCTCACGCTGACGCTCCCTCGCGCGTTTGTTGTCGCGTCCACGTCCGCTTCGTAATCCGGCTGGCTGACCGGACGAGAGTGTCGTTTCCTCAACACTCTCCAATCAGCTTCTTATTGGCTCACATCTTCTCGCTATGAGCGACGAAACAAACGTCGAAGCTGGCAGCGAAACCTCCGGCGAAACGGCCGCAGTCGATACCGCGCAAGTGGACACGACCTCGACCGACACGTCTGCAACTGAAACGGCTCCGGCCGACACAGATGCAAGCGCGGACGCGGGAGGTGCTGCCGATGAGACTTCCGTCAAAGTTGGCGATTCCTGTGTATGCCCCGACGGGCGCACCGGAACCGTCCATTCCTACGATGAGGGATTTGTCTGCATCCCGAACGTAGACCAGGGTTAGTAAGCCAGCGGCAACCCCCGCAACCGCCGTGTCGACGGCGCGTGGCACAAACAAACACACTCATATGCGTTTCAATCCATATGATGATGTTATCGTCCAACCTTCCACGGTCAGCTCTGTAGCGATTCAATCGCTCACGGGCAGCTCTGCGGTCAACGGCGACGCTTACGACACCTCGATCGGTATCGAATCGATTGTGATTCACATCCGCACGGAGATCGCATCAGGTTCGCCGTCGGCCGCCTCGGTTGCGTGGGCTTTGCAGGAATGCGCCACTTCTGGTGGCACTTACACTGCGGCCACCGACAACACGGGAACCGCGATAGGTGGCACGATCAACACCAAGACGGTGGCGGCGGACACGTTCGCGCGTGTTGAGGGCATCATGCTCAAAAACACGAACCTCACTGCCAGTCCGTATGGCGGTCGCCTACGTTACCTTCGCATCGTGCTCACGCCGACCTATACGGGTGGTACGAGCCCTGCGACCTTGACGTACGCCGAGTTCATCGGCTCGCCAGGCAACGGCTTGCAGCTTCCGGTTCGGACGACCGTTTCGAATACCTAGTATTCGAACCCTCGCTTTGCCCGCATTTTTGCGCACGTCAATGCGGGCAGCGACGAGGGCAATCCTCGACCTATGCAAATCGTTGGAGAAATCGTTTCAGGATCAGGCACAAGCTGGACGCTGGAATTTAATCCAGTGACCGATTCTGTTGCCCTCTATGGCAGCGGCGTCCGCTTGAATGAGGGCGTCGGAAACGACTACGTCATCAGCGGCCAGACCATCACCACGACCAACTCCTACACCGCAGGACAGCTCACCGCCGACTACACCGTCTACACGACCACCAGCACGCCAAGCGGCAGTGATGTCCTCTCGCCGTTTGCGCTCACGACCTTGCAGCGCGTCAAAGACCTGCTCTTCGACCCCAATCAGACGATCGCCGTCACCGGCTGCACCGTCACTCAAAACTCAAATTCGATAACCGGCGCGACCGTGCCAACGGGCAGCACAATCGTTGTCGGCCAGCAGATATCAGGCTGGGGCATCCCGTCAGGAACGACCATCCTCGCCATCAGCGGATCGACGCTCATCCTTTCGAATAAGGCGACGATTTCGAACACCGGCCAAACGCTCACGGTCATCAACCAGACGCCCGCCTACGACGCGGTGCTCACGCGCATGATTAATTACGCCACCAACTATATCAACAACGAGTGCGGGCGAAATTCCTTCGTTCAGCAGACCTACGTGAACGACACCTACTCGATTGATAATCCGAGGCAGGACTTTTTGATCCTGCGCAACACGCCCGTCTTTCCTTCATCCGATGGCGTCCACATCACTGAGTTCTCATGGCGCGCTGGCACGCCGAGCAACCCGAGCTGGACCGATTTCATCCCCGATCAGTACGAGCTCGTCGACCCGCGCACCGATCCCGTCAGCGGGCTGATTTGGTACCCGAGCGGCATGATCCGCGTCTACGGCGTCCTCCCGCGCCTCTACAGCAACATGATCCGCGCGAGCTACGTTGGCGGCTACCCGGTCAACTGGGCCAACCCCGAAGACCATAACACGCACTGGCTTCCGGGCGACATCACGAGCGTTTGCGAGAACCTCGTTGTCCGGCGCTTCAAGCGCCGCCAACTTGCGGGGCAGTCATCATCCTCCCTCGAAGGCGCGACGATAACAGGATGGCGCAACGTGCTCGACGCCGAGGACGAGGACATCTTAGGCCAGTACCGACAAAACATCTGGTGATATGGAGTTTACCGTCGAGATCACCGGCCTCGCGTCACTCACCGCCGCATTTCGAGAATATCCCTCAATCGCTCTGCCCAGACTGCAAACGGCCTTGTCCGCGGCCGGTGCCGTGCTCGCCAAGGACACCGTCAAAGGCGTCGTGCCGTGGCGTACCGGCTTTTTGACGCAGTCCTTCCGCGCCGAGATGGCGAACCTCACGCTGCGCTGGTATCCCACCGCGAGCTATGCGCCCTACGTCGAGTTCGGCACCGCACCGCACATCATTCAGCCGAGAGATGCTCAAGCGCTCTATTGGCCTGGCGCGCAGCATCCCGTGAAACTCGTCCACCATCCCGGCACCAAACCGCAGGATTTCATGGGTGCTATAGTTGAGAGGTCTCAGGAAGAGATCAATGAGCAATTCGGTAACGCGCTTCAACAGATCGTCGCGCAGATTGCCGCCCAAGGAGCATGACACTCGCACAAGCCATAAAACAGCAGATCATCCTCAACCTTGAGGCGCTCGTCACTGCCGGTGTCATCAAAGGCTTTGTATCGGTCGACCGAGGCAAAGACCCCTACAGCACCCCGCCAACCGCAGGGTATCCGTTCGCGCTCATCGGCATGCCCCGCGTGGCGAACGACATGGAAGACAATCAGAACAACCTTCGCACCTATCGCTTCGATATTCTCTTCGTCATCAACTACGAGAACATGTCCGACATGACCTACACGGTCGAGGGAATGATCGACGCAGTTCTCAACCAGTTTGATACGAATTTCAGCCTTGCGGGCGCTGCCGTCGGCGCGCAGGTGCCACCTGCGCAGGTGCAAGCGTTTCCTATTTCTACCCCCACGCAGGATTTTGTCTGCTTTGTCGTCAGTCTCGAGCCGCGCGCGCTGTACACACTCGGCACATAGCCTGTCTCAAGACGCTTGCTATAATTAAAACACATGAGCCTCGACGACCAACAAATCAGCAACAAAATGATGCAGGCCCCTCCTGACAAAAAGGGCTTCCATTTCGCAAGCGACGGCATCCATAAGGCGGCTTACATCCTCGCCGAGACGATCGAGGAAGCGACCGAGCTCTACCATAAGACCAAAAAACTGTTGGACGCGCCGGCGGGTGTTGCGACGACGACCCCCGTTACAACCCCGGCCGATGCGCCTGACGTATCCACACCCGCCGAGCCCAAGGAGCAGTCCGGGAGCGATGTACAATAACGCTATATGGCATCCCAAAAAGGAATCGGCCGACTCGTACAGATAGGACTTGCCAAGGAGTCCACGCGCGGCACGGCCAACACCACGGCGGGATATTGGAACCCGTGGATCGATCTCACCCTCGACGAAAAGAAGGAATTTGCGACCGACAACCAGGCTTATGGGATCATCGAGGACAACGTAAACCTCACCCAGACGAAGAAGTGGGCCGAGGGCACGCTCACCGGCATCGTCACCGATACGTCTTTCCCGCCCATCCTCTATGCGATGTTCGGCAGCTACGCGAAGGCAGGATCAGGCCCGTACACGCACACCTTCACCGTCGGCGAAACCGCACAGCATCAGTCGTACACATTCTTGCTCCACGACCCGCTCGCGGCTGTCGACTATTCATATGCAAACGGCGTCATTCAGAAGCTGGAAATCAATTTCGCGCTCAAGCAGTTCATCCAATTCACCGCGTCTCTCATGGCGCAATCTGGTGTTTCGCAGAGCACGTTCTCACCATCGACCACCACTGAAAATCGCTTCTTGCCGCAGTATCTCGCCGCAGGCTTTGCACCTTCGCTCGCCGGCGTGCAGGGCACACTCACTGCGACCGGAACATGCTCAAGCACCACCGCCGTCACCGGCCTTTCGATTTCAACGACTCTCCTGCGCATCGGCATGACCGTCACGGGCACGAATATCCCGGCCAACACCACGATCGTTGCCATCGTCTCCGGCACCGCGTTCACACTCTCTCAGGCCTCTACCGGTTCTGCTACCTCCTACACGTTCGGCCCCGCCATCGTTGCGCTCAAGAGCGCCAAGGTGACGTTCAGTTCGAATGTCGAAGCACAGGACGTGCTCGGCAACCTCTCACCAGCGGACTTCCTCAACAAGGAGTTCAGCATCGAGGGCACCTTCGAGTGCATCTGGCAGAACGAGTCCGACGCCAAGACCTATTTCATGGGGCCGACCGCGCAGGCCATGTCTCTCATCGCCACGAACACCGACGTGACGATCAACAGCTCGTACCACCCGATTTTCAACATCACGCTCGCGCAGTGCACTTTCCAAGAGCTCGGCAGGCCGTTCAAGGTCAAGGATTTGGTCTATCAATCGATCAAGTTCAAAGCAAGCTACAACATCGCTAGTACTCTAATGGGCGAGGTTATCATCACCAACTCGAATAGCTCCAGCTACTAGTACTTGCACTTTTTGCACCTATATGGTACACTACTCTATATGACTAGAGATAATTGGTTTGGCCTTGCAGCAATAGGTTTATCCATGACTGTCCTAATGATAGTGCCCACGGCGCTTTTGTCGTTTGCTCTCAACACATTCGTGGCCTTTTGGATTATAGAGATACCCTTAGCTCTCCTCACTGTCTTTTGTTTATTAAGGGCGCTTAAAAGCACGAACTAAACGTATGTCAGAACGGCCAACAAAAGAGTTCACGACACCGGGCGGTTTGAAGGTCGTCATCAAAACCTACCTCACCGCGCGCGAAGCGATGCCCGTCATCGACGGAAAGACGCTCACCGACATGGAGCGATCACAGAAACTCGCGGCCGCCGCGATAGTCTCAATCGACGGCGCGACCGAGGGTGTCGATGAAAAGCTCCTCGACCTTCCTGTTCAGGAATACACCGCGATCCTCACTGAGATAACCGCGCTGATATCGGATTTAAAGCCGACGAAGTAGCGGCCGCGTGGCACCGCTATTTCGCCTTTGGTCGCACAGATGCCACGCCAGAGATGATCGCAGCAGCTCTCTGCCGCGAGATGGGTTGGACGTACGACGAATATCTCTCACAGCCGCTTCCCTTTTTATGGGCGCTTACCGGCATGTTGAAAGCCGAAAATGAGCATCAAAAGAATGGTGTAGAATAGTGGAATGGGAGGATCATCGACCGTACTTTCAATCGTCATTCAGGCCATCGACGATGCGAGTGCGCAGATCGAGGGCATCTTCAACGGCGTTCAGCAGCAATCCACGAGCGCACAGGAAGCGGTAACGCAGCTCGGCGTTCAAATGACCGTTGCGGGCGCTGCGATGGCCGGCATCGGGGAGAAGATCACCGATGCCTTCACCAGTGTCGTCGACGCTGCAACGAGTCAGCAAGAAGCCCAAAGCGCTCTTGCCACCACCGTCGCCAATCAGCTTTCACTCGCCAACCAAGGAACGACCGCTGACGCCGGCGCGGCCTCGGAAAAGCAATTTCTCATCGACAAGATCAACAGCTATCAGGCCGCCATCGTCAAGGCGAACGCCGACCTGCAAAACTATTCAGGAACGACCGCCGAGGTAGCGGCGCGCCAAGCGTCCGCGTCCGCAGCGCTCGCCACTGCGCAAGATAATTTGGCCAAGTACCAAGGGCAGCTATCGCAGCTCGAAAACCAGCAGGCGCTCGCAGGACAGTCCGCGACCACACTCACCGCGGCGCTCGAGGCAGTGGCGCAAAGCGGCGTCAATCTCGGATTCTCATTCACCGACAGTCTCAGTTCGCTGAAGACGCTCTTCACCGAAACTGGGAGCGTCTCCGAGTCTCAACAAGCATTCTCCGTCGCGATGGATCTCGCGCGGTTCAAGAGCGAAGACTTATCGACTGCAACCCAACAGGTCGAGATGGCCTTGCAGGGACAAGGTCGGTCGCTCGCAACGCTCGGCATTCAAATCAAAGACGGCCTTACGCCGATGCAAGCACTCCAAGCGCTTCAGGCGCAACTCAACGGCCAAGCCCAGGATTACGCCGATACTGTCGCAGGCAAGGAGGCAATCGCGCAGGCGCAATTCAATCAGGCGATGGCGAACGCTGGAGCGACCATACTCCCAATCCTGGCCCAGCTTCTCACACTCCTTACAGCCCTCATCCAAAAGGTCGAGGAATGGACCAGTGCGCACCCGAAACTCACCGAGGTCATTCTTATCGCAATCGCTGTCTTCGGCGGTCTCATGCTCGCGCTCGGAAGCATCTTGCTTGTCGTCGGCCCTTTGCTCATCGCTTTCGCAACGATGGGCGGTGTCGTCGCTGTCGCCATCGCCGGCATAGCCGTAGGAATCGCAATCCTAGCTGGTGTCGTTCTTGCCAATCTCAACACGATCAAATCGATTTGGAACGACGTGTGGCAGTGGGTGTCGGACTTTCTCAAAACAATCTGGAACGGCATCACCAGTTTCTTCCAAACCCAGATCACACAAATCACCAACATGCTCCAATCTTTTGAGACCACGGTGATGAACATCTTCAAAGCCATCACCGCTCCGATATCTGCAATCACCGGCGCGGTGAGCGGCGTCGTTGGTTCAGTCGCAGCGTCCATCCCTAAGCTCGCAGCCGGCGGCATCGTATCCAGCCCCACGCTCGCGCTCATCGGCGAGGCAGGCCCCGAAGCTGTCATTCCTCTCTCCGCGTTCAGCGGTGGCTCATCGCTGGCGGGAGGCGGCGGCCTCGGCAGCGGCGGAGGGATCACCATAAACATCAACGGCGGCAGCTATCTCGATCAGGGTGGCGCGACGATGATTGCAAACGCTTTGGCGACGCAGATCGGACGCCAGCTTAAGCTCACAAATTTCTTCTGATGTATGCCGACCTACACATCGAGCATCCAGGTCCTCGACGGCACAAATGACATTACTTCCATCGTAGAATTTGATTCAACTTTTAACATCCAAGCTGTACTTACAAAGGAGAAAGGCCAGTTCACTTTCAACATTAAAGCTCCGAAAGCCCCTACCCTGCCGACGCACATGCCCGCGATCGGCGACACGATCTACGTCAAGTACACCATCAACGGAACGCCGGAGCTTATCTTCGGCGGCACGCTCGTCACCATCGAGCCCATTGTCCGAGGCGGCGTCCTGCTTCTCTACCAGATGACGGCAGCCGACTGGGGCTTCCAATTCGATTCGATGGTCGTCAAGAAAAACTATGCTGGTATGGATCCGCAGACGATCGTCGAAGACCTCGTGTCGACATACTGCCCCGGCTTCACCACAAACCACGTGCAGCTCGGAAACTTCCTCGTCTCATCAATCAAGTTCAATTACCAATTTCCCAGCAAATGCCTTGAGGCTCTTGCCAAGCAGATCGGCTGGGATTGGTACATCGATTCCGACAAGGACGTGCATTTCTATTTTGCCGAGGGCAACGCAGGCGGCAGTTCGGAAGCGTCCGTAGCGCCCATAATCATCGACGATACAACCGGCGACATCGAATGGCCTACCCTCGACGTTCAGGTCGACATCACGAACATGAAAAATGCCGTCTACGTCGTCGGCGGCACGTACGCGAAGGACTATGTGCTCAGTCCCAATCCGTCAGCCACACCGCCGCAATACGCCCCTATCGACGTGTACACGAGCGTCGCAGGCACGTTCGTCTATCCGCTCGCTTACCCGTATGAGCAGAGTTCGTTGACGATAACGCTCGCAGGCGTGGGCCAATCTATCGGCACCGACCAGCAGACCGATCCCTCGACCGTCCAAGTCCTCTACAACGACCAAGGCCGCTTCATCCGCTTCACCAGCGATCCCGGAAGCGGAAGCCAGATCATCGTGCAGGGCGAAGCGCAGATCCCGATCCTTGCCTACGTCACCGATTCCGCATCGATCGCCACGTACGGCACGTTCCAGGACGCGATTGTCGACTCGACCATTCTGAGCATCCAGGAAGCGCAGGAGCGGGCGCAGGCCGATATCGATATGTTCGGCGACCCCGTCTACGCGGTTAAATTTAACACCATCTCGCCCTACACGAACCAGCTCTCGATCGGGCAGCAGATTACCCTCAATTCGACGAAGTTCGGCGTCTCCAACAAGACGCTCATCATCAAGCAGATCAATTTCGTCGCGCGCACGCCGACACAACTGGAGGCGCAGGTGCAGTGCCTCGGGTCCGACAACGTGTCGTTCAACGACATCATGCTCACCCTCTTGCAGCAAAATCTCGGCCAGACGAGCACGCCAGATTCAACCGTTTTGCAGGTCCTTATCCCCATTGAGGAAACAATCAGCGCCACGGACACTGTTACAATTGTAGGAACATCAGGGCCGTACGTGTGGTACCCCGGCTCCGGGCAGCCCTCGATGAAGTGGGGCTTCTCTTTCTGGCAAGTATGAACCTAAAACAGCGAGAATCAGTCAGGATAACGGGCACCGTCCGGGTCTTCAGCCATCCTGCCGGAATCCCCTTCGATCGCACGACTGCCAAGCTCGAAGTCGAGCAAAAAAACCTCATTGTCGACAGCCCGAATTACGGCCTCGACCTCATCATCCAGCAGCTTGTGGGGATCACCACCTATCCGCTCGCGCTCACCTACGGCGAGATCGGCACAGGCTCGACCACGCCGACCGTCTACGACACCACGCTCACCACGCCGACGAACCGATCATACGTGACCTTCCAGCAGGACTACAGCACGACCGATGCGATCGTCCAATTCATCTTCTCGGACTCGCAGCTCGCAAACGGTACCTACTATGAGTTCGGCGTGTTCGCGGGCGGGACTTCGTCTATCGGCTCGGGCCAGCTTTTCAACCACGCGCTTTTCAGTTCTCCGTACACAAAGGTCGCCGGCCAGGACACCACCGTCGAGGTGGATTTCAACTTCTCATAATATGAAATCCGCCAACGTCACCGCAAACACAGTCGCCTACCCGACCGACTACAATTCCCTGATCGCCGACTCGTCGGGAGCCAGCCGCCTGCTGGCATCGAATCAGCTCGGATATTTCACGCTCTCGACCAATCCGACGAATGGCAAAACGATCACGCTGACCATCAATGGGACAGCCATCACCATCACCTTCGTCATTTCGATCGGCTCGACGGCAGGCAATGTCCTCATCGGCGCGAGCGCCGCGGCGACGTGCGCGAACCTCATCCAGCTTCTCTACAATCCGACGATCACGAACTCGACGCAGGTAGCGATCGGCACCAACACGTCCACGAACGTGACTCTCATAAACTACGTCAACTACTCGCTCTCCGGCACCACGCTCACGCTTTCAAGCATGAACACGGTGCTCAATCAGGCGCTCACGAGCTTCTCGGCCTCCACGAACGTCACAAGCGATAGCTGGACCGCGCAGACGATGCAGCTCTACGTCCAGCCAGGCGTCGTCTACGTGAACGGCACTGAGATTTATTTTGCCGGAGGCTCAACGACCACGGTCACAGCCCCGAGCTCGCATCCACGCATCGATGTTCTCACGATGGACAACACCGGCACACTCAACTGGACAACCGGCACCGAAAGCGCCTCGCCATCCGCCCCGACCTATCCGGCAAACCAGATACCGATTTGCGAGCTCTACAACGTCGTGAGCGAGACGGTGCTTTACGACAACGCCAATCAGACGAGTGGTGGCGGATATATCTACAATGACGTTCGACCATTTCTCTCTACGGGTGTGAACCTATCGGCTGTTCCCGATAGCATCTTGCCTGCCGCGAACGACACCTACAATCTCGGAAGCGCAAGCTTTCAATGGAACTTCGTATACACCAACAATTTGCTCGTGAACGGATTAGGGCTGTCAGGGAGGTTTGGAGGAACAGGCGCAGATGGTTCGCTTTCGATCACAAGCGGCACGACCACCATCAACGCATCCAACGCCGGTATCGTCGTCAAAAACTACACTTCAATTTCAATAACGAGCACGGGAACACTCGCCTTCTCAAACCCAGCAACCACCGGCACCGTCCTAATCCTCAAATCTCAAGGAGCAGTCACCCTTACATCTTCATCGACACCGATGATCAACGCCTCGGCGATGGGAGCCGCAGGCGGTGCAGCAGTCACCTCAACGTCAAATTCGAACGGCAATCCAGGGACCAACGGCACCGCCGCTCTTATGCAGACCAACCTGGCCACTGCCGCCACTACGACTCCCAGCGTTGGTACCGGCGGTGCGGTCCCGACCACAATCATCGTTCCTACTTCCTATGTCACCGCTTTGCTCAAATACCCATTTGCCTTCGTTGGTGCAGGCGGATCGTCCGGCGCAATATTGAACGGCGGCAGCAGCGTCACCACCGGAGCTGGCGGAAATGGCGGCGGGTGTCTCATCATGGAATGCGCCGGGTTATTCAATTTCACCACAGCCAACGGAATTTCTGTTGCCGGCCAGAATGGCGGCACCGCCATAGAGAACAATCCAAGCGTCGGAGGAGGTGGCGGAGGAGGTGGCGGTGGTTGCTGCATTATTCTTTACAACTCCCTCACCGCGAATAGTGGAACCGTCACATATTCGGGAGGAACCGGCGGCAATACCGGCACCGGTACAAGCGGTCAAACCCGCTACGGAGGTGCCGGAGGCGGCTCACTTACTGCCGGAAATAACGGAACAAGCAGCAGTAGCGCAAGCACCAAGACCGGAGGGAACGGAGGGACTGGCCAGGCCTTAGTCGCAGCTAACACCGAGTACGCCTAATTTATATGAAACTTCTCATCGATTCACAAACAAACGAGCGCGTCTACGAACTCCGCTGTCACTGCGGAGAAAAAGGCGGCGAGATTCGTTTCAGACAAAACCACGGCCGGCCATCAGATGAGGCGCTCGAGGCAGAGCTCGACGCGATCTATACGCACCGCTGCGATGCTCACAAAGATGTATGAAATCCAACTTCGCATTCATAAGCGCAGTCATTATCTTCCTACTCGCAATCATCGCGTTTTCTGTTGCCCACACCGCCGACGCCGCAACTACTGTTTGCAACATATTCAACGGCTGCACCGGCACATCGACGACGCCCGCCTACGGCCAGGTTCTCATCGGCGGCAAGAACGGCGAGTACGAGCTGGTCGCATCTTCAACGTTCGGAGGCGGAGGTAGCGGCAGCGGCAGCGTCACGTCCGTTCAGCTCGCCTCTCCGAACTCAACGTTTTCCATAAGCGGCACCAACCCCGTAACGACGAGCGGCACCATCAATGCCGATCTCAACCTCACGCACTCAAATTGGTGGAGCGCGCGCCAAAACTTCACCAACGCGACGACATCGGGATTCGAGGCGACATCCACCAACGTCTTCTTTGATCAATTCACGAGCGCGCTTCTCGGCACCAACAGCAGTGGTCAGCTTGTGGCGACCACCTCGATCGGCAATAACTTGCTCGCGGCATCCGGCGTATCCGGTAGCTCATGCACGAATTGCAATCTGTCTTATAACTCGAGGGGCATCATCACCGTTGCAAGCAACGGGACCGCCGGCTCGGCATCATCGACCCTACTTACCGACAACAACACTTTTTCCGGCATCGACAGCTTCACCAGCGCTTCATCGAACTTCGGTGGCACCTGGCAGACATTCTCTCCATCGCATTTCGATACCTATGGCTGGCCCTGGACGATCGCCACTTACAACGGGACCACCTCCAACGCTACGAGCACCCAAGAACACTATATCGAAGGCTTCTCCGCTTCATCGACATCCCAACTCGTAAACGCATCAACGACCGAAGTATCGGCCTCCTCGTTCTGTCTCAACGGCTCAGCCACACCCTGCATAACGTCGTGGCCGTCAGGGGGTTCATCGGCCTCCTCAACGCTTCTGAGCGACAACAACACATTTTCCGGCAACGACAGTTTCACGAGTGCCTCGTCGAATTTCAGCGGCACCTGGCAGACGTTTTCGCCTTCTCACTTCCTGACCGGCAATCAAACGATCACCCTTTCCGGCGACGTGACGGGCAGCGGCGCAACTTCGATAGCGACCACATTCAATGTTGCGAACGCTCACTGGTGGCAGGCGACCCAGAACTTCACGAATGCGAGCACATCGCAGCTCACAGCGACCAGCTCGGTCATCGTCTCGTATCTCACTTCCGGACAGCTCGTGGCGACTGATGGGAACGATAAGCTCGTTTCAACGACCACAATCGGGAGCAATCAGATTTCCGCAACGGGCGTCTCTGCTGGGTCTTACACCAATACAAACCTCACTGTTAATGCACAAGGGCAGATTACATCGGCCTCAAATGGATCGAGTGGTGGGGGAAGCCTGCCGTACACCGCATGGGGCGGATCGGTTACGCAAAATCAAAGCACTTCCACCATCGCTTCAACGACAATGCCGTGGATGCAAGAAGGACTCACCGCCTCTTCAACCTCGTGGATCGATAATCTCGTAGTAAATAACACATTCAGTGGAGCGGGACTTGCCTCATGTAATGGGACAGCGAATGCCATCAATTACAATAGCTCCACCCAGCAATTCGGGTGCGGATCGTCGTTTGTAACTAAAACATTCTTGCAAGGCAGTGCTCCGATCCAGTATTCATCCGTGACCGGCGCAATCAGTGTTGCTAGCCCCTTTGCCGTTCAATACGGCGGTACGGGGCAATCGACACTACCCGGCGGCCAACTTCTATACGGAAACACTACGGGAAACGTGGGGTCTGTCGCGACCACCAGCGCCACATGCTCTGGCACTGTTTCGTGTTCAGGGTTCACAGTTATCGGCCCTTCGCCCATAACGATCACAGGAAGTGCGGGTACAGCGGCATCTTCGACGTTACTCACCGACAACAACACGTTCTCTGGACAGATTAACTTCAGTCAGGTTTCCATTGGTAGCACTACACCCGCTATCTGGAGTGCACTCACCGTCGGCTCTACAACGCCCATTATGGTTGATTCCCCAGATACTCGCCACCTCAACGAGCATGAGCATCGGCCTTGCATCCTCAACTTTCCAAGTCGTCTACTACTCGACGAGTGCGATGACACTCACTATCTCCCCGTATGAGGAAGATGCAGGACTCAACGATACAATCGAAACGTGCGGCCCAGGTTCAGGAACGGGGGGCGCTATCACGTGGTCAGGACTTCATTATCCAGGCAATGTCCAGCCAGGCAACACTACCCAAGCCGCAACGTGCGACCTCTGGTACATCAGCACCATCCCAGGGCCGCTTGCATCTTCGACTGTCTGGGCAGTCCTTACCGGCATGACACCAGGCCTACAGTAGTATGAAAAAATATCTAATTGCGCTTGGCACTCTCGTTCTCGCTCTCGGTATTTTCGCTCTCGCCCACGCCGACATCTATGGCCCTACCATGGTGTATTGGTCAACACTCGACAGTAAAGACCTCAATTGGACGACGGGACAAACCACCGACTATAGCGCAAGCGGCCTCACCGGACAGATGGAAGGGATGGCAACGACCACTTCTCCGACCTTCGGCGTTCTTGGTCAAGCGTTGAAGTTCAATGGGACTACCTCTTATATCAATCTCGGTACCGCTTCGGCGCTGAACTTCATCTCGTCCAGCTTCAGCATTAATTGCTGGGTATTAACCACAGGTACCGAGACTAGCGACGTTCTGTTAGGCAACGGTTCCTTCGGCGCATACGGTTATTACGTCCAGTTTGAGGCATCAAATACCGTTCAGATAGTCACAAATCAAGTAGGTGGCGACCAGGTAACACTGACCTCTTCTTCTCTGACTGCAAGCAAATATCAGATGCTCACCGTCGTACGGAACGGAACTACGATGCATATCTACTTCAATGGCGTTGAGCAGCCGTACACAACACATACCAATGTCACCAATCCAATAAGTTCGACGGGAAATTTTTATATCGGAAGATATCAAACCGCCGCCGACTTCTTCAAAGGAGACATCGACGATGTGCGTGTCTACAACACCGCCCTCACAACGTCACAGATTTCGGCTCTCTACTATCTCGGTGCGGCTAGGCATAACAACAATCACTTATAAAATATGAATCCGACGTACACTATCGCCACAAATGGTTCCGACCCGGCAAATACGTTGCAGATAATCGGTTCCGTACCTTCAACACAGGTCACGTTTCAGGGAACGATTGCCGACCTACAAGCGAGAATCGCCGCCTATCCCGCACAGATTCAAGCCCTACAGGATCAGCAGACCGCCGACGAAGCGCTCCTCGCTTCTATCACTGCCATCTTCACCGCCGCGGGGGTTACAGACCTCACCCAGCCGCTTACGCAAGACCAGACGACTGCGATACAGACACAGAACACCTCCGCGAATGCGACCGTCCTTCAAGACGAATCCAGTGAGATTTCTTCGGAGTTGGCCGGTCCCGCGATTCAGGCGATACGGCCTTTAACCTAATATGCCCACTGAAGAATCAACGTACCGGGGTTTCATCGAAAAGCGTCTCGACAAGCAGGACACAACGCTTGATGAGATTTTAACTCAGACCAAAAGAACGAATGGCCGCGTGACGCAAATCGAGATCGACCACAAGATCGATATCGCAGTCCGCGATGCGCAAAACAAGATGATTAACCGTATTGTAATAGCCGTGATAGCCGTCGCCGCTTTCGCTGTTGGAAGTGTCGTTGTTCCGATCTTCAGCGCGTACATCTCCACCCGCTAGTTGTTGTGGATATCCTCTCAATCACGGCTCCCGGCGGTTATAATTGACCTATGAAGGTGCTGATCGTCGCCAATGCATGTTCATGGAACTCATGGCCTCAAAAACAGGCGGCTATAGCAGCGTTCTGGGCACCCCTCGTACCGTTGCAGATTGACCTCAAGCAGACGGACTTCACCGACATCCCGACTTCGACCAGCCCCGGCGTCGTCACCACCTTCGGCCCGGACGGCACCTACACAGATGCTCCAGGGATGGATGTCGATATCGAGCAGACCTGGCTCGAGCAGAACATCCTACCCCTCGCGGCCGGGTACGACCTGGTAGTGCTCCAGATCGCCAACCAGCCGCCGCAGGCAGGACTCCCGCTCGGCGTCGCGATCGGAAAGCTTCAGGGCATCTCCGTCTGCATGACCTTCGTCACCGGCGAGAACGACAACTATTATCTTGGCGCTACGGCCGGCGAGACCATGGGCGTCGACCTCGGCAACAGCGCCGAAGTCATCATCGAGCACGAGATCTCGCACGAGCTGTACGAGCTCAGCGGCCAGACCGACAACACGCATAAATTCTTTTACTCAAACCAGTTCTCGAAGGTACTGACGGACATCGTCATGCCGAACGAGAGCGCGCTCCTCACCATGCTTCGAAACCAGCTCCTCCAGGCGGAACAGGAGCTCGGCCTATTAAAAGCTAACCCGCCGACAGCAGATATGAACTCGACAACCCAATCAGCGGGACAGGCCTCAACGACCTTTCCCCCGATGATCGAAAAGTGGATTACAACAATCTCGCAGTGGGAAGGAGCAAACCCCGAGCTCCACAACCCCGGAAACCTCAAATACACGACCCTGACGGCATCCTGGGGCGCTGCCAGAGGCCCTGCCGCTTCCGACGGCGGTTATCTCTGCCAATTTGCCACCGAGAACGCCGGAGAGGTCGCCCTAGGCAATTTCCTCACCCTGGGTTGCCAGGACGAGCTTGTAGCCTTCCATGCGCCCGTAGCGCGCACGTTGGCGGGCTTCACGGTCACGTACGCCGGCAACCCGCCACAAGGCTATATCGACGGCATAATCGCCGATATGGGCGTGCCGGGGGATACTCAGATCAGCACTTTCCTGGCCTAAAGGTCGAAATTCTATCAGCCATAACCCTTCAATTTATGTCACCAGCAATTGAAGCAGCTCTCCGTTCCCTCGGAGCCGTTGTTCTCTTCGCAATCCTCGGCTGGCTTGCGAACAGCGCAAATCTCGCTCCGATCATCGGCGTAGCCGGTTCGGCGCTTGTCGCCGCAATCGTCGCCGCGGTCGATAAGTCTTACAGCCCGAACGGCACTCTCGGCTTTGGAACGATCGGCAGCAGCCAATAGGCACTGTCCACCGAAACGCCCGCAGGAGCCCCGCAAGGGGCTTTTGTGGTAGAACGAATCGTCCCATGAGACTTTAGAAATGAAGCCGACAAGACAACCGCCACGACGTACAATGGGTAAGAAGGAGGCCGTACGCCGACTGCTCCATACGTCAATCCGAATGATCGCGACAAACGAAGACCCATTTACCACAAATTTACTCATAAACTCCGCTGATAAGATGCTGATTGACCTAGCAAAGCACGCTGGAAAATCATTGGCTGGAGACTTCGCCAACGTTATCAAGCCGGAATATCAAAAATATTTCTACAAGGTATTACGGGAGACTCCCAATTTCTTCAAGCACGCCGACGAAGACCCCGATGCCGATCTGCATGTCGGCAACATCGCCACTCTAAACGTGATGATGTTGGGTGTATGTATCACCCACTATTATCAGCTCTTTAACGAAGCTACCGACCATATGCATGCCTTCACGTCATTCATGAAACTCATGTTTCCTGACGGTTTCGTCGCTCCAATCAATCGTCCGGCGTACGATAGTGCAGCTCCGGCCTTTCTAGACACCACTCCCAGAAGATTCTTCGAGGCACTTTTAGCTGGAGAATTTGAATCCGTTTTTCCACACCTTACAGCCGAAAGGGCGGAAGACGCGATCGACAACGCCACATACTACGACAAGAAGTTTGGGGACATCACTAGAAGAAAATAATAATAAACACAGTCCCACTTTGCGGAAGGAAGCAAAGTGAAATTTCTTATGTGGCAGACAAGTCAGTAAGCGAAGATCAACTCAGGTTGGCCGGTTGATTTTAAGTCCCTCTGTGTGTGCGACGTTTTGAGCTTCGTCACGGGATTTAGCGGAACTTCGCGGAAGCTGGCGCGCTCTCCAAGCCGGAGGACGAGTGGGCAACGCTACCCTCCGGTTTTCGACAACACGCCAGCTTGCATCAAGGGTTTGAAAGTGCCTTTTGATGAACGCACGCCTTGTCTATGAATGATCGGCGCTCGAAGAAACCGGCTCAAAGCAGCGTCGCGGACATTATGCGGTTATTCCGCGCGGGCTATTAACTGACCAGTGGTAATGCGTAACACCGCCGCAATAGTTCGCCCTGTTCGCTGCTTTGAACCGATTTCAATGAGCAAAAAACACGCAACCCCCGCACATTTAAGTGCGAGGGTATATGTGTATGCCGCCATGAGATTGGCGGGACAAGCCAATAAGCTGTCGCTTACTAGCTATCCCTCCAATTCCAAGATACTGGCATTGTACCAATCTCATAGGCATAGCGCAATCATACTATCCACATGAGCAGATCATGAAGCCTTCACTGTGGATATCTTTACTCACGTAAACCGCTCATCCTCCGTCAGCTTCTCGGCTATCCCGTCGAGCGTTTCCTTGTTCCAATCTTTGGTCAGCTCTACGATTTCGTCTCCGCTCAAGCCCCGGAAAATCTCACGGGCTTTCTCCCAAGCGGCTTCCTTGCCGTCCTTTCGGAGCGCGAACAGGACGAGCGACCCCTTCATTTGGTTACGGACTTCTTCGCCGGAACGACCCATGCCATCCTCCCGTTACCGAAACGATTGCGCTAACCGCTACCCTAACCACTACCTACTATGTTTCTGTAATTCGTTTCCGCAATGCGTTTTCTAAAAACGCCTGCGAAATCAACCCGTTCCGCCTCACTGCCGCCGCGCTCCAAAGCGCGAGAAATTCCTTTGACTCTGGTTTCTTTTCCTTGAAGAGGACGATGCCGTGATCCCGATGGGACACGACACTAATCCCCAAGGCAGGGCCGTCTCTCCGCTGCGCTCCGATCCGACCCCGCCTTGGGGGGGATGCTCTGGACCCATAAATGGGGTCGTGTTCCAGAGCAAAGGAATTTCTCGCGCTTTGCGACGAGCAGTTCGGCGGACACTCCCACCGCCCCGTCTAACGAACACCACCATACGATCCCCTCGACATAGAGGGGCGGCGTCACGTTAGACGGGGCGGTGGGAGAAGATACATGTCCTTGAGAATGAGATATCCACAGTTCAAGGACTTGTCCGTGAGAACACGGTGCCACACTTCACTCATGCCACGATGTAACAACTGCATGCACTCCGGCCGCGACCATAACTGGCGCGTTCCTGCTTGTTCCGTGCCGCACGATAAGAACGTAGCGTGCTCGAATTGCTTGCGGCAGAAACAGCTCCGGCGCGTACGCGGTGCTTGTTTGGTCAGCGGATGCAGGTGCGAACGTTACATTCCCGACACCGACCAGCCAATGGCGGTAAATCGGCGGCTGGGCAAACTGCGGAAGGCTCTTTGACAACGGCGGGGGAATTAACACCCGAATCATATGGACACGAACAAAGCGTCTACAGAGGCGCGCAGATTAAACATGGAGGAGAAGCGGAAGCTGGAGAAGGTACTGCTCGATGATATCGACAGCGCCATCTCATCGTACAAATCAAGACGTGGCGACGCGCGAGAGAAGGTGGAGGAAACCGCGCTTGCCAAAGCGCCGGCCATTGCAAAAGCATTGCTCCTCAAATTCAACAAGGCGCGCACGGAAGCCGCCGAGCTCGACAAGCGGATAGAGCAGATGGGTTTTAGGACGGTCAGCGAGTATGGCACCAAGAACTTCCATCTCGCACTCAGTTATTCGAACAAGCCGACGCTCCTGAAGGACTACGACGCAGAAACGGCGAGGGTCGAGAAATCCCTCGCCGGTCTGAAGCGCTCATACACGCTCAAGCTCTTTGCTGGCGGCGAGGAAGCCAAGGAACTGTTCGCCTCGCTCGCGCGTGAGCTTGCAGGAATTATCGGCTAACAGACGTTAACAGACAAGTATCCCCCGCCGTTGCCAGCGTGTCCGTTTATCAAGGACACGACGAAAAATCGAGCGGCTCCGCCGCCCTGCAATTGCGGCTCGGGATATAAAGGACACCGCATGGCGGCGTCCTTTATCCGCCTCGCCGCCGGCCGAGTAGCGACCATGCTAAACCGGCGGACCGACGCGTAGGAAGAGCGCCCAGGCACTAGCCACGCTCAGCAGATTCCGGTACCTCTTCTCGCCTGCATTGCGACACGGGGCCGTCGTGAGCGATAGCCAAACAACACAACCATCTGCCGCGTCAGAGACCGGTGTCCGCGGTTGGCTGAAGCGCAATAAGATTTTTTTCGAGACTTTGGCGACACCGACGCTGGCAGGCGCAGCGATCGTCATTTCACTCGTTCAGCTCAACGAGAGCCAGCAGCAGAACCAGATCATCGAGTTACAAGCAAAGATCGCGGAAGCTCACGAGCTTCCTGTCTTTGAGTTCAAACCGACGGCGTCCGGTCAACTGACAATTGAAAATGTAGGGGGACCCGCAGCCGAGTTCCGCGCAAACCCGTCATATCGCCTCAGTGTGTCGGCGACGACGGCCGCCTCGCCTCTATGGACTACAATCACTATTCTGGTAAACGACTACTATCCAACTAAGCAGCAATATACGCTTGATGCGAAGGGTACGCTGGCGACTATAGATGCTCCAAACGCGAAATCCGTCCGCGATGCAATGTCTGATTTACAGGCTCACCCCAAGCCGTTCGATAAAATAATTTGGACCGATGCGACTGACGTAGATGTGGACTATTTAGATATCCTCGGAGATCGACAGATAGACTATTTCCAGGTTACTAATACTGAAGGGGGCATAAAAACCACGGAATTTAATTCACTCGCGAAGTCGGCGGGATTTACACCTGACTACGAGTACGTCGTCACTACCTCTCAGCTTACGTCGCAAAACGTTCTTCAGTGGCTTCAAAAACCCAATATAAATGGCCAGTCGGGTGCATCGAAACAGTAAGATTGCACACTACGCCATCGCCTCCTCGACGAACCGATTAAATTCGTTGTCCTCGCGCAGCCTATCCGGCCGGTATCCGGCGTAGCGCGCAAGCGTCTCGGCGTCGTCGACCGTCGCTCCCATTCCGACCTTGTCCTCGATCAAGAGCCCGGCCTTGCGGAGCTTGTCGGGAAGCTCATCGAGGAAGTTGACCCCTGCCATCAGCCTGCCATCCCGGATGAGGCTCACATGGCTCTCTCGGCCGTAGAAGCCGAAGTCCGGCACGATGACCTGGCCTTTGAAATGCGCCATCAGGAAAAGGCCTAGGACGAGGCAGTCGAAGTCCCCCAGCTCCGCCCGGTTCAGCCGGGCAACGATCGACGAGTGAGGACTGAAAGAGAAATTTGTCGAGTTGCAGAGTACGCGCTCGAGGACTGGCGAGGCCATCAAATCCCCGACCAGCCCGTTGACTTCCTCGTCGCCGTAAATCTTGTCGAGACTCTTGGCATCGAGGAGTGCCTTCAAAAGCGCCCGCTTCCCGTTTCGAACCGTGAGCGTGTTCTCGCCTTGAGGATAGACCGTGTAGAGAACGTCCGCGATTTCACGAGCTTTTTTGTAATCGATGCCCTTGAGAGGATTGAAGGAGTGTTTGAGCGGGTCGAACACCCGCGCCCGAGGGAAGGCGACGACCTCATCTGATATTAAAAGGAAGCCTCCTTTGGGAAGTTCAAGTTGTTTTCTGAAGCCGACATATAATCGATTCATACATGGGCGGGCCGGTTTGCGTGCGGTAGAGCCCGTGTCTATGCAGGGTGCCACAAGGCCGCCCGCCCGCCTTCGAAAAAAGAACCACCCTACTCACATTATATATCCTTGTGAAACAGCGCGGTGTGATGCACTGGGCAGACCCATATAACGCTTAACGCTTTATCGTAATCAAAATGATGCCCTTCGATGTCTCTACTTTGGCAATCGGAAACAGCGCATTTTCGTGGCCGTACTATTATCCCCTTCTTGATGGCCTGATACACTTTCACATGCGCCAGTCTCTTTCTCTTATCCTTGTGATAGCCTCTCATTTCACGTGCATACTTTGACTTTTTCCGCGGTCTGTGCTGCGTTCTCGCTTCCCTCTTTTTCTCGCACAAGGACGACAGCTATAGAGCTGATATTTACCGTGTTCCTTTCCCTTCTTGTGAACTTCGCCTCGCGGAAATAACCTATGACATACACAACACGGAAAAAGCTCAGGTTTCATACCCTCCGAAACTTGTCAGCCACGACCTGCGCTATCGAGGTACGGCGGCGTTTCGCGATATTAGCAATCTTCTTGTAAGTGCTCGGATAAAGCCGCGCGCGGGCGGTAGCAAACTCTATTGCTTGTTTCTTCATGGCCCCATTATACACCGTTTTTAGCGGGTCTAGAAGTTATCCCCATGTGCCCGCCATGTGCCCTTGCAAACAAATATGCAGGCTTTATACTGTACTACGGATGGAAGGGAGCGAGGCTCGACTTGCTTCCTTCCGTCTTGGGGTTGATCTTTGAAAACCGAATAGCGTTGCACTTAACAATCGAGGTGCGTTCATGGGGGAGTGTGTGTGCTGACTAATATCTAAAGCGCGGTCGCACAGCCGTAAGAGCTTTTTGATACCACATCCCCACGAACGCATCTCACCCTAACTTACAAGCTATGACAACAGACTTAGGCAAAAACCTCACCTGCGCCGAATGCGGCCAGCAGAAATGTGACTGCCCTGAACGCAAGAACGGGAGATGGGAAGCGGACGACATCGAACACGTTGTCCTACACAACTTCTACCGCCCTTCCCAGAAATCAATCGAAGGCTACCGCGAGCGCCACGCGCCGCTCCTGCACATCGTGACGGAAGCCAAAAACGGTTTCTTCGCTCCGTTCAAGAAAGCGATCACCGCATATCGTGAACGCCGCGAAGCGAAGTACCAAGAGCTTTCGCCGTCTCACAAACGCAGAAACCTACAGTGGACAATCATCCTCATTATCGGCGCATCACTAACCGTTGCACAAGCTCATGCTTGAACAAGAACATCCCTCGGACTATACCGTCGAGGAATACGTCACCGTCCATTACCGAGACAACAAGCGCGCGGCCGTCGTGTTCTTCAATGGACACATCGACTCCTACAAGCTCGGCAACCCGATGACACGAACGCAGTACAACGAATTGCACAAAACCATCATTACGAAATAACCCTTACGCCCATCCAACTCTTATCCCAGTCGTTCCCTCGAACGGCGCGTACGCACACGACTCGTAAGGGCGTGGGGGATAGGAGCTGAATGGAACCTACACAAATCAACTATGAAAAAAATCATCCGTGAGACCGACGAAAAGCGCGGGATCACACAGGTAACGGTTGCCGACGAGAGATGGTATCTCAAACCCGGCAAAAATCCCGACACCGAAATCCCGACCTACATTCCCGTCCCGTCCGTAACTTGGATTGCGGGTTATTGGCCCAAAGGCGTCGGCTTCTACAAATGGCTCGCCGATAAGGGATGGGACGAGGCCGAAGCCGCGAAACAAGCGGCCGGTGACAAAGGCTCGGTCGTGCATCTTGCAATCGAGAAGATCCTTCGCGGCGACGAGTTCCGCATCGACACAAAGGTGCAGGACAAGAACCGAAGCACCGAGCAGGAGCCCGCAATGCGCGAGCTCACCTATGAGGAGCTTCTCTGCGTCAAATCGTTCGTTGACTGGCGCGATGAGGCGAAGCCGGAAGTCATCGCGACCGAGACGACCATCTTCTCCGACATCAACGGATACGCCGGCACCGTAGACCTCGTCTGCCGCATCGACGGCGTGCCCTACGTCATCGACTTCAAGACGAGCAAGAACGTCTGGAAGGAGTACGAGCTACAGGTCAGCGCCTACCGCGCGGCCCTCGAAAACGGCGAGAACCCGCTTTATACCGACAAGCAAATCGACAGAAACGGAAACGAAAGTGGCAAGCTCGTAGACCTCTCCGGCCTCAAGACCGCCATCCTGCAAGTCGGCTACGACAAGAACCAGGCTGGCTTCAAGTTCACCGAGATCGACGACGCCTTCCCGCTATTCAAAGTCGCACAGCAGATTTGGAAGGCCGAGAACGTCAGCAAGAAAACCGACGACATGCTCACGCCCGGCTTCACGAAGCGCGACTTCCCCATCGTTCTCTCCCCGGCGAAACATGCGCCAGTGGTCGACGAAGCGCAACCAACCACACCGCCGGGGAGGGAGAAAAAATCTAAAAGCAAATAATCACATCACCTATGGACAACGACGAACGCCAACAATTCCAAGACGAAATTGCCGATCTTAAGGAAAGCCACGACAGCGAAATTGAGGGACTAGAGAACGAAATCTCTAGTCTGAAATCGCGCATCGACGATTTGCAGAACGCAATACAAGAAATTTACGACATCGCAAAAAGAGTATGACTACCAACCACACTGACAAGGATTACGCAGAAGCGAGCGGCGAGAGCACCTACCGTGCACCCCGCGCGCTCGAGCTCAACGAGGTATCGATCAACGGCGACGCCGATGCGCGCGAGGTGGAAGGCAAGCTCGTCCGCAAAGGCGGCTACTTCCGCAAGCGCGTCCTCGTAGGCAAGAAGAAGGACGAGAAGCCGGAGGAAGTGAACCTCGGCGCACCCATCAAGGTCGTGTTCCTCAAAATCCGCCGCCGTCTCATCGAGCGCACCAGCAAGGGCGAGATCGTGTGCTCCACCAGCGAGCACAACAGCAAAACCGACGCCGTGACGCTCTACGTCTCTGCCACCAAGGAGCAGAAGCGCGGCATCGCCGAGGACTTGCGCAAGCAGTACCCAGGCCTGCGCACGGTCCAGGTCGTCTACGCGCTGTTGCTTGACGGCAAAGGCGAGCCCGAGCTTGTCCGGCTCACGGTCAAGGGCGCATCGCTCGGAAGCGAAGCCAAGGCCGAGGGCGTGCCGACCTTCTACGAGTACATCTCATCGTTCCCGGACGGCGAGCACATGTGGGAGTACGTCACCGAGCTGCACCCGGTCATCGAGGAAGGTGCAAAGACCTACTTCGCCATCGACTTCAAGCGCGGCAAGAAGCTCGACGAGCGCACCCTCGCGCTCGCCAAAGAGAAGCTCATGGACGTTGCCCTCAACTGCCGCAAAGTGGATGAGGCACGCGCCGCGAAATTCGTGCAGTCAGCAAAGGTCGAAACCGCTTCGGCCGAGGAGCACGAGGAGGAGGCGTCGGGCATCAAGTATCCAACGGAGGAGGTCAATCCAGACGACATTCCCTTCTAGCGTATGAACGAACAAACCCAGGCGAAGCTCGACCGTCTCCAAATGCTACTCGCCGAGCGCACCCGCATTGACGGCGAGATCGAGGAATTGCTCGCGGGCACGCGTATCGCGGCCGAGCATCATTCCGATCAGCGCCAAAAGCCTCACCACGAGAAGCCGGCCGCAAAAACCAAAGGAGTGGGCCGACAGCACAAATGTTCATTCTGCGGGAAGCCAGGCCACAGCGTTCGCACTTGCCCGCAGGCGCGCGGGGCGCATCCCGAAGATTCGTCTCAAGACAGTCTGACCAAATCGGTGCCGCTCACCATGAGTCAGTACATCGAGCTTCGGAACGCGATGCACGACAGGGACTTTCAGAGCGCCAAGTATGCCCTCGTCAACCGGCTCTCACCGAAGGAGGTCAATCGTGCCGTCGTCTCACGCGATTACGACGACTATGCCACCGGACCCTTCTAGCTATGCCCCTCACGATCGAACACATCGAA
>Ga0206817_1024_pt1 | contig 59660 bp, 50 predicted proteins | sample Alteio_BWOrgCont_89_FD_152873 | JGI IMG/M metagenome (GOLD analysis project Ga0206817, IMG submission 152873) | Enriched cells from forest soil in Barre Woods Harvard Forest LTER site, Petersham, Massachusetts, United States -... | ecosystem: Environmental > Terrestrial > Soil > Temperate forest >...
CGACCGGACCCTCGAAGATGAACTAACGCAAAAGTTGACCCAGCCGAGCGATGCTCAGGGCCTGGATGGCAACGAGCTCAGTCCGCTCGGGGAATTGGTGGGCCGGATAGGCGACCAGCTTCTAGAATCCGGCCGTATCGAGGAGGTTCCGGCGGAGGTCCTGGGACCGCCAGACGACATTCCTCTTGAGCTGCGCACACGAATTGAGGACGCGCTGCTTGGCGCATTCCGCCAGCAGACGCCCGGTGAAAAGAAGCCGCCTGCGCGAGCGGGGAGAATCGACCAGCTCATCGGTGTGCTCAAGACGTATAAGGCAAAGCCGACGGGAGAGGAGACTAAAACGTTCACAAAACGCTTTTCCCGACGCGTTAACGGACTAACAAACGAAACGTTCGGGACCTTCATCTCTGATATCGAGGGCGCAATACGCGAGACACAGGACATTGATCAACAGGCGCAGACTGTGCACCGAGGCTACAAATTCGACACCTTCAGCGAGTTAGTAGACGAATTGCTACGTAAACACGGATCGCCTCGGCGTATGGGAGAAATGAGAGAAGACGAGGACGAACCCGGGGGCAAGACTTGAGTCGGGCTGCCCAAATGTGGAGAGCAGAAAACTGGGCCGACTTCTTGCCGGCAACGCTTGGCTACTCCAGCCCGCCTGTTGACCTATACGCCGTTGCCCGCCATCGGCGCGTTAAGCAACTACGAATGCGTCTTATGGTACCCCGAGGCGTTCTCGTGCCCGCGGATGGTGGATTTGAAGTTTACCTGCGGGACCTTATTCGGCGAGATATCGACATCTCTGGCAGCGAGCCTACGAATCTTTTGTCATCTCGCCAACGGTTTTCATTCGCCCATGAAATCGCCCATACCTATTACTACAAGTTATCGGGTTCAATACCGATTTCCGACCACGTTATTTCAAATCCAGTGGATCTGGAGGATCATTGCGACCGGACGGCGGCGCGTATTCTCGTTCCAACGGCACTTCTTCGGCAAGAAATCAAAAAGAAAATCGGCGACCCCGAGAACATTGATGAGGCCTTTATTAGGTCGGCTGCAACGAGTTTTCGTACATCCATACCGGTGATGATCGAGCGGCTAAGCATTGTCGCACCCTCCAACCCATTTGAGCGCTGTGTCGTTCTCGTAAGGAGGCTTGAAGGAGATGCGCAAATACGTGCGTCGTACTTCGGGGTTGGACTCTTGCCGATCCTGCCAAGACCAAGAAAGAACACTCGCGTGAGTGAATGGTTGGCCGACTTTCCGCTGCCCGCCATCGCGAACCGAGAAGATTCTGATTGGCGAGTTACCCGAGCGGGACGACTCGTCTCTTTCATGAAGAGAGAACTGGGGAGCGGTACCGATTTTCTTCTTCAGGCACAAGTGGCGACGAGTCAGTGAGCTTCATTCCTTCGTGACGTGGATCAGCCGCTCGCTTCAGTTTGGCAGGGCGGTGCAATCCCGCGAAATCTGCGCGAGGAGCGGCTTATTGCTCAAGTTCCTCCCGTTCCTATCTGAGCGAAGCTCCGTCCGTTGCTTCGAGGAAGTTCTCTCAGATTGGTACTGGCAAACGCGACAACTGGCGACAAATTCGGATCCTTCCCGAATACCAGCAATTCCGAAGTTATCTCAACATGTTTTTGCCCGCGATCCGGTCCAGACGTGCAGTGCCGCTCTCCGCGGATCCGACGTAGTTGAATCCGCATCGAAAGCCTGGCAGTTTGGCACGCCGGTGGTGATACCGGTGATATCCTTTTCATGGGAATCACAGCGAATTAGAGAAACTATAGAAACTGTAGCCTAAGATCGAATTCGTTTGTAACCCGCACAAACACAGGGTATTATGCGCCAAGTGTAGTATTCATCGGCACTTGCGCTAGACGGCGGTAATCGAATCCCACTCTCTCCGCCAAGTTATTGAAAATAACCAAGTTGATGTTATCTTGAAGTCCAGCATTCCCCCACTCGCCGCGCTTGTTTCGTCTTTAGAATGAGAGTCATGAAGTTTTGCCCGGCCCGAATGCGTCCCATTAAGGCTGAGACCGACTGCTTCCGAATCAGTTTTTCGATCGGCGAATGGAAAATCAGCAGACCCGCTCAACTAACTAATAAGAGGATATGTTCGCGGAGAAGACTGTGGATTGAGTGTGTCTGTGTTCCGCTCAGAGAACAAACTTAGAACTCTGCCTGTCACGGCAGAGGCTGCGGGTTCAAGTCCCGCCGTACCGAATCACTTTACCTGAAACGCGGAAATCACTTTGTCAAAAATGCTCTTAGCAAAGCCTTTATCAAGCTTCATCGAGAGGCCGAGTGTTTTGCGAGACGATGGGATAGCCGAGCTTCTGGAACTCCTTATGATTTCGTGATTAAGAACCGGGATCGTGGTGATAGGGCCGGCCCAGCATCACGATTGAGTACAGAGTGGATCGTATTACCCCGCCGGACGTCCTCTCCGGTGGCAGCTTCCAAACATGTTGCTGCCAAGACGACGGAGCCAAGAAGTATTGCATGAAATACTGAACGTGGTTGTATCGCCTATGACTTTGAACGGATATCCTTGTCCAGTGCTCGGGACCTTGGGACCCAGCTCTTGCACTTAACACTTCGCACCGACTTCTATTCTTCATGGTCGAGCGGTTTGCCGTCCGGTCCTACCTGAACTTCCGACTTCTTGCCGCCCGTCAGAACTTGAGGCTCGTAGCACCAACTTGTCATGCTGGTAAGTGACTCCACTTTCGGTAGCGTCAGACCGTTTCTCTTTAATCTCTTGGCGCGTTCTTCAGCGTGCTCCACTATGCGGGAGACTGTGCACGAGTCCCTTACACTGACGACATTAGTGCCGTCACGAAGACTCAGACTGCTATTCAACTTTCAGCGGATACCTGAATGGACAAGCGAAGGATCTTTCTACCTGCCAAGATTCCAGGGCCAAATGAGCTATGAGAGACACGGTCGACGGAAGGATTCGCGTTGCCCGCTCTTCGCCGCAGTCGCAGAGTGCCCAGCGCAATCTCGTGCTTGTCTTTGTTTGCACGCAGTCACGTTTCCGCAGGAAAGGGTCGGAACTGGAATTTGATCACGCGGGGGGCTAAATGTATTCCTGCGGACGCGTCACGGGCCTGTCGGAACCAATCGGCAGCCGACTGATCGGCCGACAGGCGGCCTCGCTGGTTCGCAGTGAGGCAAGCACGTCGAGATCGCCTTCGCTCAGGTTGATCCCACTTTTGTACAAATAATGGCAAAACCAAAAAAATCTTTTGCTGCGAAAGTACGCAAATGGCGGCACACCGGTCGTAAGAGGCTCGACTCTAGAGATGCGCCCCCTACCCCCTAAAGCCCAGAGCCGATGGAGGATTAAACGCACTCTCCCTTAAACGGAAGACCAAACAAGAGGGCTCTCGATGCTCCCTAGTTACTCATTTGCAAACACAGGTCGGCCAACTACCCGGAGGTCGGGCCGGGGAAGTTAACAGAAGCGCGTTTCCAGCAGCGATCTTGTGAAACTTCCTACAAGCCGACTTGAACGAAGCCGCTTTGCGGCGGACGCATTCGCGTATTGCTGAGCCGGCGGTCGAGGTGATCTGAGCTAGTTTGTTGTCGCAAAGAAGGAACTCTCTGTGACCCATCTACGCCAGATCATGCTTGAGGAACTAGGCGCCGCAACTACGCCGAGTCCACCATCGACGCTTACATTCACACGGTCGAGCATTTCAGTCGGCACTTCCATCGTTCACCCGATCAGCTTGGCCCCGAGCATATTCGCCAGTATCAGGCCGCGTTGTTCACGCGCTGGAAGCTGACCCCGAACACCGTAACGCAGCGTTTGGCAGCTTTGCGCATTTTCTATGTGCAGGTGTTGAAGCGAGGTTGGAGCCATATCCGAAGAAGGTTCTGCACCTACCCGAGATACTCAGCCAGGAGGAGGTCGCGCGGCTGATTGACGCGGCAGAGTTTCCTTTCATCGCATTCTGCTGATGACGCTGTATGCCACGGGCGCACGTCGCGCAGAAGTGGCGCACCTGAAGATCAGCGATATCGACAGCCAACGCATGGTCATCCATATCCGGGGAGGCAAGGGACGCAAGGACCGCGATGTCATGCTCAGCCCGAAGCTGCTCGAGGCGTTGCGCGTCTACTGGCGCGGGCTGAAGCGCAAGCCCACCGATTGGCTGTTCCCCGGCAATCGATGGCATACCGCGAGTCATCCGGTCTCCACCAAGGTTCTCTGGCACGCCTGTCAGCAGGCCGCCGAACGCGTCGGCCTTGAACTCAAGCACATCCACCCCCACACTCTGCGCCACTGCTTTGCTAGATTGCTGACGGACGAGTCGCTGAGAATTGGCACATCGAAGACAATCTAAGTTTGCACGCAGCAACTCGGAAGAATCGCCGAATGAACAGGGGGATAGAGATGGTGTTTGGTAGTGCCCAGCTATCACTGAACCCCTCCAAAGCGTGCAAGGTAACCGCTTGAGACGGCTGCCTCCCTTGATTCAACCGTGATCTTGATTTGTGTGGACCAGTCCGAGGTGAAACCGTCGGGAAGGACCGATACCGACCCACCCCGAATTGAATCCTGTGACGGTCTGGCACCATCCTAACAACCGAGCAATATGAACGACAAAGCAAAGAAAGTCTTGGTGGTGGAGTCTGACCATAGTCTCAGAGAACACATCGTCGCGGTGCTAAGCGAAGCGGGATATGAAGCCTCGGCCGACTGCCGGGGAGGAATGAAGGCTGTCGTCGCTTTCAACCCCGACATAGTTATCTTGGGTGCCGATCCGCCCCAGCTCGATTGTTGTGACCTTCTTTCCGAAATCAAGGGCTCTGAGCACACTCACAACATATGCGTTGTGATGCTATCTCCAGGAGGATCAGCCGAGCGTACTCGGGGGCTGGACCTCGGCGCCGACGATGTGATCTCACTGCCTTTCGACTCCCACGAATTGCTGTCGCGGGTGCGTTCGCAACTACGCAATAGGTCGGTCGCGGACGAGCTTCGAGGGCGGTTACGCCTTGCCGAGGAAAATCGAACCTCTGCTGAGCAGGTGGTAACGGCAGTCAACGAAGAACGGCGGACGCTGCGGGTTGGCGGACTGGCGAGTGTTGCCGTGCTGGTTGTTGCTGGTCTGATCTTTTTCTTCTCCTACCGTCGCACCCAGGAACAGAATACCCGGGTCTATGCGGCAATCACACGTTTGCAGAGTGGAATGCTGACAGAGCAACAGTTGATGGAACGCTCGCGTCGTGCCCTTGGAGATGGGGAACGCGGTTCATCGCAGGCGAGCGAAGCGCAAAAGCTTCAACTTCAGAAGAAGAGCGAAGACCTGAGATCGCAAATTGCAAGCGCCAAAACAGAAAACGCCTCGACTTTGCAAAGTCAATTGGCCGCGGTAGACAGCCGCCTCCAGAAGCTCGAGACCGAAGGCAAGGTTGCGCAGACGATTATCCAGTCCTATGAGCCGAGCGTGTGTCTCATCCATGTCGTGCTTGCCTTCCGCGACCACACCACCGGATTGAGATTGCACTATGCCGGGCTGACAAGCACTGGCGAGCCAACGACTGACGAGCACAACAACCCGCTTTTGAGCCTGACTGGGAACGGTCCGGAAGTACATCTGGATGTTTTTGGTACTGGATTTCTCGCCTCCGCCAGCGGACAGATCCTAACCAATCATCACGTGGCCGAGCCATGGTGGCAGAATGATGATTTAAAGGAAATGCTCGATCAAGGCCTTGAGCCAGTGATTGCCGAGATGACAGCGTATTTCCCGGGAGTTCCTCATGGCATTGCCATTAACACTGAGAAGATTTCCTCCGCCGCTGATGTTGCCGTCGTGAAGGGAAACGTTGCAGAGCTGGGAATCAGACAGATTGCGCTCGCCGATGGCCGCGGCTCGGTCGTAAGTGGGGGCCCCGTCGTGCTCCTTGGATACCCAACCGCTCTGGATGCCATTCTCGCTCGGGCTGGCACAGAGACGCTCCACTCGATCGCAACCGCAACCAAAGGCGATCCGAAGCAAGTAATGGAAGAACTCCGCCCGCCGCCACCTGATCAGGCCCGTCACCACCCAGGGGCACATCGGCGACGTGCTGGCTGACAAGATTGTCTACGATGCCCAAACCACGTCGGGCGGCTCCGGCGGTCCGCTTTTCAATAACGAGGGCAAAGTTATAGGAATTAACTTCGCCATGGTGCGTGAATTCGGCGGATCGAATTTCGCCATTCCTGTTGGCTACGGAAAGTCTCTTCTTAAACCTTAAACGCGGGACGGCCGCAATTCCTTTGGGGCCGAATGGGCGAACTCGGAGACTTCTTCAGACCTCGTTTCGATCTCGCTTGCCGGATTATCGCCAATCAGTTCGTCGAGGTCGATGAACTGATGTCGGTCGTTTGTTGGGAGATCGGTCCCCGGAAGTCGGCTTTGCGATCGTGATTCCTACGATAAGTGCTACGAAGGTATGTGTCGCGATGGCGCTTATCGGCATTGAAGAATCGCAAAGCTGTTAATGTTGCAGATGGTCGGGTCTTAGCAATTTCCGTTACTAGGCCCGATGCGCCCCCGCGCTTCAGTCTCTATTCAATACAAATCCTTACGCTTCTCTCACACATTCTGACCGCATTGCATGGCAAGCCCCGCTAGCTTCAATGCAACGGGCTCGGTTGCAGAGTTCACTCCGGCCCGCATCGAGTTATCCAATGTCGCCGAGGTGAATAATGAAGTCGTATATCAAGAGAGTAGTTATATCGTTTTCGGTTTTGGCCACATCCGCATCGCTTGCGGCCGTACAGGACAGTCAGCCTCCACAAAGTACGATCATCGTCGGGGCGGGTAATGATCTTCGGTGCAGGCTCGAGAAGGGCATGCGCATCACAAAGTCGGGCGAGCCCATCACGGCAAGGTTGGTTGAACCGGTTTACGCCGGCACGACTATCGCAATTCCAGAAGGCTCGACGGTTAAAGGACATGTCTCCTCAATTTCCGGTGCGCCCAGGCATAAAGGACAGATTCTGAGCGGCGATTTCACGCGCCCGCGAATCGCGCAGGTGACCTTCGACAACGTGATTCTTCCCGACGGCATCACGGTGCCGATTCATACGGACACAACCATTGGAGTCAGTAACGTAAAAACGGCTCAGTATCTTCCCAAGTCGCAACGTCCCGGCGTTCGCCAGAAGGTGAAAGATGCTGCTAAGCCTTTATCCGCACCCAACAAATTGCAAAGATTGAGCCAAGCTGCCGTCACGAGTTTGCCTTATCACCCAGAGTACCTCAGCCAAGGAACAGTGTTCGATGCAACACTCCTCGACGCGGTTGAAACACCGTCGCCCGTCGATCAGGCTGACACGCACTCTCCGCCTAACGATGGCTATCTTCACGTTCGTCTCTTAACGCCTCTGAACTCGGCGATGAGCGCTCTTGGGTCACCGATCGAAGCCGTCGTGCCGCGTCCGTACTACAACCAGGATCACGTTTTGGTCTACCCGGCAGGCACAAAGCTTGAAGGCACTGTTACCAAAGCCGTGGCAGCTGGCTGGATGAAGAAGAATGGTGGACTCTTGTTCTCCTTCCATTCAGCACAGACGTCTGATGGGACCACGACAGAGATGTTCGCAACCGTCGCCGGCGTCCAGGCGGCGGGCGGCCAACGGCTCTCGGTCGGGCTCGAAGGCAACGTGAAAGCGACGACCTCGACCTTTTCTCGTTTGCGAGCCCCGATTTCGCTTATCGGCCCCTCCAGGGCTGTGGCCGATAACACCGTCGACAAAACCGCCTGGTCCCGGGCAGGTGAAGGGAATAGAGGATTCGGACTGCTTGGCGCGGGCGCTGCGCAAGCGTCGGTATCTACGGCCATCGCCTTCGGTTATTTCGGCGCAGCTGTGAACGCATACGACGCTTTTTTCGCTAAAGGTTCGAATGTGGAACTGCCTGTCAATACTCCGGTGTTCCTGCGCGTTGATGAAACTGCACACCGATCGGGTGGGACTGATTCAACCGAGGTCACGTCGGCCAATATCCGGAAACAGTGATTAGTCGCGTATGGGAGAGCGCAGTCAGCTAGAAAGCGCCACTTCTTTCTTCTGATTCTCGAATAAAAACGCGCTGTTCCGCAACGAATTGTATGCCTGGCCGCAATGGAGGAAGGAACAGAAGTGACGCAAAAGTACAAGGGCGCGCAATCAAACGAATATGCCACCAGCAGTGATTTCTGCCGCATCTTCGTCGAACAGATGGACAGTCTTTTTCTATTGTCTCTCTTACTGACTGCGGATCCTCAGAAGGCTGAACAGTGTTTCCTCTCAGGGTTTGAGGATTCCGTGAATAGTACCTACGTGTTCAGGGAGAGGGCGCACTTGTGGGCTCGACGCAACATCATCCTCCACGCGATTCGGTTGCTTTGCCCTCGGCCGAACGAGGGAAACGAATTGAATGAAGCAAGGTTTTTGCAGCTGAACGGCAAAGTGCCCGCAGAAGTGCAGGCGTACCCCATCTTCGCCCTCATCGTGGGGCTCAATTCATTCGAGCGTTTTATCTTCATCATCTCAATCCTGGAAAAGTATTCCGCCCATGACTGCTGCCTGCTTCTGGGTTGTCTTCGTCGGGATGTGATTAGCGCCCGGACTGCTGCGATCCGACATCTAGCCGGCGTTGTTATTGCAAAGGAGATACAGCCCGACAGAAATGGTATCGCCTTGGCGGCAGTCAATTATGCAAATCGTTGACTATCGCCGGTGGCTCGAGTACCTAGCAGGACCCAATAAACCTCTCAACGGCGCTTAACTCGAAACCATACAAATTCTTACAAATGCCTCACCCTTCCTGACGGCACACTCGTCGTCATCCCGGTACGTTGCAAACAGGAACATCTTTCCTGCGTGGAGAACCATGACGAACAGATTTGGACATTTGTCTGGCATCCTGTTGGTTGCCGCTTCCGTATCTTGCGTTCACCCCTGCTCCGTCTTCTCACAAGAGTTGGAGAGTCGACCCCCATCGACCCTGGGTTTACAGGATGATTCTCCATCTGTGCCCGGCCAGGCCAAAAATCACATTGCCGCCGACGATGCAGTCGTTGCCTCTCTTCCCGACGCCCCGATGCCCCAGAATCGGGCGCAGAACCAGTCTTCGTCGTCGCCCGCAGGCTCTGAAACACACCTGAATCAATTCCCAATCTTGTCTCCGGGACTAACCAGAGCTCCTCTCACAATTCAAGATAAATTTCGTATATACGCCCATAAATCCTTTGGTCCGCCAGCCGTCATCCTGCCTGCTTTTGGGGCGGGATTGGGAATGCTCAATCCACCGAGCAAATATCCCAAGGAATGGAAAGATGGCGCTGACGCATTCGGCAGAAACTACGGATACAGACTGGCGGATCGTACGTCCAGAAACACTGCCCAATTTCTGACAGGCGCCCTGCTGCATGAAGATCCCCGCTATTTGCGTTCGACCAGTTCCAATCCGTTCACTCGGACCGTACATGCACTTGCCTTCACCATCTTCGACAAGACGGACTCCGGAAGAACTACCTTCGCCGCAAGCAATTTCGCTGCGGCAGCTGCCGGCGGGTTCGTCGGGATGGGCATCCTTCCGAATGGCTATAACGACATTACACACGCGGAACAACATATGGCGAGCGAGTTCCTGCAGATTGGTATTGGGAATGTCCTGACGGAGTTCGAACCACAATGGGGACCCTGGGCGAAAAAGCTACGCATTCCCAAACTTCTGCCGGGTTGGTGGGTTCCAGAACACCGCCCGTAGCATATTGTCCTTGAACTCGTGGAGTGGATTTCTTCGTCAAATCTACGGGGCACTACCTCGGCCCCACCCTTCAATGAAGGCTGGGGTTCAGCTATCATTGCGTCGGGAGAGGCCTGAACGGTCTGCTTGTAATTCGGCGTAACCAATCCGCCTTTCCAATGTGCCGGGTTTATACATGATCCAAGTTGCACAACCGGAAGAAACGGCGCGAAAGCATGCGCGCTTGCTGATTGTAGACGACGATCCGGATCTATGTGAACTTGTGCAGCGATATCTAGAAGATGAGGGATTCGCGACATCAGTCGTGCATACCGGCGCTGAAGGCAACCACGCGGGGGCGACCGGCAATTACGATTTGATCGTCCTCGATGTGATGTTGCCCGACATGAAGGGTTTTGATGTGCTGCGAGAATTGCGTTCGCGCGTGCGTACGCCGGTTCTGATGCTAACCGCCAAAGGCGATGAGTTTGACCGTGTCCTGGGCCTACAGATGGGTGCGGACGATTATTTGGCGAAGCCGTTCAGCCCGCGTGAATTGATTGCGCGCATTGGCGCTATCCTCCGCAGATCGGGTTGGCAGTCGGAGCAAACCAAACCACCGCGGCCACTCTCCATCAGGTCGGGTGATTTGGAAATGGATTTGGCAGCATATGCCGCATCCAAGTCGGGAAGACCCTTGCACTTGACGTCGGCAGAGTTCGATCTGCTGCGTGCATTCCTGGAATCGCCCGGACAGGTGCTTTCTCGCGAAGCTTTGGCGGAGCGGGTTCTCGGCCGGAAATTTTCGCCTTTCGATCGAAGCATCGACCTTCACGTAAGCAACCTTCGTCAAAAGTTGGGTCCCCAGACAAACGGCGCGGAAAGAATCCGGAGCGTACGGGGAGTTGGTTATTTGTATGCTTGGCCGGTGTGATTCGATGTCCTGAGGTGGATGCCATTCACGATTGCGTCGAATGAATTCAGGAATAGCAGGTCGGAAGTACGACCTCAACTTCGAGGCCGATCGGACTGGCGTTCGATGCGATGATCGTTCCGTGGTGTTGACGAATTGCCTCAAGAGCAATCGCAAGTCCAAGGCCTGCGCCCTTGGTTGCCCTGGGATCACCGTTAGGTTCCTTTACACGGAAGAATGGTTGGAAGATTTGTTGCAGGAACTCTCCAGGGACGCCCGGTCCGTAATCCCGCACTGAAAGAACGGCCTGCGCTGACGGGCTCGTTTTCTTGGCTTTTAGAATCACCTCCACCTCACTCCCCGGCGTAGTGAACCTAATCGCGTTGCGAATGATGTTCTCACAGGCGCTGCGCAGAGCCTGCTGATCGGCCTTCTCGATGACGATACCTCCTTCGGCTTGCAGCCTCACAGACTTGCCGCAAGAGCGCGCTTCGAAATCGCCATCAGCCACCACTTCCTGAACCAGTTGAGACAAGTCTACGTTATCTTTCCCCTCGGACGACAAACCCGTTTCCAAACGAGAGAGTGTCAAAAGCTGGCCCATCAGCGTATCAACTCGCTCGACATCGCGCTCCATCCGTTGCAGCAACTCCTCGGACTCAAGCGGCGACTGCTTTCGCAAAAGAGCCAAAGACATAATCAATCGAGTAAGGGGCGAGCGCAGTTCGTGCGAGACGGTGCTCAATAGATCCTTCTGGGAACGCACGAACGCACTCATCCTTTCAACCATGACATCAAAATCTGCCGCCAGAGCCGCCAATTCGTCGTGTCGCTCGGATATCTCGACCGGGGCTCTCACGCTCAGATCACCTGCCGCCACCTTTCTCGCAGCAGATTGAATCCCCTGAATGGGTGCAACGATGTGGTGGGTAAGCCAGAAACAGAGGAGCGTCACCATTAGCAACACCACGCCGAAGAATGGAAGTCCGCCTCCGGCCGTACTGTCCAGAAATCTCCCCACTTCCAAGCCAGCGCGCACCAGAAGAACATAAGGATGCCCTGACGGCGAAGTGAATTTATAAGATGAGCTGTGCGAGCGGAACCCGTAGCGGGTAAGAACGCGTCCGTCACTTCTGGCGGCACGTACTATCGACAGGCTGTCGGAGGGAATGGGTCGGGACAAAACATCCTCGCCGCACCCATCGATCAGATAGAGCTCAATCCCGGATTTTCCGACCAGCCCTCCTGCGAATTGTTCGAACCCTTGTGGACCTCCGAATTCATAGGCATGTGCCGCCTCGTCCGCGACTCTGGGAGCGAACGATGCAACGACGTCCGTAGGCGGAACCAGTCGCCTGCCGAGCATGCGGCTAGCCAGAAAGATGGCGAACAGCGCCAGAACGGTCAACCAAAACCAGAGGAAGACCTTGATAAATAATCGCCCGATGGGCGCTCGCGAGTTCAGGCCACTTATCGAATTTTGAGTCGTCACAGAATAGATACCGCCAGATCTGTTCTCTCAATAAGGATATACAGCAATATGCCACGACTCACCAGCGGCAATGCTCGCTCCTTACAAATCCCTACAGACCTCTGACACATCCTGTCAGCGCTGTCGCTTGATGTGCAATAGCCTCGAATCACGCAAAGAATCGCGGCCCAATTCACTTGCCCACGATTGAACCGGAGTCGGTCTGCGCAAGAAAATGGCAAACGGAAAATCACAGCAAATCCGATTCATATCACCGGTTGGCAGTGTCGGGGGCGGCATCAGCGGCGCAGCTTTGGACGAGGCGCTGGCACAGGCTCCCGACTTCATCGCCTGTGATGCGGGCACCACTGACGCCGGTCCCTTTTCGCTTGGAATGGGGATGCCCGCTTTCCCCCGGGAGGCTGTGAAGAAAGACCTGTCGCTGATGCTGCGAGCTGGTCGAAAGGCGAACATCCCGGTAATCATCGGGTCTGCGGGCACGGCTGGTGGCGATGTTCATGTCGACTGGGTACTAGAGATCGCGCGCGAGATCGTTGCCGAACATAATCTCACCTTGCGGACAGCCGTCATCTATGCGGAGCAGGATAAGGCGTATCTCAAGCGGCTGCTGCATCAAAATCGAATCCTTCCCCTTGATCCGGCGCCGCCGATCAGCGACAGCATCATCGACAGCAGCAGCCGCATTGTCGGCATGATGGGCGTGGAGCCGCTCCAACAGGCCATCGCGGATGGTGCCGATTTCGTGCTGGCGGGGCGATGCAGTGACTCCGCGCTGTTTGCGGCGATTCCGTTGATGCGGGGTTTTCCTCCGGGGCTAGCTTGGCACGCCGGCAAAGTATCGGAGTGCGGAACGCTAGTCTGCGAGACGCTCGGCAAGGGCGTCATCTTTACTACTATCAGCCAGGACGAAGTCACGATCCGTCCCTATGGTGCCGGCCTGCGTTGCACGCCGCACAGCGTGGCTGCGCACAGCTTGTATGAGAACGCCGACCCCTACCTGCATCGTGAGTGTTCCGGGACCTTCGACCTGACGAGGTCTACATTTGAAGCGATCGACGACGTGACGGTTAGGATTCGTGGGAGCGAATTCATATCCGAACCGTACACGGTGAAGCTTGAGGGTGCGGCGCTGGCAGGATATCAAAGCATTATTGTCGGCGGGATACGTGATCCTTACATCATCCGTCAGTTGGACAGTTGGCTCGCCTTGGTGCACAGCTACATCGACGAAAGCGTATTTCACGTGCTCAGTGACGAGGCAGACAAGAGCTCGTACAGTCTTATCTTTCATACCTACGGTGTCAACGCTGTCATGGGCTGTCTTGAGCCCGACCCGAAGCATCTCCCCCACGAAGTAGGTATCGTCTTCGAAGCTACAGCGCCGACGCAGGACCTGGCGCACAAGCTTGCACAACTCAGCCGCCAGCCTCTGCTGCACTGCCCCATCAAAGAGTGGGCGGGATCGATGACAGCATTTGCGTGTCTACACAATCCCGCAGTCATCGATCGGGGCCCGGTGTATCGCTTCAACCTGAACCACGTCGCCGTTCCTTTCACTCCCGTCGAGATGTTTCGCACTCACTTTACTGACTTGTACGGTTCGGAGAAATCATGGTTCTAGCCAATATCGCAAATCTGATTCGCAGCAAGAACTCAGGTCCGTTCACACTCACGTTTGACATCATGTTCGCTGACCTCGCGAGCTATCGGCGCGTCAAGGATTCGGGAGCGCTGAATCGAGCCGCGTTTGCCAAACTCTACGGCTGGCCAATCGAGAAGGTGCGTTTTTTCGAATGCGAAAATGCGCTTGCATTTAAGTTCAGCATCCCACGGCGGCTTACGCAGGGTGAACCCGGTGATGGCGACATGCACGGCGGCCAGCAGTTCATTCCGCTGATGAACCTGGAGATTCCGTGAATGCCTCAGTGATTACTCCCGAGACCGATGTAGAGCGAGCCGACGTCGAGCGCGGAGCGGCGGTGGAAGCCCGGCTGGACAGAATTCCAGCAAGTCCCTATCTATGGAAACTGCTCGCGCTGCTGTCTCTGGGCGGCTTCTTCGAGTTCTATGAACTCTTCATGACGGCCTTCATTGGTCCAGGTCTCATTCGCAGCGGCATCTTTCAGGCAGGTCCGGACGGTCTCTTCCATCTGCCCGACCTGGCCGCGTTCGCGTCCGTTACCTTCCTCGGTCTTTTCTTGGGAACGATCACTTTGGGAGGAGTCGCGGATCGCTGGGGACGGCGCCCGGCCTTCCGAGGCTTTGCGTTCTGCTACGCCGCGGCGACGACCGTGATGGCCATGCAGAACACGGCCATCGCGATCGATACCGTACGCCTGACCGCCGCGATTGCGATCGGTGCTCAACTGATTACACTCGACACCTACGCCTCGGAGATAGTTCCGCGCAATCTCCGCGGACGAGCGTTTGCCTTCTCCTTCGCGATCATCCAAACGGCCGTGCCTGCACTCGCTCTGCTGGGCTGGCTCCTAGTGCCGCACGATCCTTTGCGCATTCAGGGTTGGAGGTGGCTCATGCTGATCGGCGGAGCAGGTTCCTTCGTAGTTTGGATACTGTGCCGCTTTCTTCCGGAGTCTCCGCGTTGGCTCGCCAGGAATGGCCGCCTGGAAGATGCAGAACGCGTTACTTCCGTTTTCGAGCGGCATGCAGAAGCGCACCTTGGCCATCGGCTGCCTGCACTGGAGGCATTGAGGCCGGGAGATGTGGCCAAGGCAAGTTTCGCCGAAATACTACGTCCTCCATACCGCAGGCGCACCATTATGCTGACAGTCTTCCATTTCTTTCAGGCGATAGCGTTCTACGGCTTCGGAAACTGGCTGCCAGCACTGGTCAACGCGCAGAATCATAATGCACCGCGAAGCGCGCAGGTCTCATTTTTTATCACCCTCGCTTTTCCCATCGGACCCTTGCTCTGGAGCACCATCGCGGAAAGGTATGAACGTAAATGGCAGATCGTTAGCGCTGCAGTAGGGACCGCCGTGTTCGGCCTGTTGTTCGCGGCCCATACCGCTCCCTTGGGTCTGGTGGTGCTCGGCATCCTGATTACGCTGATGAATAGCCTCCTGGGCTATAGCTCGCACGCGTACCAGGCGGAGTTATTTCCAACTCATATGCGGGCTCGTGCGGTCGGGTTCGTTTATTCCTGGGGACGCTTATCCACAGCATTTGCCAGCCTCGTCATCGGATTCCTCTTCCAACGATTTGGAACTGCAGGGGTCTTCGGTCTGATCGCCTTCGCCATGTTCGTGGTCGTAGTCTCTGTCGGAGTCTTCGGTCCGCGTACTCGTGGCCTCACGCTCGAACAGATTTCTGATTAGCGTCGGTTTCCCATACAAATCCATACAAGCAACCAACTGTTTCTGACGGCGTTTCGAAGTCGTACTGTGCACAATGGAAATGTGGAAAGGTTCACGAAGGTTAGATCGATAGACGAAGAAGTAATAGAGGAGTTTGATGTCGACCAATGAACAGACTGCAGGCAGACCGAGAGTCCTGATACTAGGATCAACAGGCCGTATTGGAAGTAGAGTAATCGCCGAGCTCGAACGGATCAATACGGTTAGTGTTGTCTATTCCTCCCGCAAACCGGTGCAGGTGGAAGCCTGGCAGCGCGATGGTAAAGATGATGTGCTGCTCGATCTCGACCAACCCGAAACCTTCCCGGGTGCGATCTTCGGAATCGATCGTATCTTTTTCTCAACCGGATATACCGTCGCCATGGTGCGCCAAAGCAAAACCATTGTGAATGCTGCTGCCGATGCTGGGGTAAAGTTCATCGTTCATCTAGGTATCTTCGGAAATGGACGCGTGACTATGCGTACGGGGCCTGGCTTGAGATGGTAGAGCGCTACATCGAGGGCAGTGGCGTGGCGTGGACACACCTTCATCCCGACCTCTTCATGGACAATCTGCTCGCGGCAGCCCCTGTCGTAGATGTCAAGTTCTACTGGTTTAGGGAAATCAGCCGGTTGGCTGGATTGCTCCTGAAGATATTGCCGCAGTCGCGGCGGAAGTTCTGTCGGATGGTCCTGAACAGCACGGCGGCAACAGTATTGGCTTTTCACTGAAATGCTGAACGGGAGGCAAGCTGCGCTCGAAATTTCAAAGGGACTGGGTCTTCCAGTAGAAAGTGTCGTTCTCACCCCAGATGATCTGGCAGCAAGCGTCAAAAGTGGGGCGATGAAGTTACCCTCTTTCGTCGAGCCGACCTACGGCGCAAGTATTCTCGAATGGATGCGGCAAACTCACGACCGACGCCTTAATTTTGCCGGGGTGCCGACGAGCATAGAGGAAGTAACGGGGGAGAAACCGCGAACGTTAGAAGAGTGGGTCAGAGAGCTGGCTGCGCTCTCCATCGTCGAAAGAGTTTTCCCCGTACAAATCTATACAAGCGACTAACTGTTCCTGACGGCGTTGCGATGTCGTTCTCCGCACAATAGAAACCTGGAGGGCTAAAGATTGCAATGCCCAGAGGAATCAATCGTCGCGACGCGTTGAAACTTGCCCTCGCGGGAGGAGTTGCAACGATGCTCCAGGCATGCTCACCGCACTCTCATCCGGGCAATTCCGAGGCGGTGCCTCGATTCGCGGCGACTCTGCCAATTCCTCCCGTGCTTGAGCCGACACATTCGGACGAGCGTGGGGACTACTACGAGATTGAAGCACATGAATCCGCTGTCGCGATTCTGGCGGGCAAACGGACGACAATCCGAGCCTACAACGGCATCTTTCCTGGGCCGACGATTAAGGCCATGCGGGGACGAGCGACCCACATCCGATTTACGAACAAGCTCCCCATCCCTGTGGTCACGCACCTTCATGGCGGCCACACTCCCTCCGACTCAGACGGGTGGCCGACGGATGTGATCTTGCCGGCGGGATATCAGGTACCGGCAACTTCGCTGCAGATGGATCACACGGGAGATACCGAGCGGATCGCTCAGGCATCCACTGCAAAGTACGAACACAACTATACGTATCCGAACGATAGACGAGCAGCCACTCTCTGGTACCACGACCACGCGATGGGAGCGACCGGACAGAATGTCTACATGGGCCTGGCAGGATTCTACCTCGTCGAGGATGAGGAAGAGCACTCGCTGCCGCTACCGAGGGGGCGTTACGACATCCCTCTGATGATCTGCGCACGGCAATTCAACGACGACGGCTCGTTCCGATACAACCCGCACGGACATGCGGGGGCGGATGGCGACGTCATTCTTGTAAACGGGGCGCCATGGCCTGCTTTACAAGTTGAGCGACGCAAGTATCGCTTCCGCATTCTGAACGCCTCCAATGCCACGACCTTCACGCTTGCTCTTAGTTCCGCATTGCCCTTCGTACAAATCGCAACCGATGGCGGATTGATGTCGCGGCCTGTCGAAGTACCGCGGATCCCGATGGCGATGGCGGAGCGTGTCGAGGTTGTGATCGATTTCTCAGCATACGCCGCGGGCGACTCGATTGTCCTTCGCAACACCGAGAGACAAGGACCGCTTGGAGAGATCATGCGTTTCGACATTACCGGTCCGGCAGTTTCGGATCATGGCCAACTGCCCGACCGCCTGAGCGTGATCGAGAATCTAAGACCCGAGGCAGCCATCAGGACCCGGACATTCACCCTCGGTCCCCGCCCTGAGTTGAAGGACCACTTTCCACCGATCCACTGGGCAATTAACGGTAAACGTTTTAGCCCCGAACACCCGCAAGCGAATCCGCGTCTTGGGGATGTCGAGATCTGGCGCTTCGTCTATGAGAAAAGTCCGTGGAGGCAGACGCATCCGCCTCATATCCATCTGGTGAACTTCCAGATACTCGACCGGGACGGTCAAGCGCCCCGTGATCATGAGCGCGGCTGGAAGGACACCTTACGGCTCGACTCAGGCGACGATGTCCGCGTCATCATGCGATTTGACGGCTATCGGGGGCGCTATTTGATGCACTGCCACAACCTCGAGCACGAAGACTACGTCATGATGATGCGCTTCGATGTTGTCTAAGTTCGTATATCACGTCCGCCAGTGCGGGACTGCAGATCAGACGGTCTTCGCACTTCGACAGCTTGGGAGTCTTTCACCTATGACGATGTTGCGAAACTCGATTCCAGATTGCAGATTGGTGGCATTGGTCATCTTTTGTGTGCTGTCCGCCCTCCCTCAGCTCTCGGCCCAACATCCGAAACAGTTAATGACTGAAGCATGTGAAAACGAACTCCGCCAGCGCGAACAAAATCCGCTATGGGCGAGCCAGGTGGAACGTAGTACCGCCGGACATGTTTACCGCGAGGAAGAAATTGACACAGTGGACGGTCCCCTCGATTACCTGCTTTCGGTTGATGGCCATGAACCATCACCTTCGGAACGGAAACAAGACGATGATCGGCTCCGTGACCTGAGGGAGAATCCGAAGGCGCGACTAACGCTGAAGAAAAATCGAGATGCAGAGGAAAGGAAAGTTGACGATCTTCTTCGCGTGATCCCGAATGTTTTTCTCTTCGAGGATCAAGGCAAGCAGGGAAACTTGGAGAGGCTCGCGTTTTCTCCCAATCCGGCATACAAACCCGCGACCTACCTGGAAACGGCACTTCATGCGCTGAGTGGGGTAGTTCTAATCGATCCCATGGATAAACGGCTCGCTCAATTTTCAGGGACTCTAACGCAGCAAGTGAATTTTGCTCACGGGCTACTGGGTCACCTAAACAAGGGAGGCATGATCGAAGTGAACCGGGTCCGACTCTCTCCCGGACTATGGGAAACAAGGTTAATCAGGACTGACCTCGATGGCCGCGCTCTTTTCAAGAGCATTAGCAAGCAGCTAGACGAAACTCGTAGCAACTTCGAACCAGTGCCTCCCGACACAAACATCCCGATTGCGATGGAACGGATTACCCGTAAATCAGCAAGTTTCTCTCAACCGACACCAGGAAATATCGAGTGATCCCATGAATCCGAAAAGACACTTTGAAGAAGGTCTTGAGATGTTTGCTGAAACTGCAAACGCCGCTTCCACGACCGCGAATGCGAGGCGAAACAAGCTCGCTATAAACGTCCTTAAGACGTCCGTCACCGTCGCCGTGATGCTGATCGGTCTAGCGGCAGTAATGTTGGCTTACCTAATCTATCCGGGCACACCAAGCAAATCGAAGGTCATGGTTTTTGAAGGTTTCGTCAAACTTCCGAGAAAAGGTCCGCTCACAAGACTCGATTACCTGACGCTAAGCGACCAGAGTTTGTTTGTTACAAGTGAGTCGTCCGGCGCCCTTTTCAGAATCGCTTTCGACGCCAGTAGTGTGAAAGAAAGCACGGTATGGGAAATGCCTGGAGCAGGTGCTGCGCACGGCGTAGCTCTACTGCCCGACAAGAATGTTGCCTTCATCACACGAAGCGAAACGAATACAGTGGACGTCTTTGATCCGAAGTCTCTTCACCAGCTTGCCAGCATCCCGGTTGCAGATGACCCAGATGCCATCCTTTACATCCCGTCGACCAACCTCATTTATGTAGCCCATGGAGACCCGAACATGGCGACCCTAATCGATCCTCAGAGGCTCACGACGGTCGGAACCATCCAGCTTTCTGGAAAGCCAGAGTTTTCCGCCGTGGACTCGGAGAGCGGATTGCTCTTCCAGAATGTAAAAGACACCAACGAGGTAGCTGCAATCGATGTTGGCAAGCGCTCGGTAGATGGGCAATGGCCTCTTGCACCATGCGTTGAACCATCTGGCATGGCGATTGACTCCGAGAAAAGACGGCTCTTCACGGTCTGTAGCGGAAATGCGAAATTGGTGGTCTTTGACTTGGAGAGGCATCGAGTCATTACATGGCTGGGGGTCGGCGGGGCGCCTGACTCGGTCGCATTCGACCCCGGTCTTCATCGAATTTACACGGCCGGAAAAGCCGGAGAAATGACCGTGATCCAGCAAGACGGTCCTGATAATTATCGAGTATTGGATGAGATACACACTCACTACGGCGCTCATACGTTGACAGTCGACCCGGTGTCGCACAGGGTTTTCGTTGCGTACGCAAGCCTTCTTGCACATCCCAGAATTGCTGTGTTCTCCGCAACGCAGTGAACACTGTGAGGCGTGCGAGTAAACAGGTTTTCTTGGTTGGTCAGTCTGTTGGGTGCTGAGAGATCGCTTTCACAAATCCTGCCCGTTCTTTTGCAAAGCTCGATGAAGTGCTTCGTGCAACCGGAGTACGTTCTAACCAGCGATTTCGACATAAGAGAAGATTGAGATGCGAGAGGAGCGAACATGCTGAAGGTGACCATTCACAGATTGGGCGACACAATCGTCTTCCAATGCACGGGCCGAATCGTCTTCGGCGAATGCCATATTTTGCGCCACGCGGTATTCAGTCATCCATATATTGAGATTGCGGTGCTGGACATGGGAGAGATCACCGCGATAGATGCCGCCGGTCTCGGTTTGTTGGTAGAGCTGCGTAAATGGGCCGCCGCAAAACGGATGCCACTCAAGCTCTTGTACTTAACGGCACACATGGCGAATTTGCTGAATATGACCCAGTTGAAGCCGATCTTTGATGTCTGCTCGGTTTGGACGTGATTGACCTTCTGTTTCGGGCGAACCAGTCTTCTCTTGCAGCTGGATTCGCAGCACCAGGGGCGGTGGCTGATGGATAGTCCCAGGCTTGTAAACCCAGTTAGCAAAAGATCGGCGGCCGGAACTGAACGAGCAATTGTTCCCGCCGTGAAATGGACGGGGTACGTGACGTACGGAAAATACGTGAGGCGGGTGGCTCGAAAGAGCGCATTTAATAGAGGATCCCCGACCACACCGGTTCTGCCCGTCACCACTTAACCGAACTACGAAAAGAGAAACTCGGCAGGGGCATAGTGGGAGCCGAGGACGTTTCTGTTGCCGCACTTTTTCAACACCCACGCCTGTTTACGTCGACCGTCAATTTGAGGGGCGGAGTGACAAAGTGCAGGAGCGCAAACGGCTGGATATTTTCTTCCCCCGTTATCGAAGGCAAGAAAGAGAACACAGCTCAACCCCCACTCCCTTATGAAAGTTTTACCTTTCTCTTACGCAACTTTTATGCGCGTTCGTCTCCAATGGGTCGGGGCTTAAGGATCTAATCCCGTTAGGTGGAGGTTGGCCGTGTTTAAGAAATGGACGACCCTCTTCGTCATCGCAGCGTTGTTCGTAGCCGAGGCAATGGAGGGAACTGCCATTGCGGCTCAAATCGCAACGACTCCAAAAGTACAGAATCAGAATAATGTAGCACTCGGGGAGACTAACACTAAGCAGCTGTTGCTCCTGATGAATCAGGACAAGGATGGCAAGGTCTCCAAGCAAGAGTTTATGAGCTTTATGGAAGCCGAATTCGACAGGTTAGATAAGAAAAAGGAGGGGAAGCTAGACGTTAAAGAACTAACGCAACCGCAAGCGGGGACAAGAGGCTTCCACAAGTAAACTTCAAATCTGTCTGCACGCTCATTCCCGCCCTTTGAAGTCAACGAGAAGGGGAAGGAAGTGTGCCGTTTAAAGGAGAGGTCAGAGTCATGACTTTCAGAAACGATGTGCACAAGTTTGCTGTACAAATGGCCAAGCGGGCGGCCTTCACCGTAGTCGCCGCAGCGTTGCTGACCCTTCCGATGAATGGCCAACATACGCCCAATGATGCACCGGGCGTTACCGCAGTGCCGCCGAACCAACAGACCATCGCAGCGACTCCGCAAACAGAGCAGGAGATCGTGCAGGAGCTTGCTGCCATGAAGAAACGCATCGAACAGCTTGAAGTTGCGCTGAAGCAACATGAGTCGGCAGAGCAGCCGATCACGGCGAGAGCGAGTGCACCCGTGGGCATTTCTCCGAGCGCCGCAATTACGAGCGCCGTTCCGCCCGAAGCCCAGGCCGCACTGCCCCAGACGGCTCCGCCCGCGAAACCGTCTAAGGCAGAGCCATTTGCATTCGCTGACTGGACCTGGCTTAACGGCAACAGTCGTGTGAAGGAACCTCCCTTCGATACAAAATTCTTTACGCCGGAAGTACAAGCCGATGTGGACTACATTATCGATCTCAACCATCCGAAAGATGACACCATCGGCGGATCGAGTGAGGTATTTCGGGCGTACGAAGTCCAGCTGACCCAGCTCGGCGTCGGCGGCGACTTCCATTTTGACAACGTGCGCGGCAGGTTAATGACGCAGTTTGGCATGTATTCGACCACGACGCCGCGCAACGATGCCAGCCCAGCGCGTGGACAGTGGCAACTTGCGGATGCTTATCGCTACGTATCCGAAGCGTACGGCGGATATCACTTCAACGCGTTGCACGGGATCAACGTCGATGCGGGGATATTCATGTCCTACATCGGCCTGTTCAGCTACTACAACGCCGATAACTGGGCGTATCAACCCTCGTACGTCTCATCGAACACACCGTGGTTCTTCAACGGCGTGCGGGTGCAGATCTTCCCCAGTGAGCACTTGAAGATTGAGCCCTGGTTTATTAACGGATGGCAGTCCTACGGACGGTTCAATAACCGGCCGGGTATTGGTGCTCAGATCCTGTGGCGGCCGAACGGCAAGTTCGAACTCCTGGGCAACCAATACATACTCGGAGAGGATACGCTGAACGTTCCGGGGCGTGTTCGCTATCACACTGACGACAGCATCGAGTACAAGTATTACGAGAATCCCTCGAATTTCCTAAGCCAAGCCGCCTTTTCGCTGACGGGAGATATGGGATGCGAACATGGCGGCGGCGTGAGCTGCGCGGGCGATTCCGCAAAAGGGCCTAAGCAGGATTTCCTAGGCTTCATGCTCTACAACCGCCTCTGGTTCCACAAGAACCTTTACGGTTTCACACTGGGCGGAGGCAAGATTAACAATCCGGGACGCTATCTGGTGTTGTTGCCGCCCATCAATGGCGCAACCGCTGCGTCGGGAACGCCCTATTTCACTCAGAATCCTGGCGACCCCTACAAAGCTTGGGACGCATCCGCGACCTTCGATTACATGCCAAGCCAGTACATTACGTTCCGTTGGGAGTTCGATCACCGGGCGGCGAACGTGCCATATTTCTCGGGACGAGGCGGCATTACGCCTCCGGGTGGCAACACTGGAGCCCCGGGCTCGGTAGTACCAGGCTTTACGCCCGATCTGGTGAGGGACGAGAACCGGCTTAATCTAGCCATCCTTGTCAAATTCTAATTGTGGGAGATGCGACACCGGACGGAATTGTTTATGCCAGCCGTGATTTTCCTTAGAGGTCACGTTGGCGTGCTTTTTTGCTCGCCATCGGCTATGTGTACGATTCCTGCGCTTCAGTTGTTGACGAAAAATCGCGCCTCTGACAATGTCGGCCCGTGTCAAGCACTTTTGAGCGCACTACTGCATGCACTCAAAAAGGAGCGCCATTTCGCTCCCGTTGAAGGTGTTGCCTTTCCAACCGTAGGCTCGCTCGTAATCGTTTTCAGGCCAGGACTCAGTCCGACCCATGCATCTCTTCGGTCGCAACCGGAAATGCCAAATGTGACCCTGCCCGGAAAAGTGGAGAAAATCATCGAGTCAGTAACGTCCACGTCGGCACCCTTCTTGAGGCGCACCTCATCGCCGTTCTCATCCGTCAGGGAGTTCTCAGCCAAACACTACGGCCGCTCAAACGAATGTCTCGGTGCGAACGCTCTCCCATAATTGTTTCAGCTCGGTTGCATTGTCTGGGAAGGTGGGTCGCACCTACGCCGAACTTCGGTCGAAACGGGTTTCGGTTTCTTCGCGCTGGTTCGAGTCCCTAAGTTGGATCTGTGGCGTCATAGGGATCACCACGCGTTACCCTCATCTCCTGTGCTCGCATTCTTTGGCAGTCGTCAACCGTATGCTAGCTTAGGAGCATGCAGGCGGGTGAAATGGAATCAAAAAGCGCTGCGGACGGCAGGTATCGGACCTTGCTTGAAGTATCCGGCGCCATCGCATCCCAGCCGAACTTGAAGGCTGTTCTGCAGAGCTTGCGCCGTTTATTGTCTAGCGTTGTTGCTTTCGACTCGGTTAGCCTTTCCCTCCTGTCCGACAACGGGAACTCGGTTCGGCTCATAGCGTTTGACCGAGGTTCGGAAGCTTATCAAGTTGAAATCGGTACTGAGGTCCCGCATGTGGGGAGTGCTGTTGGACGAGCGCTTGACGAACAAAAACCGATATACATTCCCGACCTTCAGGTCGAGCTTTCAAAGATACCCCAACTGGCGTCGCAAGCCAGGGTTGGCACCCCGCACAGCGCGTACATCTTTCCAATCTCGATATCCGGGAAGAAACTTGGGGCTTTGACATTTGGGATCGCGCAGGGGCAACAATTCAGCGCCGACGACGTGGAACTCATGACCTCCGTTTCATCGCATGTCGGGGTTGCCCTGGAGAGCGCAATTGCCAGCGATGCCGCGGAGACGTACCAACGGCAGTTGGCCCGGGAGCGCGATCGGCTCCGACTGCTGCTCGAGATCAACAATCAGGTTGTAACGCAGTTGGACGTTAATGAGCTGTTCCGGTCCGCCTCGGCGTCGATTCGCAAATACTTTGCAAATGACTTCACTGGTTTCTGGCTCATCGATAAACAGTCCAATAGGCTCGAATGTGCAGTCCTCGATTTTCCTGGCGGCAAGGGCTTTCTTGCGGACATTCCCGCCCGTGCAGTCACCGACGGGGAAGCTGAGAAGATGCGTACCCGAACCGCTGAGATCTGGTCGCAGCAGGATATCGACAAGCTTCGGCCGGAGGTTCTCGAAAGACTTAAGGCTGAATCGATTGCTGCGATGGCGGTTGCCCCCCTTGGGACCTCGAATGGACCGCTCGGGCTTATGTCCATGGGGAGCAAGCGGCCTAACAACTTTGGACAAGAAGACCTCGACATTTTGTCCCAAATCAGCGCGCAGATTTCCCTCGCGTTGGACAATGCGCTCGCGTATGGACGACTCAGCGCCTCGAGAAATCGCCTGGAAGACGAGCGCTTGTATCTCGAATCCGAAATCCGCGCGGAATACAACTTCGAGGATATCGTGGGCAAGAGCCCTGCTCTGCGCAAAGTCCTTGACCAGATCGAGATTGTCGCCCCAACGGGATCAACTGTCTTGCTACACGGCGAGACGGGCACTGGCAAGGAACTGGTTGCGCGCGCAGTCCATAGCCTTAGTCCAAGACGAGACCGAACGTTTGTCAGGCTCAATTGTGCTGCCATTCCGTCCGGGCTGGTCGAAAGCGAGCTCTTCGGGCACGAGAAAGGTGCATTCACCGGCGCTTTGATGCAGAGGCGCGGCCGTTTGGAGCTTGCCGATCGCGGCACTTTGTTCCTGGACGAAATCGGCGACATTAGTCTGGAGTTGCAGCCGAAGCTGCTCCGCGCGTTGCAGGAACAAGAGTTCGAGCGGCTGGGCAGCAACAAGACCATTCACGTGGACGCCCGCCTTATCGCGGCGACGCATAGAGATCTGTCGTTAATGATCCGCAACAATCAATTCCGAGAGGACCTGTTTTACCGGCTCAATGTTTTTCCGATTGAGATACCGCCGCTTCGTGAGCGACGCGAGGACATCCCACTGCTCGTTCACTATTTTGTTTCGCGGTTGTCGCGTCGGATGCAGAAGCGCATCAAATCCATCCCCAAGCCCGCAATGGATGCACTGAGCAACGCGGCATGGCCCGGTAACGTCCGAGAATTAGAGAACTTCGTTGAGCGCGCCGTCATCCTGACACAGGGTGATGAGTTGAATGTTCCCCTCGCTGAACTCAAGAAGTCATCGGTCCGAAATGCCGCTCCCGTATCGACGTTCCAGGAAGCGGAGCGCCAAGCGATTATTGAGGCGCTGAAAGCGGCATCGGGAAGAATCTCCGGTGCAGGAGCGGCGGCGGAACGTCTCGGGCTGAAGCGCACAACGCTGCAAAACAAAATGCGGCGGCTCAACATCACAAAGGCTGACTACTGAGGCCGACCCGCTCCCAACCATAGACGGCCCGAGATGGGGACCGACCTTCATTTTCGGACCAGTCTCCAACCTGCCCACATTCGGGCACCGCCCGCCATAGGGCATGACGGCGATCAGTGTCATGTTCTGACCCCCTGCACTCGCAACAACTTACGTCCTACTTTTGTTGGCACCCAGCCTGCACAGTCTTAGACGGCGGAACCGCGAAGGTCTAGCTGATGGAGGCCGTATCTCCGCAACGGACGACGGAAGAGCGTGATGATAGGTGGCTCTCGGTGTTCACGTATCCTCTTATTATTATTACTGATCGCCGTGGTTCCGCTTGGCGGCTGTTTGTCCCGATCCCGTCCAGTTGCTCTTCGCATGAGCACAGCGCTGCTTCAGACAGCGACTGGCAAGGACCTCGTTGAGCGCATCAACGCCGAGGCCACCGAGATTCAGACGTTGAAGGCGACAGTCGGCATTACGGTTTCCGTCGGCGGCAGCAAACTGGGCAAGATCACGGAATATCAGGAGATCCGTGGCTACATTCTGGCGCGAAAGCCGTCCTCTCTGCGGATGATCGGACTCTTCCCCATCCTGCAGAGCCACGTTTTCGATATGGTGAGTAGCGGCCAGGAGTTCAAACTGTGGATTCCGTCTAAGAATCAGTTCATTGTCGGTGACAACGAGGAAGCAAGACCATCCATAGAGCCTCTGGGAAATCTTCGGCCGCAGGTGATCTACGACGCTCTGCTCCTGCAGGCGGTGGACCTTCAGACCGAACTTGCTGTGCTGGAAGCGAGCGAGCATGAAGTGATCGATCATACAACGCAAAAAGCGACGCTCCAGCCTGACTACTCGCTAAACATCATTAAACAGAACGGCCGCCAGTGGTATCTGTCGCGCAAGGTTGTGTTTAACAGAACTGATCTGCGGCCAAACCAGCAACTCTTATATGACGACCACGGATCTATCGTCACAGCGGTTCACTACGACGAATATAGAGAAATCAATGGGGTCTGTTTCCCAACGAACATACAGATTTGGCGACCGCGGGAGGAATACTCGATCAAGCTTCAAGTAACGAAGCTGACCATTAATGAACCCATTATGGATGATCAATTCGTGCTGCAACTCCCTGCGGGCGCAGGTCTGGCTTCGCGGTAGGTTTCGCTCTCGGGGATAGCAGAGGACTCTTCAAGGCCATCAGCACCGCTGACCAGGCCGGGGCCGATGAACTGGTCAAAACCACGATTGACGGCGGCATCAACTTCCTTGATACGGCGGACAATTACACTCACTGAGCGATCACGTCAGCGGCACATATCGTAAGAAAACTCATAACATCTGCAAGGAGAAAACCATGCCTGAGCTGTCGCACATCGATCCCGGGAGTACCGCGCTGCTGGTGATGGATTACCAGGCCGATACTCTTACCAGGTTCATGACGGCTGCGCAGTCCGCCGATGTGATCGCGTGCGTGCCTGATCTGATCGCCATGGCACGAGACGCGGGCATAATGGTGATTCATGTCGTAGTCGCATTCCGGCCCGGTCATCCCGAGGTTAGCCCCCGTAATCTCCTGTTCAGCTGGGTGAAGGCAAACGGAATCGCGGTGGCCGGGACCGAAGGCGCCGCGATCCATCCGGCCGCAGCGGCACGAGAGGGGGAACCGATCGTGGTCAAGCACCGCCTCAGCCCGTTCGTTGGTACCGACCTGGAGACGCTGCTGCGCGCCAGCGGCATCGACACGCTGGTGCTCGCCGGTGTTCACACCAGCGGCGTCGTGCTGTCAACCGTTCGCCACGCCGGCGATCTGGACTATCGTTTGGTCGTCGTCCGCGATTGCTGCGCCGACCCAGATGCGGAGGTGCATGCGATGCTGCTCGACATCGTGATCCCGAAGCTGGCGGTCGTCGTCACCACGGCGGAGCTCGCCGGCGCCCTGTTTGGCAGGTCTTCATGAACGAGCACGAGGGCATGAATGTAGTCCTGCGCATCTCTCGCTCGCATGGCTCTTGGCAAAGCCTGTAGTAACCTCGGTCATCATTGCCGATGCTGGCCCTGTTCGGAGTCGGTTGAGCCTGACGAAGTAAACACACCACTGTCGAGGTTTGGCCGTATTCTGGTGGCGCTCCCCGCTTCCCGGCTTTGCCCACATTCAGGCACCGCCCGCAATAGGGCATGACACCGACTCCTCTCACGCCAAAAGATCCTGCGCCTCCAGCAAGTTAGAACACCAACTGCGATGGCATGCCGGCTGCACTATCTCAAGTAGTCGATCGCGAAAGCTCGCCGATGGAGATTAATCGATGTTGCGTGTCGAATGCCACGATATTGGGGACAGTGTGACTATGCGGTTGGAAGGCCGCTTCGTCGGGGAATTCGCCAAGGACGCAAGGGAACTGGTGACGCGCTGCAAGATTCCGCTGCGACTTGTTGTGAATTTATCGGAGGTGACATTCGTCGATGTGATGGGTGAGGAAGTGTTGTTGTGGTTAGCGCGAATTGGAGGGGAGTTTGTTGCTGAGAGCTGTTATCCCCTCCACGTCTGCGAACGCCTGCATTTGCCGATGGCGCCGAAATGCGCCGGGGCCCTCCCCCGGGCGATGTAACCCGTTCGCAAACCCTGTTTTACACCTTCGCCGATCTGGCGATCCAAACCGGCAACGAAAGGCTGCGAAGTGCAATGCGAACACAGGGAAAGCAAGAAGCTCGGGAGAATGTGAGAATGGGCGCGGTCAGCAGCGGTTTGGCTTGCACATGGTTATCGGAACAATCGTTATCGGAAGCATCCACTATCGCAGGAACCCAGGATCCACTGTACTTATTTGCTTGCCATCTGGAGTGGCACCACCGGCGAAACCTTGCAGCTTATCAGGCACTCGTAGCCGCATTGGACGATTCTGAAAAGAGGATCCGCGAGATCGCAGAGATGTTGCTTCACCGTAGTTCGCCCCGTCCGGACAGGAAAGTCCTTGCCGTTTATTCAAAGTACGAGGTCCGTCATGGAATGGTTTCATTCGACTGAGCGAGAACAAGAACGGCCCAATGGCGGCTTAGCCTCGAGCCATGAGATCCAATCGGCTTTCGATGAGCAACGCGACCATCTGTATTGGATCGCACTGATCATTACGGGAGACGAAGACCTTGCGGACCTGGCGGTTGTAAATGCCAGCGCTCTGTCCTCGAACTATAGCAGTGTGTTTCGCGACTGGCTCAAGGGGTGGGCGAAATTTGCAACCGTGCGGGCGGCGGTTAGAGAAGTCCGTGATCTCATTTACGCGTCAGCGAGCCACTATGTGAATTCATCCTCCGAACACTGTAATGATGACGTTCTTTCCGACGATCAGATCATGTTGCTTCGGCACGTCGATCCACGAGAAATCATTGCGGCGCTCGACCCCCTTGCCCGCTGCGCATTGGTGCTGCGGGGAATACAACACGCCTCGCTCGCCGATTGCGCACTCTTGCTGGACGTGTCCCGTGGAATTGTAGCCGGGGCCTACTCCGACGCGCTGCGATGGAACGGTGAACACATAGGTACTCATGCGGCGCCGAATGAAGATCAGATGGATTCCTGAGTTTGATTACACACGAGCAAAAGAGAAGGTAGTGCGCCCTCGGAAACAGAGAAAACGATGCTGAGGATGAGAGTAAGAATGCAGCACGGAAACAAACTAATGTTAGCAAGACCTGGCTCTGAGAGTGTCGGCCTCTCAAGCGGAAGAGCCCTCGGCTTAGACAGATTGTGCACGTTGATGCTGCTAGTTCTAGCGACGACTGCATGCTGGGCGCAGCAGGTCTCACCGAATCTCGGAAGCGTTCCCAGTGGCTCTGCCACCAGCGAAGTTCTACGGCTGACGCTTAACGAGGCCATCAGCCGGGCTATGCGCTATAACTTGGGCGTAATCGAAAGTGACGAGAACACCAGGTCCGCCCGCGGTCAACGACTAATCGCATTAAGCTATCTCCTCCCGCAAATAAGTGCAGGAATCAATGAGAACGTCGACCAGGTAAACCTCACAGCCTTGGGTCTCGGAGCCGTCAAGATACCTGGTGTCCCTTCGGTAGTTGGACCATTCAGCTACAGTACGGTGAGCGCAAGCCTTAGCCAGACGCTTTTCAGCTACGAATCGATTCAGCGTTTCCGTGCTGCTCGGACCGCCGAACAGGCCGCCCAGCTCAGTTACAAAGACACGCTGGATGTGATTACGCTGACCGTGGGCAATGCCTATCTGCAAGTCATCGAAGCCAACTCTCGGATTGAAGCCGCGGAGGCACAAGTCCAGAATGCGAAGGCTCTTTACGATCAGGCGGTGGACGAATTCCATGCCGGCACGAGTCCACGAATCGATGTGACTCGGACGGAAGTCCAGCTTCATACCGAACAGTACAATCTGAGCGTTGCACGCAACAACTTCGAGGTTGCGAAACTCTCCCTCGGTCGCGCCATCGGCTTGCCTCTTGGCCAAGCCTTCGAGATTGCCGACCAACTTCCGTATGCGGACCTCAACCCGTCTACCGTCGAAGACGCACTGAAGACGGCCTACAATTCGCGCAGCGATTTCCGCTCGGCTCTAGGCTCGGCGAAATCAGCCGAGCAGGCACTGTCGGCGACCAAAGGCCAGCGCTATCCGGTGGTGGCGGTGAATGGCGATTACGGCGACCAAGGACCAACGTTCGGTCAGTCCCACGGAATTTTCGGTTTCGAGGCAGGAGTCAACCTACCAATCTTCACCGGCGGTCGCATCAAGGGCGACATCACCCAAGCGGAGGCGGCTCTGCGCCAGAGAAAGGCAGAAGCAGAAAACATCCGTGGGCAGATTGATTACGACGTGCGAACTGCATTTCTCAATCTGAATGCCGCCAAAGAGCAAGTCGACGTCGCTCATCAGAATGTGGACTTGGCCAACGACAACGTAGCTCGTTCCAAGGAGCGCTTTGCCGCGGGCGTCACTGATAGCGTCGAGGTAGTGCAGTCTGAACAATCTCTGGCCAGCGCAAACGACCAATACATCACCAGCCTATATAGCCACAATCTCGCAAAACTGGCGCTCGCTCGCGCGCTGGGTGTTGCACGAACCAATTTCAGTCAATACCTCGGAGGACGCTAGATGTCTGGACAAGAGACGGAGTTGGACGAAACGTCCACTCCAGTTGCAAAAGTGAAACTAGAACTGCCCGACGACAACCAAAAGGAGCAGGGCCTGCGCCGGATTTTTCGCGAGCATCCACGGGGGGGCCGCGCGGCGGCGGTGCTGCTACTCGCCGTCGTGATCATAGGCGGAGGCCTCTTCGTGAGGAATAGCCTCGCGTGGGAGTCGACGGACGACGCACAAGTGAATGGCCACGTCATGCCGTTGAGCGCGCGGATCAATGGATACGTGCTCGAGGTGCCGGTGATCGAGGGACAACTGGTGCACGCCGGCGACCTGCTCGTGACCATCGATGCCAAGGATTACAAGATCGCGGTGGAACAGGCCCAGGCAACGTTCGCAGACTCTCAGGCCAGTGCCACAAGTTTTCGATTCAACGTACCGATCACCTCGGTTACGACGCAGAGCAACCTCGATTCAGCCGACATGGCGGTGTTAAATGCAGAGGCAGGACTCAATGCTGCCAAGCAGAATTTCGAATCTGCACAAGCCCTCTTGGAGCAAGCAGAGGCCAATGCGACGAAGAGCGACGCGGATCTGGTGCGCTATGAACAACTCGTTGCCAAAGAAGACATTTCCCATCAGCAGTACGATCAGGCGGTTGCCGCGGCCAAAGCAAATCGATCCGGCGTGGTGTCCGCCAGCGCGAGCGTACAAGCGGCTGAGCAGGCAGTGCGCCAGGCGCAAGGCAAGCTCATGCAGGCGAGAGCCGATTTACGCAGCGCTCAGACTGCACCGCAACAGGTTTCGATGACCCGTGCCAAGGCGGACGCTGCCGATGCCCAGGCGCGAGAACGCAGGGCACAGCTTGATCAAGCGGAACTTAACCTTAGCTATACAGTCGTTCGTTCTCCAGTCACAGGAATTATCGGCAAGAGGACAGTCGAGGTGGGCCAGAACGTCGGCATCGGACAGGAACTGGTAGAAGTGGTGCCTCTCGACGATGTCTGGGTTACGGCCAACTTCAAGGAAACGCAACTTGCCCACATGCGGCCCGGCCAACCGGTAGAAATCAAGGTGGACGCATATGGCCGCACCTGGAAAGCGCATGTAACCAATCTCGGGGCCGGCGCAGGCTCGGTGTTCAGTCTGCTGCCTCCTGAGAACGCAACCGGAAACTACGTGAAAGTTGTGCAGAGGGTGCCAGTGCGCATTGATTTTGATCGCACTTCTGATCGCAATCCGGGATCGGACTTCAATGCGGAAGGACTGCTGAAGCCGGGCTTGTCGGTTGAGCCCGAGGTGAAGGTGCGATGACCGCCGTTGGATCTGGTACAGCCACGGAAGAACTGTGGCAGCCCAAAGTCAATCCTTGGATCATTGCCGGTGCGGTTTCTCTGGCGGCGTTCATGGAGGTGCTCGATACCAGCATCGCCAATGTGGCCCTGCCTCACATCGCTGGCGGTTTGGCAGCCAGCAATGACGAGAGCACATGGGTGCTGACCAGCTATCTGGTTTCCAATGCAATTGTTCTGCCGCTAAGTGGCTGGCTGGTCGCAGCGCTTGGACGGAAGCGCTTCTTCTTGATCTGTATTACGTTTTTCACGGCGAGCTCTTTCCTTTGTGGGATCGCACCCAGCCTCGGGTTTCTGCTCCTGTTCCGAGTCATGCAAGGCGCGTTCGGAGGAGGCCTGCAGCCGATGGCGCAGTCTATATTGGGCGATAGTTTTGCTCCCGAGAAGCGTGGCCTAGCCTTTTCGCTCTACGGAATTACGACTATCTGCGCTCCTGCCATCGGTCCAACGCTGGGAGGCTGGATCACCGACAATTACTCGTGGCGGTGGATTTTCTACATCAACGTGCCAGTGGGAATTGTGGCCCTCCTGCTGGTCTCTCAGCTTGTCGAAGATCCCCCGTACATAGCCCGCCTGAAGGCCCGGCTCTCTGGCTTCGACTTCATCGGATTTTCTCTCCTGACCGTAGGCGTAGGCGCGCTACAGATCGTCCTCGACAAGGGACAAGAAGATGATTGGTTCGGATCTCATTTCATTGCGACCTTGGTCGTGATTGCTGTCGCTGGCTTGGTGTCGCTTGTCATTTGGGAATGGTTTCAGAAGCAGCCGATCGTGGATGTCCGTTTGTTCAAGAATTTCAACGTCGCGACCACCAATCTCATGTTCCTGATGCTGGGAGCCGCTTTATTCAGTTCCACAGTGCTCATGCCGCAACTCCTGCAGACTCTCATGGGATACACGGCACAAAAGGCCGGAATGGTACTCTCCGCCGGCGCTCTGGTAGTGCTGGTCGTGCTCCCTATGGTGGGCAGGCTCACCACCCGATTTCAGGCGCGTCACATCATAGCTTTCGGTTGGATAGGTCTGGCGGTAGCCATGTACATATCGAGCAAGCAGGTTGATCTGCTGATGAGTTTCCGCTCAGCCACCTTATTACGTGTGTGGCAGTACATCCCCGTGGCCTTTCTATTTGTCCCCCTCACGCTTGCCGGATATGTCGGACTGGCGCCGGAAAAAACCAATGCTGCCGCCGGGCTCATGAATTTCTTCCGCAACATGGGGCAGAGCATTGGGACGTCCGCGGTCACGACCCTGATTGCTCGACGCAGCCAGTATCACCAATCCGTCTTAGCCGGATTCACAAATTCCGGCCGCTTTCACGTCGCCATCACAGCTCTTACCATGCGCCTTACGCGCGCCGGGGTAAGTGCGCATACCGCTCAACAACAGGCAATGGGGCGACTGTACGCTCTCGTTCAATCCCAGGCTGCTGTTCTCTCGTACGTCGATGTGTATTGGCTGCTGTCGATGGGCTCGGCGATTATGTTTTTCGCCTCCTTTCTGCTGAAACGAAATGAACCGGGCAAAGGTGCGAAGGTCTCGGTTCACTAACCTGAACGCAGCTTAGACTTCGGATCAACGCATTGCATTTGGTGAAAAATGCGGGAGTACGAGCAGCAACTGGCGTTCTCGGCTCAAGACGCGGCGCAACTTTCTGAGATGCGCTATCGGGGGCGGAGCCTCCAGTCACCTGGAGGTGCTGACCAATGAAAGCAATTACTTTAGTGCTGAGCTCGAACTTGTTCGGGCGCGGTCGAATGAACTAGTAGCCCTGGTTTGCTTTTACAGAAACCTCGGTAGAGGCTGGCAACAATAGGACGCGGCGGAGATTGGACTGGCTTTGGCTGGAGACTCGAGATGATAAGAACGATGACCCGAATGAAGCGGATACCCTTGCTTGCGCTGTTCTTCGTCTCCGCGATGGAGTTCATCCTTGAGCGCCCAGGGAAAGATCTTGTGCTTATGACAGGTGCACTGGCGATCTTGTTATGTGGGAGGGTCGCGGAACCCGTAACCGTGGGGCGCGAGCGGTGCTCGTAGTCATGGGCCTTCCCCAGTGGCGGGGTAACAACGTGCATCGCACGCCCCGCCAACATTCTGGTCATAGAAGGCGGTGGGGCTGTTAGCGGCAATGCAGAAACTGCCATTCCCGAGGTGCATCTGCTTGTCCGTCGTAAGATTTACCGGCCGTCTTGAGCGCGCTGGTGTAACTCAGCAGGTTCTGTAGACAACACAAAGGAGTGAGAATCATCATGGCGATAGAAAAAATCCGTGTTGGCATCATTGGAGCAAGTATGCGCAACGGCTGGGGGCGCGATGCCCACATTCCGGCATTGAGAGCGCTTCCTGACTTCGAAGTCACGGCGGTCAGCACGAGCCGCCAGGAAACCGCAGACGAAACGGCCAAGCATTTCAGAATTCCCCACGCTTTTGCCGACCCTTACAAAATGGTCCAGCACCCCGACGTGGACCTTGTCTCGATTTGCGTGCGGGTGCCTTTTCACCATCAACTGGGGATTGCTGCTTTAAATGCCGGCAAGCATCTCTACTGCGAATGGCCGCTTGCGGCCACTACCGAACAGGCTCAGCAGATGCGTGATTTGGCCGTCCGCAAAGGGGTCCACCATATGGTAGGACTACAAGCCCGCGGGGCCCGCGAGTTCAATCGCGTCAGAGACCTGATCGACCAGGGCTACATTGGCAAGGTGCTTTCGTGCACGATGATCGTAACGACGCCCACATGGGGCGCCGAATTCACGCGTGACTGGGCCTATATGGCAGATCGCTCGAACGGTAATACTCTAATGACCAGCCCTGGAGGACACTCAATTGACGCGCTGTGCTTCTGCCTTGGGGAGTTCAAAGAACTGTCCAGCGTCGTGGCGAATCAGCGCCAGAGAGTTAAGATCGTCGAGACGGGGGAGACGATCCCGATGACCGCCCCGGATCAGGTGCTCATAAGCGGCGTCCTCCAAAGCGGCGCGGTCGCATCGGTCCACCTCAAAGGCGGCTTCGCCTACGGGACGGGGTTCCTGTTCGAGATCCACGGCACTGAGGGCGACCTGGCTATCGTGCCGGCAGACCCTCGCCAGCCGACTTACATACAGGTCTCCGAGTTCACTTTGCGCGGTGCACAAGCGGGCAAACCGCTAGCGGATCTCTCGATACCGGAGAGCTATCGCTGGGTTCCCCCTACTGTCCCGTCGGGGCTTCCTTTCAACGTTGCGCAGCTGTACACGCGGATGGCTGAAGTCATTCGCGAAGGAAAGTGCGTCAGCCCAGACTTCGAAGTGGCCGTCAAACGCCACCAGTTCCTTGACGTGATTCAGAAGGCGTCGGACACGGGGATCCGCCAGGTAATTTAGCGACGTTCCTTCGACCGCTTGACGACTTGTTCGCTGGAGGTGTCAAGGCATGGTGAACCGGATGTAGATCTCGGATAGCTTCTGGCGGGTGGTTGCGCGCAGTTCGTCCAGCCTCCAGAGCCAATTCAGGAGTGGATCAGCCAACGAGCCCACGAAATCAGCGAAGCGCGCGGAAGACAGCACGGCTACGAACTCCCAAAACGATTTTTGCCGCAGCAGACAATCCTGCGAAACGTAAAGAACCGGACGAAAATGTCATCTCGCTCACCACATGATGAACCAGATGTAGTCCAACGTCGGCCCGGTGCCCAAATTCGGGCATCGCCCGCCGTGGCCGATTCGGTTTCGGCAACGCAAGCAGGCGCTGAGATCACCGCCGACGGCAATGTCAGACAGCAAGACAAGTCAACGGCAGCGACTGGCTGGATGTTGCGCTGAACACCGCGGGCAGCTATGAAATTTTTTCGGAATGGTGTATTCCAGAAAAATGTGAATTGCGTGGCAACCAATGTCGATAACAACGTCGCCCCTATTTCGTCGCTCCAGATTTCTACTAAAGGACCGGGGGGCATGGTGGTCAATTCGGTTGGCGCAAATGGCCTCATTCCCACCGATTTTGATATCGTCTGTTCGGGAAATTAACGGGTGCAATGAGCGGCCTTATTCCCAGGATGTTCCCATGTCGCTAGGCGCGGGACGCCTGGGAAATGTTTGAACAAGTAAATACGCTGGAGAATGGATCAGGCCGAAGCCTAGAGATTTTCTCTTTCGGCCAACCTTCCGCAACAGAAACCTGGCCGCGCGTACTCTGTAGACTCCGGAGAGAACCCAATCGCATTAATCGGCGTGCTGATGTGCGGGTTGTCGGCGAGCTTTCTGTTTGCCATCGTGACTCGGCTCGTTAACCGTGAGATGCCGCTCTCAGACGAACCCCCGACGCCCAAATTCGGGCATCGCCCGCAATAGGGCATGGCAACCCTTCAGATCACATCCGGCGTGCCAGAACCTCCAATAACTTACGGCCAACTTCCGTTGGCATGCCGGCTGCACTCTCTCATGCGGCGGGTTTTGAAAAGCCTCACCAATGGAGATCACAAAATTCAGACTGTTTGGGTTCTACCCTGGCTTTTACCGGATCTCCACTGCAGGCCGGTTCATTGCGTACGTTGGCTGTGCAAGTGCTCTTCATGAAGCTGTCGCTCTACGTTGGCGAATTTGAATTGGGAGAATACGGAATGTTCAGTCGAGTGGTACTGGTTCGGACAAAATCAAACGCTCAGAAAAAGTGGTTCCCTATTTATTCATGTGCGCTAGCGATTTGGCTATGCCTATTTGTTGCGATGGCTGTCTCAAGCCTTCGGGCGCAAACCGCAACGACCGGAGACGTCGCTGGGGTGGCTACAGACCAGACCGGGGCTGTGTTGTCTGGTGTGTCTGTCACGTTGAAGAACGTTGACACTGGCAGCTCCGCCTCCACAACAACCAATTCGCAGGGATCCTACAATTTCTCTCTTCTACAACCCGGAAACTATTCGATCTCAGCGAACGTCGCCGGATTTCAAGGGACGGCCAAGAGGGTGACGGTCGCCCTTGGGTCTAGCGTTACTGCAAACCTGCAGCTTTCTATCTCGTCCCAGCACGAAACAGTTGAGGTTACAGACACGGTGACAGGCGTCCAAACCGAAGACGCCAATCTTGAAACAAATTTCAATGCCAAGCAAATTGCGGTTTTGCCCAATCCCGGCAATGATCTGAGCGCAGTCGCGCTGACTGCGCCGGGTGTGGTGATGAATACCACCGGAGGTTCCGTCTTTGGCGGTGGTAACTACGAGTTCTTTGGCTTGCCATCGAACTCCAACGTGTTCACATACGATGGCGCCAATGACAACGATCCCTACTTCAATATCAATAACAGCGGAGCGACCAACCTGACCCTTGGCCTGAACGATGTGCAGGAAACCAGCGTAGTGACCAATGGCTACAGTGGGCAGTATGGCGGTCTGGCGGGCGCGAACATCAACTATGTCTCGAAGTCCGGCACCAATTCCTTCCACGGAAATGCGGAGTATTGGTGGAACGGGCGGGCTCTGAATGCCAATAACTATTTCCGGAATCAGGCAAACGGAATTGCCGGAAGCCAGGTCGCACCGCGCCCATTCGTGAATGCCAATCAGTATGCAGCCTCCATTGGCGGACCCATCAGGAAGAATAAATCCTTCTTCTTTGTCGACTATGAAGGCATTCGTTTGGTGATTCCCTCGCTCTTTTCGGTCAACTTGCCGACTCAGCAGTTCGAAAATGCGGTGATCGCCAACGTAAATAATGTCAGCCCTGCTTCGGTGCCGTTTTACAACAAACTGTTCGGCATCTGGAATGCAACTCCGGGCGCGGCAGGTGCTCAAAATACTCTGGCTGGTGGAGGTTGTTCAAACGTTACGACGCTCGCAGGAAAAGCATTCGGAGCCGGCAATCCGTGCGCTTTGCAATTGCAGGGTGGAACGTCTCAGGCCACCAACGATTACCTGATCGTGGGTCGGTATGACCAGAATATCGGTAACAATGACAAACTGTTCGTCCGAGTGCAACACGAAAGCGGCATCCAAGCCACTTACACGGATCCTCTCACCTCCGCCTTTAACGCCCATAGTACTCAGCCGGAGTGGCAGAGCCAGTTGAGCGAGACGCATACGTTCGGCGCCAACAAGGTCAACAACTTCATCGCCTCACTGCAGTGGTATAGCGCACTATTCACGATGGTGAACCCGGTCGCCGAATTCCAGACGCTCCCTCAGACGATCGCATTCGGAGACAATTCACTGTTCAATCTAAACAACATGGGTAGTGGCTTTCCGCAAGGCAGGGCTGTGACCCAGTACGGACTTGTGGACGACTTCAGTTGGAGTCGCGGGAGACACAGCTTCCGGTTCGGAATTAACTTCCGTCGTGACGATGTGAGCGACCACAATTTCACTGGGGTGATTCCTTTTGCCCAGGAGGTTACCCTGAACGACTTCGCATTCGGAGGCGTGGCGCCTGCGAATACCGGCGTGGGGAATTTAGTGGCTCAGAACTTTCCCATCACTACAAATGTACCGATAGCGCTATATCAACTTGGATGGTATGCATCCGACGAGGTCAAGGTCACCCCCAACTTGAAACTCAAGCTGAGCATGCGCTTTGATCATTTGTCGAATCCAGTCTGCCAGGCCAACTGCTTCCAAAGCCTGTCAGCTCCGTTTCAAGACCTGAATCCAACTGCACCCGTAAATCAGGCGTTGCGTACGGGTTTGAACACTGCTTTTCCTTCGGTCTCGTCGGTCGTCTATGAGCCGAGAGTCGGCTTCGCATGGTCGCCGTTCGGCATCAGGAACACTGTCATCCGTGGAGGATTTGGTATCTTCAGCGATGCCATTCCTACCGGTGCGATTGATAACATCCTGACCAACGCACCGAACGATCCGTCATTCGTGCTTTTTAATGGTGCGCTCTCGCCCGCAGCGGCGGGGAACCTGAATGGGCGAGCGATCGCGGCCAATGCCGCTTTCCGCGCCAATTTTGCCAGCGGCGGCGCGGTTCCTGCCTTCAATTTCTTTAACCCTGGCAGAGTGCAGATTCCCCGTTATGACGAATGGGACCTCGAAATACAGCAGGCTCTGGGTTGGCACACCACGCTGAGTGTGAAATATGTGGGCAATCATGGTGAGCACGAGGAAATCACTAATCCGGCCTTGAACGCTTTCAGTCCAACGGGCGCGGCATTCGGAGGTCTCCCGATCACGCAGCCAGACCCGCGCTTTGGAGTGGTTGCCCAGACTCAAAACGTCGGTAACTCAAACTACAACGGCCTCACACTGACTGCCGCGCACAACTTTACTGGAGGATTCCAATTCCAGGCGTCCTATACCTATAGCCATGCTCTGGATGAAATCTCTAATAGCTCCCTGAACCCCTTCGGCCTGAACGCCAACGGCAATGTTGATGTTGTCACGCCCTTAAATCCATTCAATATCGCGCAGCTTAACTACGGCAACGCTGACTACGATGTCCGTCAGTCGTTCGTCATGAACTACGTTTGGAGCAACGCCTTCCGTCATCTGACGAGTCGGGGTCCGGATGCTCTAGTGAAGGGCTGGACGTTCTCCGGAACGATCTTCAAACACACGGGCTTCCCGTACTCGATTTGGAGCAGCAACGCGACAGCCACGCTGCAAGGGAGCTTATTCGGCAGTACAAATCCTGCCACGACCACGGCGGTGCTCGCCAACGTCGTGGGTTCTCCTAATATCAACTGCGGTGGCTCCGCTGCACAGTTGGTGAACGGAATGCCCAATCCCTGCTACAGCGCTGCTAATTTCGCTGACCCAACCAATAATTTCGGGACCCAGCGCCGTAACCAGTTTCGCGGACCCGGTTACTTCGACACCGACTTCGACGTGGAGAAAGCTTTCACGGTACCGAAGTGGGAGAGCGCTCAGTTCTCCATCGGTGCACGTTTCTTCAATCTCTTCAATCATCCGAACTTCGCCTTCCCAAACACAAACGCGGACAGCGGCCAGTTCGGGCGAATCACGCAGACGGTTAGTCAGCCGACGACCATCTACGGCTCCGGCCTGGGTGCGGACGCCTCACCAAGAGTAATCGAGTTGCAAGCGAAGTTTACCTTCTAATCAGCGCGCTATGGGTGGAGGCGGTCTCACGGACCGCCTCCAATCTCATCCGCATGACTCGTTCATCCCTACTCAATCCTGTGCAGTGAGATGGCCCAGGATGGTCGCAATGATTTTCAACGCTTTAAATCACCCGCAGTCCGACCGGACGCTCCAGTTGGTGAACAAACTTGAATAAGGCCAAACATCACGCGACGAAACATGCTGATCATTCGTTGGCTCCGCGACTGCGGGCATGGAGTACGGCCCGTCAAACCTTAATCTTTGCGGTCATCAGCGCATTTTTGATGTTATTTCTTTATCGAGGCGTGATCCATGCTCCATTCGTCTACGATGACATAGATCAGATCCAAAAAAACGCTTCTCTCTTGCATCTGCGGACCACATTGCAATATTTTCACTCGGCTGTACCCTTCACTGACAACCTCCGTGGTTTTGGCGGATCCTTCTACCGGCCATTCTTTTGGTTAAGCCTTGCCGTGGACCAGAAAGTCTGGGGACTCAATCCGACTGGATTCCATATCACCAATATCGTCCTTCATTGGATCGCGGGTTTACTCGGCTTCTTTCTGCTACGCCGACTGCGCGCTAGCGTGTTGGTGTCAGCCATGAGCAGCCTTCTATGGCTTGGCCTCCCTATCAACTCAGAGGTAGTTGCATGGATCTCAGGTCGTTCCTATTCACTGATGGCCATTTTTCTCTTTCTGGCTTTACTGTCTTCGCAGTGGTACCTGCGTTCCAAAACATTTCTGGCCTTGTTCTCGTATTCTATTGCAGCTTTAGCTGCGATTCTCTGCCACGAGGAGGGCGTTCTCGTTCTGCCGATCACCTTATTGGTTCTGTACGGCGTGGACCGGTTCAGGTCCCGAAAAGAATATGTCGCACTGGGGGTAGCCGGAACCAGCATGTTGGTCGTTTATTTCTACCTGCGCGAAATTGCGGGAACTCAAACGTCAGCTGCAGGGTCTCCCAAACTTCTCGCAGTTGGCGTCTCTTTCATGAAATACCTTAGCTGGATGATTTTGCCGATTCGCAATAATGTCGACGACCACAATGGCGGAGCCGTCCGGGTTGGAGTAGCGACTATGAATCATCACATAGTCGCCTTCAGCCATCATGACGCCGTGCTCCCACTTGGATCCATTGGGCAGTGATTTCACTAGATTGAACAACCCATCTCTGCCGGGTTCGATATGTGAGCTGTGCTGGATGTAGTTCGGCGACCAGTACTTCTCGGCACCGGCGAAATCGCGCTTGTTAAAGAGAACATCGAAGCCTTCGAGCAGAAGCGCCTTGTTTTTTTCCTGTTTAGCTCGGCTGATTGATTCTCCTTATTCATAAATAATCAGGTTTGTTGTCTTCATCCCTAACACGTTCATGACCCTGGGCTCAGTCGGTATATGATCGCGCTGAGTGGTTAGATCTGCGCTCTGCCGCCGTCGACGAACAGTTCAATGCCCGTGACGAAACTGGAGTCATCCGAAGCCAGAAACAGTGCCGCCTTCGCAACTTCGTCGGGCTCCCCCATCCGTCCCATCGGAATGGTGGACACAATCCGCGCAATAACGTCCCGAGATTGCCGACTCGCCAGTGGCGTATTGGTCGGACCCGGGCTAACAACGTTTGAGCGGATGCGACGGTCCTTCAGATCTGTCGTCCAGGTTCGCACCAAAGAGCGGATTGCAGCTTTACTCGCGGCGTAGACACCGAAGGCGGCAGTACCCTTAACACTCGCAACGGAGCCGTTGAGAATGATAGAGCCACCATCCCGGAGTAGCGGCAAAGCCTTTTGCACCGTGAACAATGTTCCCCGCACATTAACGTTGAATAGTTTGTCGAAATGCCCTTCGGTGACGGCGCCAAAGGGAACAAATTCGCCAACACCGGCGTTGGCGAAAACGTTCGCGGTAGCGCCCGAGTAGCATACTTTGTTGAGCTGCGAATCGATGCCTCTCAAGCATGGGAACAGGCGCCGTTAATATTCTGCGACCACACGGTCTCTTCAGGACTCATATTGGAAAGAGCTTTGGCGGGATTGAAAGAGAGGCTTATAACAATGACCTCGAACGAATTGTCGGTGCAAGTGGCAATGAATTCATGGCGACTTGCCTTGGAGAGGGCGAACAAGGCACTTTCAAATCTCCCGGAAGAGCACCTTTTGAAAGAGGTAGCTCCGGGAAGAAACCGTATTATTTATCTGTGGGGACACCTCACTGCCATTCACGACGCCATGTTCCCGATTCTCGGTTTAGGAGAGCGACTGCATCCGGAACTCGATGCAATCTTTGTCTCCAGTCCCGACAAGGCAGGGCCGCAGTTGCCCCCGGTTGGAGAGCTGAGAAAATCTTGGGACGAAGTGAACAGCAAACTGCTTTCGCAGTTTGCGAGTCTTTCCGCGGACAAATGGGTGCAGCGGCACAACGCAGTGTCCGAGGAAGACTATGCCAAAGATCCGACCCGGAACCGATTGGCTGTTCTGCTGAGTCGAACCAACCACATGTCCTACCACTTGGGGCAGATAACTCTGGCTCTCAAATAACGGAACCAATTCGCGTCGTTCTCATGTGGATCCTTGGCTAGCGCCTCGGAGCTTCGCCGGCGCCCTTTCTCAAATGAACAACGACTCCACCTTCCTCAAAGCGAACTTCATCCATTAACGCTTTCATCAGGAGGATGCCACGGCCGTGAACCGACCCAATGTTTTCTCGAGCTGTAGGGTCCGGGACAGTATTAATGTCAAATCCGCTTCCTTCGTCCTTTACGGCGATTGACACCTCGTCAGGCACGCAGCGGCAGCTAACATGGACATGTTTTCGACGATCCTCATGATTTCCGTGAATGATGGCGTTTGCCAGGGCTTCCCGCAACGCGATTTCAATGTCGCTCACGCTTTCAGGAACACAACTGCAATTCCTGAGCAAAAGCATGAGTTTGTCCACGAAAGGAGAAATCGCAGCCACTTCGCTCGGCAAGGAGCACTCCAGAGCGATGTGCGGGCCACGGAGATGATGCGCTATCGTCATTCAGAAACCACCTTGGCGATTGAAATACCCCTCTCTATAACTGAGGCAATTGTGAGACATCCCATCCTCCGCCCGTGGCTTTGATCAAGAGCACGTTCGCTTCGAGGCGTCGTCTCAGAATGTCGATGTCGTTTCTCTCGTTTGTCAAAGCCGTGGTTTGTGAAGTCACGACTTGCAGGTACGTGTCAACGCCCCCGGCATAGCGGTTCTGAAACAGCTTGAGCGATTCTTCCGCGGCACTGGTGGCCTGCTGTTGTTGCGTCGATTCGGTACTAAGGACGCGCAGAACTACCAAGTTATCCTCGACTTGCTGGAATGCATCAAGGACAGTTTGCCGATAGCCAGCCACAGCGGCGTCATATCCTGCGCGGGCCGATTCAGTAGTTGCCCGCCGTCGCCCAGCGTCGAATAGAGTCTCCGACAGTTGCGGTCCCACTGCCCAGAAACGGCTAGGCCAAGTGAGCCAATTCAAAATCGAAGAGCCCTGTAGTCCCGCAATCGCGGCAAGATTGAGAGTTGGATAATAGGCCGCCTTGGCAATGCCGATTTGTTCGTTGGCGGACGCCATGCGACGTTCTGCTGCAGCAATATCTGGACGACGCTCAAGGAGCCGCGCTGGCAAAGTAACGGGAACGCTGGGCAGCACGGGCCCCACAAGATTCGGGGGAGAAACAGCAAGATGGAATGCCGCCGGAGGTCTTCCGATAAGAATGGCCAGAGCATGCTCGAACTGGGCGCGTTGAACACTGATATCAGAGGCCAGCACTTTGGCATCTTCAAGCTGTGTCTTCGCCTGCGCGACATCCGATTTCGGCGCTGCCCCGCCATCGAAGCGGTTCTGAGTCAACCGCAACGCTTCGCTATACGCCCTCACGGTGTCGTTCAGAAGCCTCTCCTGGGCGTCGGCGCTCCGAACCTCGAAGTAATCGATCGCGACTTCGGCATGGAGGCTCAAACGAGCCGTTTGCAAATCAGCCGCGCTTGCCTGGGCCTGCTGCTTCGCAGCGGCTACGCTGCGACGAACGCGCCCCCACAGGTCGATCTCATACGAGAGGTCAAAAGGAAGAATGAAATCTCCGCTTCCATTGTTGACTGAGCTGGATGGAAAATAAGGTTGATTAGCGGAAACTCGAATGTCAGAGATGCTGGGAGAAGTTCCAATGGTCGGTGCTTGCGAGGCGCGATTGAATCGAATCGCTGCCCGGGCTTGACGTAGATTCGCTTCGGCGATTTTTAGGTCTTGGTTCGACGAGTCCACCTGGTCTTCGATTTCGTTTAGCATTGCGTCGCCATAGAGTTCCCACCACTTTCCGCGAATAAGGTCGTCGTCTGGTTGTGCGACTTTCCATCCGTCGCCCTCTTTCGACTCCTGTGTCTCTTCAAAGTTCGGTGTCACCGGAACCGTAGGTTTGGCATATCTCGGACCAACCATGCAACCGGACAGGAGGAATCCAATGGCATTCACGAGAATGATTCCATAGCGTCTTACTCTCATTGCCTTCCTCCCATACCGTTCTTAGTGACCAGTTGCACAGCGGCTCCATTTGAAAGCGAGTCGGACGGGTTCACAATCACTGAATCGCGCGCTGATAGTCCGGAGATCACCTCCACCGTGCTGCCATAGTCCTGCCCGATTACGATCGGACTGAGTTCGACATGACCATTGCGAATAACTCCTACCCGCAATCCCTCGGCCCGGAAGAGCAAGGCGTTTGACGGGATGGTGACCGAGCCAGGATGGGGAGGAACGCGGAGATGCACAAACGCATATGCGCCGGGCAGCAGGCGCCCGGTTGGATTGGGAACGTCGATCTCAACATTGAGTGTGCGTGAGGTCGCATCAATCGCATCGGCATTGCGGACGATAGTGCCTGTCAACGTTTCGCCCGGAAGTGCATCAAGCGTGAGCTTTGCTTGTTCTCCGTTCTTCACAAATGCCGCGTAGATCTCGGGCACGGCAACATAGACACGCAGCGTCTGAATGGCTGCCATGTGAAAGAGCTCCTTCGGACCCGAATTGTCGCCGGCCTGCACTAGCGCCCCAATGTCCGTGTTGCGGGCTGTAACCACACCATCAAAGGGAGCGGTAACGTGCTCGAAGGCTTGGAGTTGCTCTAAGCGTTCTACGTTGGCTTTACCTGAATTCACCAGAGCCTGTTTCGAGTGGAGATCGCTGACGGCCTGGTCAGTTTCCTGGTGCGAAACAGAATCGGTTTCAAGCAGATGCTGCCAGCGCGCCGCCGTGGTTGTCGCCAACTGGAGATTCGCCTCGGCATTCTCCAGATCAGCCCGTGCCTGCTGCAGTTGTTGGTCAAGTTCGGGGGTTTCAATCGTTGCGAGAAGTTGGCCCTTTTTTACGCTTCCGCCGATATCTACGTACCACTGCTTAACGTAGCCGCTGGTCCGCGCGTAGATTGGAGTGTCATTGAAGGCTGACGTACTCCCGGGAAGTGCTATCTCGTCGGCGTCTGCAATCGCTTTTGGGGAGACCGCGTCCACATAAGGAATCGCGGATGCCTGCGCGTGCTCTCGCAATTTAGTTTGCGCCTTAACGCGCGAGTGTAGTCCTGAGATTATCGCTAAGGCAGCACAGGCGGCAACGATCGCGGCAATCGCGATTGCACGCCTGCCGAATGCACGTCCTGCGTTGTTCGGAACTGGATCGTTCCGAACCGGTTCCGTTGCGACCTCAAGATTCTTGGTTTCAATTGGTGTCATGGCTAGAACCTTTCCATTCTGCGTTTGCCTGATCTTGAACACTCTTGAATAGTTGCAATGCATCATTCGACTTGCGCCGATGGAACGCAGCGAAGACAGATGGGACGAAAACCAGGGTTGCTACGGTGGCGCAAAGCAGGCCTCCGATGACCGCGCGTCCCAGAGGGGCGTTTTGCTCTCCTCCCTCGCCGAGACCTAGCGCCATCGGCACCATGCCAATCATCATGGCAAGCGCCGTCATGATGACCGGACGGAAACGGGTGACGCCCGCTTCGATCGCGGCCTTAACTGAGTCGCCATGGACTTGTAGCCTTTCCTTCGCGAATGAAATCACGAGAATGCTGTTAGCCGTCGCAACCCCTACGCACATCAGAGCGCCCATCAGCGCCGGGACACTCAGGGTTGTGTGCGTGAAAAACAGAAAAAGAACGATGCCCGCCATGGCAGCCGGCAAAGCGGTAATAATGATGAAGGGGTCGAGCCAGGACTGAAAATTCACGACGATCAGCATGTAGACGAGTACGATGGCGAAGCCCAGTCCGATGATTAAACCGAGATACGAACTGCGCATGGTTTCCACCTGACCGCGAATCGTAATAAATGTTCCCCGTGGCAGTGATTTTCGATTGGCATCGACGATTCGTTGCACGTCCCGGCTTACTGCTCCGAGATCGCGGTCCTGAACCGCGCCGTAAATATCGACCACGCGACGGATGTTGTAATGGGAAACGATAGCCATCTCACGTGAGCGCTGCATCGAGGCTACGTCAGCCAGAATCTCGGGATTGGCTTTGCTGCCACCCGCGATAGGAATGTTCTCAACATCTTTGACCGTTTGGAGGCGATACTGCGGTGTCTGCGCGACCAGGTTATAGGCCACGCCATTGTTCCAGTTGACAAAGAACATCGGGGTTATCTGGAAGCTCCCGCTAAGAGAATTCAGAACGCTTGAAGCCACGTCCCGCTCCGTGTAGCCCGCCTGCGATGCCTTGGTTCGATCTACGTTTATTTCGAGGGTCGGATAGTCGAGCGGCTGCTGGATATGCAAGTCCGTAAGACCCGACACCTGGTGCAATTCAGTCAGGATCCTCTCAGCGATTTCGTGGCTGGTCTGGATATTCGCGCCCTCGACTTGCACATCAATGGGCGCAGGGAGACCGAAGTTCAGGATCTGGGTCACGATGTCTGCGGGAAGAAAATAGAAATTCACACCAGGAAACTCCCGCGGCAGCTCTTCGCGCAACTCGCGGACGTAGTCAGCGGTTGCCCTGTGATTCTTGCGGAGCGAGACGAGCACATCGACATCGTTGGCGCCAATAACACCCGATGTCGCATGCATCGTATTCAGCGGGCTGTACGGCAGTCCGATGTTGTCGAGAATGTTGTCCAACTCTGCCGGTGGAACTTTCTCGCGGATCGCGTCTTCGACCAGATCCGACAGGCGCGCCGCCTCCTCGATGCGGGAGCCCGTCTTCGCGCGAATGTGGAGGATGAATTGGCCGGCATCAGACTGCGGAAAAAAGTCCTGGCCTAGCCAAGGCACCAAAAGAAAAGCACACAGGCAAATCCCGAGAAACGCTGGAATGAAGACCTGTCGGGCCTCGACACACCGCGTCAGGACACTTCGATAAGAGTTGCGAAGCCGTTCGAAGCCATTCTCGAATTTCTTCTGAAAACGCACGAACAGATTGCGACTATCCCCGCGACCCTCATTAAGTTTGAGCATGTACATCACCAGCGTCGGCACCAGCGTTCTCGAAAGAATGTAGGAAGCGAGCATCGCAAAGACCACCGCCTCTGCCAACGGAACGAACAGGTATCGTGCTACTCCGCCAAGCAGAAACAACGGCATAAAGACGATGCAGATGCACAATGTCGAGACGAGCGCAGGCACAGCGATCTGCTGGGCGCCGTCCAAAATGGCCTGCCGAATATCAGTCTCGTGACCTTCTTCGAGGATGCGGTTGATGTTTTCGATCTCAACCGTGGCGTCGTCCACCAGAATGCCGACTGCTAACGCCAACCCGCCAAGGGTCATGATGTTGATTGTCTCGTCTAGAAAACTGAGCACTAGAATCGAACTCAGGATCGACAACGGAATAGAGACGGCGATAATGAGCGTGCTTCGCCAGCTGCCGATGAAGAGCAGAATCATGACCCCAGTGAGCGCAGCGGCGATGACCGCTTCGCGAACCACACCGTCGATCGCGCTGCGCACAAACAGGGACTGGTCCGCAATAGGACTAATTTTCAACTGCGGCGGCAAGGTCAACGCAGCGCGGGGTAAAACCTTTCGAATCCCCGACACGACATCCAGAGTCGATGCAGTTCCAGCCTTGAGAATACTGACCAGCACACCACGGTGGCCATCCTGACGTACCACGTTGGTTTGAAGGCCAAACCCATCGCTTACCCTGGCTACGTCCCGCAGATATATCGTTTTCGCTCCGACTTGCTTGATGGGAAGATCACCAAGCTCCGAAACCGTGCGAGGTGTGACGTTGACGCGAACGTCCAATTCGCTTTCAGCGATCTTTGCCGTGCCCGACGGCAAGATAAGGTTCTGCGCATTCACCGAATTCAAAACGTCGTTGGGCGAGACGTTTTTGGCCTGCATCAGGTTTTGGTCCATGTTGATCATGACCTGCCGCGGCTTGCCGCCGTACGGTAAGGGAATGACGGCGCCTGGCACCGTAATGAGCTGAGTACGCAAGAAGTTGAGCGACAGATCGTTAAGCTGCTGTTCCGACATTCCGGGCCCGGAGACACCTATCTGAAGGACCGGGACACTAGAAGCGCTGAAGTTGATGATCTCAGGCGGCTGCGTGGCCGGAGGAAGAAGCCGCAGAATGAAGCCGGAAAGTGCTACCACCTGCGAGTTCGCGCGGTCCACGCTGGCGCCAGGTTGAAGATAAATCTTTACGACCGCAGTGCCGTTGTACGTGGTCGATTCGATATGCTCGATGTTGTCTACGAGTGTTGTGAGGCCCTTCTCGAAAGGAGTGGTCAGTCGAGTTTCCAGATCCTCAGGGTTCAGTCCCGTGTACGTCCAGGCCACGGAAATGACCGGGATGTCGATATTCGGAAAGATGTCAGTGGGCGTGCGAAGAATGACAGCCGGACTCAGCAAAAGAATGAGGATGGCAAGAACAATGAACGTATATGGGCGGTTAAGAGCTAATCTGACTATCCACATGGACTCATCTTTGCTTGGCGATGGGGTTCATCGGAAGATTCGATGTAGCCGCACATGCCTCCAGTTCTTTCCGAAGTGTTCCGAAACCTGAGCGACGATTTTTATCGATTCTTGTTTCGCCTTGTTCATGTTCGATGCAGGATGCGACCGCCCGGTCTCATTTATTCTTGTGCTGGCACGGTTGCGTGCACCTTGATCCCGAAGCGATGGAGGCTAGGCATGTACGTCGGGTTTCCAAAGCCGCCCGGAAACTCAGATCACCCTCTTAGATTGCGCGGCCAGCTCGTGGTAGCGCCATCGAAGCATACTTTGTTAAGCCTAGTAACGATGCCTCGCATGCATGGCAGCCAATGGATAATTTATGCGACCGCCCGGTCCCTTCTGTCATCAACAGTCTGAGTTGGCCAACATCCCGACGTTTCCCGGGGATCTACTGCGGTTCGCGGTGGTGATCGCCGGCGCACTATATGGGAGAAAGCAAGAGCGAGGCCTAGACTTCGCAGAATTTCAATGGGCGATCAACGTGGTTTCATCTCAGCCGATCAGTTTCATCCCGATCCGTACACACAATCTCGAAATGCGGAGCGTACCCTAAACACTGCCATCGTCCATGCTGATATCACCCAAAGCTACGAAGAGTATTTGGAGATCTTCGACGCGTTTTATGCCGACGATGTCGAGGGAAGCAGCGAAACCACGGAAGGGCCGATTCGCGCAAAGGCGGGCGTGCGCGCACTTGTTTTCGGCTTCCTGGTTCCACTTCACGCCATGGCCGAGGTCGGTGGTGTGTCAATATCCGTTCGACAAACGCCGATTCCTGGAGATGTCGTCGACGAGACCCATTCTGCGTGGAGACTGGAGTTGGTCGGGGCGACAGGCAAGGTTTGCACAGTGAGCTGGCGCACCTTCAGGAAATGGAACGAATCGCGTGTAGTGCTGGAGCATCACTACGACCACCAGCAAAGCGATGAGCCGCTATGCGACGGTGACCTCAGGTTGAATGTGCTTGAGCCTCCTACAGGTTTTCCCAAGTCGTCCTGAATATTCCAAGGGGTGTTAGCGGAGCCGGGCGCGGGGTCCAAAATAGCCAATTCCGCTCACCAGCCGCATATCAAATGCGACCTGGGACCGTTCGGTCTCATCCAACCACTTGTATCGTGTGCTCAGCGACCGTATTATCGCGGAGTTGACATTGCCAGGAGCAGAACGTGCGTAAAGGCGAGCAGACACGGCAAGACATCATTCGTAGGGCGGCGCCGATCTTCAATCAAAAAGGATACGACGGCGCTACGGTTTCCGATCTCATGCGAGCCACAGGTCTGGAAAAAGGCGGGATTTACAGGCACTTTGGGAGCAAAGAAGAGCTTGCGGAAGACGCCTTCGACCACGCTTGGAACATTGCAATGGAGGCGCGCTTCGACGGAACAGAGGAGATTCCGAATACCGTTGATCGTCTCAAACAAATCGTGCGGAACTTTCGCGACCGACGTAAAGGGCTGGTGCCGGGAGGCTGCCCACTGCTGAACACGGCCATCGATTCCGACGATGGCAATCCTCAGTTGCGAGCGAAAGCCCGCCAGGCTCTCAGTTCCTTACTTGATCGTCTGCAATCCATTGCCGAGGAAGGGCAACGACGAGGCGAGGTGCGTGCCGATGTCGATTCGGCGAAATTGGCCACCTTGATTGCAAGTACGCTTGAAGGCAGCATAATGGTAAGCCGTCTGCAGAGGAAGGAAGAGCCTCGTGACCTTGCTGTCCGTCATCTGGAGGAATACCTCGAGACCAATGTTCGTGCGCGGAAATCGAAGGCCGGAGCCGCCAAGTCATGAGTACTCGAGAAATTCCCTCGCAAGCGGACTACAGGGAACGCGCAAAGGCGAACGACGTTCCTATCGCGCGGCTGATTGGATTTGAGGCAAAAGACATTGCTGACGGGCGGGCGACGGTCGTCTTGACAGCCGGACCACAGCACGCAAATCCCATGGGAACGCTGCATGGCGGAATTCTTTGCGATATTGCTGATGCCGCGATGGGCATAGCGTTTGCAAGTACTCTCGCCCCAGATGAATCTTTTACTACCGTGGAATTGAAAATCAATTTCTTTCGCCCGGTCTGGCAGGCGCAACTCAGAGCGGAAGGAACGGTGGTGCGGCGGGGCCACACGATCGGCTACGTCGAGTGCACCATTACCGACGAGGAGAACCGATTGATCGCGAAAGCGGCTTCCACGTGTATGGCACTTCGCGGCCAAAAAGCCGAAGGACGGTAATCCCCCGTTTCACCCCCTCCTGCTTCTATGACGTTCCGCTCATAGAACAGACCTCTCAGGCTAGCGCTCAATAATTCTTATCCTTCGTTCGAACCCGCCAAACAAATTTATCTTGCTTTCGCTGCGACCGAGCGGTCTCATCCGTCATCTGATCGGGCTAAGAGGGCAGGTTAGGGTCGAGAGAATTGAAAATGGCTCTGACGCGGCACAAATCGCGACGGGTGAATGCAACTTCCCTTCCCCCGGTGCGAGGTCTGCCGCGAAGGGCCAGTCACGACCCTGGTTGCGGATTTCATCTTCGCCTGTGATTCGTGCGCGAAGAGGATTGCGACCGCGCTGTGGCATGGCCGCCAAGAGCGCGTGGTTGTCGGAGAGAATTTCTCCTCTGATCGCGAAACGAACCGGGGGTCTATTGATTTCAAGTTATGTGCGAAACGCTCAGTGAAAGGCGGCGTATATGAAGCTTGCAAAAAGAACACTTTTCCTTCTCGCGGCTGCCACCGCGATGCTCCTCGTCACAGAGACGAATTTTGGACGGCCGGTCCAGGCGAGAAGTCTGGTTCAAAACTCTACAACGGACACCAGTGATACTTCGCAAGGCAAAATAGCGCGGGCGATGTCCGCCGGACCTAATGAGATTGCCAGATCAGCTCGAATCATTGACACCGATGCGGACGGCAATACGGTAGTCCTGCGCGAGGGCAGCAACGGTTTCACCTGTCTGCCTGGAAATCCCAAGGTGATTGGGGTGCCGCCTATGTGTGTAGACGCTGCCTCCTTGCAGTGGTTCGCCGACGCCAAAGCCCATAAACCCAAACCGACCAACACGGTCCCGGGTATCACTTACATGCTCGCAGGCGCTACGCAGAGGAGCGATTCCGACCCCAATGACAAAACCAGTCCGGCAATCACCGTGGGGCCGCACTGGATGATTATGTGGCCGTTCGATCCGAAAACTACAGGACTGCCGACCGCGCATAAGCCGACTGGCGCATACATCATGTGGGCCGGCTCGCCCTACGCGCATGTGCACATCATGGGACGTCCATAAAACGATTCGGCACGTCGGGGCGTTCAATGGTCATGAGCTGTGGTTAAAGCAGATCGCCAGGTAAGCAGCGGGTTGTATTCGGGAACCTTTGACAAGTCGGGTGCAATCGCGAAGGAATCGTATTTTCTACTTGATGGAGAAGGGCATATGAACGATCACAGTAAACAAAAATCCGTCAATTCCCTTCGTTCGGTCATTCTCAGGTTTGGGGGCGTACTGACAGCCGCTTCTGCTCTCACAACAAAAACGTTTGGCGGAGGTCTTAAAGGCGAAAGTCTGCTGGTTCCAGCAAGTCCATCGACGCCTCGGGATACGGAGCATCGTATTCCGCGAAACGGCGTTTCCCTTCATGTAGAAGACCACGGTAGCGGTAAGCCGGTGCTCTTGCTACATGGGTGGCCGGACTCTTCGTATCGGTCGTTACATCTCAGATCTGTCCCGGCCAGATGCTCTAAAGGCATCGCTCAACTGGTACCGCGCGAACCTCGCGCCGCGCCTGCCGGAGTCGCCTCGCAAACTGCCGCCAGTGGAGGCACCAACTCCGGCATCTGGTCTTCGAACGATCACTACCTCGACGGTGAACGCATGAAGATGTCGGGACAATTCGTGAAGGCACGGTGGCGCTACGAGCAGATTGATGACGCCAGTCACTGGATTCCATTGGACGCGCCCGACCGGCCGAACCAGCTCCTCATGGAGTGGCTGGGCTGAGGCGAGAAAAAATTGGCATTATGAATATTGCAACTATAAACGGCACCGTCCACAGATTGATCGTCCCGAGCAGGTCGCCAAAAATCTGCTAGCGGACATCTCGAGCTAGCCGCAATCATGGAGATCGCCAGAACTCACGAGGTTGGGCGTCCCTGAAGCTTGCAAATCGTAGACCGTTCAAAAGGAGGACCAAAATGGCAACGACCGCAGTAAGTACTTCGCTGAAATGGGATGTCCTTGTGACAAAACGCCAAGGTCTCAACCGCGACTTGCCACCGGGGGAAGAAAAATGGATGTGGGTGCCGACATCGGCCACACTTATCTATGGTGAACAGGACGCTGTTCTCGTCGACGCCTTTCTCACCGTTGAGCAGGCGAGCGCCTTGGTGGAATGGGTCGCGGCGAGTGGCAAGAACCTGACCACAATCTATATCACCCACGGCCATGGCGATCATTTCTTTGGCATCGGTGCTCTCTTAAATCGTTTTCCGAACGCAAAAGCGGTCGCAACGCCTAACGTTCTGAAAGTCATGCGCCAGCAAATGTTGCCAGAATTCGTCGCGAGTTTCTGGAACGCACGCTATCCCGGCCAGATTCCGGAGCACCTGGTCCTCCCCGAGGAACTCAAGGGTGATGTGATCGACCTCGAAGGCCGTGAACTTGTCGTGGTCGAGGTCGGGCATACCGACACCGACCACACGACCTGTTTGCACGTGCCATCAGTCGGTTTGGTAGTCGCTGGTGACGCCGCTTACAACGATGTTCACCTCTATCTCGCTGAGTCAAACGCGCAAACTCGCCGCGAGTGGATCGCTGCGCTCGACACTATTGAGACGCTGAAACCGCGCGCCGTGATCGCGGGGCACAAGAAAGCTGACAGAGACGACAGGCCGAGAATCATTGAAGAGACCCGTCAATACATCCGCGATTTTGAACGCGTCGCTTCGATGACGTCGACGGCGAGAGAACTATATGACCAGATGCTGGAGATCTATCCGGATCGAGCCAACCCAGGGTCACTGTGGGGTGCGGCGCACGCGGTCAAACTGTAAGTCACCATACTGAGAGTCAACGCATCGCTGGAGATGCAGAAAATGAAGGGAGCTTCAAATGGCAAAAACATATAAAGCAGTCGAGGTCTCGGCGCCAGGCAGCCTTCGCGTGGTCGAACGAACAATTCCTGAACCCGGGCCTGGCCAGGTTCGGATTCGGGTGGAAGCATGTGGAGTCTGTCACACCGATGCGGCTACGGTCACTGGCACTTATCCCGGCCTGACTCTACCGCGTGTTCCAGGACATGAAGTCGTCGGCCGCGTCGAAGCCCTGGGCAGCGGAGTGTCTAAATGGAAAATCGGTCAGCGAGTCGGAGTTGGCTTGATTGCCGGAGAAGACGGGGTGTGCGAACCGTGCCGGCGCGGAGATATCGTGAATTGTCAGAACCCCGTGATATCGGGAGTAACCGCGGATGGAGGGTATGCGGAAGTGATGATCGCCGAAGCGCGTGGCATCAGTTCTGTTCCGGATGAGTTCAAGTCCGCCGAAGCCGCTCCTCTCCTCTGCGCGGGTATCACGACTTACAACGCTCTTCGCAACGCCGGCTTGCGCGGTGGAGATCTGGTCGCCGTGCAGGGCGTTGGTGGACTTGGGCATCTTGGCATCCAGTTTGCGCGACATTTGGGATTCCGTACTGCCGCAATCGGGCGTGGACGCGACAAGGAAAAGCTGGCGAAAGACTTGGGCGCGCACGTCTACATCGATACCACCACCGAGGATGCCGCTGCGGTCCTGCAGCGTATGGGCGGGGCGAGAGCGATTCTTGCTACAGGAACCAGCGGCGACGCCATGGGAACACTTGTGTCTGGCCTTGCAGCCCGCGGCAAGTTCATCGTGGTGGGTGTACCGCAGGACGAGCTTAGGTTGAATGCGTTCCCGCTCGTCTTTGGAGGGCGCTCGATTTACGGGAGCCTGACAGGAACGCCGATTGATGGGGAGGATACGCTTGCCTTCAGTGTCCTGGAGAACATCCGACCGATGATCGAGACAGTGCCTCTCGAACAGGCGCCAGATGCTTACGCTCGCATGATGCAAGGCAAGGCACGCTTCCGCATGGTGCTGGTTACGGGGCAATAGAGACTTTTGGCCAATCAAGACAGGGAAGGAGAAACTCATGCACAGGCTTGACGGGAAAATTGCGCTTGTTACCGGCGGCACCAGCGGTATCGGCCTTGCCACGGCAAAGCAGTTTGTGAGCGAAGGCGCGTACGTCTTCATCACGGGGCGCCGGGAGCCGGAGCTGGCTGCAGCGGTCAAGGAAATAGGAAGAAATGTCGGCGGAGTGCAAGGAGACATATCGAATCTTGCCGACCTTGATCGCCTTTTCGCACAAATCAAGAACGAGAAAGGCAAGCTCGATGTCGTGTTCGCCAATGCCGGTGTGGCAAAGTATGCGCCGTTCGGCAAAATAACTGAGGAGCTCTATGAATCGATCTTCAACATCAACGTGAAAGGTCTCCTCTTCACAGTGCAGAAGGCACTTCCGCTCCTACCGGATGGCGCATCGATCGTACTGAATGCGTCCATCGTTGCCAGCAAAGGGCTTTCGTCGAATAGTGTTTACAGCGCCACAAAAGCCGCCGTGCGTTCGTTCGCCCGGACATGGACAACCGACTTAAAGGATCGCCGCATTCGGGTGAACGCCATAAGTCCAGGCTCCATCGACACGCCTGGACTGAGTGGTCTGCTAGCTTCTTCAGAAGCCGGCGAGCAGCGCAAGAAGATGATTTCTACGATGGTCCCACTCGGCAGGTTGGGGACACCCGATGAGATCGCGAAGGCTGTGGTCTTTCTCGCGTCGGACGATAGCAGCTACATCACCGGAATCGAATTGTTTGTGGATGGCGGTTTCGCACAAGTGTAGGCCCGTTAAACAGGAGAGCTCGTTGCTGCCCCAATTCCGATGAAGAACGCTATGACGACAACCGCGTACGCCGCGGTGGGCTTACGCTGTGTGAGACCGTAGAGTCTCCCACAGCATCAAATGAAGCAGCAGATTTCAATCATCTCTGGGATGTGCGAGTGAATAGGATGATGTTATGGCGAAAGTGATCGAATTTTACGCTCGAGATCTCTTTCCGACAAAGGTGAAGGCGGTATCCCGCGACCGTCGCGGTAAAGTGATCGAATTTCCCAAGGACAAGCCAACCGTAGCGGGTAAAACTGTGAAGATTCCGGAACGCGATGAAGGCGACCCTATAGCTGCCTCTTGGCCTGGATGTTTCTAACCCTACGGCCTAGATACGCGTCTTCGAAGAATCTGGAGCTGCTGACAGGTCCCCACTCTTCTAAATGGACTGGAGTTCTCGATCAGGAACGCGAAGTGACAGCAGTGAGCTCTTTACGGACGATGGAAGCGACGCGGGTTCCCAGGAGCTCGATCGACCTTAACATCTTCTCGTGCGGGAGCGCCGAGACCCCCATCTGGAAAGTAATACGGGCAAGGCCACCGAGGACTTCATTCACATACAGTATCTTCTGTGCGACGGTTTTGGCATCGCCGATGAGCAGCGCACCCGTGGGGCCTCGCAGAGCGTCAAATTGTGCGGGCGTAGCTGGGGGCCAGCCGCGTTCTTTACCGATCTCAGTGAACGTGTGGGCATATCCTGGATAGAAATCCTCTGCAGCCTGCTGGGTTGTGTCTCCCAGAAAGCCGATAGCGTGAAGGCCCACGATGAGTTTCTCCGCGGAGTGACCGGCGCGGCGCCCAGCTTCGCGGTAAAGGTCGACCAGGGGCCGAAATCGCTTGGGTTCGCCGCCAATGATGGCGACCATCAGTGGAAGTCCGAGCGTGCCGGCACGAACGAATGACTCGGGGGTTCCCCGACACCGACCCAAATGGGCTACGGATTCTGGAGCGGACGCGGATAGACCGCCTGTCCCGTCAGGGGTGCTCGGTGCTTGCCAGTCCAGCGAACATGAGTGTTCTCGCGAATCTTGAGCAGAAGATCCAGCTTCTCTGAGAAGAGCGAGTCGTAGTCGTCCAAGTCGAAACCAAAGAGCGGGAAAGCCTCTATTGACGAACCTTGTCCAGCAACGATCTCAGCACGCCCATGGGAGATCAGGTCCAGAGTGGCGAATTCCTGAAAGATTCGGACCGGGTCCGCCGCGCTGAGAACGGTCACGGCACTTGTAAGGCGAATGTTTCTTGTGCGCGAAGCCGCTGCACCAAGAATGACGACTGGGGCGGAGTCAACGAACTCACTACGGTGGTGTTCGCCGACGCCAAAAACATCCAGACCAACCTGATCGGCGAGCACAATCTCCTCAAGCAGATTCTGAATGCGCTGGACAGGGCCAGGAAATTTCGCCTACCGTGACTACAGTATGTAAAGGGCTCGAACTTCTGCAACTGTAGCAGGACTGTAAAGTCAGGAGGCGCTTAGCATAACCCAGCTTTGAATTCTCGCCATATACTCGACTAAGCGACGGTCTCTTCAACGTGCGGAATCCATAAGTATTGAAACATCGCGTTACGCGCATAGACCTGGTCGTGAGCCTAGTCGGCCCCTGATGGCCTCAAGCAATCGCATTGGCCGGAACGTGGTTGCGTGATAGCAATGGTGCGGGCGAATGTTCCAGACCCATGAATTTCATGCCTCGGGTCGCGTCCAAAAGCGGGACTCCGCCGAGTCTCCCAATTCCCGTAACTCTCTGTCAGAGTTCGGACTTGCGTCGGCAAGGTTGATATGGTTGCCGAATTGCAGGTTACATATTTGCGCTTTTGCCTGTTACCCGTGGTGTAGTAAGGAGGACCATGTTATGACAGGCTCAGCTCAATACGCGTCGCACGCGTCATCGTTTGCTGCATCTGCGCTGGACCCGTCCCACTCGAAACGAGCAAGACCGACGAACGCGGAAAAGCTGTTCATGAGGAGTGCTACGTCCGTAAGACGATTTCGAGATTCAGAACAGCCCGGCGCTTGATGGCCCGTTCTAAATTCGACGAAGGGAGCATCCTTCGCCTCGGACCCAAGAGCACTCTTGGGAGGGTGATAACGGATTGAAGACCCTTAATTCTATATCCCAGAAACTAACCATCCGTTTCGGGAGTTGGCGTAGAGCCTCTTTTCATGCTTCGTTGTGACCGGAGCCCGGTCATGCTGACCTGGTTTCAACAGTTATGGATTCCGGTGCAAGGTGGCGTTAAGTGCAGACAAGTTTCGGTAGTGCGGCGTCACGGTCTACTTGGCTTCCTGGTCGTCCGCGGTGTCTTCCCGCATCACCTCGACCTTTTTCCAACTGGAATCGGGATTGTATTCCTTCATGCTCGTGGCGCGAGCCTCGCTCTTTTTGCCGAGATCCTTTTCATAGACCGCGCCATCCTGGTTAACCACAAATGTCATCACACCGGACGACCTGTATTCCGCCGGATACGCCACGAACGCGAAACCCTCGGTCATTTTGCCGTTCACCACGTAACTCTTTGCGCCGCCTGGCCCGTTTTTTCCCTGACGCGTGAGGATGTGATAAAAATACCCGCGGAAAGGCGTTGGAGCGCCGTTCTGGGTTTTGGTATCGCTATCAGCAACGGCCGATGCGACGAGGGGCCCGATCGGGCTCTTGGGTTCGCCATCTGCGGCTGTCCAGTAAAGACCATTGTGCTGCCCTTCATCACTCAAGATTTTCTGCGCGTACTCGTTATGTTGTGAGGCGTAATATTCCTTTTGTCCCGCCACCAGTTCCTGGCTGACGCGAATGGTCGACATCTCGTTGCGGCCAATTCGCCTGTACAAGATTTCTTTCTTCGCCGCGTCGGTATCGAAATACCACGAACTTCCTTTGTTCACCAGCGGTATGGGCGTAGGCCAATTCTCCGCGCCGATGTACAAGGTGGTCGTTCCGTCCGGCTCTTTTACCAGACGGTGCAGTTGCTGATATTTCTGTACGAATTTAGCGCGACTTTCTGCGTCCTCGGCTTCGTCTCCCGAGGAGACAATTTGCTTTCCGTCCCGTCCGAGAATCTCGAGCATCACCTTTTCGTCGTTGCTCTGGATTGCCGTGAACAGGGCGTTGCTCGCGTCTTCCGGCGATGAAAACGTTTTCT
>Ga0206817_1007_pt2 | contig 57875 bp, 48 predicted proteins | sample Alteio_BWOrgCont_89_FD_152873 | JGI IMG/M metagenome (GOLD analysis project Ga0206817, IMG submission 152873) | Enriched cells from forest soil in Barre Woods Harvard Forest LTER site, Petersham, Massachusetts, United States -... | ecosystem: Environmental > Terrestrial > Soil > Temperate forest >...
CTGCTGCCTGCGGCACGTGCACTACTCTTGCGCAAACTCAGATTCCATTCAAACCCGGCTTGTGGGAATCGAACATCACATCCACGATCAGCGGCATACAGATCACGCCGGAAATGCAGGCCCACATCGATCAGATGCCTCCGGAAGCACAGGAGAAGATGCGCAACATGATGGGCGGTACACCCCGTACGACAGTCATGCGAAGCTGCATGACGAAAGAGCAGTTCGATAAATGGAACGACTCTTTCAGCCAGAGTAAGGACAAAGATGAGCAGTGTACTCACACGAATGTCACGCAGAACGCACAAGGGCGTGTGTTCGATGTGAGTTGCACATCGCCGCGGTCAAAAAGCACAGGTCATGTAGAGATCTTCATCGATAGCGATGAAAAAGGCCATGGCTCGGTGCATATGGTCAGGACTGCTTTGGAAGGACCGCAGGCAATGAAGCCAATTTCGGTCGACGTGAAATTTGAAACGCGCTACGTTGGCTCAGATTGCGGCGATATCAAGCCGGGAGACGCACACCCCGTTAATTAGCCAGGTGGGGTCACCAACCTATCATTATTGTGGATTCTGTTGCGGTTGAGATTGCTGTGGTCGCTGCTGCTGGTCATCTTTCTTGTCGCCGCCGAACAGACGACTGAAAAATCCGCGCTTTTTCTTAACTGGTTGCGCATTGGGGTCTTGCGTATTTTCCACCACTGTCCCTTGGGCAGGATTCGGCGCAGGCGTCATCGGCTTGGCCGGTTGTGGAACGGGTGTCTGGGCCTGCGCTGCGGGAGGCGGCCCAACCGGTTTCTCCCCGATGCCGAAAATCTTCTGGAAGATGTTGCGCTGGTCACCGTTCGAGTGATCGCACGTATCGGTCGGTTGTGTACCGTCCAGGAACGCAGCCGTATATGACGTGGGACAGCTGGCATCCGAGAGCAGGTTGGTTGCCTTATCTAATTGCACCTCGGTTACTCCGGAAGGCGGCACAAATTCTTTGGTGTCGGAATACTGCGGCAGCGCAACGGCGCGCTTCATAAATGCAGCCCAGATGGGTGCAGCCGCCTGCGCGCCTTGAAGCTTGATGTCGGAGTAATCGTCATTGCCGACCCAGACAATGCAAATTAGATTCGACGTGAATCCGGCAAACCACGCATCGTTTGATGTACCGGTTTTGCCCGCAGCCGGTGCAGTGAATCCCATGCCACGCACACCCTGTGCCGTGCCATGATTGATCACGTTCTCCATGAGACTGGTCGTCAGATACGCAACGCGCGGGTCGAGCACCGGTTTGCTCGTGGGGGAATAGTCGCTCATCACATCGCCACTTGCGTTACGGACTGAAGCAAGCATCCACGGGTCGATCTTCACGCCACCATTGGCGAAGACGGTGTAAGCGCCCGCCATATCAAGCGGAGTCGCGTCATAGGAACCAATCGCGACAGATGGGGTACCGCGCGCCGACTTAATGCCAGCATCTCGCGCCAGCGAGGCCACGTTGTTGAACCCGACCATCTGGGCAAGTGAGATTGTGGCATTATTCAACGACTGTTGCAGCGCGTAGCGCGCTGTCACTTCATCGTGATACTCGGCGTGGAAATTGCGAGGCGTGTATTCCTGGTCGCCTACCGTATAAGTGGTCTGCTGGTCATTGAGCATCGTTACCGGAGTAAAGACGCCGTTGGTTCCGTCTGTATTCGTTAGTTGGGCTCCGGAGAGGCTGCTGTTGAATGCCGCCGCATAAACAAATGGCTTGAAAATCGACCCTGTAGGACGGTGCCGAGCCGCATGGTTCAGCTGACTCATTCCGTAATTACGGCCGCCTACGAGAGCGAGCACCTGCCCCGTATGCGGATTCAGCGCCACCAGCGCGACCTGCGGATACACAATATTGTCATCTACCGTTGCCGGGGCAGTTTTCGAGGCGCGATGCGTGTGCAGTTTGGTCACCAGCTCGTCTACATTCTTTATGCCCTCGTTTACGGCTTCTGAGGCAGCGGCCTGCAGTTGGGGATCGAGCGACGTATATATGCGCAATCCCTGGTGGTTGTACTCCGCGTCTCCCAGCTTCTGCACGATCTGGTCACGTACCAGGTCAACAAAATAAGGAGCTTCATTGGCATCCACGCTCTGCGTTGCCAGCTTTAGAGGACTTGCCTTTGCCGTTTCGGCCTGCTCCTTGGTGATGGCCCCCGTCTCCACCATTGCATCCAGCACCAGGTTGCGCCGCTCCAGGGCGCGCGCAGGATGTCTGTAAGGATTCAAGCGGCTCGGGCTCTGAATCAATCCTGCCAGCAGCGCGGATTCCGGTAGATTAAGCTGCCGTACATCCTTGCCAAAGTAGGCCTGTGCCGCCTCGCCAAATCCATTGATTGCGAAGCTACCCTGCTGCCCCAGCGGAATCTGGTTGGCATACATCTGGAAAATCTGCTGCTTGGTAAAACGGTGCTCCAGCTGGAAGGTAATGACAATTTCAATCACCTTCCGCTTGAAATGCTTTTCCGGAGTCAGGAAGAAACCGCGCGCCAGCTGCATGGTAAGCGTCGATCCGCCCTCGCGGTATCGCCTAGATAGCAAGTCACTTTTCACCGCTCCCAGCAGGCGAATGTAATCAACCCCGCCGTGTTCAAAAAAGCGGTGGTCCTCAATTGCCGTGACTGCGGGAACCAGATATTCCGGCAGCTCGTCATAGGTCACCAGCCGGCGCTTGATGCGGTTTTGGTCCGAGAGGCCGGTAATCAGCAGAGGTTCCAACTCATAGGCGGACAGCTCCTGGCCGTTCGCGTCCGTAATCTTGCTCACCGTGCGGCCGTCAAAGCTAATCGTCGCGCTGTCCGGCGCATGATATGACTGCGGCCCCGGATGCACAAGAATGCTTTCCTCGCTAAGCGAATACGTCCCCATCGGCGACGCGGGGTTGCTCCCGTCTTCTGTATACCCGGCCGTACGCAGTTCCTGGGCGATCGAACTTGCCGTCAGCTTTTGGCCCGGCCGCACCTCACGTGGCGCTGCATAAATCTTCGCTGTATTCGTGAAAAGAGGCTTCTCCAGCCGCTCGTCAACAATGTGTTTGTACTTGAAGTAGTAGAAGCTGAAAACCGCAATAAAAAAGACGGCAACGATGCCAAACCCAACCGCTGCAATTCTAAGAATTGTGCGGGTCGATGGTTTAACAGTAATCGGGCGGGGTGCGAGTTTTACTTTCAGGGCCAATGCGGACTTCCACCTTTAATTCTAACGGTTCCAGATTATTTGGGGCCTCGATTGAACAGGCACACCAGCCCCTTTGTGGACCTAAAAACGTTTAGATGCCCGAGAGCTATTGATAAGACGTGCAATTGCGGATGGAAGTAACTGTTTTGGATCGTTTCGATTTACAATTTAGGACCTGTTGCAGGGGTTCCACTACCTCTATCTTAGTGGCTCACCGCGGGAATGACCAGCCAGATAGATTACTAAGTAGTTGATTCTTAATGGAAATAATGGGGCCGTGGCCAGAATGGCTGACAAAATCCTGTGCCAGCGAGTAAAAGTTTTGTATTCTCTTGTCAATCACTGAGGGGAGAATATGACCAAATCCACAGAATTGCTTCAAGGTACACTCGATCTCCTCATTCTAAAAGTGTTGTGTCTGGAGCCAATGCACGGCTGGGCCATCGCGCAACGCATTCGTCAACTATCGAAAGATGTCCTCCGTGTGAATCAGGGCGCTCTGTATCCGGCGCTACATCGGCTTGAACACCAGGCATGGATTCAGTCTGAGTGGGGAGAGTCGGAGAATAACCGGCGCGCGAAGTACTACTCTCTGACAAAAGTGGGACGTGAACGACTGGGAGCGGAAGAGCAGTCGTGGGACCTGTTGTCGACGGCGGTCCAGAGTGTTTTGAAAGCTGTGTGAGTGAGGTTTCGATGCGCTTATTTCATAGTCTGCTTCGCCGCTTGCGGTGGTTCCTGAAAAAGGACTCGAGCAATGTCGAACTAAGCGAAGAGCTGCAATTCCATCTGGATCGCCAGACAGAAGAAAACATCGCCGGCGGAATGTCTCCTGAGCAGGCGCGAGCAGCTGCCAGAGTTAGCTTTGGCAGCGTGATTGAGGCTGCTGAAGACTGCTATGAAGCGCGCGGCGTGGGCTGGATCGAGGACCTGGTGCAGGACGTTCGCTTTGGAATGCGTACGCTCTTGAAACATCGTTCTTTTACTCTTGTGACGGTTCTTACTCTTGCGCTGGGAATTGGAGCATGTACCGCTATCTTCAGTCTGGTGAATGCAGTTCTTATTCGCTCCCTGCCGTATGGCGAAGCGCAGAAACTTGTCTATCTCTTCACTCCAAACCCTCGTTTTCATCTTCCCGCGGAGGTCTTCGGTCCCAGTAATGCGGATTTCTTCGATCTGAAGAAGCAAAGCCATTCTTTCGCGGAGATGACGCTCTTTCAACAGGCAACTTACAACCTTGCCGTGGATGATCGGGTGGAGAGGGCGAACGCGGCGAAGGTGGATGCTGACTTTTTCACGACTCTGCAATCGGAACCCGAATTTGGCCGCAGCATCGGCATAGGAGATGAGGAGCCGGGGAGCAATCGCGTCGTCGTCATCAGTCACGCGCTTTGGCAAAACATCTTTGGCGGAAGAAGTGATGTCCTGGGTCGTATGCTGCGACTCGACGGAACGTCCTATCAGATCGTGGGCGTGATGCCGCCGGAGTTCAGTTATCCGCACAAGAGCGATCTTGCCTATGGAAACAGCCACATTGATACAACACAGCTTTGGTTGCCTTCCGGGTTAACTCCACAACAGCAGGCGGACCGTGTGGACTCCAACGGCTATGCGATCGCACGTCTGAGGCCAGGCGTGACGTTGCGAGAGGCACAGACAGAGATGAGCACGATCATGTCGCACCTGGACCTGCTGCATGACGCAGAGGCGCGCGGCTGGTCCGCGCTCGTCAAACCATTTAGCGATATCGCAATGGGACCGGTGAATCCGTTGATGTGGCTGCTGCTGGGAGCTGTCGGTTTCGTGCTATTGATCGCTTGCGGCAATGCGGCCAACCTTCTGCTGGCGCGGGCCGCGAGCCGGACTCACGAATTAGGGGTGCGTGCGACGCTGGGTGCGCGCCGGGGCCGCTTATTGCGCCAGATGTTGACCGAGTCCCTGATGCTGAGCGGGGCAGCAGGCCTCGCAGGCATCGGCATGGCGGGGCTCTTTCTTCACGTGCTTCTCCGGCTCGATCCTGGTGATATCCCGCGCATGCAGGATGCAACATTGGACCTGCGCGTGATGGCCTTTGCTATCGCCATTACTGTGCTTACAAGCGTTCTTTTCGGCATCCTACCCTCGCTCTTTGCGACCCGCATCAACCTTGTGGAGTTTCTGAAGAGTGGCGGCATGCGCAGAATCGCAGGGGACCGAAAGCGGGTGAGGAACTGCCTGGCGATTACACAGATAGCGCTGGTGGTCGTGTTGCTCACCGGAGCGGGGCTGCTGTTGCGGAGTTACATCAATGTCCTCTCCGCACCCACAGGCTTCTCGGCCTCTACTGTCACTATGGACGTTCAGTTAGGTTCGCAGTTTATGCAACTCAATCCTCGGTATGGCACCGCACAAAAGCGGAGAGCTTTCTTCCAGGAATTGGTCGACAGGATGAAACGTGTGCCTGCTGTCGAGTCTGCCGGAACTGTGAACTTTCTACCTTTGAGCAACGGAGAAGAGTTGACCACGTTCGAGGTAGAGGGTTATCCGAACGAGAAAGACCAACTGACAGAAGCACGAAAGATCACGCCCGGCTATCTTTCGGCCATGCAGATTCCGCTGACCAAAGGGCGGGATTTCGCCGAGGACGACGGCCCGGGGCGTCCATCCGTGGCCATCGTGAATGAGGCTTTTGTGAAGAAGTACTTCGGTGGTCACGATGCAATGGGTCGCCATCTGCGTGGTGACCCTAAGGCTCCGTGGACCACGATCGTTGGCGTGATCGGAGACGTTCGGAACATGGGTCTTGAAGCCGCTCCAGCCCCGCAGATTTACTATTCGTTATGGCAGACGGACACCGCTGACGCTCCGGAAAATGGCGGCTATCTTGCGGTACGCTCCACACTTCCTCAGGATACAGTCGTCTCCGAAATAAGAGCAGCCGTGCGAAGTCTCGATCCAAATCTGGCAATCGCGGACGTGCGTTCGATGAGTGAGTGGGAATCGCAGGCTACCGCAAGACGCCGCTTCCAGACGACGTTGCTGACGCTCTTCTCGGGAATCGCAATGTTTCTGGCAATCGTTGGGGTGTATGGGCTGCTCGCCTATTCGGTCAGGCAAAGGACAGGGGAGATCGGAATCCGCATGGCGCTGGGTTCGTCCAGAGCCAGAGTGGTCCATCTCGTCTTGCAGGAAGGGCTCGGATTGGTCGGAATTGGCTTGCTGATTGGATTGGCTGCAGCGCTGGCATGCACACGACTTCTGGCCAGTTTCCTCTACAATGTGCCAGCCCTTGATCCGCTCACGTTCGCGTCGGTTCCCGTATTGCTTTTTATCGCAACTCTAATTGCCTGCCTGGTTCCGGGTTGGAGGGCTGCGGCTGTTGATCCGATGAACACATTACGTCACGAATGACACGCACTTAATTCCACACGCGACAGGCCTTTGGCGGCACATTTCTTCGCGGTCTGTCCTGCACTATTTCTTGCTGCGCCGGTAGAGACGTGCTACAAACAGATTCACCCACGCTGTGGCTAGGCCTTAACACAGGTTGGTCCAATCCATTCGAGTGAAAGTCTGGAAATCGTTCGATCGAAACGTTGGGACGCAGTGTTTTCAGCCGCCAGCCACACAGTGAATCGCGTGGACTGTTCAAGCACGATCATTCAGGGCAAATGCAAGGGTGTTGATGAGTACAACGCTTCCGCTAAAGCATTCGCAGAATCCGATGTTGCGCAGCTACAGTCTCGACCGTGCATATGACGAGATGTTCGGAGAGGGCGGTGAAATCCGCCCACAGTATGAAGCGCTGTTGAAAGTGCTTACTTCGCTGCCTCCGGAAGAGCTGCAGCGCAGGAAGCACTATGCTGATGTCTCTTTCCTGATGCAGGGAATCACCTTCACTGTTTACGGGCAGGAAGAAGGTACGGAGAGAATCTTTCCATACGATCTGCTGCCGCGTTTGATCAGCGGAGAGGATTGGGAGAGAATCGAGCGCGGTCTGACGCAGCGCATTACAGCGCTCAATCTCTTTCTGCATGATGTGTATCACGAGGGCAAGATTCTGGCCGAAGGCGTCGTGCCGCGCGAGATTGTATACAGCTGCCAGCACTTTCGCCGGCAAATGCGCGGACTGCAGGTGCCGCGCAACGTGTATGTTGCAGTCGCAGGAACGGACTTATTACGGCTGGAGAGCGGCGAGTTTGTAGTGCTGGAAGACAACCTGCGCGTGCCCAGCGGCGTTTCTTACATGCTCAATAACCGGCGCGTGCTGAAGCGCACGCTGCCGCATCTTTTCCGCAGCTATGGTGTACGCCCGATTGAGAACTACACTCAGGCACTGCTTGGCACGCTGCGCTCGCTGGCACCGGAAGGACGGCCCGAGCCTTCGATTGTGCTGCTGACACCGGGCGTCTATAACTCGGCCTATTTCGAGCACACCTACCTCGCGCGCCAGATGGGAATAGAGCTGGTGGAAGGCCGCGACCTGGTAATTCACGATAACGTCGTCTATATGCGGACTACGGGCGGCCTGCGACGTGTCGATGTCATCTATCGTCGTGTGGACGACGACTTTATCGATCCGCTGTCGTTCCGTGCAGATTCAATTCTTGGCGCGCCCGGGTTATTTAATGCGTATCGCGCAGGCAATGTGACACTGGCGAATGCTTTCGGCACGGGTGTAGCGGACGACAAGGCGATCTATGCCTATGTGCCGCAGATCATTCGTTTTTATCTGAGTCAGGAGCCCATCCTGAACAATGTGGAAACCTACATTCTGGCAGATCCAAAGCAGCGGCAGCATGTGCTGTGTAATCTTGACAAGCTGGTGGTGAAGGCCGTTGGTGAATCAGGCGGTTATGGCATGTTGATTGGTCCGCAGAGCACAGCGGAGGAGCGAGAAGAGTTCAGGCAGCTCATCGAGGCGAACCCGCGAAACTACATCGCGCAGCCGACACTCGCGTTTTCGCGAGCGCCATGCTTTCAGGAGGACGGCAGCATCGAACCAAGGCATGTCGATCTGCGTCCTTACATTCTGTTCGGCGACAAGGTAACGATTGTGCCGGGAGGATTGACACGTGTCGCCCTGCGCAAAGGATCGTTGGTAGTGAACTCGTCGCAGGGCGGCGGCAGCAAAGATACCTGGGTATTGAGTCAATAAAGCTATGCTTTCTCGAGTTTCTGACAGCTTGTATTGGACCAGCCGCTATCTGGAGCGGGCCGAACATACTGTGCGCCTGCTGGATGTCAATCTGGGTCTGATGCTTGACCGGTCGCAGACGAGTGCCGAGCGCCGCTGGCAGCGCGTTCTGGCCGCTCTTGGGAATCCCTCGCACATTGAATGGACAGGCGATGCCTACAAACTGGTGCAGGCGCTTTGTTTTGACCCGGCGAGTCCGGCATCGGTAGTGAATTGTATTGTTTCAGCGCGCGAGAATGCGCGGCAGATACGCGAGGAGATCAGTACGGAACAATGGCAGCGGCTGAATCGTTTGTTCCATGATGTCTCGCGAGCGCGTACAGAACTATATTCAGATCTGCAATTCGCCGAGTTTCTGCCAACAGTGATTGATGGCGTGCACCTATTCCAGGGTGTAACTGACACTACGCTTAGCCACGGAGAAGGCTGGCAATTTCTGCAGGTGGGGCGTTTTTTGGAACGTGCCTCCGCGACGGCCTTGCTTCTGGATGTGTATCACCGCGAAGTAATCCGGTCACCGGAGGAGTCTGTGGATGCGTATGAGTATCTGGAATGGGTTGGGATGCTGCGCAGCTGCACGGCCTTTGAAGCGTACTGCAAGGTCTACACGGCAGATCTGACTTATGAGCGAATGCTGGAGTTTCTACTGTTGAATCCAGACTTTCCTCATTCGATCCGCTATTCCATTGATCAGTTGCACCGATCGCTCAACGCAATTCAGCAGGAGAGCCACCAGCAGAACATTGAGGAATTGATGCGCGTCTCGGGAAAACTGCGTACGCTGCTCAGCTACGATCAGATTTCAGATGTCTTTGCAGCAGGGCCGGGCGTCTATCTGCGGCGTATTTTGCGGGAATGCCATCACATTCATAATCTGGTCTACGAGGTCTACATTCATTATTCGGTACAGACAGCACTGGCGCAGTAGCAAAGAGGAATATTTATGCCGTTTTATTCAGTCCGGCATCTTACAAAGTTTGTCTATAGCAACCCCGTAAGCGAGAGCGTGAGCGAGGTGCGCATGCACCCGCGCAACGATTCGAACCAGCGGTGCCTGAGCTTCTCCCTGTCAGTAAGTCCGCGTTGCCGTTTATCCACATATCGCGATCACCTGGGAAACCATGTGCACCACTTCGATGTTCCGGGACAACATGAGCAACTGGTGATGATTGGCGAATCGCTGGTGGAACATCAACCACTATCGGCTATTCCATCCTTCCTCGCTCCCGATGCGTGGAAGAATCTGGATGCGTTGGTTGCGGGAGACGATTACTGGGAGATGCTGCTGCCGAGTGAGTTCGCCATTCCGTCGCCTGCATTGCTGGATCTTGCGAAAAAGCTGGACATCGTGCGGCGCGATGATCCGCTGATGATGCTGCACGAATTAAACGGAAGGCTCTATGACTACTTTACCTACGTGCCGCGCAGCACCAGGGTCGACTCGCCAATCGATGAGGCTCTTACGACGCGCGAAGGCGTCTGCCAGGATTTCGCGCACGTGATGATCTCGCTGGTGCGCCTTTTAGGTATTCCCTGCCGGTACGTCAGCGGGTATCTGCATCATCGCAAAGAAGACCACGACCGCTCGACGAGCGATGCGACGCATGCGTGGGTCGAGGCATTTCTGCCGCATCTTGGCTGGGTGGGATTCGATCCGACAAATTACCTGGTCGCCAGCGATCGACACATTCGCACCGCTTTGGGTCGCGACTATGCCGATGTGCCTCCGACAAAAGGTATTTTCCGCGGACGCGCCAACAGCGAGCTTTTCGTAGCTGTACGCGTGGAAGCCTCAGAACAGGCTCCGCCGCCTGACCAGGAGTTGCCGATCCCGGAAGACTGGACGATGATTGTGGAAAAAGCGCAGGCACCCCCGCCACCACCCGCTGAACCTCTGCTGCTGATTCAGGCGCAACAGCAACAACAACAGCAACAACAATAGCCGTATCTTGAACCGTCTCGCTGCGCGGGAACCGTCGGCATACTCTGCCCTTACACTGGTTTCAAGCTGGTACACCTGTCTGGTGGAGACGAGATTGATGAAGATGCGCGCATGCTTTAAGTGTTTTGCCGGTTGTGTCCTTTCCATATCTATCTGTTCGGTCAGCTGCGGTCTTTACGCACAGCATCTGCCACCGCCGGAAGAGCAGAAGCGCATGGACGAGGCTACGGCACATCACGTCGGCGATGCGCCGGAGGATGCCGGTCCACTGGCAAAAGACCTCTCGTCGAAGCTCACGCCGAAAGCGACAGAAACGGCGATCCGTAAAGTAGCCGATTGGGAGCTGCAACGTTCGCAGCCGTACTTCGGCAATGATTGGACCTGGAGCGTCCTCTATACGGGCTTTATGGCTGCGTCACAAGCAACCGGGGACAGCAAATATAGCGACGCGATGCTTGAGGTGGGAAAGAAATTCAACTGGCAGCTGAAATCGCATCTTCCGAATGCCGACGATCAAAGCATCGGACAGACCTATGCCGAGCTTTACATGCAGAAGCATGATCCGGCGATGATAGCCGGAACGCGTGCCGAGTTAGACGCACTGATTGCACACGAACAGGATCCGGCAGCCAGGATTCCATGGTGGTGGTGCGACGCTCTGTTCATGGCGCCTCCGCTGTGGGTAAGGATGTATGCCATTTCTCACGACGGAAAGTACCTGGACTATATAGAACGCGAATGGTGGAAAACCTCGAATCTCCTCTACGATCCGCAGGAGCATCTTTATTTTCGTGATGCGACCTATCTGACCAGGACCGAGCGGAATGGCCAAAAGATGTTCTGGTCGCGTGGCAACGGATGGGTGCTTGCTGGATTAGCGCGTCTGCTGCAGTATTTTCCGAAAGATGATCCGCGTCGCCAAAGGTATGTCCAACAATACAAGGAAATGTCAGCCAGGTTGATTACTTTACAAAATAGAGATGGACTGTGGCGATCGGGCTTACTCGATCCCGACTACTATGTGGTGCCGGAGGTCTCAGGCTCGGCGCTGATCACTTATGGACTCGCTTATGGCGTGAATGAAGGCATTCTCGATCGCAAGACTTATGGGCCAGTTGTCGAGCATGCGTGGAAAGGCCTGTTATCGCATATCTACGCAGACGGCAGGCTGGGCAGTGTTCAGCAGGTAGGCGCGGCGCCCTCGTTTTATAAGCCGACATCGAGTTATAACTTCGGCGTCGGCGGGTTTTTGCTTGCGGGTTCAGAAGTCGACCGCATGGCCAGAAGCCGTGGTCACAAGTAATAGGCAGGGAATATAAGCAGGAATTATGCCATGCTGTGGCAGATGTTTATCTGCTTGTTCCTTAAACTGCTGATTCCCGTTACGAAGAGCGGTTCCTGGCTGCATGCCTAATGGTCGAGCCTCCTTCGCGTCAGGTCATCGAGCGATAAGCGTAACTTATGATGTCCTTCCGATTCGTCTAATACCTCAAAATTGTTATTGAAATGACTTTTTGTTCAAACTAAGTTTGGGCATGGAAGTCATCCGGCAGACGTTTCATCCTTCCCGTTATCCAAAAAAATGCCAGCTCTGGTTCAGCGCTTCTTGCAAGCCGCAGTAGAGCAGTAAAAGCCATTTAGAAAATAGACAGTTTTACTTTTCCTTTGGAGGTGTTTGCTATGTCGTTCCGAAGTAGCCATCCTGTATCCAAATTTGTCACGGTCATAGTTCTATTTGGAGCATTGTTTCTTGTACTTCCCAAAAACCATGCACAAACGTTTCGGGGGGGCATCAGCGGTGCAGTCACAGATCCCTCCGGTGCTGCGGTGCCCGGCGCGCAGATCGTAGCGGTGAATACAGGGACCGGCGTATCTCATACGACTATATCGTCCAGCGCGGGTGAGTTTGTTTTTCAAGATTTGCCGCTCGGCTCTTACATGATCTCTGCAGAGTCGTCAGGATTTCAGAACATCAAGATCGACAAAGTCCCTGTGACGGCGGGTGTGATCTATAGTCTTACGATTAAGTTGAATGTAGCTCAACAGGCGACAACCATTGAGGTTTCCGCCGCGAGTCTTTCTCTCGACACCACGACAACCACCCAGACCACGGTAATTCCTGATAGAACTGTGCAGGATATCCCGCTCAACGGCCGCGACTTCACACAAATGATTGGCCTTGCTCCAGGGTTCGCAGGATACTCGCTTGGCGGCTACGGCTCGGTCAACGGCACGCGCGCAAACCAGGTGAACTGGCAGATTGACGGCGCGGATAATAATGACTGGTGGCACAATATTCCTGCAGTTAATCAGGGTGGCGTAGAAAATATCGCTGGCGTGACCCTCCCCATCGATTCCATCGCCGAGTTCAGCCTGCAAACCCAGTCGTCTCCGGAGACAGGTCGCAACCCGGGTGGCACAGTCAACCTGGTTACAAAGTCGGGCACGAATCAACTGCATGGAACGATCTACTACTTCGAGCGCAACCAGGCCCTGGCAGTTGTTTCCCCATTTCAAAAAGGCAATCCTCCACTTACAAATACACAGTGGGGCGCATCGCTGGGCGGCCCATTCTGGAAAGACCATACCTTTTGGTTCGCCAACTTTGAGAAGCAAAAATTCAACATCGCAACCGGCAACGTAGGTACCGAGCCCAGTTTGCCCTACCAGCAGTTAGCGCAGGCAGTCCTGCAGAAATACAATGTTCCTGTTAATCCGGCAACTCAGGCGCTTTTGAGCTATCTTTGGCCGTCCGATTTAGTGAGTGCGTCGGTTCCGGCTATTCCCAATAACGTATCTTCGGCAGCTCCTGAATATGGCTACAGCTACAACGGCGTCATTAAAGTGGACCATACTTTCAACGACCGCCACAGCCTATCGGCGCGCGCCTTCCTCGGGCAAGGCAACCAAACGGCTCCTGTCGGGACAACCGACGTCAATCCTTGGTACTTTGAGATCGGACCTATTCACGTTTACAACTACTCGCTTGTACATAACTGGGTCATCTCTCCACGCATAACCAACCAGCTCACAGCCGGTGTGAATTACTTCAATCAGACATTCAGCGATGCGAAAACGGGCTTTGATGTAGGAAGCCAGGGATTCGTGACAAATTCGCCGTACTCACAAGCCCCGAATCTTCAAATCAATGGCTTTGAGGCCACCGGCAACACGCCGCCTGAAGGCCGCAACGACATTACGGCCCATTTGGATGAGGCTCTGTCCTGGACAAAGGGAAGGCATCAGATGCGTTTTGGCGGAGCGTACCGCCGGGCACAGATCAACGAATTTTATAAACGCCACTCCACCGGCACATTTTCGTTCAAGGGAGATGCTGGACCCTGGACTTCAGCGGATAGCGCTGACCCGAACGTGCTGTCGCTGGCAGACTTTCTCGCCGGATATCTCACCAAGGCATCGATCGCGGTAGGCGATCCGGAGCGGTTTGTATACTCGCACGCCTTCGATCTCTTCGCGCAGGATAACTGGCAGATCAGTCCTCAGTTGAACGTTAACTATGGCATTCGCTATGACGTAATGCAGCCGATGAACAACAGTGACAAAAACCTTTCTGTCTTCCGTCCAGGACTCACACCGGATGGTTTGGCCTTCCAGGGCGCGGATATCAGCCAGGTCTATCCCACGGATTGGACGAGCGTCAGTCCGCGTGTGGGTTTTGCCTATCAGCCCCGCAGCCTGTCTGCCGTCGTGGTACGCGGTGGCATAGGCTTGTTTTTCGACACGCCCAACGCCAATCCATTTTTAGACAACCGTCCGGGCAACAGCGCTCCCAATGGTCTTGAAGGGAATCCTGGAGGACCTAATCCGGTTTATACCCTAACGACCATCGCGAATAGCAATGCAGACGGGGTTCCCATCGTGGTGCCGGGACAACAGATCATCCAGACCACAGCATTGGTATGCGATGCATCCAGCCAATGCGGCGTTTTCAGCGTGAATAAGAATTTCCGCTCTCCATACAACCTCAACTTCAATCTACAGATCGAAAAATCTCTCGGAGGCAAAGCCGTTCTTCAGCTGGGCTATGTAGGCAGTCAGGGCCGCCGCCTGCTGAGTCTGCTGAATATCAACCAGCCGTTTCTTGGAGCTTTTAACCCCGGCTTTACCGGGCAATATGCATTGCCCTATCAAGCCCAGTATCCGGGTTATAGCGACATTAACCAGGTCGAGAGCATCGGCACCTCCAACTACAACTCGTTGCAGGCTCTCGTCCGGTCGAATAACTGGCATGGTGTAACTTCGCAGATTGCTTACACCTGGGGCCATAACCTCGACGAAGTTACGGCATATCGTGGCGCGTTGCCGCAGGACAGCACGAATTTCAAAGGCGAATACGGCAACAGCGACTTTGACACCCGCAACACAGTCGTAGGTTTCGTCAATTACGACATTCCAGGATTCGCAGGTCCCAAGCGTCTTACCCATGGATGGCAGGTGAATTCTGCCTTTGCTTTCAAGGGTGGCCAGCCGATTACCATCTTTAACGGCAATGACACGAGCGGAACGAATGAATTCTCGCAGCGCGTAGATCAGATCTCCAATCCATTCGCCGGGGTCTCACATAAGATCGTCACTCCTGTTGGGGGCGGATCACCCTATGTTCAGTGGTTTAACCCGAATGCGTTTGCCCAGCCAGCACCCAACACCTGGGGATCGATTGCCCGTAACAGCATCTATGGGCCAGGGTTCAATAACGTAGACCTGTCTCTCTTCAAGAACACGCCGATTACCGAGCGGATCAACACTCAGTTACGTGCGGAAATCTATAACACCTTCAACCGTATGAACCTTGCCAGCCCCGGCTGCAGCCAGTTGTGCAATGCCTACTTCGGGAATGGTGGTTTCGGAACCATTGGTTCAACCATCGGGTCCGGTAACTACTCACCCGGAATTGGCCCTGGAGAACCACTTAACGTGCAGCTTGCCTTGAAGATTATTTTCTAGATGGCTTACAGCCTCAGCCGTACAGTAGATAATGTCAACCACTGCACACTTTGAACGAATGAAATCTGCCCGGACCCCCATCCGGGAGGTTTTTCCCCCAAATGGGACCTTGGAGAGAACAGAAGTTTATGGGATTTACTCGACGTGATTTTCTGACGCGTGTAGGTCAGGCAGGTGGCTACAGTGCCGCATTCATGATGATGCAGTCACTGGGACTGCTGCCTGCACCGGAAGCCTACGCACATGCAGCGCTGGAACCTGTTCCCGGCAACGGCGCACGTGTCGTCATTCTTGGAGGAGGCATTGCCGGTCTTGTTTCAGCATACGAGCTGGGCAAAGCCGGATATCGATGTACTGTGCTTGAAGCGCGCGAGCGGGTTGGCGGACGCAACTGGAGCATTCGCCGCGGAACACCAGTCAATTTTGCTGACGGCACGCAACAGACGTGCAACTTTGAAGAAGGCCACTACTTTAACGCGGGTCCAGCACGTCTCCCCTCCATACATACAACCATGCTCGGCTACTGCCGTGAGTTTGGCGTGCCTCTTGAAGTAGAAGTGAACACATCGCGTGGCACCCTCATGCAGTGCGACAAAATGAATGACGGCGTTCCGATCGAGCAGCGCCGGATGGTAAATGATACGCGCGGCCATGTATCCGAGTTGCTGGCGAAGAGCATCAAAAAGGGCGCGCTTGATGAAGATGTTACAGCGGAAGATAAAGAGCGCATGCTTGCCTTCCTGCGTGAGTACGGCGATTTGACGCCTGATTATGTATTCAAAGGATCGCAGCGTTCGGGTTTCAAAGTCTTACCCGGTGCCGGCTCCGCGAAGCCGGAAGCCAAGGATCCTCTGCCAATGCATGCGCTGCTGAATGCCGACCTATGGCAAGGTCTCCTGGCTGAAGATGTGATTGACTGGCAGGCGACAATGTTTCAGCCCATTGGCGGAATGGACCGAATTCCCGCAGCGTTTGAAAAGAAGCTTGGCAGCGCGGTTCGCTATGGTGCGGAAGTGAAACAGGTTCGCCAGTCGCCCAATGGTGTAACAGTCACTTACCGCGATAGTAAAACGGGCACACCGGAAACAGTGACCGCAGACTACTGCATCTGCGCCATGCCTTTCAGCGTGGTGAAGACGATCGATGCGGATTTTTCTCCTGACATCAAAGAGTTGATCAGCGCTAGCAGCTACGATTCCGGATACAAAGTGGCTTGGGAATCGAGACGCTTCTGGGAGCAGGACTACAACATCTACGGCGGTCTTTCCTACCTGCGGCAGACAGTTGACGTGGTCTGGTATCCAAGCGCCGCGTTCTTCTCGCAGAGCGGAGTCATTGTCGGCGGCTATTCAATCGAAAACGGCACAGCATTCGGACGCCTGCCAAACATGCAGGCCAAGCTGGATGCCTCGCGTGCATCGATTGAAAAGCTGCATCCCGGCCACTCGAAAGAGCTGAAGAATCCCATTTACATCAACTGGGGAGAAATTCCGTTCAATCTCGGCTCGTGGATTCATGGCTACGGTAGCGAATACGACAAGACCTATCAGCGGATCATTGTTCCTGATCGTCGCGTGTACTTTGCTGGCGATCACACCAGCCGCATTATTGGCTGGCAGGAGGGAGCAGCGCTCTCCGCGCACCGCACTGTTAACCAGATTGGCGCAGCGATACAAAAAGAAGGGCCGAGTGCGGCCTGATGGTGCAAAGAAAAAGCCCCGGTTTACCGGGGCTTTTTTCTTTAGCTTTCTTTGCTATGACAAATGCGTATATGGTGCAATACGCAACCGCTCGGGCAATGGTAAAGGCTCAAGACCGGCGGTTGAAGAGCTCATCACTTCCTGATACGCGGTGCGGAACTTCTCCATTTCGGGGCGTGTGCCGACGGTAATGCGCACATAGGTCGGCCATGACGGCCACACGCGGCCAACGTAAACATTCTTCTGCGCCATGGCTGCCAGCACCTCTTTGCCAGGACGCCTGGTATCGAGCATGAAGCAGTTACTCTGCGACGGCGTGAACTTGTAATTGTTTGCTGTGAGCCACTCGAAGGTTTCCTGGCGGATATCCGCATTGATCTTCTTCCGTTGCGGGATCAGGTCTTTGTCCTGAATGCTTGTGGTCGCAGCGGCAACCGCCATGATTGGGAGAGAGTTCATGCCGTAGTATTGTAATTTTGCCAGAAGGTCAGGGCGGCCAATGGCAAGACCGCAACGGACACCGGCCATTCCATAGAGCTTGGAGAAGGTGCGTAGAACGATCACGTCCTTATCGGCTTTCACGAGATCTAGAGACGGGGTGGCATCAGAGAAGTGGATATAGGCTTCATCGATCAGCAGGATCGATCCCTTCGGCTTATTCGCGACCGCATATGCAATATCTTCGCGACTCGTCGTCGTGCCGGTTGGGTTATTGGGATTGCAGATATAAAGGACACCTGCATTCGGGTCAGCCCCGACCATTGCTTTTACATCATGCGCATAGCTCGCGGTGAGCGGTATCTGGATGATTTTCGCGCCGGTGGCCTTCGCAGCATACATGCCGGCTTCATAGCCCGGGTCTGCAGTTACATAGGGTTTGTCTTTCGATGTGAAAGCGAGAACTGTGTAGTGCAGCGGCTCACTCGATCCCGCATAAGGCATCACATATTCGGGCTTGAGGCCTTCAATATCACTGAAGGTCGTAACCAATTTCTCGGTTAGATCGAAGTCGTAGCGTCCTCCCTCCGGAATCAGGCTGGAAATCGAAGCGCAGGCACCGGAACAGGGGCCAAGCGGATTCTCGTTAGCATCAATGCGAACTGCATCCGCAGGAATATGTTTTGCAATTCTGCGCCGTTGCGCGTAGGCCAGATGCGATTCTGTCAGAATCGGAATGGACGCAACCACTGAGGCTGCTGCTGAGTAGCGGAGGAACGAACGGCGGGAGAAACGAGAGAGAGTGTTCGTACAATCGGACTCGACGGGACACATAAGTATCTCCTGATTTGCAGATACAGCAAATCTAGTCCTGGGTGCTGAGTGGAACAAGCTCAGAATCAGTATTTTTGCGAGTATTCGCGTAGTTTGTTTGCAGTATAAGAATGCGTTATGAACCGTCTATTCTGCGTCTATCTGCAATAGTAGCTTACCGATATGTTCGCTTGCATGCATCCGCTTGTGCGCCTCGGCAGCCGCATCGAGTGGAAAAATCTTATCGACAATGGGTCGGAGCTTACTCGCCTCAATCAGTGGCCAGACGTGCTCTTCAATCTGGTCGCGCAGCGCCGTTTTTTCCGCCACCGAACGCGATCGCAGCGTCGAACCGGTAATCACCAGCCGCTTCAACATGAGCGTGCGCAGGTCGGCAGTGACTTCTTTCCCATGTGTGGTTGCAATGTGGGTGAGCCGTCCATCCATGGCGAGTAGTTTCATATGCTTTGGAAAGTAATCGCCGCCAACCATATCGAGAATGACGTCCACGCCACTTCCAGACCATGCAAGCGCACCCGCAAGCCAGTCTTCTTCACGATAGTTAAAGGCCCGTTCAGCACCAAGCGAGAGGCAAAAGCGGCATTTTTCCGCTGAGCCAGCCGTTGTGATGACGCGCGCGCCAAAGTTCTTTGCCATCTGAATCGCAGTGGTTCCGATGCCGCTTGTCCCGCCATGGACGAGCAAGCGATCACCCTGATTGAGCCATGGCCGCGCAAACAGATTTGCCCAGACCGTAAACACGGCTTCCGGCAATGCCGCGGCATCTGCAACGGAGACAGTTTTGGGCACCGGCAGGCAGCATCCATCGCTCGCCACGCAGTACTCGGCGTATCCACCGCCCGGGATCAGCGCACAGACTGCATCGCCAACCTTCCAGCGCGCGTCTACATTTGCACCAACTTCGACGATGTGGCCAGAAACTTCCATCCCGAGAATCGGTGAAGCTCCTGCAGGGGGCGGATAGTGGCCCTCGCGCTGTATCAGATCGGCGCGGTTAATTCCCGCAGCGACAACCTTAATAAGGATTTCTCCCGACCCAGGTTTTGGAGTGGAGAGTTCGGCGACGGTTAGAACTTCCGGTCCTCCCGGTTGGGTAATGTGAATGGCTCGCATGCATTCAGGATATGGCACGGGCGCTCTCTTCGCGACCGCGTGCCTATGCTCTTACTCGAAACGCCCCTCATCTGCCGACGGGCCGTAGATAGCAGGCACCGATGCCTCATTGAGGCGTAAATACACCGTCAGCTGTCCGCGATGATGTGCGAGGTGGCTGAACACCGCATCGCGAATCATGATGTGCCGCGGATTCTCGCTGGCCACATGTCCGCCGACTACGAATCTCCATGTTGTGAGCAGATGCTCATCTGTCGTGCTTTCGAGCGCCTTCCGCGCTTTGGCAACTGACTCGTCCAGCGCCGCCAACAGCTCGCCATTTGTCTTCAGCTCTTTCGGCCGGAACTTCGGAGCGTCTTTCGGGGCCATGTCAAGTTGATCCTGGTTCACCATCATGTCAATCCAGCCGAGAATCGTGGCGACTAACGTTGCCAGATAGCCCAATGGCATCGACTTATCATGCGGCTTCCAATCACTGCGCCCTTCGGGAACACGCTCCAGCACTCGGCGTGTCGATGCGGCTTCGCGATCCAGATCAGCCAGAAACAATTCGGTTATTTTCATGGTTTGAGTCCTCCCCAAACGGTTTCGGTTCACTAATTACCAAACCATAACCCGGTATATATGACACCTTGTGTCATAATTCTCGGGGTCCGATTTGTGAATTTTCCAGCATATGCGAGATGAATTGTCGTGAGAGCCGATCGCCTGATGTCCGCATTACTCATACTGCAAGCGCGAGGACAGATGACTGGACGCGAGCTAGCGGAGAAGCTCGAAGTCTCCGAGCGGACGGTGCACCGGGATATGGAAGCATTGAGTTCCGCCGGGGTGCCGGTGTTTGCCATGCGCGGCGCGCACGGTGGCTGGCAGCTCGACGAAGATTGGCGAACACAGGTTCCTGGCTTGAATGAAGCTGAGTTACGCGCTTTGCTCATGGCGCAGCCCCGGAGTCTGGGCGATAAAGATCTGGCTGCTGCTGCCGATCGTGCCATCGGCAAGCTGATGGCGGCGCTTCCTCTCTCGATGCGTGAGCGTGCCGCTTCGATTCGGGATCGCCTGTACGTAGACACGACCGGATGGCGTGGCACGACGGAGAACCTTTCCATGCTGGCGATCGTGCAGGATGCGGTGTCGCTAGACCGTAAGCTGACGTTTGGTTACTGGCGAGCGGGCCGTGAGCGCGTTGAGCGCACCGTCGACCCGCTGGGCCTGGTGGCGAAAGGCAGTACATGGTATCTCTTCGCCGGAACCGACCATGGATTTCGCACCTATCGAGTCTCGCGCATGGAAGAGGCAAGAATGCTCGACACTCCAAGCGAGCGTCCGTCAAACTTCAACCTGGAAGCTGCGTGGAAGCTGTCTGCGGAAGAGTTCCGCGACGAGGTGAATCGCGAGATCGAAGCCGCCCGTCTTGCTTACGCCGCAAGGCAGGAAGCCGAGCGGCGCGCCGCGCAGGAACTGGAGATCGCCAAGCAGGTGCAGGCGCGGCTTTTCCCGCAGCGGCTTCCGGCGTGCGAGACGCTGGACTACGTTGGCACCTGCATTCAGGCACGGCATGTGGGGGGCGATTATTATGACTTTCTCGATCTTGGGCGGCACCGTATCGGACTGGTGGTTGGAGACATTGCCGGAAAGGGAATCGCTGGCGCTTTGCTGATGGCAAATCTGCAGGCCAATCTGCGCGGGCAGCTTGCGATGGCCTCCAACCAGTCGCAGCGCCTGCTGCAATCCGTCAATCAGCTTTTCTACGAGAACACTTCCGATAACGCCTATGCCACGCTCTTCTTTGCCGAATATCACGACAAGCTGCAGAGTCTGCGCTACGTAAACTGTGGCCATCTTCCCGCGCTATTGCTCCGCAGAGAGGGCACATGCCAAAAACTCGATTCGACTTGCACCGTGCTTGGACTTTTTGCCGATTGGGAGTGTCAGGTGCAGGAGGTACACATTTTGCCCGGCGATATTCTAGCGCTTTATACCGATGGCGTTACTGAAGCATGTAGCGAAGAAGGCGAGGAATTTCGCGAAGAGAGGCTTGTCGAAGCGCTGCGGCGAGGTCGCCATCTGCCCGTCAGCGAATTGCTTTCTTCTGTTGTGGATGAGGTACAGCGCTTCAGTCCGAGGGAGCAGGAAGACGATATTACGCTGATTATCGCCAGATGCCGCGGCAGTATACAGCCGTCTCTTTTTGATCCGTCTTAGTTATCAAGATACGATGTCTGCCAGTTCCCGAGGCATGGGGCCTCGGGAACCGACAGCGTGGGAAACTATCCCACTCGTCTAGTAAGGGCGAGGTCCGCCACGCATCAGGTGCTCGACACCAACCTGATAGCCGCGCCGGAAACCCTCCCGATAGGCTCCCTTATCGCGGCTGTGTACCGGAGGATGCCGGTATTCGTCGCGATTCTCCACGCTGGGCGGGCGGTGGTTCTCAGCATCCTTGCGTGCGCCTTCAATGCCGTCATGGAATCCCTGCGATTGAATACCCTGTAATTCCGCAGGCGGCGCAGCCCAAACTTCGTGCCCATAATCCGGCCCGTATCCTGGAGGGGGTGGTCCCTGCTGCGCTTGTACTGCGGGAATGCTCAAAAGAGTCGCTGCTGCTAATGCTGCCAACGACAGACTTGGGATGATTTTCTTCATACGTGGGTTCTCCGTTTTCTTCCTGTCGAGTGGTGATTTGATTTCTCCACTCTTCTTTTTTGTCGGACCCCTTTTACGATGAAGAGTTCTGCGGGTGTGTTGCATGCAGCCCGGGCGCGGCAGCATCCCCATCCCCCTCTTGGACAGGTTGTTTTGTTTGTTTTCAACTACTTACGAGGGGATCATCCCTTTGTATGTCGTTGATTCTTCAAATGTTTAGGGTCATTTGAGTGTTTTCAATCACTTAGCTGGGGATTGACGGCTTTACAAACAGATTTTGACGGTCGAAATGGTTTTGCCCAATTTCTGGAAAAGACCTCTATATCCAGAATAGCAAAACAGGCGAAATACTACGCCAAGTTTAATTGGCTTATAAGTGTATATATTTCAGCATGTTAAGCATGAAGTAAGGTCTCTGGGGTCTTGACAGGATTTCGGTAACGCTCAGTTTGAAACCACAATCCCTCACAAGGGCTAAAGCCCATTCCTTCTGAAGCCGTGTGCGCTTCAAAACAAACCAATGGCTGCGGGGATGGAAATCCAGTTCAGGTCGCGGAGTCCGGGGATACTCCGTTACTCAAACTCGTACGACCTGGGCCTGAATGTTGTTCACGTCGGTGACATCGTAAATAACTTTCTTCACTTTCGCTGTTTCGGTGGTCAGGTTTCCATCCGTTTTCCTATAGACCTGCACAACGATTTCCGCCAGGGCGCTGAATTGATTCTGGGGCATCGCATCCAGCAAAAGGTACGGAAATTCATACCGAATCTTGATGGTTAAACAGCGAATCTTGTGGACCTGCCCGCCCATAGTTTGATAGACCGGACGCGTACTGTTCGGATTCAGTTTTTGAGTTGTAGGAGCAAACATAACGGGGTTGATGGGATTGGGGACAGATGTGGTGACATCCCGCAAGCGTCCGGTCCCCGTTACCAAGCCTTTACCGTAGTCTTCGCCTGTCAGCCAGGTGCGGACAGCGTTTGCGCCAGCCTTATTGACGTTTACGATTGCGTTGAGCTCCGCCACCGCCTGGTTCTGGATGTTCGTAAGCAACGCGGCCGCACGGTCTGTTCCGTACGTGCCGCCGGCAAGCGGCCAGGGATTATTGTTTCCATCGATCTTCACGTCGACAATGCGAACGTCGCCGGCGCGCGGAGTGTGTCCCGTCTGGCCGCCGAGTTGTTCAATGGCTTCCCCAATGATCTTGTTGACAGCGCCCTTTTCGGGCTTGGTAACGCTCTTGCATTCCGATGACTTTGCGAAAAGCTGATCGGCCTGGCCAACGGTGACGTCGGCGTGCGTTTGCGTTATGACATCCCGCCTCTTGTTTTCAGCCGCCTTCGTCGTCGTATATTCGTGCAGAAAGCTCATTGCCTGGCCATAGGCCTTGTTGATGCCGGTGGTGAGTTGCTGCTGCTTGGCCTGTCCCAGATTGGTCCAGACATGGTTGTCATCGAGAATTGATTTGAAAATAGCTGAGATCTGGTCGACGCGCCCTTTCAGCTCATCGGTTGACTGTGGCATACGAGCCTTCCTCTTTTCATTTAGATAACCAGAGTTTTCGCATAAGCGTCGGCGCAAAGCTGCGCTGCCACTTATCGAACAGGGAGTTACAGACCTGTAACAAGTCTGTGGGCCGGGGGCTGCAACGCAGGGTGGGAAAGCCTGGCCAAGGATGAAGGAGTCTGCTTTCAGTCGTGCAAGTTGAAGCAAATCTGATCGTCTTTGTTCTGGGTTCTTCGTCAATTCGCAATGAAGATTCGCGATGCGAGGACAGTTGGAGTGTAGCGCATTTTCTTCTGCCCTAGCGGCACAAAATACTCCGTGCGGCTCGTCGAAGATTCCTCAGTTCTCATCAGCCTATAAATACCTTTAAAATTAGCGCGGAAAAATCGCCGATTCTTATAAATGCATAAAGAATGAATAATTTAACAAGGTAAGTATCCCCTCAGATCAAATACAATAAAGGAACCGTGACAGGGCAGAAAAATAAGAAGATTATTCCGGAACTCATAGCGAATGCCGTACGCCGACCTATGCGCTTGAATGTATGGGATGTAAGGTTATTCCAAATCCTCGTTACAGGCCCGCAGAAAAGACAGGCTCCGAGGATGGGTGCTTTCCTGATCGGGGAGATGGTTTGTCGTTACATCCTGAGCATGATACGTGTGAACCTCGAGACACTCAGAGCATTGGAGATCAAAAGGCCGAAGAACCGGATTGCGGTATTCGTGATACGGGCGATGTGGCCCTACATAGTCCAGTAGCAGGGGCATAGAACACTTCTTGCAGAGCACAATCCAGTAATCAAACCTAGTACCTCCCGCACTTGCCATAGTGGGCGGAATTATACGCGGCGCTGATAAGATTGCGCCTGCATGAAAGACGCAGCGGCATATGGGCGGATATTAGAGAAATTCAAGTGGGCCCAGCAGCACATCGATAATCTCACTAGGCTCGCACTGAAATTCAGGGACGATTACCCCGACGCCGTTGTCCCTGAGTCCAACGAAAGTACCGGCGAAGTCTTGTATCGCGTCTCCTACATCCCCACTATTCCATCTGAAGTCGCTCTCACTTTCGGCGATGCCTTGCAAAACTTGCGCAGCACGCTTGACCACTTGGCATGCGCACTCGTCACCGCTGCGGGAAATAACGTTACCTCCCAAACTGCTTTTCCAATTTTTGATACTGCCGATGAATACTGGGAACGGATGGCGCGAAAGGTAAAGGGCATGGGGCAATCTGCTATAGAAGCAATCAACAGTATCCAGCCATATGAGCGAGGGGTGGGCCATGCGCTCTGGCAATTGCACAGACTCAATAATCTCGACAAGCATCGTATTCTTTTGCCGGTGGCCTGTATAAATGTCAGCCGCAGCAGCACGCCAAGCGAAATACGCGAGTTCAGGTCCAGGTTTGAGCAGATTCATGGAGTTGGCTCTTCGGGGAACGTGAAGCTCTTGGTTAGCTTCTCCAATAGAGAGGTAGTCCCTTTGCGGGCAGGCAATGTACTCTTCACCGCCCCTGTTTCTGAAGTGAATCAAGATATGAAGTTCCCCATTGATATGGCGATCAATGAATCCGAGGTAGCTAAAGGAATTCCGATTATTAACTTTCTTGGATTCGCCAGCACCGAGGTTCATAGGATCGTGGAGAGGATGGCTCCCCACCTGTAGAGAATTCACTTTTCCCCTTCTGCGGTCGTGATACACCACGGCTAGAAAGGGATGATGAGCTTGATGAGTGGCCACTCAAATAGCGATCAGCCCCATGCGAAAAGCGCGGATTTTAAGCCATCGAAGGAAGTAGAAGATAAGATGCAGCCTGTCGGCCGCGATACTTTCTTCAGCCTCTTGAGGGGAGCGTCTAATTCGCCCGTTCCGAAATCCTCTCAAAAATCGAAGTGAACATCGACGTTTCAGAAAACCTTACATACTTCCGGAAATGTATGAGGGCGGGGGACTAGACGATCCAACCGCCGCCTACGACTTCATCACCGTCGTAGAAGACGGCAGACTGGCCGGGGGTGACGGCGCGCTGCGGAGCATCAAACGTCGCAAGAACTTCGTTCTCGCTCGACATTTCAATGATGGCCCAGGCTGGCTCGTGGCGGTGGCGAATCTTGGCCTTGACGCGCATGGGGGCGTCGAGCGAGGGGATGGAAATCCAGTTCAGGTCGCGGGCGCGGAGTGTCTGGATGGTGGTCTCCGATTCGCTGCCTACGGTGACCTTGTTCGACGCATTGTCGATCTGGATGACGTAGAGCGGCGTGGGCGAAGAGAGGCCGAGTCCCTTGCGCTGTCCGACGGTGAAGTTGTGGATGCCGTGGTGGTGGCCGATGACCTCTCCGGAGGTAGACACGAGCTCGCCGGAGGAGTCGGGCAGCGGCTCGCCCTGCTCGTCGAGATAGGCGTCGATGAAGCGCTTGTAGTCGCCGCCGGGGATGAAGCAGATCTCCTGCGAGTCAGGCTTGCTGGCCAAGGCCAGTTCGTGCTGGCGAGCGATCTCGCGGACCTCAGGCTTGGTGTAGCTGCCGAGGGGGAAGAGCGTGCGCGAGAGCTGATCCTGAGTTAGACCAAACAAGAAATAAGTTTGGTCTTTCGAAGTATCGGCGGGCCGCTTGAGAATCCAGCGGTTGCGTGCGGGGTCGTACTCGTTGCGGGCGTAGTGGCCGGTGGCGATGCGGTCGGCGCCGATCTGGCGGGCGCGGATGAGCAACTGGTCAAACTTGAGATGGTTGTTGCAGAGGGAGCAGGGAATGGGTGTGCGTCCGGCAAGGTACTCCTTGACGAAGGGGCGGACGACCTGATCTTCGAAACGCTCCTGCTCGTTGAGCAGGTAATACGGAATGCCAAGTCCCTCAGCCACACGGCGCGCGTCGTACACATCGTCGATGGAGCAGCAGCGGCCCTGCACCTGCTCGGGCATGCCCTCCTTGCCGGCGAGGCGGCGCTGGTTCCAGAGCTGCAGCGTGAGGCCGACGAGCTCGTACCTCTCGTCCTTGAGCATGGCGGCGACGGTCGAGGAGTCGACTCCGCCGGACATGGCTACGGCTACCGTGTTGTTGAAGGTGGAGGACATGGAAATACGCTGCTTTTAGTATCTCATTTTTCCACAGGTGGATGGTGGGCACCCGCATGCGTGCTTATTGTGGGGGCGTGCCGCTGCTCATTGCCTGGCGGAGCTTCTGCTCGGATTCGGCGCTGCAGTATTTGCAGTCGAGCTGGAGGAAAACTGAGGTGTAAGGGATGACCGTGGTGGTCTTCAAGATGAGTATCTTGAAGGTTTTTCCTGCCTCGTCGACTTTGTTGATGAGTTGATCGTGGGGAAGGGATTGGGTAGGGCGGTCCTGCAGGATTTTCTTCAGGTTGTCGCGGTAGTAGTTCACTCCGAAGTAATCCTGCTCCAATACGAAAGGCAATTCGGCGTCAAGATAAATGTTGGGCCTGACGTGGACGGAATTGTCGAGCATGGCGAGCACTTCGCGGGTGACTTCGAGCTGGTCGGTGTTGGTCGCAAGCGTCTGGATTCCGGGCGCTACCTGGAGCGGGTAAGCCGAATCGACGATCATGATCCAGTTGCGGTGACCGAGCAGTGGAAGCTGCTGGCGGAGTTTGACGTGCCAGTCTGCTTCGGGGGCTTGCGCATGGGATGCGTGCGTGGCGAAGACGAGGGCGAGCGATAGCACGAGGGCGATTTTTCTCATGGCTGGATCCGCGTACTTCTTTTCTGCCATTCAATATATGCCTAAGCATTTTGGGGTGTGGCTGGATTGATCCCATGTCTCAGAAGCGAGACATGGGGCACCCATATTGCGCGTGTGTTATGATGTATCTACGCTCAGTGATTTGGTTGTGAGCCGTTCTCGCCCTCCAAAGCAAGATCGCCTGGCACGTAATTTCCCAAGCCCCTACAGCGTAGCCGCTCCGTGATGGAGTGGAGCCATGTGAGCAATGCGCTTCATGGTGAGAGGCAGCGTCCGGCAGAACCTCGTGTCGAGAGATAACTTCAGTCTCGACCATTGGATTTGATTCACTAGGGTTTTCCCATACGCATTATCTATTTTATTCCGGTGGTTGGCGTGTGCCTACTTTACTGGATTTGAAGGTTTCGCCCGCCTGAAATGGAAAGTTATGGCAAGCGAAGCGAACAGCAGGTCTTTGGACTCCGCTGCGCTTCGCTCAGGATGACAAATCTGATTCAGGCACGGTTGTGAAACGGACTTAAAAGGACAAATGAACCAATTTTCAGATTTCAATTTATCGCCAGCGCTGAAGACGCGCCTGGCTGCAGCAAATTTTGTTACGCCGACCCCGGTACAGGAGAAGGCGATTCCTCCCGCACTTGAGGGAAAAGATGTGCTGGCAACGGCGCAGACCGGTACTGGCAAGACTTTGAGCTTCCTGATTCCGATCATCGAGCGGCTTCAGCAGTCGCAGAACAAGACTTCGAAGGCGCTGATTCTGCTGCCTACGCGTGAGCTGGCGATGCAGGTCGAGCAGGCATTCCGCAAGGTTGCCGGCGGCTCGAATCTGCATGTTGCGCTGGTTGTGGGCGGCATGAACGAAGGCCCGCAGCTGCAGGCGATTCGTAAGGGAGCACGGTTGATTGTGGCGACTCCGGGTCGTTTAGAAGATTACCTGAAGCGCAGATTAGTCAAGCTCGATCAGGTAGAAATGCTGGTGCTGGATGAAGTGGACCGCATGCTGGATATGGGCTTTAAGCCTGCGATCCGGCGGATTGCGGACGCCACTCCGGCGAAGCGGCAGACGCTGTGCTATTCGGCGACGCTGGATGCGCAGATTAAGGAAATCGTTCGCGATTACCAGAACAACCCGGTTCGGATCGAGATCGGTTCGGTGTTGAAGCCGTCCGAGAACGTGGAGCTGCAGACCTTCGAAGTGGAGCAGGACAAAAAGCATGAACTGCTTGAGCACCTGTTGAACTCAGAGAAAGGCAGCTTCCTCGTTTTCGTTCGCACGAAGCACGGCGCTGACCGCGTTGCGAAGAAGCTGGGACGCTCGGGCTGGTCGGCGACGCAGATTCATGGCGATCGTTCGCAGTCGCAGCGGAATGCTGCTTTGCGGAGCTTTTCGGAAGGCAAGCATCGCGTGCTGGTTGCGACGGACGTTGCTGCTCGCGGCATTGACGTGAAGCACGTGGCCCATGTGGTGAATTACGACATGCCGAAGGTGGCAGAGGACTTTGTGCATCGCATTGGACGCACGGGTCGCGCCTCAAGCCGCGGCGTGGCGTCGACGTTCACCATTCCTTCTGAGAGAAAAGACCTGCGCAAGATTGAGCGCGCTCTTTCGATCAACATGAAGCGCTTTCGGGTAAAGGGACTGGCCAATTCGGCTTCGCAGCATGCTCATAGTGCAAGCGCATAAGCGTTAAAAAAACCGCAGCGTAAACAAGGCGTCCTTCGTGGACGCCTTGTTTTTTTTTGGGAAGAGGCGGCCGCCTTTGTTTTCAGCCCAGAGTGCCGGCGTTGACTGGAGCCAGTTCCCGCAGGCGGTTAGCGGCGGTGGGGATGACTCCGAGAGCGAAATCGATGTCGTCTTCTGTTGTCTGCTTGGTGAGGGAGAAGCGCAGGCTGGCGCGTGCTCTTGCCGGAGACAGGCCCATCGCGGTGAGAACGTGAGACGGCTCGGTGGCACCGGAGGCGCAGGCTGATCCGCCGGAGGTGGACAAGCCCTTCAGGTCGAGCGCGATGACGAGGGCTTCGCCTTCGAGGTTGTCGAAATAAATATTGGTGGTGTTGGCCACTCTGGCGACAGCGCCGCCGTTGACGCCGGTTTCATCAACCCTATTGAGAATGCTTTGTTCGAGGCGGTCGCGCAGTGCCGCAATCTTATCCATGGTGCCGTCGGTGAGCGAGGTGCGGGCCAGTTCGGCAGCTTTGCCGAGTCCGACGATCCCGGGAAGATTTTCGGTTCCGGCGCGGCGCTGGCGCTCGTGCGATCCGCCAAAAAATAATGGTTCGAGCTTGGTGCCACGGCGCACGTAGAGGATGCCTGTGCCTTGCGGAGCGTGCATCTTGTGGCCGGAGATGCTGAGCAGATCGCAGCGCAGCGTCTGCACGTCGATGGGCAATTTACCTGCGGCCTGCACGGCGTCGGTGTGGAAATAGATGTCGGCTTCGGCGGCGATGCGGCCGATTTCGCTGACCGGCTGGATAGCTCCGGTTTCGTTGTTGGCCATCATGATGCTGATGAGCTTGGTGTTGGGCTGAATGGCGCGGCGGACCCCCTGCGGATCGACGACGCCTTCGGAGGATACGGGCAGGAAAGTCACTGCCGCGCCGCGTTCGCGCAGCCTTTCTGCGGCATGCAGAATGGCGTGGTGCTCAATGGACGAGGTGATAAGGTGGTCGCCGGGCTGGACGAGGCCGAAGAGCGCCAGATTGTCACTCTCAGTGCCGCCGGAGGTAAAGACGATTTCGGCGGGACGGCAGTTTAAGAGCGCCGAGACCGACTCGCGAGCATGCTCGACCGCGCCGCGCGCCTGCTGGCCCTGCTGATGGATCGACGAGGCGTTGCCGAAGTGCTCAATAAAATAGGGGCGCATGGCATCGAGCACCTCAGGCACGAGAGGTGTTGTCGCATTCGCATCCATGTATACCCGTTTCATTCTGTTAGCGATCTCCTGTCTCTATTTTACGTGCTTTGTGACACTGCCTATTCCGATTCCGACAGGATGACCCCGCCCAATCGTCCATTCGCCGCATTTTCCCCTTTTCTGGACGAAGATTTGACACATCGTCTCACGCGGTTCTGCTAGGCTGCTTGCGCAGTTGACTTGAGGAGGATGTAAAACATGAAAGCGATTCGGATATTTTGTATTGCCATGCTTTGTTGCCTGATGGCTCCGGCAACGATGCTACACGCGCAAGCCGTCGGCACGCAGGCGGCTCCGGCGGATGTGTACGGCAAGCTGATGGGAATGATGGAGAAACAGATTGTGGCCGCAGCCGATGCCATGCCAGCCGACAAGTTTGACTTTGCGCCGACGCAGGGGGAATTCAAAGGCGTGCGCACATTCGGCCAGCAGGTGAAGCATCTGGCCGAGTCGAATTACGATTTTTTTGAGGGTTGGAATGTACCGGGCGCGGTGAAAGAAGCCGATATCGAGAAGCTGACAAGCAAGGACGACATTATGAAGGCCCTCCGCGACTCTTACACCTTTGCGCATGCGGCCATCGGCACGATTACTGCTGCCAATGCCTTTACTGTGATGGGCTCTGGCGAGCGCAAATATACGCGCGCCGGGCTGGCGTCTTTCTGCATCGCGCACTCGATGGATCATTATGGGCAAATGGTTGTGTACCTGCGGATGAATGGAATTGTGCCTCCGGCGAGCCGTCAGGGCGGGATGTAGGGACTGGCCGTCCATGCAACCGCGCCTTCGGCGCCAAAAAATGCATTCGCAATGAACGCCGGGACCGCCGTCAGTGCCAGTGCGAGCAAAAAGCAGATCCTTCGACTTCGCGCTCCGCTCAGGATGACAACGCTGAAAGTTATGGTCGGGGCGACAACATAAAAAGGCGTCCGCGAAGGACGCCTTTTTGCTTTTGCGCCGAAGGCGCGTACCTGGACGGTTAGTTCCGTTGCGAGATGGGGATATATTTCGCAGGGTATTCCGGGCCGATGTAGTCGGCGCGGGGGCGGATGAGGCGGTTGTCGTCGAGTTGCTCGATGACATGGGCTGCCCAACCGGCGATACGGCTGATGGCGAAGATCGGTGTGAATAGATCGAGATCGATGCCGAGCGTGGTATAGGTCGATGCAGAGTAGAAGTCGACATTGGCGTTGAGCTTCTTTTCCGACTTGATGTACTGCTCGATCTTTTGCGACATATCGAACCACTTGGTGTTGTTGGCGGAGCGGCCCAGGTCTTCCGACATTTTGCGCAGGTGCGTCGCGCGCGGGTCTTCGGTGTGATACACGCGATGTCCGAATCCGGAGACTTTTTTCTTCTGCGCCAGCATAGCCTTCACATATTCGATCGGGTCTGCGCCTTCCTTCTCGATGGCAAAAAGCATGTGCATCACCGCCTCATTGGCGCCGCCGTGGAGCGGGCCTTTGAGCGCGCCGATGGCTCCGGTAATGGCGGAATGAACATCGGAGAGCGTGGCTGCGATGACGCGAGCAGCGAAGGTCGAGGCGTTCAGTTCGTGGTCGGCATGCAGGATAAGGGCCACGTCGAAGGCGCGAGTCGCTGTTTCGGATGGCTTTTCGTCGGTGAGCATCCAGAGAAAGTTGCCGGCGTGGGAGAGCGATTTGTCAGCCTCAACCACGGGCTTGCCCTTGCGAATACGGTCAAAGGCGGCCACGACTATGGGAATCTGCGCGGTCAGATCGAAGCTCTTGCGGACATTGGAGTCGTGATCGACGGCCTTCTCGTCTTTGTCATAGAAGCTGAGCGCGGAGACGGTGGTGCGCAGGACTTCCATCGGTGTCGCTGTTTTCGGGAAGGATTGGAGAAGTTTAAGGATTTCAGGGTGAATCTGGCGGGCGTCTGAAAGCTTCTTTTTGAAGGCTTCGAGTTCGGATGCGGTCGGAAGCTGGCCGTGCCAAAGGAGGTAGGTCGTTTCCTCGAACGTCGATTTCTCGGCCAGCTCATGAATGTCGATCCCGCGGTAGGCAAGCACCCCGGCCTCTCCATCGATCCAGCAAATGCCAGAGTTGGCTGCGACAATCCCTTCAAGTCCTTTTGAAGCTACTGCGGTCGACATAACGTACCAAATCCCTCCAGTTTCATTCTGCCTGTTTCAAGGCGGACATTGTTGGATGCGGCCACGACGTGGCCAGATGCTGATGATCCGCTCATTTCCCGGCGTTGTTGCATGCCTCAGGTGCGAAACAGGTCTAAATATTGTTTATAGCAGCGCGGTTATTGGGTTGTCACTTACGTCCAGTCCTTCTTAAGAGACGAAAGCCGCAGCGAAACGGTCGCAGCGGAAGTGCGAAAGATCGACGCTGGGTCTTCCGCGCAGGATGAGCTGGCGCATGACGCGTGCCGTGGCTGGTGCCAGCAGAATGCCGTTGCGGAAGTGGCCGGTGGCGATCCAGCAATTATGCTCCCCGCAGGCGTCGATGACTGGCAGACCGTCTCCGGACCCGGGGCGCAGGCCAGCCCACGTCTCTACGATATGCGCCTCACGGACTGGCGGCCAGAGTGCGGCAGCGTCATCGAGGAGCGATTGAATGGTCGTTTCCTGCACGGATTTGTCGAAGCCGACGCGTTCGACGGAAGCACCGATTGCGACACGGCCATCGCCGCGCGGAACCAAGTAGAGCTCCGGCGTGCGGATGACGCAGGGTAATTGGCGATTGGGCGGCAGCTGCACGGTGACCATCTGCCCCTTGCGTGGTTCTATCGATGGGAGATTTGAGACAGCTCCGGCCCATGCGCCGCAACAGTTGATGAAGTGCGTAGCGGAGTACGTGGTTTGCGGCGATGTAATTTCGACGCCGGATGGTGCGCTGCGTACTTTGAGAACCGGGGAGTGTTCGATGAGTATGATTCCTTCGGCAGCGGCGGCTTTCGGCAACGCTGCGCAAAGGTCGCGGGGATCGAGGCTGTGCTCAGCGAGCCATTGGAAACTGCGCCCGGCGAGATTGAGCTCCGGGAGGCGCCGAGCTATCTCCTCGGTAGGAAGTGCATGGTCGAAAACGTGGTTCCGGTCTGAGCCTTGCAGCGTGCCGAGGGTACGAAGAGGGATTTGCAACCCGGAGAGGGACTCGATCGTATGTAGATAGTTGGGGTAGAGCGAAATGCTGAGGTCGGAGAGCGGTTGCAGCGCGGGAGGATTTTCCGGGTCTTGCGCTGCCAACATACCGGCTGCGGCCCAGGAGGCTTCCGTCATAGCGCGCCCTTGTTCGAGCACGGTGACGCGCAGCCCGCTTCCGGCCAGTTCGAGCGCCGTGGACAGGCCGATGATTCCACCACCGGCGATGATTACTTCCATCAAGGCACACATCTCACACATCTATTGTATGGCGGGACGGATAGACAAAAAACGTTTGTCAGCGTCCATCAAGTTGGGTAGTCTCAGCGCACGGTGAAAGCAGGAGAAAAAGAGAACGATGAGTGACGAAACAGTTGTAGAACAGCGTAGTTTTTCGGGAGCTTTTCTTGGTTTATTAGCAGCCGCATTCCTTGCAGCGATTGGAGGATTGATCTGGAGCTATACGCTCAGCAATCGTCTGACGACGACGGAAACGCAGTTGAAGCAGGCGCAGGCGCAGAATGACAAGCTGGGCGAGCAGCTGGAGCAGACGAATGCCCGATTGAAGGTTGCAACGGAGACGCTTGGGCAGTCAGTTGGATTAACGCAGAAGCAGCTTGAAACACGAGCCAATGACCTGCTGCGTCGGCAGGAGGCAGATGCCAAGCGGCTTGAAGGCGAGCAGGCGGCGGCGCAGAAGCAGATTGGAGCGGTATCCACCGACGTTTCGAGCGTGAAGACGGATGTTGGCGGGGTGAAAACCGACGTTGCTCAGACCAAGACCGAGTTGCAGAATACTCAGGCACAGTTACAGAGCATGAAGGGCGATCTGGGTGTGCAGAGCGGCTTGATTGCAACGAACCATGATGAACTGGAGATTCTGAAGCACAAAGGCGACCGCAACTATTACGAATTCACCTTGCACAAAAATCAGCGGCAACCGATTTCAACCGTTGGGCTGGAATTGAAGAAGGCTGACACGAAGCACAGCCGCTACACGCTTGAGGTCTATGCCGACGATAAGAAGATCGAGAAGAAGGATCGCGGGCTGAATGAGCCGGTGCAGTTCTATACGGGTAAAGACAATTACCTGTATGAGCTGGTCGTAAACAACATGAGCAAGGACCAGATTCAAGGATATGTGTCGACGCCGAAGGCTGCTCCTGCGCCGGTGAACCCAGGGCACTGATATCACAGCCGTATCATCTTAAGCGACGCTGAGTGGTTCTTCGGCGTCGCTTTTCTATTGGCGCCACAAGAGTTATTTCTCAGCCGGCGGCCATGAGAGCACCAGATTTTTCTGATGCATGAACGAGATGACCGCTTCGAAACTGTGCCGGGCGTCCCATTGGTCTTTCGTCATGGGGTAGTGGAAGATGATCAGGCCCTGCACACTCTGTCCTGGCTGCAGAGTTATGTCCCGCAAAATAGGCTCCCCCTTGAGAGGGGCCATCTGCGGATAGGCGATAAAGACGCTCTGGAAATCATTCTTGTTGGCTGCAAGGCTGCGCTGTTCGTCGCCGTTGTTGGTGACGAGGTTGCTCCACATATCGTGCAGGAAAAGTGGGATGTTTGTCTGGTTGCGGATTCGTACCTGGGCCAGGATCAGCAGTTGGTCGTAGGTGTCCATACCGCCCTGAACGCCCTGTGCGCCCGCGCCAACCCGCATTTCTGTGTGTATTGGCGTTACGTCGAGCTTTAGGATCTGCCCGGCAGCGACGGGAGGTTTTTCCCCGATATACACGTATGCGCCGATGGCCAGCACGACCAGAATGGTGGCAACCAGCACAATCAAAAAGGCGCGTTTTCCCGAATTGGTTTCCTCTGTCATCCGAGGTGAATTTTACTCTACCGGCTTTGCCGAAGCGGATAAATATGTGTGAGGGGATTCGACACGCGGTTGCGACCGACATACTGGCTGACACTTTATCGTTGACCTGAAGATGCTCTGCGTGCGAGCGTGCAGGGGAGATAAATCAGAGCGGCATACGAGCAGGATTTTTTTCAGCGGCGAAGGCCGTGCATGCGGCTGAGCTGCAGGGCCGGCTCATTCCGCCCTTTTAAGCAGTGGTCTCACATTCAGTGGAGGAGGTGACTGACGGATGGAACAGGTACTAGGGGTAGCAATCGGCATTGTGCTTGTATGTCTGCTGCTCAGCATCATCGCGTCTCATGTGCTTGAGATCATGGCGGCTTTCACGGCGAAACGTGCCGTCGCGCTGGAACAGGCGATTCTCAAGATGCTCGGTGATCCTGGCATCTACCAGAAGTTTGCGAGCCATCCGCTGATCGAGACCATCTCGTTTGCGCCTGCGAAACTTCTGGGCTTTAGTCTGGCACGGGCAGCTAAACCACGGCCTACGTATATCGCTTCTCCGCTCTTTACTCGCGTTCTGCTGATTTCGCTGGCGCAGGCACAAAACCTGCACTCGACTGACGTCACGGCAATCGTGGCGAGCCTGCCGCCTGAATCCCCACTGAGGCAAAAGCTGAGCGCGATCATCATGGGAATTGAACACGACCGCGCGGCATGCGTATCAGCTGTTGAGCAGTGGTACGACGGCACGATGGACCGCGTCAATGGCGCCTATAAGCGCCACACGCAGAGCTGGCTCATTGTGCTTGGCATGGTGCTGGCGGTGACGTTCAATGCGAATCTCTTCCTGATTACGCAGCGGCTGTGGACATCCCAGGACGCGCGCGCTGCCATAACCGCAACCGCGCAGATGTACAGCTGCAAGGATGGCCAGCCCTGCAGTTTGCCGGACTACAAAACTGCGAGCACCGACATTCAACAGAGGCTTGGAGCCGATCTCCCTCTCGGCTATGACCGTCAATATGTCCTCCGCTACTGGCAGAGTTGGGCCGATCCGGGGCAGCGGGGACTCAAGGCCGTGGCGGGCCATTGGGCCTTCAATTTCATCGGCTGGCTGCTCATGGCGATTGCCGTGTCGCTTGGCGCGCCCTTCTGGTTCGATCTGCTGAACAAGCTGGTGAATCTGCGACTGGCTGGGGTGAAACCTGACAAGGCTACGCCCGTCCTGGCGAGCGGAGGGACGGCGGTGGTGGCGGCCGCTGAGATTTCCGTTCCTGACCAGACGACGGATACGACGGCTTGACGTTCAGGCTCGCGGACGCAGCGCCGCCAGAAATTCATCTGGCGGCAAGGTGTTTAACACGTCCTGTTTGCTGAGCCATGCGCGGCGCAGCTGGCTTACGCCGAAGCGCATCTTTTCCATGTGACTGGTGTGGTGCGAATCGGTATTGATGGAGATTTTGCAGCCCAGTTCCTTTGCCAGGCGCAGATCGCGGTCACAAAGATCGAGGCGGTCGGGGTAGGCATTATGCTCGACGGCGACGCCTAACTCGGCCGCGCGACGCAGAATCTGCGGCAGGTTGAGTTTGTACGCCTCCCGGCGCAGTAGCAGGCGACCTGTTGGATGCCCGAGGATGCGCGTGTTCGGATTTTCAAGAGCGCGCAGAACGCGTTCGGTCATTTGCTCTTCGGGCTGATTGAAGAGCGAATGCACGCTGGCGATGACGACGTCTATCTGTGCCAGCACTTCGTCGGAGAGGTCAAGCTCGCCGTCGTGAAGGATGTCAACCTCAATGCCGGTGAAGATGCGGATGCGGCCTTCCATCTCCCGGCCCACTTCGCGAATACGCTGCATGTGCTCGAGGGCGCGCTCGTCGTCGAGGCCGAAAGTCATGGCCAGATTTTTCGTGTGATCTGTTATGGCAATGTATTCATAACCACGGGCTACCGCAGCCTCGGCCATTTCGCGAATCGTGTTCTTCCCGTCGGTGGCGTCCGTATGCATGTGCACATCGCCGCGGATATCGCTCGGCTCGATGAGGGTCGGCAGGCGGTGCTGCTCAGAGGCTTCGATCTCGCCATTGTTTTCGCGCAACTCGGGCGGAATCCAGTCAAGACCCAGAGCGGCGTAGATCTCCTCTTCGGTCGCCCCGGCGACGAATGAGCCGTCTTCGATACGGGCGAGAGCATATTCACTGAGCGTGTAGCCGCGTTTAAGCGCGCGCTGGCGCACGGTGACGTTGTGCATCTTTGATCCGGAAAAGTATTGCAGGGCAGCGCCGTACGAACCCTCCGGCAAAAGACGAACGTCGACCTGCAGGCCGCTGCGGAGGCGGAAGCTGACTTTATTCTGCCCTTTCGCGATGAGATCGGCGATGGGCGGATAGGCTGCGGTGTACTCAACTGCTGCCTGCACTTTATCTTCCGCGCAGCCAGGTCCGGTAACAAGAATGTCGAGGTCCCCTACGGTTTCGCGGCCACGGCGCAGGGAACCGGCGGGCGTAATGGTTTCGAGCCCGTCGAATTTCCGGAGGTAGTCGATGAGCTTTTCAGCGGCTTCCTCGGCGTCATCGATGAGGAAGCGCCCGCTGTTCTTCTTGTAGTCTTCAATACCTTTTTTCAGCTTTTCAATCTGTTTCGCGCCCATGCGGGGCAATGATTCCAATTTGCCTGCAGCAATGGCGGCTTCGAGGTCGGCAATGGATGCGACTTGCAGCGCATCCCAGAAGAGAGCGACGGATTTTGGCCCCATGCCGGGCAGCTTGAGCAAATCAAGCATGGTGGGCTTGTATTTTGTCAGCAGCTCTTCACGCAACGGCATCGTTCCGGCTTTTTCAATCTCCTGAATATTTGCGGCCATTCCTTTGCCGATACCCGGGATTTCGAGAAGCTTTTTTAAGTCGCCTGCGATTTCGCTGAGTTGTACAGTGCTCGACTCCACGGCTTCAGCGGCGCGACGGTAGGAGCGGATGCGGAAGGGGTCGCCGCTGCTGATTTCGAGCAGATCGGCGGTTTCGGCGAGTAGTTGCGCAATCGAACGGTTGTCCATCGAGAGATGATTATCTCGCGAGAGAGCGCAAGCACGAAACCCAGCGGCTTCTCCCGCAGCTGGGTCCTGCTTCCAGCCCTGGCACACACGTCTAGCTGTGTCTTAAATAAGGGCTGATCGTCCTAGCAAAGGAGCCAGTTTTTGCGATTTTTCGTTAAGCGGCTGCTTCTCCGGCGCGCGTGACTTGGTCGGCTTGTGGCCCTTTCTGGCCTTGGACGATATCAAATTCAACCTCGTCGCCTTCCTTGAGACTTTTGTAGCCATCAAGCTGAATCGCGCTGTAATGAACGAAAACATCTGGCCCATCATCGCGGCCAATAAATCCATAGCCCTTTGCGTTGTTGAACCACTTCACTTTTCCTTTGTATGTAGCCACGAGCCTTCGACCTTCCTTCAAGCAGATTGCGGTTGGGGGGACCAACCTGCTTGTTCTTAAAGACGCAATTCGTCGCGCTTTGGTTTTCCTTTGCGCTTCAGATGGATTTGGCGAGGATATGGCACTACACAAAATCAGTCACTTAGCTCTTTTTCTTTTCGCTCGAAGGCGCGAGTAGAGTTGCACGGATACGAGCGTTTTGCCGTCGAGAATTTTTCCTTCATCGATCATCTGTAAAACCTCAGAGAGTGGCACGAGAACCACTTCGAGAAGCTCGTCCTCTTCCGGCGTTGCTTCGCCCGCAATCAGCCCTTCGGCAAGAAAAACCTGCATCCACTCGCCAAGAAAGCCGGGGCTTGCGAAGTAGCGCACAAGCTTGGTCCACTTTTTGGCGCGATAGCCGGTCTCTTCCTTCAACTCGCGCTTGGCAGCAGCCAGGCGTTCTTCGCCCTCATCCATCTTTCCGGCAGGGACTTCCCACAGATATTGCCCAGCTGCGTGACGATACTGGCGCTCCATGACGATGAGAGGGTCTTTTTTACTGGCATCAACGACGGCGAGAATGACGACGGAGCCATTGTGGCGAATGATGTCGCGGCTCGATGTTTTGTCGCCGGGCTCGCGCACCTCTTCGCGCAACACGCGGAAGAGGGGGCCTTCAAAGGCTACTTCCGACGAAAGCACCTCGACGTGAGCCTTTTTGTAAGTGAGGGCCGGCTTCGCGGCTTTCCTCTTTGCTGGCATTCTGGTCCTCCCAGGATGGTTTTTCTTTACCGTATCATCCGGTTATGCCGAGAAAGATGGATATTGCCATTGTGGGCCTGGGCAACTGGGGCACTTCGCTTGCTCACGCCTCTCTGGCCTCCGGTATTGCCCTGCGCGAGGTGGTCGTGCGGTCGGTCCGGCCGTCCTTTGGTTTGCCTCAGGTGAAATTTAAGAACGCCGCTTTCGATGCTCAGATTCTCTGGCTCTGCGTGCGTGATGCGGAGATCCCTGATGTTGCCGAATCCATCGTTGCGCGCCGAGGACGCCTCGATGAGCAAATCGTCGTGCATTCGAGCGGAGCACTGAGCGTAGATGCACTGGCTGCGGCAAAGCGTGCCGGGGCACAGGTTGCTTCTCTGGCGCCAGTCATGAGTTTCCCTACCCGCACCCCGGTTTCGCTGACCGGTGTACTTTTTGCAGTGGAGGCTGAGCCGGCGATTCGGGGACGATTGCACACTCTCGTTCGAAAGCTGGGCGGCAAGCCCTTTTCTGTCGCGTCGAGCAGGAAACCCATGTACCACGCGGCCGCTACCCTGGCTTCGCCGCTGCTGGTCAGCGAGTTATCGGCAGCAATGGCCACGGCGCGGCTTGCCGGGCTGTCTGAGACAGACGCAGGACGATGGATTGCAGCCCTGGCCCAGGCGACGATGCGCAATATGTTCGAGCGAGGAGCGCGAAAGAGTTTCAGCGGAGCATTTGCCCGCGGTGATGTGGAGACAATAAGACTGCATCTTAAGGCCCTGGCTCCGCATCCGATTCTGGCAGAGATATATCGCTCGCTGGCAACGCATGGGATCGAGGTGCTGCCCGTGAAACGGCGCGAAGCATTACGGTCATTGCTTAAAAAGACGCGGTAATGAAATACCGACCGCGTGAGACACTGAATGGGAGAAACCTTCCGAAACCCGCTGCACGTAATTGGGAACGAACGACTTGCACACAGAATGTTTTCCCATCACGGTATTGCCTCACCTCTCGCGCCTTTTTGCAGACTACGCGCAGAGCCACACTGCGCTACCCTATTACCCGCTAAGTCCGTACTCGCAGGAATGGGCCTCTCGCTCGCCATCGATAGACCCGGCAGTACGTTCCTCCATCGCCGACTTGCTTGTTGAGCAGAATCGCAGCTTTGGGGCCGGCGAAAAGACATTCGCAAACATTGAACGCTTGCGCAACGGCGCCGGAGCGGTTGTGACCGGCCAGCAGGTGACGCTCTTCGGCGGGCCTCTTTTTACGTTTTTTAAGACAGCGACCGTCATTCGCAAGGCGCTAGATGCAACAGCGGCGGGTTATCCGCATGTGCCGATCTTCTGGCTGGCGAGCGAAGATCACGATCTCGCGGAAGCCGATCACGTAGCACTGCCTTCGCGGCATGAACTGCACACGTTAAAGCTTGCTCTTACGGGCGAAATGCAACCGGCCTCAGTGGGCGGCGTGAAGCTCGGCCCAGGAGTGCGCGCTGTTCTCGATCAGGCGATGGAACTGCTTGGCCCGGGATCATTTCTTGATGCTCTGGAGCAGTGTTATACGCCCGATGCAACGTTCGCGCAGGCATTTGGACGCCTGATTTCCGGAATGTTCGCCGCGCATGGGCTGATCGTGATCGACGCGGCGGGACGCGATTTCCATGCGCTGGGGGCGCCAGTGCTTCAGCAGGCGATTACCCAGGCAGATGCGCTGCATGAGGCGCTGACCCAACGTGACAGGGAGTTGGCTGAAGCGGGATATCATTCGCAGGTGCTGGTTGGACCGCAGAGCAGCCTTCTGTTTTTGATCGACGCGGAAATGGGGGCGCGGCTTCCTCTGCGCCGCAAAGGTGAAGATTGGACCGCCGGCAGGAAGACATACACGACCGACGCCCTGCTTGAAATGCTTCAGGCAGAACCTGAACGCTTTAGCCCGAATGCGCTCCTGCGGGCGGTATTTCAGGATTTCATTCTGCCTACCTCGGCCTATGTGGGCGGCCCTGCCGAGATTGCTTATTTTGCGCAGTCGCAGGTGGTCTACGAAAAGATTCTGGGTCGTGTCACGCCCGTGCTGCCGCGCCTGAGCGCCACATTGATCGAACCGGCCATTGCGGAAGTGATGGCGCGTCACGAAATTTCTTTGACCGATCTTCTGTCATCGCGTCCGGAGGAATTGGCGCATCGGCTTGGAGCGCGTTCTCTGCCGATTGAAGGCAAGAAGAAGCTGGCCTCCGCTGGCAACGCACTGGATGAGGAATTGAAGACGCTTACCGCATGGATGCATGCGGTCGATGCAGGACTGGGGCGTTCGGCGGATGTGGCCGCTTCGAAGATGCGTTACCAGATGAATCGTCTGCGACGGCTGGCCGCGAATTTTCAACTTCAGAAGGAAGCAAGCCTGCGTCGTCATGCAGATGCGCTGTACCTGAACCTGTATCCGCATGATCATCTACAGGAGCGCGCAGTGGGCGCGGCGTTCTTTTTGTCGCGGTACGGCGATGGTCTTGTCGATATGCTGGTGGAAAATGCCGCGCAGGAGTGTCCGGGTCATAAGGCGTTCTATATCTAACCCGGTGACTGGCATAAGCTGCCATTGGTGGCCTACAATCTCATCTTGAATATGCCGTCCAAGGAACAAGCTCCGTTTGAAGTAGCCTGCCCAGACTGTGGCGCCATGCTGAAGATTGATCCGGCAACCCGCGCAGTCATTGCACATACGCCTGCTCCACGCAAGCGCACCTTTGAAGATTTTGAGACCGCTGCGCGCGCGATGCGGGAGCAGGATGAGCGCAAGGAAAGTCTTTTCCGCCAGGCGGTGGACGCCGAGAAGAACAAAAATGATGTTCTGGAGAAGAAGTTTGCCGAGGCGGTGCGCAAAGCCAAAGAGACGCCAGATACAGGGAAGCCGCTGCGCGATTTTGATCTGGATTGAAGAAATCTTAGCCTTCGCTGGTGCGAAGGCTGAACACCCGCATCTCAGCTGATTGAGGAGTAACGATGGGCCTGACAAAGCTTTCGCACGAAATTCAAGATCGACTGCCCGACCGCTTGCCTGAATTTTCGTGGCAGCGCGCTGTAGCTGCCGGATCGCTGGCGGCGAGTGCATGCCTGCTACTGGCGGGTCGCCGCAAGGCCGCCATCGCGGTCGCGGCGACTGGCGCGACGGTGGCATTGCTGGAGCATCCGGAGGCAGCCCGCGAGCTGTGGGAAAGCGTGCCGGGATATTTGCGAAAGGGTCAGGATTTTCTGGTTCGCATGGAAGGTTTCGTTGAAGAAATCGCAAAGCAGGGAAGCAAGCTACGTAATTCGCTCAGCTAGGCATCCCCAGACGGCGTGATATTTTGCAGGGCATGCGGGTTGCGGAAAGACAGCAGATCCTTCGACTCCGCGGCGCTCCGCAGGATGACAATTCTTCGGGCTTGTGAAAACGGACCGGAATTTAGCCGATTCCCAGCTGCTTGCGAGCCGCTTCGCTGATCCGTTCTGGTCCCCAGGTGGGTTCCCAAACAAGATTCACCTGCGTTTCGCCCACTTCCTGCATGCAGGCAATGCGGTTGCGCACGTTATCCATGATCATGCCGTGAGCGGGACAACCGGGCGAGGTCATGGACATGTCGACTTCGACGCGATGTTTTGGCACCATGCCCGGAGCTTCCGGGTCGAGGGTGACAGCCACGCGATAGATAAGCCCGAGATCGACGATGTTGACTGGAATCTCAGGATCGTAGACATCGCGCAGCGCGGTTAAAACTTCATCTTGAGTAAGGGCCATCTTTTTTACGTCCTAGTGCGTGCGTTCCACCAGATATTGCGCTACAGATTTGAGACCATCGGCGGTTGAGCCGTAGGGAGCGAGTTCAGCAAAGGCTTCCGCGATCAATGTCTCAGCGTGCTGGCGTGAGGCCTCGATGCCGAAGACAGCGGGCCACGTAGCTTTATCGCTGGCGAGGTCTTTCCCGGCGGTCTTGCCGAGCTGTGCGGAATCCTGCGTCACGTCCAGCACATCATCGACAATTTGAAAAGCGAGACCGGCTTTGCGGCCGAACTCCGTTAGTCGTTTCACATCTTCTGCAGTAGCTCCGGCGTAGATGCCGCCCGCGACGACGCTTACGCGGATCAGTGCTCCGGTTTTTGCGCGGTGGATGGCGTTCACGGAAGCTGCCGTGGGTTTGGTGCCTTCGCCTTCGAGATCGAGCACCTGTCCGCCGATCATGCCCTCCACCGTGCCCGTGGCTTGTGCGACGAGACGAATGATTTCGACCGTTGCCGGAGCCGGACAGCGTAGATTGGCCAACACCTCGTAGGCCCTGGTCTGCAGCGCATCACCGGCGAGAATCGCAATTGCCTCGCCAAAGACAACGTGGCAGGTCGGTTTGCCGCGGCGCAGATCGTCGTTATCGAGCGCCGGCAGATCGTCGTGAATGAGCGAATAGGTATGCAGCATTTCAATCGCCGCGCCCAGCTCTTCAATGCCATCGGGTAGACGGCCATTGCCGATCATGCGTGCCGCTTCCATCACCAGAACTGGACGCAGCCGCTTGCCTCCGGCAAAGGTGCTGTGACGCATGGCCCGGTGAATCGAGACGGGGACTTGTGTTTCTGGAAAGAGCAGCCGCTCCAGGGCTGCATCGGTGAGCTCCTGGCCGGATTGCAACAGGTCTTTTACTTCGGCTTGCATTCTCTTCATGATAACTGAAGATTTCGCCGTCTCTTCGTTCGGATCAGCAGCATAACAGTAATGCAGAGTGAGAGCAGCGACAGCGCCCGGCCCAGTGCAACATCTCCGGTGGCGACGTAATGAATCGAGATAACGGAGCGGCCTGCCTGCAGCGGTATGGTCAGCAGACCGTCATCGCGGCGCGGCCTTGCGATGACGGGGGCGCCATTGACTCGCACCTGCCACGCCGGGTAATCCATGAGTTGAAAAACGGCGAAGGCGGGAGCGGAAGTATGGATTTCTATTACCTTATTTTCGGCCTTTGACAGGTGAATCTGGACAGAAGCAGGGACCGCGTCCAGGGAATTCTGCGTCCACGGCGGATTTTCGGCGATCGAGCTGTCGGCCTCATCCGCTTCAGCTGACCTGACGACACGGACTATGGGCAGGCCCTGCTGAATATCTCCATTGTCGGCAGGGACGGCTGTATATTCGTCGGTGCCCTCGAATCCGCCATCGCGGAAAGTAGCGCGCTGCGCCGTGATGTTGTCCTCATCGTCGCAGGGCTGCCAGAAGGCGAAGGCGGCCAGTGATGACATGACGACAGCAAGCAGAAGCATACTGACGGCACGAAACAGAATCGTCTTTCGCGTGCTCGCTTCAAGAAGACTTCCGCGTAACGCAAGCCCGATGCATATGGCAATGACTACGCCGAGGACGAGAAGCCAGCGCCAGGGGAATTGCAGAAATTTGAGCTCTGGCAAGTATTTCCATAGGAAATTGCTGAAGGGAAACAGCAGAAAGGAAATAAGAACGAGAGTCGCGATGAGGGGCGAGCGGAGCGGATGAGAGCGGCCATTTCGAAGAGAAAGAGTGAGGGCGGCGACTGCGGCCGTCAGCATCGCAACCGCAATCCATGATGCGGTGCGCAACACCTGATCGTGGAAGGCCTCGCCGGTGTGACCGAAGAGAAAGCTGTCTTCAATGCGCATGCCCGGTGCGATGGCGCGCGCAATCTCTACCCACCGCTGTTCGTAAGTGGCCGGGATGACGTAAAAAGCGGCGAGTCCCAGTCCGAGAGCGACTGCGCCCGAAGCGCGGCCAATCAGCGCATAGCTGCGGTCCTGCATCGCTGTAACCAGCACCATGAGCGCGAGCAGATAGCAGCCCATCACTGCCGACGGCGCATTGGTGAGCCACAGCAGAGCAATGATCAGGGATAGCGGCAACAGGCTGGGTTGTTTGCGCAATCCGTACAGTATGAGCAGCGGCAGCCAGATTGCTGACAGCAGCTCACCGTAGGCCGCACGCTCGTAGGCGACGAAGAGCAGGTAAGGGTTTAGCACATAGGCGCAGGCGGCTACGGCGGCCGCATCGTCGGCCATCCATTCGCGCGCCATGATGAAAAAGCTTAGGCCACAGCCGATCAGTGCGATCAGCGTAAAAGCTATCGGCGTCCACGTCCACGGCAAAAGCACGCCGAGCAGCGCGCCCAGAAGCCATGAGACAGGCGGGTAAAAGATGAAGCGCGGTTCACCGGCTCCGTAATTCGCCGATGAGTCCCAATGAGGATAAAGAACGCCTTCGCGCCAGTGCTTCACGACTTCCATCCATGATTGCAGATGAAAGTCGAAGTCATGTCCGCATGAGGTGCCTCGCCACGCGAGCGGCAGCACGGCGATCGCCGCGCAGGCCAGGATGAGCGACCTGCGACGACGATGTCGCGTGGCGTGGCTCGATACGCTATGCGGAAAGTGGAATGAAATTTTCACGGCTTGAGCTGAAGAGTATGCGACGTTGTGGCACTGATCGACGCATCTGTAAACGGCAGCGCAAATGTTTTGCCGTGGTACCAAAATGGCCAGTGGTCGCGGTAGTAGTCGCTGAGCGGATTGCCGGACTGGCCCATGACGAGGTTCTCCGTCGCGCCATCGGCATTACTCCAGTCCATGGTAAAGCGCTGCGAGGGTCCGAAGTCGCGGCTTACCTGTTTCACTGTGCTCGTGTCACCGGATTGAGGCTGTTCGCCCGTGCCGGTCCATTTTTTGAAGTAGGGAAGCAGGCTGTAGAGCGGGTGCTGCAACTCGACGGGATGAGCATAGCCGAAACGCCAGGTCCGCAGATCCGCCGGCGCGCCGCCTTCTTCCAGTCCGCGGGTCACGCATGCGGCAAGAAAGTCATCCCAGGTCGCGTAGGCTTTCGGAAGCCATTGCGCAGGCGCATGCATAATGATTTCTTCCTGAGCAAAGGCGCTTGCCGCCCATTGGTAGACCTGCCAGTCATCGCCGAGTTTCGGCTGCAACAGCATGGGCCAGAAGACGTGCTTGGTTGCCGCCACAATAGCTGCCGGAGCGGAGTCGATGCCGACGACACCATCCCACGACCGCATAAGGTCAGCGGCCTGGCGCAGGCGCGCATCGGTCTTCCTGGCGTGATCGATGGCGTAGGCAAAGCGTTGCGCAAATTCCTGATTGAGCTCGGAGTACACGTCTGTCTGCAGCGTGAGCATGTCGGCGGGCGTCAGCTTGTCTTTGCCCGAAAGCCATTTCCAGATGCGCTCATTGCGATAGGGACTGGCCCATTCGAGCGTGATCTGAAACGGGTAATTATCCGGCGTGATGCGCGAATTCGCGGTGGCGAGGATGCCGTTTGCCGGGTCGAGGGTGCTCGGCATCTGATCGAAGGGAATAAAGCCCTGCCATTCATGCTGGGTATCGGCGATGGGAGTACCCTTGATGCCGGTCTGGCGGTTGGGGATATAGCCGACTGCCTGGTAGCCGATATGCCCCTGATCGTCGGCATAGAGGACGTTGAGCGTGGGCGCCCACCAGACGCTCACTGCCTGACGGAAGGATTCCCAGTTTATCGCGCTGTCCAGATCGAAGAGAGGGATGCCGCTTGATTTGGCATCGTATGCCACCCAACGCAGCGAGAGAGTGCGCTTCTCGCCGGGAAGCAGCGGATTGAGGACAATGCCATGATCAGTGCGCTCGACATCGATCGTGATATCGCTCCCTCCGCGCACGCGAATGGTTTCTTTCGTGTGCTCAAAAGGATGCCAGCCGTTGTTGCCGAGATATTCTCCCTGGCCGTTTATTTGCTCGACGTAGACATCCTGCGTGTCGCCGTAAAGGGATGTGAATCCCCAGGCAATGTGGTCATTGCGCCCCGCAGTGACAAACGGTACGCCCGCGACAGTGACCCCGGCCACGTGAAAGTCTCCCGATTTCAGACCGACTTCGTACCAGACATTCGGAATTCCGTGCTGAAGATGCATGTCATTTGAGAGAAGCGGTTTGCCGGTCGCCGTATGTGCGCCGGCGATTGCCCACGCATTCGACCCAGGGGTGCATTCGCGGCAGATATCCCGCGTGCCCTCCATGATTTCACGCAAATGCAGAAGATCTCTGAGTGATGTCTGTGACTCATCCAGGGGTACGTCGGGGATATTTTCCTGGGGCGCGGTCAGGTCTGGGGGAGCGACGGTGGGCGGATGATCCCGCCATGATCCGGTTGGAAAGAGATCGGCGGCAAGCGTCGGTCCGAGGCGCGCCTCGATTTTTTCCCGGCCGAGTTTGTCCTGCCAGTGCTGGTCGAGCGTCTGCACCATGCTCAGCGCGATGAGAATGGAGTCGACAGGCTGCCAGGGTTTTGGTTTGTACCTCAGCAGACGGAACTCGGCCGGCAGATGGTCGCGGTGCGTATCGATGAAGGTATTCACGCCGCGAGCATAATCCTCAAAGAAGCGCCGGTCCCGTTCGGAAAGTCCTGCGGCCATGCGCTCGGATGTCGCGCGCATTTGCAGCACACGCTGGATCGTGTCGTGCTCGACCAGTTTCCTGCCCAGAAGCTCGGCGAGCTCGCCCGCCGCGGCACGCCGCGCCATGTCCATCTGCCAGAGCCGGTCCTGCGCAGCGACATAGCCTTGTGCTTCAAAGAGGTCGTCGAGCGTTGCGGCTTCAATATGCGGAACGCCGTGGGTATCGCGGCGCACGTTTACATTCGCGGAAAGCCCGGGCAGACGCACCTGCCCATCGAGCTGCGGCAGCGAATCGCGCATGGCATGTTTCAGCCACCAGCCGGCACCCAATACACCGACTACCAAGACGATTATCACAAGGGCTACAAAGCCGAAGAATAAGCGCAGGATCGGATGGCGGCGCTTTTCTTCTTTCATTTGCACACTTCTGCCAAGAGTCATGTCGAAGACATTGTCTCATCGGCAGCTACAGGTTTGCAGGAATGACACTCTAATCGGCGAGCTTGAAGATGCGAATCTGGACGAGTTTCGCAATGGTGAGGTTGTTGAAGCCCCGGTCCTGCATATGGTGGATGAACTCCGGTGTCACTTTAAAGATCCGCATCTGGATCAGCTCGTCTTCGGTCGGCTGGTAGCCCATCGCCCGATATTGCTTCACCTCGTCCGCATTGACCCCGTGAATTTTAAACGCAATGAGCTTTTCCGCAGGCAGGTGTGAAAACCCGAGGCTGGACATGCTGTTCACGAAAGGCGCATCGACTTTGAAAATACGCAGCGCGATGATGTTGTCCGAGCCGATGCCGGTCACTCCGGCAGATTGCAGAGACTGAATCCAGGAGGTCTCCACGTGGAAGAGCGTGTAGGCCTCGAGTTTCTCTGAATCGAAGTCGCTGAAACCCATCTGGCGCATGCGAGCAACAAAAGCCTGATCGGGAACAAAGGTGAAGTCGCCGCTCAATGTCAGGTCGTGCACGGTGCCGGAGCAGGTAAGTTTCCCTGCTTCCGCTGCGATCACGGCATCGAGATGCGATCCGTCGCGCTTGAGATCGGCGAGAGTGAAGCCGGTGAAATTGCTCAGCGGCATCCCGTCATTGTTTGTGTCGCAGTTGTGTTTGCCGTTTTCGCATGGGCCGCGCTCAAGCTTGAATGCAACATGGTCCGCTTGCATGGAAGGCGCGATGCTGCATCTTCCATGCAGCGTCTGGAGCTGATCGTCCGCATAGAGCGAGGCCGAACACCCAGCGATGAGCAGAGCGCTGAGAAAGAGAACACGGGGTTTCATCAATTGCTCTCCTTGCCCTCGTCGTTGTCATCCAGAATGCCTGAGATGCGCAGTTTTACCAGCTTTTGAATCGTGAGCGGCGCGAAACCGTGCCGCTTGGCTGACGCGATGAAGTCGGCATCGATGTGGAAGATGCGGAACTGGACCAGGTCATCAACCGTCGCCTCGGGGAACTGCTGCTTGATGGTTTTCGCCATCTCCGGTGTGACACCCTGGACGCGCAGTTCCACCAATTTCTTTGGAGGTATGGAGTTAAAGCCTGCGGACTTCATGCCAGCGACGAATTCAGGCGACACATTGAAGATGCGATACGTGATGAGGTCATGAAAGCTGGAGGCTTCGATGCCATCTGCGCGCAGTTTGGAGGCGTAATCAGGTGTCACTCCCTGAATCTTCATTGCGATCAAGTCGTCGACGCTGGGCTTGCCGAAGCCCGTTTTGGCCATGGCATCGGCGTATTCAGTCGTCACGCCCTGGATTTTCATCGCAATATATTTATCGAGGTCTGTGTCATAGCCCGCTGCACGCATCCTGGAAATGTAGTCTGGTGTGATGTCCTGGACCTTCATCGCAATCAGATTGTCGGCGGTTGGTTTGCCTATGCCAGCTTTGGCCATTGCCTCGGCATAAGCCGGGGTAATGCCCTGGACTTTCATCGCTACATACTTGTCTAAATCGACGTCGTATCCGGCAGCCTTCATCTGGTCGATGTAGTCGGCCTTATTGTGCGATGTTGACGATACATCCGCACTCTGGCCGTCTTCGGTGTCCGAGATATCGGGGCTGGGAGTCGTAACCGGCTTCGCTGCTGGAGCTGGCGTTGCTACGGACTCGGGCCTGGGTGTCGGCGCCGGTACAACGGCGGCTTTGGGTGCGGGATGCACGCTCTTTGCCTGGGTCGCGCGTTGTACAGCGTGAACAATGGATGCCGAGACCTGAGGCGCAGTCTTGAAACTGGCGAAGACCTGCGGCAGCGGGCAGACAAAAAGCACGAGCGCGGCCACCATTGCAGCAAGCGAGAGGGGCTTGAAGTCACGCGGCTGCTCCTCGGGGTCGCCAAGAATCCGCAGGATACGGCCGCGCAGGCTTACGCGGGACTGGTTGCCGTCGAGCGCCATGGCAAGATGCAGATGCATCTTCCGTTCCTCTTCAAGACGCAGAAGGGCAGCGGCGTACACCGCTGGGTCCTGGCATGTCTGGACCGCAATATCGTCGCAGCAAAGCTCGCGCTGTTCGCGAAGGCGACGGCTGATCCACCAGACGGCGGGGTGGAAGAAGAAGAGCGTTTCGATCATGGTCTGGAGGATGTTCCAGAAATAATCAGCGCGGCGGATGTGTGCCAGCTCATGCGCGAGGACGACTTCGAGCTGTTCAGGACTGAGACTGGTGAGCGCAGTGATCGGAAGCAGAATCAGAGGTCGAATCACGCCGACAGTGAGCGGACCGGCGATGCGACTGGAGAGCCGCAGGTCGACGAAGCGGGGAATGCCCATCTGCAGGCGGATGCGATCCAAACCGATCCGCAGGGTGTGCGAGGCTTTTTGCAGCGAGCTGTGGCGAAGCTTTCGAATGAGCCACCATCCACCGATCGTCCGCAGAGTGAGACAGAACACCCCGACGAGCCAGAAGGCATCGAGATATGGCATGACATCACTCGCAAAGAAATGCACCGTTTGCCGCGGCGCGGAAGGCATCTCCATCACTGCCAGCGGGCGGGGAATGATTTGCACTGTCGGCGTGGCGGTCGATGCGCTGTGCGTCGCTATAGCCGCTTGACGATGGATGGCCTCCTGATAGGCGAGCGTGACAATGGAGGCGCTCAGCATGCCGAGCAACGCAACGAGCGCCAGCACATAGCGCGCTTGGGTGCGGTTTCTCGGAATGGCCAGGTCCGCCAGTTTATAGACGAGCGCAATTGCCGCGGCTTGCCAGCAGAAATGGATCAGGGTCCAGCCCAGAGCTTCCCAATGATGTGTCATCGCATCTGCCTCTTTTGCTCGATCAGTGTGCGGATCTCTTCCAACTCTTCAGCGCTGGCCGGTTGCATGGCGAGCGCGTGCATAGCCAACTGGGCCGCCGAACCGGAAAAAAGCCTTTCGCTCAAATCGCGGAGCAACTGGTTCTGCGTATCCTGCTGGCTGGCTGCCGCGCGATAGATATGCGCCTTCGCGGACTCCTCGCGTTCTACCAGTCCTTTTTCGGTCATGATCTGCAGGATCTTGAGCACGGACGTATAGCCTACTGCCCGCTGCAAATTGACGGCATCATGCAATTCGCGCACCGTGGCCGGTCCTTTCTCCCATAAAACGCGGAGTAATTCTAGTTCGCCTTCGGTCGGTTTCGGTAAAGATTGCCCTTTGAACTTCATGATCGGGACTCTATACGAAGCATTTCGTAGTTGTCAACGAAAATCTTCGTAGATCGATAATTTTCTGAAAATCGTCACTTTATGCGGCAGCGATGTGGCGGATCAGATCACCCTGCTCATTCGTGTTTTCCGCGCCGATGGTAAAGGCGTCCAGCACGCCGCTGCCGAGCGCAAATCGAATGGCATCATCCTGGCGGGAACGCATCGCGCCCTGGCCGAGAATCTTCATACCGACAATGCCTTTGCCTTGGGCGCGCATTTCCTTGATAACGCTAATTACGGTCGCAGGCTGGGCGTCCATGTACGCGCCCACCGGGTTGAGACGCACAAGATCGATCTCCACCCAGGGTGATTTTGCCGCAGTTCGTAAAGCGCCAATGGAGTGGCAGGAGACGCCATGCGAGCGGATGGTGCCCTTTTCTTTGGCCTCGGAAAAAACATCCATCACACCGCGATAGCGGTCTGTCCAGTCGTCCTCTGTGACGCAGTGGATCAGGCAGATGTCGATGTAGTCGGTCTTCAGTTCGCGGCGAAAACGGTCGAGATCGGCGCGCGCCTGCTTCGGATCGCGGGAGTCGCACTTCGTCATCACCACAACCTTATCGCGGGAGACATGTTTGAGTGCTTCGGCCACATCCGGATGGCTGCCATAGGAGTCTGCGGTATCGAAGAAGAGCAGGCCGTTGTCGTAGCCATTCAGCAGAAGACGCGAAAGGGCATTGGTGCGCGTCTGGTTGGAACTGCCGCCGCTGCCGATCGTCCCCGTGCCCATAGCCAGGCGGCTGGTGCGGATGCCGGTTTTGCCGAGAACGACGGTGTCCGTGGCTTTGAATTTCTGGGTCAAGGCAGGAGTATCGAGCGCGTCTGCTCCAAAAGCTGCCGGTTTAAGGCAAGCAGCGCTGAGGCCGGCGGCTGCTCCAGCGAGGAATTCTCTGCGATTCATGCAATCTCCTCCTGCAACCCTGATTTTGCTCCGATTTTACTCTTCTTCCAATGTTGTTGGCCCTGCAGGCATGTCTGTCTGCCCAAATTTCACAATTCTGCTACGGCTGCTGCTTTTTGCTGGAGAGGAGAGCTGCCCCGGCGTCCCCACCATAGCCACATCAGCAGGATCATGACGAGCAGCAGCGGCAGAATCAGAAGGCTGCCTTCCGGACCAGTTGCGCCGCCGGTCCAGAGCAAAGCACCGGTCGGGTGCTCGGAGAGAAGATGTCCTCTGGCGATCATGCCGCTGTCGGACGTGCCATAGAAGTACGTCTGGCCCCAGTCCCACGCAGTATGGAAGCCGATGGCCCACCACAGCGAGCCGGTATACCAGAGGCTGAGGCAGAAGACGAGACCCACGGCTGCGGCCGAGAACAGGCCGACAGGCGATTCACCGGCATTGCCCTTGTGAATCACTCCAAACAGCGTGGAGAGAAGCAGAGCGGCCCACCAGAAACCGACGCCGCGTGCCAGTGTGTATTGCAGGTAGCCTCGCAGCAGCGACTCTTCGAAAAGTGCCACAATCAGAAAAAAGAGAGCCCATGCCGCCGCATATTTCCATGCCGTTGTGCCGCCGAGCGGGGAACCGTCGAAGGCGAGGAGGTGAGTCCTCCACAGGGCGCCGACGAGCACGGAGATGGCAACGAACCCCCACAGCAGGCCAAAGATAAAACGCGACACTCTGGCGCTGCCTGCATATCCATATACGACGATCCTGCGTTTTTCAATCACCGCCATGATGGCGGTTGCCGCCAGTACAAGGATGAGCTGAACGGCTTCCTGCAAAAGCACGATGCGCGGACCGACAGGGGCATTCATGTCCGGATGCGGGGGGAAAAAATGGCGCAGCGTGAAGGCGGATACGATTTCCAATGCAATGAAAATTGCGAAGAAGATTAGTGCGCTCCACCCCGCGCGAATGCCATTTTCGCCGACAAAGATCCAGAGCGCGCCGCGTTCAGGGACGACTTCGGCCGGCTGGGCTGTTTGTTCTGTGGGGTTTTTCTGCGTAGGTTCGTCCACGCGTGCGACCTCCCTTGTTGGCCGTAGCCCCACTATCGTACACACCTGAAAGACGTAACGAAAGCGATTATGGCTCCACTGTGAATGGCTCCTGATTCGCATTCACCGTTCGAAAACCGCCGTCGCCATGCGGATGAGGGAGAGTTTTGGCCGCAGGTGCGATTGCTCCCTTGAGATGGCACCTTGACACAGGAGGCAGTCCCGGCAATCCTAATAGATTCCTGCAGCTTAAGATTTTATTTTGGAGCACCCACAATTTTGAAAGTGCGCGTCTTTTATCACGATAAGTGTTTTGACGGGGCCTGCTCGGCTTCGTTGTTTACGCGGTTCCACCGGGAATGCATCACTCCTGAGGCGGAATACGCGTATCACGGGCTGGTGCATCGCGCGGGTGCCTTATTCAACGAAGCTGATTTTATTGGCGACGAGAACGCAATCGTCGACTTTAAATATTCGGCATCGCCGGAGATTACCTGGTGGTTCGATCATCATCTGAGCGCATTTCTCACGCCGCAAGACCATCAGGATTATCTGCGCGGACTGGCTGACGGCAGATACGGCAATCGCCGGTTCTACGATCCGGATTACACATCCTGCGCAAGTTTTCTGGCGCATATTGCCGAGACGCGTTTCGGCTTTAATGCAGCGCCGGTTGCAGAACTGGTCAAATGGGCGGATATCGTGGACGGCGCGCTCTACGCGAGCCCGGAGGCAGCCGTTGAAATGGCCGAGCCGGCCATGAAGCTCACGCTGATCATCGAATCGACGCAGGATCCGGCATTTATTCCTCGCCTCATTCCGCTGCTTACGGAAATGCCGCTGGCCGAGGTGCTGAAGCAGCCGTTTGTGGCCGAGTTGTTGCCCCCGCTGCTGGAACGCCATCAGGAAGCGTTGAAGCTCATCGGAGAACGATCCGAGTCGAAAGACGGCACCATCTATTTCGACATCTCCGATCACCAGCTTGAGGGATACAACAAGTTCATCCCCTACTATCTGCATCCTGAGGCGACCTATTCCATTGGCTTGTCGAAGTCGAGCTTCCGGACCAAAGTGGCTGTCGGTTCGAATCCGTGGACGAAAGCGAAGGCGGAAGAGATGCTGAACCTAGCCACTATCTGCGAACGCTATGGCGGCGGCGGACATGCGCGCGTCGGCGCAATCAGTTTTCCTCCGGACAAGAGCGATCTGGCGCGCAAGGCTGCGGCAGAGATCGTGGCTGAGTTGCGCGCGCACAATCCGATGAAGTGAGACATGTTTCCAGGATTCAGGGTCAGCATCTGCGCCGCTATGGCTTGCGCCATCAGCGTGGCGGTCTCCGCGCAGAGTTCTGCAAAACAGAGCGCGTGGACGATCGGACCATTTACGCGACCGGCGACCGGCAATCCCGTGATCGCGCCGAACCCTGCATCGACCTTCGATGATCCGATTCGCCACACGCCTGTGCACTGGGAAGCGCTGCATACCTTCAATCCGGCAGCGATTGTGCGCAACGGCAAGGTCTATGTGCTGTATCGAGCCGAAGATGATTCGGGATCGATGCAGATTGGCATGCACACTTCACGTCTGGGGCTGGCGGAAAGCACGGACGGTATCCACTTTACGCGCAGTGCGACACCGGTGTTCTACCCGGCGGAGGATGCACAGAAAGACCGTGAATGGCCCGGCGGCGTGGAAGACCCGCGCATCGTCGAATCGGAAGATGGCACGTATGTGCTGACTTATACCCAGTGGAACCGCCAAACATATTCGGTTGGGATAGCGACGTCGCGTGACCTGCTGCACTGGACGAAGTATGGTCCGGCTTTCGCCGAAGCCAACGATGGAAAATACGCGAACCTGAAATACAAGTCAGCGGGTATTGTTACGCAGCTCAACAATGGGCGGCTCAAGGCAGCGCGAATCCACGGAAGATACTGGATGTACTGGGGCGAGGGCGCTGTTCACCTTGCGACATCTTCCGATCTGATCCACTGGTCGCCGGTCGAAGACGCGCAAGGCCAGCCAATCGAACTGCTGCGTCCACGCGCCGGACACTTTGACAGTACATTTCCCGAGACCGGGCCGCCTCCGGTTCTAACGAGGTCCGGGATCGTTGTGATGTACAACGGCAAGAATGCAACCGAGGGAGGCGATCCGGCTCTTGGGCCCAATGCTTATGCAGCGGGCGAGGCACTTTTCGCCGCAAACGACCCATCCCGATTAATCACGCAAACCGAGGCCCCGGTGCTCAAACCGGTTTTGCCCTATGAAAAGACGGGACAGTACGCAGCGGGCACCACTTTTGCCGAGGGGCTGGTCATTTTTCATAACCAATGGCTGCTTTTCTATGGTTGCGCAGATTCGCTGGTCGCCGTTGCCATGGCTCCACGTCATCAAAACGAGTGAAGAATTAATCTTTCCGGGTCCTGAAATGAGCTATCCAGGGCGCAGGAGAAAATTTCATGAACGTGGTTTTATTTGGAGCCACCGGAATGGTTGGCAGCCGCATTCTGAATGAACTTATCAGTCGCGGACACCATGTAACCGCTGTAGCGCGCGATCCGGGAAAAGCGGTGGCCAGTCCCCTGGTCCAGGCTTTGCAGGGTGATGTCCTTAACTCCACTGATGTCGCACGACTGGCTAAAGGTGCTGATGCCGTCGTCAGCGCCTACAGCCCCGGTATGGAGGAGCCAGAGAAATTGAATGACGCCGTCAAGTCACTGCTCACAGGGCTGAAGCAGGCGGGTGTGAAACGGCTTCTTATGGTTGGCGGCGCAGCCGGTCTTGAAGCGGCTCCAGGCCTTCGTCTGATCGACACGCCAAACTTCCCCGCCGAGTGGAAGGGAATCGCCCAGGCACACATTCACGCCTATGAAATTCTCAAAACAGCGGACCTCGACTGGACCTACTTCAACCCCGCGGCGTTGATTCAACCGGGCCAGCGTACCGATAAATTCCGCTTAGGAAAAGATGTCATCGTCGTGGATGAGAAGGGCACCAGCAGCATTTCCACCGAAGACTACGCGATAGCAATGGTTGATGAGGTCGAACATCCTCAGCACATCCGGCAGCGCTTTACCATTGGATATTAGAGCCTATTATGAACATCAGGACGTGAAGCGTTGCGCGATGGGCCGTGACGTTATTTCGAAGTGAACTGGCCTTTGCGGCTTGGCCAGTCTGGCGCGCGTTTTTCAAGAAATGCGCGCACGCCCTCTTTGAAGTCGTCGGTTACGCGGGCCTCTGCGTTGGCGGCAATCGCGGCTTCAATCTCGGCATCCAGATGATGGTTGGCGTAGTAATTCAGCAGACGTTTGGTCGCCTGCATCGCCTCCGGGCTATTGCGAACCAGGCATTGCGCCAGTTTGCGCGCCTCCGGCATCAGGTCCTGTTCGTTCACGATGCGCGTAACGAGTCCCAGCTCATGGGCTTCTTCCGCTTTGATCAGGCGGCCGGTGAGCAGCAGATCGCGCGTGCGCTTATCGCCAATCTGCCGAAGTAGAAACGAGGAAACAATCGCAGGAATAAAGCCGATCTTTACTTCGGTGTAGCCGAATTTAGCCTCAGGCACGGACAGAGTGAAGTCGCAGATCGTTGCCAGGCCCATGCCTCCGGCGATGGCCGCGCCGTTTACGGCTGCAATCGTGGGCTTTTGCACGTTGTGCAGTGTGCGCAGCACGCGGGCGATGTTTTCCGAGTCTGCCCGGTGCTGCTCCCGCGTCTTGGCGGTCATCGTTTCCAGGTGATCCAGATCGAGTCCAGCGCAGAATGCTGCTCCGGCGCCAGTGAGGATGACGGCTCCGCAATGCGAGCGGTCGGCTGCTTCCAGGGCTTCCGTCAGCTCCTGAATCATCTCTGGATTCAGAGCATTCCGACGCTCCGGCCGGTTCAATGTGATGATCAGAACATCTTCTTCGGCGTGACTTCGCAATGTCTGGTAATGGCCCATATCGTTCTCCCGGAAACTGAGAAGTGTACATGCTTCACTGGATAAGAATCTATTGTTTTACTGGGCCGAATTTTTCGGCAATGCCATGGCTTGCGGCGAGCAATCCGTCGAGCGGCTGCAACGGCGGAAGTTCCGCACCAAGCCGCTCAAGTTCAGCAATCGCCAGCTCGGTCGCGATGTTTCCAACGAAGGCGTCCTGCGCGAAGGGACAGCCGCCGAGTCCGCCGAGGGCCATATCGAAGCGGCGGCAGCCAGCACGATAGGCCGCGCCAACCTTTGCCGCCACATCCTCGGGACGTGCATGCAGGTGTACGCCAATTTCAAGCTCACTTTGCGACGAAAACACCGCGCTCACCAGTTGTGCCGTCTGTGCCGGAGTCGCAAGGCCTACGGTATCGGCGAGCGAAATCTGCCCAATGCCCATGTCGGCGAGCAGGTCACAGGCGGCAATCACCTCTTCGACACTCCAATCGTCTCCATAGGGATTGCCGAAGGCCATTGAGATATAGGCGACGACGCCCAAACCGGCTTTGAAAGCAGCTTGACCGATCGCCTCCAGAGCGTCGAGCGATTCCTCGGGCGTCTGGCCCTGGTTGCGCTTCAAAAATTCCGGCGAGATGGAATACGGAAATCCCAAAGTCTGCACA